>Ga0209517_10001114_pt1 | contig 42257 bp, 32 predicted proteins | sample PeaSoiMetSII2010_FD_187695 | JGI IMG/M metagenome (GOLD analysis project Ga0209517, IMG submission 187695) | Peat soil microbial communities from Weissenstadt, Germany - SII-2010 (SPAdes) (version 2) | ecosystem: Environmental > Terrestrial > Soil > Wetlands > Peat | place: Germany...
TTGCTCGCGGAGGTGGGCGCAGACAGCCCGGCCAGCAAGCTGGCCTGCGGGAAAACGGCGGCAAGCCGCCGCACTCCAAAGCTGCGCAGGGGAGGGTCTGCCAGGGGACAATGTGCTACAACGCGTACTTAGGACGGGGACTCACCGCAGAGGTGCGGAGGCGTAGAGGAATGAACTATGGTTTTTCGCGCCGCAGCAGCTCCGCGGCGTGCCCGGCTGCCATCTGCTCTACCCTTGCCGGGTGCTTCCTACCTTGCGTAGCTCGATCACCAAGCGCAAGGCGTCGTTGACGGCTTTTCCACTCCGAAAAGCTTTCCGAACGTCAGGATCCAGAAGGATAAGATTCGTGCCCCCGTGGTAGCGTTTCGCGTACTTGCCGCGCACGCCACCTCTCAGCAACTGGAGGAGATCATACTCGGGGAGCAAGTCGTCGCTCCTTCTACTCGTCCCTGTTTTCATAGGCTCTTCTCTCGCGCGCAGTCAGAGTCCGAGAGCTGATTATGCGGATGTGGTCACCCCGCTCGGCGTGAGAGACCATAAGGGGTCTCCCCGAATTCGAGAATCCCACCGTGATGTACCGATGCTCATCGAGGGAGTGGGCGGGGTCGGGTACGGTGGTGCCGAGGAAGTCCCCGAATACGGTTGCCGCCTCCATAAGTGAAACCTTGTGCTTGCGGAGGTTATTGGCGGCTTTGCGGGCATCCCACTCGAATTCCACACGTCTATTGTATCGAAAACCTAGCCTTGTGACCGCAGTTTCAGACGGCTCTTGTTCGATTCCATAAAAGCCTTAAGGTCTTCGGCGGCGTCAAGCAGCCTGATCCATTGCTCGTAATAGAGGGTCACGGGAAAGCGTCCCAGACCATAAACGCTTATGCCGCCCTTCTCGCCGACTTTAAACTCCAGCTTGCCGCTGCGCTTGGTTCCCACTTGCTTCTCAAGCTCAGCAATTTTGGCCAGCAACTCTTCTTGTGTTGACTCCGCCATCGGATGCATCCTCCCACTCGAGATTGGCTGCCGTCAGCTCTGCTTCGAGCACCGACCGCGTTAACGACAGGGCTTGTCAAAGCCTGGACCGTCGTGATGCAAGTCTCGAAGATATCATAGCCGATTTTGAAAGGCATTGGTTAGTGGCAGGCGCTCCCCGGAGGGGAGCAAATTTTGTAGCCGGGGGTGAAATCCGGGACGCGGCCCCACACCCCGCCTTCCCCACCCCTCCCCCCGCGAGCGGGGAGAGGGGGAAGGGGGCGAGGGGTGACGTTTCTGGGGGCGTTGCCCCCGGCTGCTCAAGTCTCGCCCCTGCGGGGCTGAGCGACTGGCCCAAAAGTACTCTTGACCGTATTGTGGCCATATTGGCAAGATGGTAACCTTGAGGAGCGGGAGAACCTCCCGCAGTTGGGATTACATCGATGAAGCACCAAATTGCAAGGATCGCCGCTCTGGTCGTGCTGATAGCTTGGGCAACCGGTTTAGCTCTGGCTCAGGACTCACCGAGTTCGGACTCGCTTGCCGACCTTGCTCGGCAGACCAAAGCGCAACGCGCCAAGTCTCAGGAGAAGCCCAAGGTCTACACCAACGACGATATCGAGGCTCTGCGGCCGCTGCCCATGACTACTACAGACGTCAAGCCGGGGGAGCCAGTTGCCCAGGAAACAACTGCCAACAAAGCCGAACACGCATCCTCGAAGCCGGGACCCGCGCAAGCCGGCAGCGAAAAGCACGGAGAAGAATACTTTCGCGACCGAATGGGCCAACTCGAGGAGCGTCTGGAACTCGACCAACGGGAACTCACGGTTCTCAACCAGAAATTGGGCCAGGGCCAGATGATGTATTACTCCGATCCTGTCCAGGGCTTGTTACAGTCGAGTGGGCCCACCGCCATGTCCGACGTACATAGCCTGCAGGGTGAGATGGCCGCGAAGCAAGCTGCCGTTGCCAAAGATCAGGAGGCGATCGACGACCTCCACGAGCAACTGCGCCGCGCCGGTGGCGATCCCGGGTGGCTTCGTAATGTGCCGCCTGGAGAGCCGGGAGCAAATCCGGCAGCACAGCCTGCAGGCAAAAGCGGGAATGACTGGGATGCCCGATTCAAATTGGCGCGCGCCCGCCTGGCAGATACCGAGGAGCAGCTACGCGTCTCCCAGGAAGAACTGAAGCTTCGTCGCATCCAGGACGTGCAAACCTTGAACTCCCGCACCAAAGCGGATCTGGATGGGAAGATCAAAGACAAGGAAGACGAAATCTCTCAGAAACAAGAGCTGAAGGACGAGGCCCAGAAAGCCCTGGAAGAGCTGCAGCAGGAATTTGAGGCGAGCGGCGCGCAGGAAGAAGTTGTGAAGCAGTAGGAACTCTGGACAGATCCCTGACTTCACGGTTCGCGTTAGTCCGAATTCTCCACGCCAATTGAAGAAGGCAGGAGCCCCGAAGGGGCGACAGAGACGGCGCCGGAAGATCTGTCGCCCCTCCGGGGCTTATACAACCCGAAACGACTCTTCGATCCCACGGCTTAGAAGCTGTGAAGAAATCGCCACGACCTGTCATTCCGAGCGAAGCGAGGAATCTGCATTTGTTTGTTTTCAAAGAGATAAAATGCAGATGCTTCGCTTCGCTCAGCATGACAGACGATTTTTTCACACCCTCTTACGCCATGGGCTACTCTCTGTCGGCCCTCCGGGCCTGACGGAAGGGTCGTTCGTACCTACGTTGCCATCCTTGCGACTCGTCGGGTTAGATTCCTGACTTCTGCTAGCTGGCTTTCTCCGCTAAATGCAGCGCCGCAATCCCGCCCGTAAAATTAGTATAGCGGACATTCTGAAAACCCCGCGCGTTCAGCAAGTCCGCGAGTGCTTGCTGGTTGGGGAACCTGGCCACCGAATCGTGGAGATACCGGTAGGGTCCGCGGACGCCGGAGATGCAGGTTCCAACCCGCGGCAGCAGGTAACGGAAATAGAAGCGAAAGAGCGGCCCGAAGAGCATTCCCTGGACCTCGGAGAACTCCAGGATGGCAAGCACGCCGTTAGGCTTGAGAACCCGGCGGATTTCCGTGAGGCCGCTCGTGTAACTGGCCAGGTTGCGAAAGCCGAAAGCCAGCGTGACGAGATCCAGAAATGCATTGGGAAACGGCAATGCCAGCGTATCAGCTTCGAGGAAGAGGGTTGAATGCCGCAGAGCTTTTTTCTTCGCCAGGACAAGCATGGGGCGGCAGAAGTCCGTTCCAAACACCCTGCCGGCTGAATAATGCTCGAGTTCGAAGGCCAGATCGCCCGTGCCACAACAAAGGTCTGCGACGCTTGAACCCGGACGCTCCAGCACGTGGCGCAGAGTCTCGGCCGTAGCTTTCCGCCACGCCACGTCCCGGCCGAGCGAAAGGAAATGATTCAGGAAATCGTAACGCGGCGCGACCGCCGCAAACATTTTGCGGATGGCGCGGGCAGTGGATTCACTGGGCTTCGCGGACCCGTGCTGGCCGTCGAGGGGATGGAAGTGTGCAGGGTCACTCATGTCAACCACCGCGCTGCACTTCCCGAAACGCAGTTTCGGCGATGTGCATCGGGACCTGGTCGTTGATCCTGACCTTGCCGATTCGTTCGGGGATGACCCAGTGAATTCGCCCGCCGACCGCCTTCTTATCCTGCGGCAACAGATTTATGATGCGCCGCACTGAGAGGCCCTGGAGGCCAGGCAAGGGGCCGATCTGGCGCACCAAGCGTGCAATCCGGCGGCTTTCAGCGGGTTCGATCGCGTCCAGCAACTCCGCCAGGCGCAGCACGATCAGCATTCCCCAACCCACTGCCTCGCCATGCAGGAAGCGCCTGTAGCCGCTCGCTTCCTCGAGGGCATGGGCGAAGGTGTGGCCCAAGTTAAGGACGCGGCGCAGGCCGGCTTCGCGTTCGTCGCGGCTCACCACGTCCACCTTGACCTTCGCCGCTTGCGCCAGCGTTTCCGCCAAACCGCGCGCGTGCTTCGGAAGGAGGCGGGATGTTTTGGCTTCGAGTTGTTTGAAAAAGCCGGGCCCCGAAAGGACGGCGTGCTTTGCGACTTCAAAGAAGCCGGAACGAAACGCGCGCTGGTCGAGAGAAGTCAAAACCTCAGGCTCCGCCAGCACCAGGCGCGGTGGGTAGAACGTGCCGAGAAGATTCTTCATGGCCCGCACGTTCACCGCGGTCTTGCCGCCGATGGCGCTGTCCACTTGGGCCAGGACCGTGGTTGGAACCTGCACGTAGTCGATGCCGCGCATGTAGATGGAGGCCACAAAGCCGCCCAAGTCGCCGACGACTCCCCCGCCGAAGGCCACGAGCAATGAACGACGGTCGGCCCGTTGCCTGAGCAACTCAGCCCCGACCCGCTCCGCCATCATCATGCTTTTCGAATTTTCGCCGGAGGGAACGAAAAGAGCGCGTGCGTTCTCGAGGTTGCTTTCGCGGAGAAACCTCTTTCCCCAGCGTTCCCACAACGGCCGCTCCGTAAGTACGAAAATCGCCGAGTAGCGGTCGTGCGGGAAGTCCGCAAAAGTGCGCCAGGCGCCGCGCCCCACATTGACGCTGTACTTGAAACCCTTGGAAGTCACCCGGAGACGTTTCATAGGTATCTATCAGCTTTCAGAAGGCAGTTCTTAGCTCTTGCAAGCCGTTTCAAAACCTCCAGGACGGCCGAAAGCTTAGCCCCGCAGGGGCTGGACTTGAGTAGTCGGGGGCAACGCCCCCGGAAACGTCGCACCCCTCACCCGTTTCCCCTCTCCCCGCACGCGGGGAGAGAGGCGCCGAAGGCGGGGTGTGGGGCAATTGTCCGGGGGTTTCACCCCCGGCTACTCAATTTGCTCCCCTCCGGGGAGCACAGTTTCGGGCGCGGTCGAGCATCCCCGTTGCGCTCAGGTGCACAAAGCCTTGAGACAGTTTCTTATTCCCTCGAAATCTTACTGATACCATGACAGCGCGCTGGGCCGCAAGGGTGGCAGCGCCGTCTCGCCACATCGAGGATGTCGTCCTGAGGAGTTGGCATGGGCTTACCGCCCACCCGAGCGAATGCCCCCCTAGTCGTCACCCCCGCGAAAGCGGGGGTCCATTCTTGCTCCGGAAGACGATGGATTCCCGCTTTCGCTGGAATGACGTGACCCTCGAGTAGGGGCGGTTCGCGAACCGCCCCTACCAGCCCGATTCGCAGGAATGACGTGCTTTTCGGGGGGGCCGGTCTGATCGGGATGACGAACAATCTCCACAGTTCGTTCACATCCAGAGAAACTGCTGGGATTCTTCGGCCCAAACAACGGGCCTCAGAATGACACCTCGTTGTTTGCTCGCTAGGCACTAACCACTAGCCACTTCTCTGGTACCTGTTGCAGCCTTGTGAGGTGAAGGCTATCATTGAAGGGATATGTCCGGAAGGAAAGAGTTGGAGACGGATTTCCTGATCGTCGGTGGTGGGATTGCCGGGACGCGAGCGGCGCTTGAACTCGCTCCGGTAGGCGAAGTGCTCGCTTTGACCAAAGGCGAACTCTACGAATCCAGTACGGAGTACGCGCAGGGTGGCATTGCCGCGGCTCTGGCCGAGGATGATGAAGTGGGGCTGCACCTCGAGGACACACTCCGCGCCGGCGATGGTTTGTGCAGTGAAGAAGCCGTGCAGATCCTGGTGAACGAAGGTCCTCAGCAGATCGAACGGCTGATCGCCTGGGGAATGCGCTTCGATCGTGAGGGCAATAAACTGGCCTTCACACGCGAAGGCGCTCACAGCCGTTCGCGCGTCCTGCATGCCCAGGGCGATTCCACCGGCAGCGAAATCCTCCGCACCTTGATGGCCAAGGCGCGCTCCCGGCGAAGCATCCGGTTCTTGCCGCATTCCTTTGCGATAGACCTTTTGGTGGAGGATCGACGCGTTTGCGGAGTGACCTTTCTCGAGCAGAAAACTTCCACAGTCAAGACCGTCCGCGCCAAGGCGGTGCTGCTGGCGACCGGCGGGCTGGGGCAGGTTTATAAGGAGACTACCAATCCTGAGGTTGCCACCGGCGACGGAGTAGCGATGGCTTATCGCGCCGGCGCGCTGTGCAGCGACATGGAGTTTGTGCAGTTTCACCCCACGGCCTTGTACGCGAAGCGAGCCCCGCGGTTTCTGCTTTCTGAAGCCTTGCGCGGCGAAGGCGCCTGTTTGCGCAACGTGCTCCTGGAGCGGTTCATGCCGCGTTATCACGAGGCCGCGGAATTGGCGCCGCGGGACATCGTCTCGCGCGCCATCGTCATGGAGATGCAGAAGACGGAAAGCGAATGCGTCTACCTGGATATGACGGAGCTTGACCCGGCGCTGGTGAAGAAGCGCTTTCCGCGAATCTACTCGACGTGCCTGAGCTACAACATTGACATCACCGCTGACCTGGTGCCCATTCGCCCCGCTGCTCACTATGCCATGGGCGGGGTTGCCACCGACCTCAACGGCGCCACGACATTGCACGGCCTCTACGCCGCAGGCGAGGTTGCCTCGACCGGAGTCCACGGCGCCAACCGCCTGGCCAGTAATTCCCTGCTCGAGGGCTTGGTATTCGGCGCCCGCGCGGCCGCCGCAATGATCGGGCAGCAGCGGGAATTCAAGCCGCCCTCGCCCGGCAAAGTTGCCAGCCTTCACGCCGGCCACGCTGCTCCCGGGCAAGAGTCGAAGGCCTGCGAGAGCGAACCGGTGCTAGTTTCTGCACAAAAATGCGTGGAAGAGGTCCGTTCCATTCTGTGGAATAACGTGGGCATCATCCGTAGTGGTAAGGAGACTTGCGTTGGGTTGCGCCGGCTTAACTCACTTCATCTGGATTGCCAGCCCAATCCTTCCATTCACTTGCACGAGGCGCGCAATATTCTGGAGGTCGGCAGAATCATCACCCAATGCGCGCTGGCGCGGCAGGAGAGCCGCGGCGCCCACTACCGTTCAGACTTCCCCTTAAAAGACCAAGCCTCATCCGCCAGACATTCGTTTGCTGCAAAAGATGCCCTGGTTTTCTTCGCGTAAAGAGTTTTCAGTAATCGGTTCTCAGTTTTCAGGAGCCAGTATTCAGTGGTCAGCCCCCCGGTCAAGCACATTGTCATCCTGAGCTGAGCGAAGGATCTCCGCAGTTGTTCGCAAATCGCTAGACCTTCAAAAACTGCGGAGATCCTTCGCTCAGCTCAGAATGACAGTGAAGGCTCAGAAGGAAGGCACTTGGAGAGCGAGCTAGTGTTTCTGTGGGGATTTATCCAATTCCTCGAGCGAGGCGGCGACGACTCGGCCCACGATGGTCAAGCTCAGGGGGCTGCAGTGCTCCGGCGTGTCCTGGGCGGTGTGCCAATAGCTCCCGTTGGGTCCGTAATCAAGGTCGATCAGGTCGAGAGCTGAGACGCCGGCGTTTACGAACGGGATGTGGTCATCCTCGACCGCGTCCTGGCTGCCCACGAAGTATTTCGAGTAGCCGAGGTGTTGAGCGGTCCTGAAAACCAGGTCCGTCAGCCAAGGGGTCGAGTTGGATTCCCGGGGTATGCGGAGCTGCGCATCGCCGACCATATCCACCAGGATCAGGGCCTTGACGCGGCTGAGTTCCCCGCCCTCTGAAAGCTTCTCGATCAGGTGGCGGCTTCCGTAAGTGTTATCTGTGCCGGCCCACTCGGTCCGGACGGCCTCTTCCCCGTCAAAGAAGACCAGCCAATAATTCAAGGCGTGCTTTTGACCGTTCAGGACGCGAGCAAGTTCCACGAGGAGCGCGGCGCTCGAGCCGCCATCGTTCGCTCCCAAAAAGCGAAAATCGTCGAAGCGCTTTGTGTCGTAGTGGCCGGCCACAATCACCGTCTCGCGACCCGAGCCGGGGAACTTCGCGATGAGGTTGGTCATGGGGATTGGGCCGATGGGGGTTGATGCCGTGAAGGAATCTTCCTCCACCTCAGCGCCTGCGCCACGGAGCTCATGAACTAACCATTCGCGGGCCTTGTCCAAAGCCGGAGAACCTGAAGGCCTGGGGCCGAACGAAACAAGGTGCTTAAGATCCTCGAAAGCATGCCCGCCGTTGAAGCCGGCCGGCTCGGCGGGTTTCAGAGGCGAGGCAAAGCTGAGGCACACGCAGGCTGCGATCAGGATCAGTAACCGCCGCCGTCCCTCGCGTTTAAGCCTCTGCACGTTGTTTCTTCCGTTTCTTGCGCAAATAGACCAGCCAGGAAAGCCCGATGCTGACGATGTAGAGCCCGACCATAGGAATCCAAAGCATAAAGAGTGTGGCAAAGTCGGGAGTGGGGGCGATGGCAGCGGCGGCGACCGCGGTCAGCAGCACCGCGTACCGCAGTTGCTTGATGAGAAACTTGGGAGTGACAATTCCAAAGATCGAGAGGATTAGAATGATGACGGGGAGCTCGAAGACCACACCGACGCCAACGATGATGGTCATCGCGATACTCCAATACTCGTTGATGGTCACCATCGGTTGAAAGTCGTGGCCGAACGTCAGCAGGAATCGCAAGCACGGAGGGAAAGCCAGCTTGTAAGCAAAGAGTCCGCCGGCGATGAACAATCCGCTCGTCAGCCCGACGAACGGCCACACGTAGCGCTTTTCATGCCGGTAGAGACCGGGAGAAATGAATAGCCATAGCTGATAGAGAACGTAAGGCGAGGCCAGAAAAAGACCTGCCATGGCGGAGATCTTGAGGTAAAGATTAAAAGGGTCGATGGGGTTCGTATAGACTAGCTTGTCCGGCATGTGCAGGGCGCGCAGGGTGTCGGTGAGGGGCTTGGCGAGGTACCAGTAAATCTTCTCGTGAAAGTAAAAGCAGACACTGAATCCGACGACGAGCGAGAGGACGGAACGAACCAGCCGCACGCGAAGTTCCTCGAGGTGCTCGAGGAACGACATCTGCTTGCCGCTTAGTTCTTGGTCCTCAGGATCACTGTCCGGGTTCTTTGGGGGTGGGTTCTGGATCGTTGTGGCCATACTTTGGGCTTGAGTCGGTTGGGCTCTCCTGGTAGCGGTCCAGGTTCTTGATTTCCTCTTCCAGCGAGAACTTCAATTCGTTGGAGGCGCGTCGTAACTCGCCCAAACCCTTTCCCAGCGTCCGCGCAATCTCTGGGAGTTTCTTGGGCCCAAACAGTAGGAAAGCAATGAACAGAATGAACGCGATTTCCGGAAATGCACCACCAAACAAGGTCAACCTCTCCTGCTCATGATAGGTTAGGGCCGGGGGGTTGTCAAGCAGGATTCACGCATACAACTATGCGACTTCTTTTGACTTGCGGTGGCGGCGCACCTGGGGCGGAGGCGGAGGCGGCAGTTCCTTGATGCCTGCCCTGTCGCGCAAAGCTTTGGTGACCTGCTGAGGCGTCTTGATCTTGCCGTCCAACTGGTCCATGAAAACGCTCTCGATGACTTGATCGAACTTGGGTCCCGGCTTGAATCCCAAGGCTTGCAATTCCGCTTGCGGCAGGTTATCCCGCATCGGCAAATACTTGGTAAAATAGTTCTTAACCCGGGTCTGAACCTTAGCCTGCGGGCCATAGACCAGCAAGTAGAGCAGGAGGTTGGGAGACTCTTTCGAGAGCAGGTTGTAAACCTGGTGAGGCACTGCGGCTTTTGAGCTGACGAGCAGTCGGCTCAACTTCTTCGCGTCGTGCTCGAGGTTCAGGACTTCCTTGATCACCTTGCCGACTCGCAACACTTTCTTCGCCATTCTTTGCTTTTCACCGCCCCCCAGCTTTTCGACCAGACTAAGGAAATTGATCAAATAGGGATCGGCGCCAGGGACTATGCCTGCCGCGGTGCGGGTCTTCGCGAAGTGGTCGTAGGTAATTCGTAGCGTCGCCAGTTTCTTATCCAACCCTCCCAGGAGTTTCCGCTCTGTGAGCGCTTTCAGAACGCGGGAGGGGTCAGCCTCTTCGAGAATTGCGCGCAGCTCACGGCCTTGCTGGTCAGGCCCCAGCCGTTCCCAGGCGTGATTCTGGAGGGCCGTCTCGAGATAGTTTTTGGTGCGTTCCTCGATTGTAAAATCCAGCCGCAACCCGAGCCGCAGAATGCGGTAAATCCTGAGAGGATCTTCAGAGAAGCTGCGGGGATGCAGAACCCTGAGTTCGTGGCGTTCAATGTCCCCCGCGCCGTTTGTAGGGTCAAGAAGCAAGCCCCGGGAGTTAGGATGAAGCGAAATGGCCATGGCATTGATTGAAAAGTCCCGTCGCCTCAGGTCCTCAAAGATGGTGGCCGGCCTTCCCTCCGGACGCTGGCCGGGTTTCGGGAAGATTTCCTCCCGGCACTGGCCCAACTCCACTCGCACTCCGTTCGAAAACCAAAGCTCGAGGGCTGCCGCGTGCGAATCGAACTCCTGATACTCAAGCGTTAATGGCTTGGCACTTCCGGCGCCTGGGCGGGCATTGACGCCCGCCGCGGTTGATGAGTCTCTCGATTCCAGGCGGCGAAGGACCTTGAGAGGATCGCCTTCCACGGCGAAATCCAAGTCGCGGACCACCTGCTGGCCGTAGGTCAGATCTCGAACCGCGCCTCCAACCAAGTACAGGTTGAATCCCTGCTCGAAGGCTGCGCGGCTGATCAAGCCAAGCACGCCGAGTTGCTCTGGCGAGAGCTTGCTTTCCATTAGAAAGTTATAGTCGCTCATGGGTGTGCGGCGTCCGTTTCGTTCGTCGTCTTCTGATCTGTCGTAGCGCCGACCTTCAGAGCCTGCCCTGAGCGGCACGAAGGGTCGGCAAGAGTCGACTCTCAAGGCGGTAGATGCTGACCTGAAGGTCAGCGCTACGAGCCAAATTAGAAAACCTAAACGGCCTGAAGCTCAGGCTCGCGGATGGTGACTTTCGTAAACCTGCTTCAACCTTTGCTTCAATACGTGCGTATACACTTGCGTAGTCGAAATATCACTGTGCCCCAGCATAAGCTGGATGGAGCGCAAGTCAGCTCCCCGTTCGAGAAGATGCGTGGCGAACGAATGCCGTACCAGGTGTGGTGCCAGGGGAATTGAAAAGCCCGCTTCACGCCCGTAGCCGGCCAGGATCTTCCAAAATCCCACACGCGTCAGGGGCTTGCCCTGACGGTTCAGAAACAGAAAGGGCTCGTTGCCGGTTCGGCAAAAGTCCGAACGGCCGCCCTGCCGGTAGGCTTCCACGGCGCGCAAAGCTGACTTGCCCACCGGGATTAGCCTCTCTTTGTTTCCTTTTCCTATGCATCGAACCACGCCCAAGGTCGCTTCAAAATCCGCGCAACGCACCCGGATCAGCTCTGAAACTCTCATGCCGGTAGCGTACAAGACTTCCAACATCGCCTTGTCGCGAAGGCCGCGCGGCGTGGAGATGTCGGGTTTTGCCAGGAGAGTTTCAACTTCGTCAGCGCTGAGGTACCTCGGTAGCCTTTGTTCCAACTTCGGCGCATCGATATCCGACGTGGGATCGACTTTGATCCTGCCCTCTTTCGCCAAAAACCCGAACAGATTTCGAAGGGAAATCAGATGGCGAGCCACACTTTGCGCGCTCATTCCCCGCTCATAAAGGGCGGCCAGAAAGGCGCGAACATCATCTCGGACCGAATTCGCAAGAGGCTTCCCGCGAGCGGCTAGGAAGCTCGAAAACTGGAGAAGGTCCCGCCGGTAATTCGAGATGCTGTTGGCGGCAAGGCCCTTCTCGACGCGGGCGTAGTCAAGATAGTCAGTAACCTCCTGTAAGCCGGGCGGAGGGCCGGCTAAGCGACTAGTTTTCAATAGATTATGAGCTTTCTTCAAGCGTCTGCACTCCGACTTTACGCCGAAAAGACCTTGACAGGCTTAGCTCCGTCCCTATACTAGCACAACCGGTTTGCCGGGGCCAAGCTGCATTTCAGCACATTAAATTCCTCACAAACCGCCCCTTACGTGACTGACAAACACAAATCGACCTACAGGAAAGTGGGGGTCCGTAGGCTCGATCGTGAAGTAATCAAAGGCTTTGTTGACGCCGCGAGCGGGTAGTGGGAGGGAAAGTGGGCTTTCCTGTTCCTGGCGAAGCCGCGGCCAAATTTGCAACGGCCCTTACCACAAGGAATCAGGATTTGCCCCTAAACCACGTGGGTGGGACTGCCCGGCCGTATCTTGACCGGAACTGCGGAGTGCCCCTGCGGAGTCATCGGCCAGGCCTGCCGGCAGATCGTACAACTCTGTCGGTTTTATAGGCGTTGAGATGTAGCCGTCCATGCCCGCCGCTAGTCCGAAATGAGCCTGCCGAAGTCGCTTTACCGGTGCGGGGATCATACCACAAGGCCAGGGCTTGGGCGCCGGAGATCTTGGTCATATCGACGGTGATGGTTCTTTTGGTGGGCATGTAGGCAATCACTGTGCCTCCCTCAGGGGTGCAGCCCGCAGCCAGATAGTCGTCGCCAAGGAATTCGCCAACACCTTCGGCGGTCCGGCGCCGGCCAGATGTACGCTGCGGGGCGTGGTAGCCAAGCAGACGACTTCGTGGTCGCAGCCCCCCACCCAGAAGATTCAACGTTGGAGATACACGCGCTTGCGCCGCGACGTTCCCAATAGTATTCTATAACCAGAAAGCGGAAGTTAAGGGCCCAGCAATCCACTGGAATCAACCTGTCGTACGTATTTAGGGGAGAATTGCGGCGTGGCACCCACACCGGGCCAAAGACCTGATCGCCGAGACTCTGACGAGGGCCTGATCCGCCGCATCGTGGATGGCGACGAGTCGGCGCTCGGCATCCTCTACGACCGATACGGAGGGTTGGTGTATTCTGTGGCCAAGCACGTCTTAGGTGACAGCGGGGCAGCCGAAGAAGTCCTTCAGGACATCTTTCACCAGCTTTGGCGAAGTTCTGCACACTTCGACTCCGCACGTGGAAGCCTCTCAAGCTGGCTGCTGGTCATGGCTCGCAATCGTTCGATCGACCGCGCTCGCCGCCGCACTCCACAGTTAGAAGACGAGGATGCGGCTTCACTACAGGGGCCATCGCTCGACATCGAGAGCGAGGCGGCACAGAACGAGATGGCGGCGCGGGTTCGAGCGGCCTTGCAGGCTCTGCCCGAGGCGCAGCGCGTGGCCATGGAGCTTGCCTATTTCGAAGGGCTCACTCAAAGCGAAATCGCGAAGCGCACCGGAGATCCGTTGGGAACGGTGAAGACGCGCCTCAGGTCTGCGCTCGCTTCGCTAAGAACAGTGTTTAGAATTTAACGGACTGTGAACGAACACCACCAATTCGAAGAAGAGATTGCGCTCTACGGACTGGGCGTGCTTGACGGAGCGGACAAGGCTGAACTCGAGGGCCACCTGTCCGCTTGTTCCGCATGCCGCGACAAACTTGCGGCCTCCCGGGGGACGCTTGCCTTGCTGGCGCTTGCCGCTCCGGCGGTCAAGCCAAGTCCGATCGTGCGCGAACGTATCCTCGAAGCCTTCAAAGCGCGCGGCGGCGGGCCCCTCGAGAGCGCGCCCCCGGCCCCTGAACGGCGCGGGCTTAGGATGGCTGCATGGGCGCCGGTGTGGGCGGCGGTTGGCTTCCTCCTTGTGGCCGCCGCGACCTGGCTCGCCGTCGACAACCGCCGGCTTTCGCGGAGGCTGTCCGATCTGGAACTCGCACACAGCCAACTCGAAGCGGCCAGCCGCGAGCTTGAGGCCGTGAATGCGCGCGCCCGCGCCGCGCTCGAGGTTTTGACCGCCCCCCAAACTGTTCAGGTGGACCTCTCACCGGCGGCCGTGCACCCTGAGCCTCACGGCAAGGTGTTCTACAATCCCGGCAAAGGTCTGCTGTTCTACGCCACTCATCTTCGCTCTCTTCCCCCCGGCCGGACATACGAGTTGTGGTTGATTCCTGCGCAAGGAGCGCCCGTTGACGCCGGGATTTTCAACACCGACTCTATTGGGAATGGACAGGTCATCCTGCCGCCACTTCCTTCAGGCCTCACCGCCAAGGTGTTCGCCGTTACCATCGAGCCGCGGGGCGGAGTTCCCGCTCCCACGGGTCCCAAGGTCCTCATCGGGTCAGTTTCCTGATTTAACCTTTCTCAAGTTCCTGCAATCCGCTGAAGCCCCTTTCGACGTACTTGTAGGTGGGCACCCATTTCGAGAAGTTCCAACGGAGGACGCTCCCGCCGACGCACCGGTCGGGCGGGTCTCAGTTCCCGGCAGGCATTAAGTTAGACCTGCCTTGCGAAGGGGCCCGAAGTGTATCTCAGCAATCTGGTTTCACAATTCTTGAACCCAATTAAAGGAGATGAGGTGCGGGATGAAAAGAGCGAGAACTGTAGTTGGCCTGACCCTGGTTTTGCTGGCAATCTGCGCCGTCGGAGACTTCCTCCTGGGACCTCGAGGCATGCTGGCTTCCAGCCACCGCGAAGCGCCGATCACGGCCCTTGATCCGGGTGCGGATATCACGGATCTTTGGGCATTTCGCAGCTACGACAGCAGCGGCAACGATACGAACCCGCCGAGCATTACGATGATCATGGCGGTCAACCCGTTCGAGGAGCCGGCGAATGGCCCCAACTGGTTCCCCTTCGACCCGCAGATCCTCTACCAGATTCACATCGACAACGACAATGACGGCAGGGACGATGTCGTGTTCCAGTTCCGGTTCTCAACTCAATACCAACTGCCCACCGTTCCTAACGGTCTAGCCGGCTTCTCTGGCTCGGGCTCCAGCACGGCGCCGGGGGTTCCGCCTCAGATTACCAGTTTTGCGAACCCCGGCCTTAATTTGCGGCAGACCTATACCGTCACCATGATTAAGAGCGGCGCTAGTACTCAGATTGTCAACTCCGATGGCTCCCCGTTTTTTGCGGTTCCCGCCAACGCCGGCCCACGCACCATGAGTTACGCCGATCTCTACACTGCGGGTACCTACGGCGACACAAGCCATGGCGTTTCAGTTTTCGCCGGCACCGTTGACGATCCCTTTTTCATCGATTTGGGCGCGGCTTTCGATACGGTTAATCTCAGGACAATTCCCGGAGGCTCAGGTGTTCCGGGAGTTCTCACCGCCACGGAAGACGCTGCCAATCAGAATTTTGTCTCAGATACAGTCTCGGGATATGCGGTCGACGCGATTGCCATCCAAGTGCCCATCGCGATGCTAACGAGTACGGGCAACATGGAGCTTTCAAACTCTCCGCACGCCACCGTTGGGATCTGGGCTTCGACATCACGACCGGCCCTTACCATCCACCGTGCTCCCAAGCCGGTGGTCTACAGCCCCGGCGGCTTCAGCCAGGTGCAGCGGCTGGGAAATCCACTCATCAACGAGCTGGTTATCGGCATCGGAAGTAAAGACTATTGGAGCATGTCCAACCCCCTTAATGATTCCCAGTTTGCGAGCTTCGATCTGAATCCGGTATTTGTTTCGATTGTCGACTCGCTCTATTCCGTGCTGTCGCCAGGGGCGTTGTATTCACCCCCCGCTCCCCGTACCGACCTCCTGCCGCTCGTGGAATATCTCCCGCCTATTGCCGCTGCGGGTACGCCCGCAGGACCCATCGCCGATCTGCTGCGGTTGAACACCGGAGTGCCTCCCACAGCGCCCGCCAGCGCCAGCCGCCTTGGGTTGCTGGGAGGTGATGCGGCCGGTTTCCCGAACGGCAGGCGGTTGGCGGATGATGTTACGGATATCACGCTGCGCGTGGCCGTCGGCGGAGTGCTGGCGGGGAACAAGTGCGGACCCGCCCATACGAGTAACTGTGCCGCCTTCCCCAATAACATTCTGGGCGATGGAGTGAACGTCAATGATGTGAACGTGGATCTGGCTACGGACGGCATGACTAATCTCGTCGATGCCAATACTCATTTCCACACAGCGTTTCCTTACGTCGATTACTGCCCGAGCGGACGCGGGCGAATACACATCGATCCAGGCGATCCCGGGTGTACGGGCGGGACGGGACCTGCTTGCGCCGAGTAGTGCCTGCTGGCGAGAGTCCTCGTCAGATTGCGAAGTCTCCGGAAGAGCGGGGCTTTAGAGTCTGTGTGCAAACCCGGCTGGCGTGTCATCCTGAGGAGCCGCAGGCGACGAAGGATCCCTGCAGTTCCCTGATTTTACTAGCTTCGACAAACTGCCGGGATCCTTCGCTGTGCTCAGGATGACATGATGGGCGAGTTCTCACACAGGCTTTTTAGCCCCGCCCTTCCAAAGCAAGCATGGTACGACGCTGATTTTTGGCGCGTAGCAGCCGCCCCTATAAGGTTCACTGTGAGGATTCTGAAACTTCTTTTCCTGCTGTCTCTGTCTGTGGTCCCTGTTGCCTGGGATGCTGAGGCGGGTTCGCCGTCGCCGGCTGAGCTTCGCATCGCGGCGGCTCGGAAAGTCTTGCAAAAACAGCCGGATCGTTACATGGCGTACAACGACCTGGCGACGGCGCTCATCCGCCGGGCACGGGAGACGGGCGACAAGTCGTACTTCCAGCAAGCGGCGGAGGCGGTCGAAGACTCCCGCCGGATTCAGCCGGATAATTTTGAGGCTGGGCAGGCACACGTCGCTCTTCTCCTGGGCGAGCAGAAGTACTCCCAGGCGCTGGCAGAGGCCCGCGCGCTCAACCACCGAATGCCGGACGCTGTTTTGGTATGGGGATATATGGCAGAGGCAGACGCCGCGCTCGGTGATTACGATGCGGCCGAGCAGGCTGCCCAGTGGATGATGAATCTTCGCCCCGGCAACCTGCCCGCTTTCGTGTGTGGTGCAAGCCTGCGCGAGGATTGGGGCGATGTCGATGGCGCCTTGGATTTCCTGAGCCGGGCGCTCCAGCAGGTGCCTCCCCTCGAGACCGAGGAAACGGCTTGGATAATGACGCGAATGGCGCGGCTCGAACTGCAGGCGGGCCAGCCAGAAAAAGCCGACCCACTTCTCCAACAAGCTCTAAAGACTTTCCCCGACTATTACCTGTCTCTGGAGGAGTTGGCTAAAGTTCGAATGGGCGAGCATCGTTACTCCGAGGCGGTGGAATTGCTTGAGACGCGCAACCGAAGTTTCGCCAGTGCCCAGAGCCGTGATCTCGAGGCGCGGGCTCTGCTGTTGGCGGGAAGAAGCGCTGAGGCGGAACAAAAGTACGCCGATTTTGAGCGCGTGGCACGCGACCAAATCGAGCAATTCGATAACGCTAATCTCGAGTTGGTTTTTTATTATACAGGCCAGGCCCACCGGCCTTCAGAAGCCCTCCGCATTGCCCGGCTGGAAATCGAGCGGCGCCACAATGTGCGGACTCTCGACGCCTATGCATGGGCGCTTTATGTTAACGGCCAATTCGACGAGTCCCGCCGGCAGATCGAAAAAGCGCTGGAGGTTGGGGCGCGCGATGCGGAACTCTATTATCACGCCGGAACCATTGAGGCGGCCGCAGGCGCCAAATCCGCGGGACTCCGCTATTTCCAGCAGTCGCTCGAGCTCGATCCCGGCTCGGAGACGGCGGATGCTGCCCGAAGCGCACTCGCGCAGTACGGCAAGAGAGGCGAATGAAAAGCTCTTTCCTAATTCGCTTACTCACTCCGGCGGTGATTCTGCTCACTTGCTTCGGCATGGCGCTCGCTCAAAACCCCACCGACGCGAACATTCGTTCTTCACAACTCCGCGTCAGGATGTATCCGTCGGACTTCAAAGCTTACGACCAATTGGGAGCCGCTTACATTCAGAAAGGACGCGAAACGGCTGACGCAAGCTATTACGAACTCGCCAAAGCGGCGCTCGACAAGTCGCTCGACCTCGCCTCGAGCGATCTCGCTGCCTCCTCCGCTAAAACTCACATGGCGGTCGTAGCGATGGCCGAACATCAATTCGAGGAGGCTCTTTCGTGGGCGCAGGAAGCATTGGCGCTCGGCTCCGGCGACCCTTCCCCATGGGCCATCGTCGGCGACGCACTGACCGATCTTGGTGAGTACGACCGAGCTGCCGAGGCTTACGGAAGGCTGCGCGACCCAGTCCAGCCGGAAAACGAATCTACGGCGTTGGCCTACGAGCGCGAGAGCCGCGTGGCTTATTTGCGCTTTCTTCGCGGTGATGCGACGGGCGCAATCAAGCTGATGCGCGATGCTATAGCCGTGGCCACGACTCTGCATTTGCCGGCGGAGAACGTGGCTTGGAGCGAGTATCAATTGGGCGAGATCTCCTTCAAAAGCGGTGACATCCCCGGCGCCGAGCGCGCCTACCGCGCAGGACTTCTCATTGACCCCAATTCCTATCGTAATCTCGCGGGCCTCGGGGAAGTGCGGACGGCGCAGGAACGATACCCTGAAGCTATCGCGCTTTATAAGAAGGCTCTCGCCGTGGTCCCGTTTCCTGCTTTCGCCGCGGCCCTCTACGATCTCGATATGCAGGTGGGACGCCCCGCCGACGCACGGAAGCAGCTTGAGCTCATCGAATTCATCGCCAAACTCAATCCGATCAACGAGAGGCTCTTCTACCGAGAGTTGGCCCTGTTCTATGCCGATCACGGTCTAAAGCTCGAGGAGTCCGTCCAGCTCGCGAAAAAGGAGTTGGAAGTTCGCCATGACGTTTACACCTGGGACATTCTCGCCTGGGTGCTTTACAAGAATGGCCGCATCCGTGAGGCGCGAGAGGCGATGGAGAAGGCCCTCGCGCCAGGCACGGCAGATGCGCTTCTCGATTTTCACGCGGGCATGATTGAATTCCAATATGGTGACCGCGATGGCGCGAAGACCTTGCTCGGGCGCGCCCTGACCGTGAATCCGCACTTCCATATGGTTTATCCCGGCCAGGCGCGAGAAACCCTCACTCAACTGGCAGGCAAGGATGAGGAGCCCCGGCCGCCCATTGCCGCGGTTTTAGAAGGGGCCGGGCAAACGCCATGAAGAGACTATTCAAGCCGGCCGGGCACGGAGCCGGGGAGAAAACCGACAGGGCATATCATCCTGTGCTCGCCGTTCTTTTCGGCGGGAGAAGGCACTCGGCCGTTGGCTCTACGCTCGTGGCGCTCGCCTTGGTGATCGGCCCTCTCGGCCCCCGGTGCGCTTCCGCCCATCCCATGGGCAACTTCAGCATCAGCCATTTCGCGGGCATCCGCATTGAAGCAGGCAGGGTCGAGTTGCGTTACATCCTGGACTTGGCGGAGATTCCCACCTTCCAGGAGATGCAGGCGACGGGCATGGACCCGAACCCTGGGGACCCCCGAGTGACCGCTTATCTCGCACAGAAAGCCAATGCGCTGAGAAGCGGATTGATTGTGGCCGTCAATGGCCGTCCACTTGAGCTCGAGCCTCAGTCCGAACAGGTAATTTTTCCACCGGGGGCCGGTAATTTGCCGACCATGAAAATCGGAGTGGTGTACCGGACGTCGTTGCCGGGCGTGGAGTGCCCATGCACCCTCGATTATCGTGACACTAACTACCCCGAGCGAGTCGGTTGGAAGGAAGTGGTCGCCACCGCCGCGCCAGGGCTGAGGCTCGCGACCAGCACTGCTGCGACTGTATCGCGCAGCGAACAGCTCGCGAACTACCCCACGGATCTGATTAGCAGCCCCCCACAGGACTTGTCGGCACGATTGGTGTTTGAGCTTCCCTCCGCGGCGACGCAAGGGGGCGTGGCCCGCGTGAAGCGACTCCCCTCCTCGGGCGAGAGGGCCGGAGGTGGTGGGCACTCGACGCACGCTCAATCGAACGCTCGCGTCAACCACCCACTGGCCCCATCCGGGGAACTGACGGTGTCTCACGAGGTGAGGCCGGGGAATCTGGCTCTCGAAGCCAACAAACAGGGAACCCCGCGCAGCCGTTTTACGGAGCTCATCGCCACGAATCAATGGGGAATATTGTTTCTGCTGACGGCGGCGCTGATCGCCGCCGCGCTCGGCGGCTTGCATGCACTCGAGCCCGGGCATGGAAAGACAATTGTGGCGGCTTACCTGGTGGGCTCGCAAGGGACGGCTGCCCATGCTTTACTCCTCGGCCTGATTGCGACGGCGACGCACACCGCAGGCGTCTACGCGCTCGGCCTGATTACCCTTTACGCCTCGAAGTATGTCGTTCCAGAACAACTCTATCCGTGGCTCGGCATTGGATCGGGCGCGACCGTCGCACTGCTCGGACTCTACATGCTTCGAAGCCGCGATGCCGGCCACGGACACTCGCATGGGCATCATCACCATCATGGCCCTGGGGGTCACGACGAAGGTCACCGCCACGCGCATTCCCACGACCACGTTCATCATTCCGAGCACTCACACCCACACGAGCATCATCAGGACGAGCACGTCCATGGGCACACGCATGGCGTCGAGCGCCAGTTTTCTTATAAGCAGCTCGTGATGCTGGGTGTGACCGGCGGGATTATTCCCTGCCCGGCCGCGCTGGTGGTCTTGCTGAGCGCGGTCTCACTTCATCGGGTGGCCTTCGGACTCTACCTGATCCTGGCGTTTAGTCTTGGGTTAGCCGCCGTCCTCATTTCGATCGGCATGGTGACGGTCTATGCCCGCCGCCTGCTGTCACTTTTGCCGAGCGACGGGCCACTCGTAAACCGCTGGCTGCCCATGGCCTCGGCCACGGCGATCACGGGCCTTGGTGTCGGCATTGTCGTTCAGGCGCTTTTGGCGGCAGGAATGATTTCGGTACGGTTGTGACTACGGTAGGCCAGGCAGTTCCCCTCCTTCGTTAAAGAAGTGGCAGACGTGGTTGCCGGAGTTAGTAGCTACCAGCCCCACCAGTCATCGGCCGACTCACTTTCGTAGAAGCTTGGCTGCCCGGTGTTTCCCGGAGAGCAATATTAGGCTCCCGGGTGCGCCAGCTCAGCGCCATGCGTCTTGCCCGATGCGCAGATTCCGCTAGGCGTCTGGGCAGCGCCCACCGAGACCTTGCTGCGCTCGATTCCCCTCCCAATCAGGGGGCAAACACTTTTTCGACTTCCGTGTACAGTAAAAATAGCTGACTAGGGAAAATCTACTTCCCAAACGCTGTTCCCAAGCGCGACGGCGCGTTTCAGCGAAGGCGACTCCTCGACAGTCTCAACAGCACGTTGCTTTCAGAGGCGGCCGGGTGTAGATTACGTGATAGGGGAAAACCAAAACTCATGGTCGAACTTTCTGGTTGATACCTCGGCTCGGTCTTTGGATGCACCGGGATGAGAGGAGCCGAAAAGCAATTCTCCGTTCATCCGCGCAGCGTCGAGCAACAGTGGGCGCATGAACGCCAGAATCCTATCAGTAACGATCGCCATCGGCTCCGTGTTGTTTTTGGTCCTTGTCAAAGAGGAGAATTGCCATGACTCGGTTAAACACCGAACTGCATTTTGAAGCGCCGGGGCCAGGACCGTGGAAGCAAGACCCCGTGCACTTCCCACGCCTCGTGACGCGGTACTTTCAGGAGATGCATCCAGCCGCTTTCAAAAAGGGCACCAACGACTTCGCCCGGTTCTACGGATTGCTCATCGACGGCCTCCAGATGGGCTACGTGAACGGCTTCGGCTACAGCCAAGTGGTCCCGGCTCCGGAAGCCGAATTCCCGGAGCGCTTTAAGCGCGCCGAACAAGTCGTGGCCCAGAAGCTCTGGCGAGAGCAGCTACGCGACTGGGACGAGAATCGCAAACCATCCTCCATTGCCACACATCGTGAGCTACAGTCGGTTAACCCGGACGCCCTCTCCGACGCGGAACTGGTCGCCTATTTGACGCGCTGCCGTGATCACCATTCGGCGATGATCACCCAGCACATGCGCTTCACCGGCAGCGCCACGATTCCGGTCGGGGACTTCCTCGCGGACGCCGAGGACTGGACGGGCCTTCCGCCGTCCGAGTTGCTGGGGCTGATGCGCGGCTCGGCAGTGGTCTCTGCCGGCGGCTCCGCTGAACTGGAGCGCCTGAGGCGTGCGTTCGCCGAGGACCCGGCAGCGCGCAAGGTGCTTGCGTCCGACGGCGAGCCCGTGCAGGCACTCGCAAGCCTGCGCTCCCTGGGAGGTGACGCGGGCGCGGCGGTCTCCGGCTACCTCGACGTGGTCGGCAACCGCCTGGTGGACGGCTTCGACATCGCCGAGCCCACGGCGCTCGAATTGCCGGACGCGCTCCTCAGGGCCATCCGCATCGCCGTTTCGGGCGAAGCCCCGGCCGACGTGGACCTCGATGCCCGGGTTGCGGAAGTCCGCTCCAAGGTTCCCGCGACGCAACAGGCGCAGTTTGACGAACTGCTGGGTGAGGCCAGGCACATGTACCGCCTCCGTGACGAGCGCGGAGTCTACAGCGATATCTGGGCTTCAGGGCTCATGCGGCGCGCCGCGCTTGCGGCAGGCTGGCGGGCGACGAGTCGCGGCCGCATCGCGATCCCTCAGCACATGCTGGAGGCCGGCCTCGACGAGATGTGCGTGCTGGTCGCCGGCACAGGCGGCCCGTCCGCAGGGGAGTTGGCAATGCGCGCCGAGTACCGCGCGGGTTACACCGCCAAGGACGCGCCGCCCTTCCTGGGCCCGCCCCCACCGCCCCAGCCGGACTTCTCTGCCCTGCCGCCATCGGTCGGCCGACTCATGCGCGCGACCTTCATCGCCTTGGACCATGTGTTCGGGAGTTCCGAGGCGCAGCACGAAGATAAGATCCTTTACGGGCTTGCAGCGAGCAGGGGCATTTACGAAGGACCGGCGCGGCGCGTCTCCGGTCCCTCCGAGTTCGGCCGGATCGTCAAGGGCGACGTGCTGGTCACCGAGTCGACGACGGAGGCCTTCAACATTCTACTGCCGTTGCTTGGCGGGATCGTCACCGACAACGGCGGCCTGCTCTCGCACGCGGCGATCGTCTCGCGCGAGTACGGCATCCCGGGTGTGGTCGGAACCCGCGAGGCAACGGAACGAATCGCCAACGGCGTGCTGGTCCGCGTCGACGGGGATGCCGGGGAAGTCACGGTGCTCGGATGAAAAAGGTGGTCTCCTTCGCGAAGGCGCGCGAGACTTCGCAATACGGATCGAAGGCCGTGGGGCTGGGCCAGGCGGTGCGAGAGGGCCTCCAGGTTCCGCCTGGCGTGGCGCTTTCGGGCGACTTGGTCGAGGCCGTCGCCTCCGGTCAGGAGAGCGCCGTTGAAAAGGTGGCAAAGGCGGTCGCAGGCTTGCCTCCGCCGTTCGCCGTCCGGTCATCCGCCGTCGACGAAGACGGTGCAGCGGCAAGCTTCGCCGGCCAGCACCTGACTGTGCTCAACGTCCATTCGGCGGCCGACGTCCCCGGAGCTGTCCGCGAAGTCTGGTGGTCTGCGAACTCGGACTCGGCCATTACCTATCGTCAGCGCGTCGGCCGGTTCACGCGGCCGAGCGTCGGGGTCGTCGTCCAGACGTTCCTCAACCCTACCGTCGCAGGGGTTATGTTCACCGAGAATCCGGTCACGGGCGCCGACGAGCGTTTGATCGAAGCGAGTTGGGGCCTCGGTGAAGTCGTGGTCAACGGCCTTGTCGTCCCGGACCACATCCGCCTTGATCGCTCCGGCCAAGTTCTGGAGCGCAAGGCCGGGCGCAAGCGTATCGCGCTACGCCCGCTCCCTACTGGCGGCACTTTCGAGGAGCAGGTGTCGCCTGCGCAGGTGAGCCAGCTTTGCCTCGACAACGCCCAGCTTGCGGCCTTGGGCGAACTCGCTCTGCAATGCGAGAAGGCTTACGGTCCGCGGCGCGACATCGAATGGGCATACCAGGATGGGACGCTCTACCTCCTCCAGTGCCGCGCTATCACCACCGGCAAAGCGAGCAGCGAGGCCGCGCCGCCCGGCCCGCCAGCGCGCGATCCGGTGGCCGCACTCCGGCGCGTGCAACTCTTCGCCGATATGGACAGGAGGCAGACTGAGCAAATTGCCCGCCTGCTCAAGGAGCGCCATTTTGCGAAAGGCGAGACCGTGATCGTCGAAGGTTCTGGGGGCGCGGCCTTCTTCCTCATCGACTCCGGGCAAGCCACGGTCTCGCGCAAAGGCCTCGAACTCGCCACTCTCGGCCCGGGTGACTACTTCGGCGAAGTCGCCCTGATCGACGGCGGCCCACGCTCGGCCACGGTGACCGCTGCGACGGAGTTATTCTGCTATGGGCTCACCTTCTGGGAGTTCCGCCCACTGGTCGAAGGGAACGGCGCCATCGGATGGAAACTTCTGCAAGCGCTGGCGAAACGGTTGCGCTCCGCCGAGCCGAAGTAACGGGTGGCCACCTCTAAGGCGGCGATGCCTCGTCAAGCCGGTGTCTTCGCTAGAAGAAGTCCCTACAACATTGTCAGAAGATAAACGCTAGAGCTCTATCGTCGGTGCCCTGATGAATTTGCCCTCCCCATCGGTCCAACCTCTCACACATCAACCCAGGCTTTTCAGAAAGCCGTTATAGCGCCGACCGTAATCCCTCGATAACGGCACACGATGTAGGGGGACGGCTTGCCGTCCCCTGCCCTACTCCGGTGCAGACGGGGGTACGGCAAGCCCTATCCCTACACCAACCGGGTGCAGTCGAGTCGGCTGAAGAGGCGCATGGCGTGCGCCCCTACGAAGTTGCGCTGCCGCTATCGACGGATTGGGGTGCCGACCTACCCTCTTTACAAACGTTGAAGGAAGCTGTCAGGATGCGCTGACGATGTTTCTCCGCAGCAAACGACGATGCAAGGACGGCAAGGAGCACCGCTACTGGAGTGTCGTGGAGAACCGTCGGGTGCGTTCGGGGCGGGTTGTGCAGCGGCAGGTTTGGCTTTTAGGAGAGATCAATGACCGTTGGCTATTTGTATACCGTGATGGCGCTGGGCAGTTTTGGATTACTAGGAATCCTCAACAAAGTCGCCGAGGTCAAGAAGTGCCGCCCGAGCGCCGTGAGCGCGTCGTTGTGCCTGTGGTCCGCCGCGATGGTTTTTGCATACCTTCGCTTTTCCCGGCATTCCGGCCCCGGCGCGCCACAGAACGTGATCGTGGTGGCTACCGTCTTTGGAATAACGGGGGCCATCGCTTCGATAGCTTTCCTGGCCGGTTTGAAGTACGGTAAAATCTCCACCAGTTGGCTGATCATCAACTTGTCCTCCGCGGTTCCTGCTATCGCATCGATCTTGCTCTACGGGGAGAGCGTGACGCTGCGCAAGGGCGCCGGACTAGCCGTGGCTGCGGCGGCGCTTTTTCTGCTCTATAAGGACAAAGTAGCGGAAGAGTCCGACCGAGTGAATCGATCGACGGGAAAGTCCGAAAACGGTCCCAGGAATTCGAGGGCTTCGAAGGACAAACGTTTGTGGCTGCAACTCATGTTCGTGGCATTTTTGACAAACGGGCTCGGGGCGTTCGGGCTAAAGTTCTTGGCGGAGAAGCATTTATCCGGGCAATACCAGTTCCAGTATCTCTTTTTCTGGTATCTCGCTTCTTCGATCATCTCTGCCCTCGCCTTCTTAACAAAGCACTCCAAGCCTCTGAAGCGGGAGATTGTGATGGGCGCGGGCATGGGCCTCTGCAGTTTGCTGGGCCAACTGGGGATGGTGCTGGCCATGAGCTCGCGAGTTCCCGGCTACCTGGTGTTTCCACTCGCCATTGGGGGAAACCTCTTCATCGTGGTCGCAGGTGGACTTATCCTCTTCAAGGAGCGTCTAAGGGCCTATGGCTTCGTGGGGCTGGGGCTCGGAGTCGCCGCACTTGTGATCCTGGCAGTTCCTTGAGCCTTAGAACGCGTGGAGGTGTAAAGTGCCCCCTATACGGAACGAGCGGGTTCACCTGAAGAGCCACCCCGAAATTCCCTTCCAATCACATAGAGCGTCACCCCTTTCTGGCAGACGGCTGCGAAATGCATCATCAACACCACGCCAGGGTGGTGCGCGCGCACTTCCAACGGCGTCGACGTGTGGTCCGTGAAGTCATGCAGGCGGCCGATCAGGTCGCCTTGCCGGATGTCCGATCCCTGCTCGACAGCCGGTTCCCAGATGCCGTTGCCCGGGGCGGCGACATAGTCCTCGGCGCTCGTGGCCTGGAGCAGACGAGCCGGGCCCGAACGCTGGGAATCGATCTTCACCACCTCGCCCGGCAGGATACCGTAGTGCCGCAGGATATTCTTGATCCCCTCGTAAGCATGCAAAGTACCCTTGGGATCGACCGACTCTGCGAAGCCGAACTCCCCGCAGGCTACGATCTTGCCCTCCCGTTCCGCCTCAATGGGAAGAAGGCCGGTGCCCTCGGTTCCCCCCGCGATGTTAATGAAGCGGGAATCGAACAATTGGGCGATCTGGATCATCTCATCGAACTGGTTCTTATCTTCGACAACATAGACCGCCGGCAGCGGCATGGCGAAGCGGGCTTCATTTCCGCCCGAATGGATGTCGATCACCACGCGCACGCGCGGGAAAATGCAGGTTTTAACAAAGTGTGCAATACGATAAGAAATAGTACCGCGCGGGTTGCCGGGAAACGCCCGATTCATATTCACTCCGTCCAAGGGGGAGGTCCGCGTATTGGCGACACACGCGCTCTCGCTCAATTGTGGCACCAGGATCACCTGCCCGCTCATTTCCGCGGGGTCGAGGTCCCGGCAAAGCCGCTTAACCGCTACCTGCCCCTCCCGTTCATTGCCATGGGTGCCGCCAAACGCGGCCACCCCCGCAGGAGCGCTCTGGGATTTTGGCTCCCGCAGGCCGTTGATTACGGTCAGCGGAACGAGCGAGTAACCCCAGCTCGAATCAAGGTGGAAGGCGATCTGGTAGTGATGTTTGCCTGGCTTGGCGAAGTCGATCCCGGCATGGTCGTAAATGACAGTTGCCATAAAACGTATATTCCTTCGATTCAGGTTTTGCTCTTCGAGATATATCGTACAACAGATCTCCGCGTGGGCCACTGCCTCATTGTCTTCAGCAGGGTGGCGTCAAAGTCGCAGGGGAGTACGATTGAAGCGGACGACTTAGCGCAGCTTTGGAGTGCGCCGGCTTGCCGCCGCTTTGTTTCCGCGAGCTTGCTCGCGGAGGTAGGCGCAGACAGCCCGGCCAACAAGCTGGCCTGCGGGAAAGCGGCGGCAAGCCGCCGCACTTCAAAGCTGCGCAGTCGACTTTGACGCGACTCTGTTGTCTTCAGTTCAACGGGCATGCTGGGAAATCTTCTGTCCGGTTTGGCCACCAGGGTTGGAAGTTCTGGTAGAATCCTCTTCCGAAAGGCTCGCTCAGTTCTTCTAGGATCACCTGCAGGCGGGAAAAGGAGCCCAGGAGGGAGAGGATAATGCCATTCACGGTGGGAATAACGCGTCGCGTGATCACGCCGCCATGGGGGGTGGAGTTGGCGGGCTTGGGTTACTACTTACAACGCACTTGGCAGAGAATTCGTGATGACCTCACTGCAACCGCTCTCGTTGTGTGCGATGAGAATGGTGCGGCGGCGGCCATTGTTGCGGCCGATCTGATGTATAACGACAAGACCTTCGTGGGGAAGATCAGGGAACAAGTAGCGGCTTATACCGATATTCCGGCGGGCTCCGTGTGCGTCAATTTCTCACATAGTCACAATGCGCCTACGGCTGGATTCATCCGCGGGGCCGGGGTGCCTGACGCAGATTACCTGCAATTCGTGGCGCGTCAAATCTCGACGGCGGTCATATCCGCCTATCATCACCGCGAGCCCGCTCGACTTTACGCGGGGGGAACTGAGTTGGCCGGTATGACCTATAACCGCACGCGTGACGATGGACCTGTGGACACGCGAGTCAGCGTGCTTCGCGCCGACAGGGAGAATGGCCAACCCTTGGCAATTGTCGTCAACTTTCATGCGCATCCCGTGGTGCACATGGAGATCGACTTGCGGGCGGTCTCCCGTGATGTTCCTGGTGAGGTTGTGGATCAACTGGAAGCGATACTCGCCGGGGCTACCGCTATGTATTTGCAGGGCACCTGCGGGGATGTGATGTTTGGCCGAGAGTACGTCTGGACGGACCGGCGGTTCGAGCCTGCGAGGGCGGTTACCGGCGCTGCGCTGAAAGCGCTGGCCTGCGCACGCCCCATCGAAACTCCCGGCGTGAAGGCAGTGACCCGCATGGTCACACTGCCCACTCGCCGCTGGCGGCGCGAGGAAATCATGCCGGAGCGGGAAGAAGGTCTATATCGCCTGAAAACCGGTGATACGACAGGCTGGCTGGAGGGCATGGCGAGGGTGGTAGTCGGCGCGCCCCAACGCTTGCCGCTGCGCTACGGCGGAAGCGTGGAGCGGGCTGTCGCGGCAATTTCCCGCTTCGCAGTAGAATGGACGGACCAGATCCTGCCCGACCTTGATAGCCGTCCGGAGCGGCTGGACTCCGAGGTTCAGGCTATTCGCATCGGAGACGCCTACTTCGCCGCTCATGGGGCTGAGCTTTTCTCGACCCTCGGTCTCGGCCTCCGTCAGGACTGGCCCCATGATGATCTGTTCGTCCTTGGTTACTCGAACGGGACCATTGGGTACATGCCTGATAAGTATGACGTCCAGCGCCGCAGCTATGCGGCAATTACCAGCCCGAAGTTCACCGGGCAATTCCCGTTCACCGCTGAGTCCGGCCCGGCCCTGATCGGGGGTATAAAGGAAGTGTTGCGAGCGACTGAACCTCGAGTGCCGGAATGAACTTCAGCACCGAGCGAGCGGAGTTGGCTCCTCCCACGCAGTTGAACTACAGGCCCGCGCCCGCCGCACTCCCACTTATTCCCCGACTTCGATCCAATAAATCTCGTACGGGCGGAGGGTCAGGCGAAGCGGATGCTGCGTGAGGCCCGCGATTTCTCCATTACTGATCTGTTCCAGGTTATTAGTAGGGTTATCCGGGTTGAGTCGCACCACCCTCACGTCGCCGCGGGTGGTGGAAGGAAACTGCACAGTTGCATCATAAGTATTTCCCGAACCTTCCAGGGGAAAGTTCCATACCACCACGTTAACCCAGGGTCCTCCGCGCGCCGCCAGTGCGTTAAGGTCAGAATTTGTGCCCGCAACTGGAACTTGGTCTCCCTTGATCAGGCTCAGCAGCTTGAACGCGTAGTACGCCGGGCGCAGCCTGTTTTGATTATCGTAGAGCCCGTCGTATTGCGGCATGTCGTTCCACCAATGCGCCATGAAAACAGTGCCTTGCGAGGACATGAATTTAGAAAACGTCGTGGCGTCAACGAAATAGTCGCGAATGTGGTAGTACGACGACCGGCTGAGCCCCTTAGTATAGAAGCCGAGAGTCGTTTCGAGGATGAAAGCTGGCTGGAAGGCCGGATTCAGGACTGGGTCTCGGAGCGACATGTTCCATTCGTCGAGGATGGTCTCTGCGTGCTCCAGACTCGGGTACTTCGCCAGCTTGGCTTTCATGTAATCGATGGTGTTCCAGAATTCCCGTGGGTCGTTGTTGTAAAGATGCCAGGAGAGAAAATCGAGTGGCGTCTGACCTTGTCCGGCGGCATCGAGCAACGCGTCCGCGAGAGGGCTCTTGAAGTAAGCGAGCGCAGGTCCACCGACTTTGGCCTGCGGATCAGCGCGCCGCACGGCAGCAACTGTGTGCCGGTAGTAGGAAACATAATTCTGTGGGGTGAATTTGTAAGGGCACCCGCCGGATTCACCGATATCGCCTTCGTTCGCCACCTCCCAGTATTCAATTCCAAACTTCCGTTCTTCATTGCAGTGCTTGACCAACTGATAAATCAACTCCTCCCACTCTCCGTAGTCGGTTGGATCAACAATTTCATCCTTGATCTGCGGGTAGAGGACATGGGGTTTGAAACACAAATTCATGATGGGTTTGGCTCCCGTGGCGAGGATTGCTTCGATCGCCCGGTCGAGCGTCGTCCAATGGAACTTATGGTGGGCGGGGTAAAGGTCAAAGTACTCCTGCACGAACAGCCGGATGGTGCGAGGGTGAAGCTGGCCGATTTGATCGGCTCGGTCCAGGATCATCGGCTGCTCGCTGAGGCCGCCCTGACCCAAGGCGTACCGGGTAAGGTCGATAGCCCCTGAAGTCCGGGCGGTGTCCACGACCAGTACAACACTTGTATTGTCGCTGCCCCGAGCGGCGCCGCTTACCAAACACAGCAAGAAAAACGTCAGCAGGACAACTTCCCTGAACCCTATCGTTTTCTTCATACGTCGCGCTCCTTTGTCGGATTTGTGCCTTTCCACGCTGCGGCGGTGCGTTCCTAGCAACTTTCGTCTCCCCGGCGATCTCAAAGGGCGTAGCGGGTTGCTTCCGCCAGCATTCAAAATCCGTCACTACTCTTCAGCTATCCTTTAACTCCCCCGGACCTTTGTAAGGCGTTGGTTCCGGGCCTGGCTTTAGACCTATTCGGTCACCTCAATCCAGTAGATTTCATATGGACGCACGCTTAAGCGCAGCGGCTGTGCCTGAAGGTCCGCGATTTTTGTGTTTCGAATCTGCTCGAGGTTGTTAACAGATGCTGCACCATTCAGCCGTACGAGCCGGACCGCACCTTGTTTTTCGAAGGGAAACTGGACAGTGACGTCGGCGGTCTTGCCCTCACCCTCCAAAGGAAAATTCCACAAAACCACATTGACCCACGGCCCACCGCGCGCCGCAAGGGCGTTAAGGTAGGGGCTTGTGCCCGTCACGGGCAACTGGTCTCCCTTGATGAGGCTGAGAAGCCTGAAAGCGTAGTAAGCCGGCCGCAGCCGGTCCTGATTATCGTACAGGCCGTCGTACTGTGGCATTTCGTTCCACCAGTGCGCCATGAACGCTGTCCCTGGCGGAGAGAAAAAAGGCAGGAACTCCTTAGGGTCGACGAAGTAATCGCGGATCTGATAATAAGATGATCGCGTCAGTCCTTCCTGGTAGAAAGCCTGCGTGGTTTCCAGGATGAAAGCGGGCTGGTAGTCTGGATTCTGATTCGGGTTTCCGAGATCGATATTCCACTGGTCGATCATGGTCTCGACGCGGCTCAGTTGTGCATGTGCTGCCAGCTTGTCCTTCATGTGCTCAATCAGTTCCCGGAACCATCGTGGATCGTTGTTGTACCCGTGAAAACAGAGAAAATCGAAAGGCACTGCTTCTCGGGCGGCATAATTGGTGAGGGCGTCCACAAAAGGACTGCCGAAGTTCTCGTATGCGGCGGGCGCGGGCCCCCCTACCTTGGCTTTCGGATCGGCACGACGAATAGCGCTGACCGTATGCTGGTAATACCTGAGATAACTTTCGGGGGTGAACTTGTACGGGCATCCCGACATCTCACCGATGTCGCCCTCGTTCTCCACCAGCCAGTAAGTGACACCGTAGTTGCGTTCATTGCAATGCTTGACCAGTTGATAAATCAACTCCTCCCACTCTGCGTAGTCCGTAGGATCGGTCACCTGCGCGTCAATTTTCGGGTAGAGCACCTTGGGCTTGAGGGTGAGATTCATAATCGGCTTGGCGCCAGTGGCTTCGACGGCTTCAATTGCCTTGTCCAGAGTCACCCAGTTGAACCGATGGTGCGCGGGATAAATATTGAAGTACTCTTGCAGGAAAAAGTTTATGGTCTGAGGATGAAGTTGGCGGACTTGCTCGATGCGATCGCTGATCATGGGCTGCGCACTTAAGCCGCCCTGACCCAGCGCGTATCGCGTTAGATCGATCGATCCTGAACTCCGGGATGTATCTACTGCGACCTGGATGCTTTCCGTTTCACTCGCCGCTGGACGAGGGCCGGCCGTTAGCGTTGGTACGAGAAGCGCCATGAGCATCACTTCGCCGGGTAATGCCAATGCCTTCATGAATTATCCTCCGCGTTTGCCCTCGAGCCCCGAGCGCGCAATTCTCCCCGATTACCGCCTTGCGGTCAAGTCAATGAACAGGAGTCAGCAAGGAGCAGGCCAGCCGCGATGTTGCTTGCCCTTGCCTCACACCCGGAATATCGTTCGAAACCGCTTGACTTTTGCTCCCTCGATAGGAAAAATCACGTTTACTATTTTCAGAGTCGTTCAACAACATTTTTAGAACGGCGGTTAGCCGATTAGATGCAGCAACATCAAAAGGTCCTTTCTTACTCCTCTCTTGCGGAGGTTGGCCAAACCTAAATGACTCTTCAACTCTCTCGAGTGCGCGATTGGGGGCTGCTCATCCTCTGCAACCTCATCTGGGCTAGCCAGTACAGCATGGTCAAAATTGTGCAGGAGCAGATGGGGCCCGTGTTCGCGACGTTCTTCCCCGTAACCCTGGCGACCCTTCTGCTGATTCCGATTGTCAGGCGCGAGACGAAGCTGGGAAACGCGGCGCCGGTTCTGAAAGGTGATGTCAAGAAATTCATCATCATTGGGATTTGCGGTCAGATTCCCGCACAACTCTTTATTACCTGGGGGGTTGGGCTATCGCTCGCGTCGATCCCGTCCTTGCTGGCCCTCACCCTTCCCGTCTTTACCGCACTGATGGCTTATTTCATCCTCGGCGAGAGGATGACGCCACTGCGATGGATTAGCTTTGCGCTGGCGCTCGGTGGCGCCATCGAGTGCTCAGGTATCAATTGGGGAGAACTATCAATCGGCAACCTGAGGTTCTTTTTCGGAAGTGTTCTGGTGCTCGGCGGAATCCTGGGGAGCTGCTTCTTCAATGTGTACAGTAAAAAACTTCTCGAGCGCTATAGCCCTCTCCAGATCATTCTCTACAGCTATTACACAACGGTGGCGTGCATGCTCCCGGTCACCCTGTATTCGGAGCCTCAAGGCTTTCTTCACCTGGCACATTTCAGCCTGCGAGTCTGGATAGGGCTGATCGAGTTGGCTTTGTTCGTCTATTTTCTGTCGATGGTGATCTTCCTCTACGTCCTGACCCGCCTGGACGTTACGCAAGCCGCACTTTCGAACTACCTGCTTCCATTTTTTGGCCTGCTGCTAGCCGCCCTGCTGCTGCACGAAAAGCTGACGAAATTCATGATCATCGGCGGCATTCTAGTGCTCGCCAGCACGCTCGTGGTGACCGTGTATGAGGAGAGTCTCGGCGGCGCTCCAAAAAAGGCAGATTTGGGCGGGTGAGACGGGCCGGTGCGTTGGTTATGTCATAGGCACTTTTTCCCATCTCCAGGAGCCCAGTTTCGAGCGTCGCACAATTGGTTCAATGTATTGGACAGACTTTCTGTACCCGCTTGACCCCAACCCGGCAATTCACAAAAAATTGCATATTGAGGGGCGGCGGCCTCGACTCGTCCGATTATGGAGGTGTGAAGTGTCCGAAATTGTTTATGACCATTCCCAAATCGATTTCAGCAAGCCCGGCAAGCATCACTACCAGGTGGCCTTCCACGAGGATTCGTCTTGGGGTTATTCACTGGTTCCCCTTACGGTGATCAATGGCCTGAGGAAATCCCTGCCACAAGCGCGAACCAAGGGCGTGATGGCGTCTGGGGGAACCCACGGCAACGAGTGGGAGGGGCAAGTGGCGGTCAAGCGTTTGTGCCAGGACCTGGAGCCCGCGGAGATTTCCGGCTGTGTGATTTTGATCCCTCAGCTCAGTCAAAGCGCCTGTGTCGCTAATACACGGAGTTCGCCCTTGGATGGAGTCAACATGAACAGAGCCTTTCCGGGAAACCCGCGGGGGACGATTACCTATCGGATCGCGAACTTTGTGAAGACCCGCATTTTCCCTCAGGTGAGTGTAGTGATGGACATCCATGCGGGGGGCAATGAAGGCGCCTTCGCTCTCTGTACATCTTTCCATCCCATTCCTGACCCCATGCAGCGCGCCGAGGTCGCTCGGGTCGCGCAACTTTTTGATACCCCTTTCATCTTCATCTATTCCAGTGACATGGCCTCCGGCCTTCTCCCCGATGAGGCGGAAGCTGAGGGGAAGGTGACTATCGGCGGCGAATTCGGCTTTGCCGAATCAGTCAGCCCTCGAGGAGTGCGACACGCCTACGAAGGGATCAAAAACGTTCTGCGTCACTATGGTATGCTGCCGGGGGAGATAGTGAAGATCGATCGTTCCCGCTCGTCTCCTCCGCGCTTCGTCAGGTCGGCAAACCTGAACGATTACATTCCCTGCCCGAAGGATGGTATTTGGGAACCCGCCACTGCCCTGGGAGACGACGTTCAAGAGGGCGAACTGGTCGGTCGTCTGCATGACTTCTCGGATCATACTCAGCCCGCTTTGGAAATAAGAGCTCATCGGGCTGGGGTGCTGATCATGATGCATTTCCCGGCCGTCTCGAAAAAGGGAACAACCCTCTTTGTGGTGTCCGAAGAAGTTTCGCCCGACTCATAACCTAGAAGGAGCTGAGCATGGATATTCGAAAAGCGCCGCCGCTTCCCGCGTCGATTATTCCGTTTCCAGTAGTTGCCAACATTGACCATGCCGAAGGGCCGATCTTCGATGCGCAGGGGAATCTCTATTTTGTGAACTACGTTCGCAACGGAACTGTGGGCCGCATGACGCCCGATGGAACCGTAAGCGTTTGGTGTGAGACAGGGGGGCAGGCTAACGGGTTGAAAGTCGACTCCGAAGGGTACATCATCGCCGCTGACGTGGGCGCAAGGCGGATTACCAGGATTGACTCTTCCGGGAAATCCATCGAGGTCTTGACGGACCAGTGCGAGGGCAAGCCCTATCTGGGCCCCAACGACGTATGCCTCGACACGGCGGGCAATATCTATTTCTCCGATCCGTGCGATGCCGATCCGGACGCGCCCATCGGCTCCGTGTTCCGAATCGACCGGCGCCGGAACGTTCGCCGCCTGGTGACGGGGTTGAGGTATCCCAACGGGCTCGCGGTTACGCCCGATCAGAAGCAACTGCTCGTCGCTGAAACCATGACGAACCGTATCCTGGCCTTCGGTTTTCAGCCTGACGGCTGTTTGAGTTCTGCAAGAACCTTGTTTCAATTCGCAACGTCGAGTGTCGATGGCATCATGTTCGATGAATACGATCGCCTTTGGGTGGCGCGCTGGCTGAATGGCACTGTAGATGTGATTACGCTCGAGGGAGAGTTGGTGGCGGAGATTCCGGCAGGCGGAAGCAAAGTGACTAACTTGTGCTTTTGGGAGAAGAGCACCTACGTCACGGTAGATGCGGCGCACAGCATTTTTCGCCTCGATGCCGGCGTGGGTGGCAAACCTTACACGGCGTGAACTCCACAACTCTTCATCGCGCGAGGACAATCGACCCTGACACTGAGCGGATTGGCTTCTACGCATTCAATTCTCAAGGCGCCTCCTTTGCCTGTATGAGTTTAATTGACCATGAGGCCGATGTTAGCATCGGGTCGTGGCTCTGTTCCGCTGCGCACCCCGGCACGGAGTGACACGGGAAACCGAGTCTTTCGCAGTGAGATGTTGCCGAGATCTTCCTGGGCGAGTATTTTTCCTATCGCGAAAAGGAGGAATGTTAATGCTCCGCATGATCAGAGTGTCCATACACCTGCTGTGCATCTGCGCAACAGCCCTGGCGCAAACCCCTCGAGTACGCATCAGTGCGTGGTATTGGCTGAATTCCGCTCCCAAGGTGGATTGGGAGGGCGACTTCGTCACAATGCGGAATCTTGGCTTCACCGATATTTTGATGTGTTGGGGTGTTGATTTGGCGGGAGTCGGGACGCGAATTCCGGATACCCGGGAGGCAATGCAATGGGCGCACCGTGCGGGCCTGGGAGCTTACATCATCGTGTGGCAACCGACGGCCAATTCTCTTCCGCGGAGAGCGGTGTTTGAACAGGTGGATTCCAGCCAGCATCATCTTTTCTCGTTTGATGTATTCAACCCCGACTGGCGGCGGACGGAGTGGAAGGAGTACTTGCAACGCGTAGCCAAAGCTTACAGGGATGAACCTGCCATGGCCGGGTACGTCTTTGACGACTCATTCCTTCCAGGACCGGTGGGCACGATGGACGGACCCGAGGGGACAGGAGTCATTTCCTATGGCGACTACGAGCGACACAGATTCGCCGCCGACTTGCCTACCAAGCCTTCGGACCCGCATTGGAATGAGTGGGTGAAGGTTCGGGGAGGATGGTGGGAGGACTGGTCGCGCGACACGGTGGGATTTATCCGTGAGGCTGATCCCAACCCACGCCATGAAATTTATCTTGAGGATCCAGCAGACGATGCCTTGAATCCCAACCTGCGAAACACCATCGGGCTTGACTTCGGACGAGTGGCGCGGCACTTCGACTTTGTCGGTGCTTACACCACATTCTCTTATGACTCGTCACCCGATTCCGGCAGGAAGGCGGCGCAGGCCACACACGATGTCCTGAGCAAACTTCGAGAGGTCGTGGACCCTAATAAGGCGACGATTTACACCTTTTGGGTCGCAAACCCTGTTGAAGAGCTGCAGCCTGGTCCGGCGAAGTATCCCACTGCGGACCAGATCAGGCTGATCTGCGAAGCGGCATTACGATCCGGGATTCAGCACCTCGACATGTATGGTTTCCGTATCGGCGATTATCGTGTGAGCGCCAAGGACTTTCCGAAGGTGGCCCCCGGCTCCGGCTTAACCTATCCCTTGACCGGCCAGTTTCCGCAAAAGTTCCTGTGGGATCGACCCGAGATCCTGGATTCATTAGGTAGCTATCTTCGTAGCTTGAATGCGAAATAGCGTGGCAAATCTGTCTCTCTTGTTCGTAGATTTCCTAATCGGGTATTGCAAACACGAAGGAATGCAGGCTAGGGTTTTCCTTGAAGCTGGTGGAACCGTTCGATTTCCCGCTGAGCCAGCTCGGGCTGATCAGTCTCCCGGTAAAGCTGCCCCAAAAGATAATGGCCATCGGCAAACTGTGGATCCAATTCTACGCATTTTCGAGCGGCCTCGAGCGCCTGAGCGGTCTGATGGGTTCGACGGTAGACTTTGGCCAGGTCAAAGTGAACTAAACTCATCTCGGGAGCTTGCTTTTCCGCGCGCAGCAACTGGTCGAGAGCATTTCGCGACTGCCCCATCTTCAGAAGCACTTCCCCGAGTTCTACTCGAGCCTTGACATCATGGGGATAGTACTTCAGCTGAGCGAGGAGTTCTTCCCGCTCCTCGGGTAGCTTCCCCTCAAAGCCATGGAGCAGGGCCAGATGGTAATGGACCAAAGGGTATCGCTCGTCTTTCGTGGCGATGAACTCAAACTGTTCAAGCGATAAACGGATAAAATTCGGGTTGCCAAGGACCGGATAAGCACTGACGTACACGCGGCCCAGCAAAAAGCGTGCCTGGAGATTATCCCCGTCAAGTTCGATGGCGCGCTTCAAAGGATCGAACGCCTCGGCGTACTTCTTCTCTTGGTAGAGCACGTAGCCAAGGTCATAACAAAAAGTGGCTTGCTGCGGCTCGGAGGCGACAGCCTGGCGTAGGTTATCCTCGCCCTCCGGAAACCGCCCGAGCGCTGCCAGGGTTAATCCATAGAGATGGCGCCAGCGAGGATCGTTCTTATCCTGCTGAAGAGCTCTCTCCTCCAGCAATAAGGCTGATGCGTAGTCCTTTTTCTCATACCTTTGGACGGCTTGCTGATAATCGTTTGACTGGGTGAAAGCGGGGGGACAAAGCAGGAAACAGGCAAACCCAGCGACGAGAGCAGAGCAGAGGACTTTAGAGCCCTCTCGGCTTAAGCGCCGACGCTTACGAGGTTTGCTCATGTTGATGAATACGGTCCTTATGAGGGTAGTGCCGACATGAAAGAAACTTTCGGCGCGACTCGGCCACTCACTGGTTTTTCGAACCCTCCGCTCCGTACTCATCTTTCCTGGCACGCTGGAGTCGCTGGAAAGTCGCGAAGGCTTGATCGGCTTTGGCTTTCTCCCCTTTACGAAGATAGTATTTTCCCAGCAAGTAGTGAATACGCCCGTCCTCATCGGTGTCCGCTTGTTCGAGAATCTTGATGGCGTCCTCGACGTGCCCCAGAGAATCGGTTGCCTCGGCGAGGTAGATTCGCGACCTGTTATCGTCGGGACTTGATCGCACGACGCGATCCAGTTGGGACGCCGCCTGCTCAGGCTGATTGTTCATCACGTAGGCTTCCCCAAGTAGAGCGGCGGTTCGTAAGTTGGAGGGATCCAGAGCCAGAGCCCTCTGAAAAAGGCCAATGGCCTCTCCATACTGGCCAACTTTGTCCTCGAACTTGCCATAAGAAATCAGGGGCTCAGGATCCGAATCGCTGAGTTGGATGGCGCGTTGGTATTCGCGCTCCGCCTCGGGGCGCTTTCCCTCCCCTTCCAGGCTTTCGGCACGAAGCATCGCCGCGAGCGCTGAGTTCGGCGATCTAGCCGCGAGTTTGGCATAGGCGCGTTCTGCCATGGCGCCATACAGCCGGAAAGACCAATACATGACAACTTCATCCCCAGGGGCACGCCGTTGTGCCTCCAGAAGAGCCGTTGTGCCGGCCGAGAGATCCTCCGAAACATTCAGGCATGCTTTGAGGACGAGCCCGTCGGCCAGGCCTTTGGATTGTTGGCATTCAAGTACCCCTGGCTTCAGAGCCTCTTCCAAGACTTTATGATTTTTCTCCCCCTTGCCCTTGAGTGTTTTTAACGCCTCATCCGCCAGCGCCTGGTAAGCCTTCCCCAACTGGTAATACGCCCGATCTTGATCGGAGCCGGTCTTTAACTGCTCCAATTCCTGCAGCGCTGCATTCGAATAGTCGCCCAACTCTGAATAGACCGCACCCAGGAAGTAGTGAATCTGCGGGTCATCAGGCTTCAGCGAACTGAATTCTTTCAGGGAGGCTAGAGCTTTTGCGTACTGGTCCGTCTGGTAATAAGACACACCTTGGAAGAGGTAGGCGTCCGCGGCGCCGCGGTCCTGCCGGATAACCTCATTGAAGAGGCCAATGGCCTCAGGGTAGTTCTTTTGGGTGTAGTAAATTGTTCCGAGGTTGAACTCCGCTTCGATCCAGTGGGGTCGAAGCCGGAGTATCTCTTTGTAGAGGCGAGCCGCCTCCTCGAGATTCTGCTCGTGTTCTGCCCTCTGGACCTTCGCAAGCAGGGCCTGCATCGGATCTTGCGAAGGTCCCAGAGGCGTCATACTGAGCAGAATCAGCAAAGGCCAGGTTCGTAGAAACGTACCCAACCCCTTTCAGAAATAAAACTTCAAGCCGAACTGCATGTCCCTGGCGGGACCCGCACCGTATATCACCCCCGTGTAGCCGGGGTAGCCGGAGGTCGTCGCAGGGTCGCCAAAGTTGGTGTGGTTCAAGGCGTTAAACATCTCCCAGCGGACCTGGAGATAGCGCGTTTCCGAGAAGTGGAAGTTCTTCATCAGCGCCGTATTGAGTACCGTCATTCCGGGGCCGTCTAAAAAACCTATCGAGGAATTGCCCCATTGGGTGCCAAGGGGAGCGGCAAACGCATCGGGATTGAACCACAAATTGTGGCTTGGGTTCGGGACGTGCGGGTTGCCCACCAGGTCGGGTCGAGTGTCCCAACCATCGCCCAGGGTCGCGCCGGGCTGATCCATGGTAAGAGGATCACCGGAAGCGTGCCTGAGGATACCACTGAGCTCCCAACCGCCTAGGAACCCATTTGCCACCCGGTTCACATTCGTAAGGTACCTCAGCCCGTGGCCAAAGGGCAGGTTATAGATGGCGTTGATGGTCAGCAGGTTTGTGTGATTAAGGCTCGACAGTCCCCGGAGGTAACCCGCAGGAGTAAAGGGTTGGATGCCACTCTGCACATAGTCCGTGGTGTTGTTGTCCATAGTCTTGCTGTAGGCATAGGAACCTGTGAACGCTAGCCCATTCGCGAATCTTCTCTCCCACAAAGCAGTAAGCGCGTTGTACCAAGTGGCGCCATTTTTCTGATACAGCAGAATCGAACCGAGGGCCGGGTAGGGCTTGGCGGCTTGGAGATCTGGGTAGTTGCCCGGCGGCACCTCGTTATAGTTGATGCCCGTTTCCGGACCGAAAGTGTGTGATCCCATGTATCCGACCGTAAGGGCCGATTTGAAGGGCAGTTCCTTTTGGACGGCGATGTTCCACTCGTGGGTTCTCACATTGCCCATATCCGCTGCCGGGGCGGTAACTCCTGGCGCTACGAACGTCGTGGGATTCGACGGGTAGGCGGTCTCCCATTTTTGCATGGACTCAGCAGAAAACGTCGCCGATTCGTAATTCCAGTAAGGGGGACCGACGATGGCTGAGGCCTGCGCATTGCCGGTTTCTCCGCGGTAGGCAAAGATTCCGTACGCCCCACGCACCACCAGGTCACCCTTAGGACGCCAGGCGACGCCCAGGCGCGGCGAAACGTAACTGCTCGGGAACATGTCGCCCTTCGGATAGCCAACCTGATTAGCCGGGACCCAATAGGCTGCCGTTGCCGCCGCCACATAGGGAGCGACCGCTCGGCAATTCAGATTCACTTTTCCGGCGTTATCCAAGCCGGCCACGGCCTTGCCGATCTTAGGATCCCAGGTGGATACATTTCCGCAGACCGCCTCTTGCGCTTGCCAATGGTCGAATCGCACGCCGAGGTTCAGCGTGATCTTGTGGCTGAGGTTGAAATAATCTTCAAAGAAAACGGCATCGTAGGGGGCCGACTTCGTGCCGAAAGTATCGAGCGGGAAGGTTCTGTACGCCCACTGTGGAAGTCCCAACAAATAATCGGCAAAGCCATTCCCCGTGTATTGGCCGTTGAAACCGAAGTTGCCTCGCGCGCAACACGAAGCATGATCTCCGAAAGTGCCGCGATTGTCGAATTCGTAACCCATCTTCATCGTGTGCTTGCCGCGTATGATGTTCAAACCGGCTTTGCCGTTTTTGTTTTCACTCCAAAGGCGTTCGGGCACGCCCCATGGCAGCCCGAATCCTGAGTAGCCGCTGAATGAAACCGTGGGCAACCCTATAAACTTCCCCTCGATGGAAGTCGGGTACCCTTGGATGCCGGCTTCCGTCGTAAGGTTTTGCTGACCTGTTTGGCCGGGGCTATCGGAGTTGAAGTTGGAGTTAAAATACTCCAAGCTAAGCGTGAACAATATCGAGGGAGTGATGGAGTAGTCGTAATTCACACCCATGTTCAATTGCGCTACCACCGCAGGGTTGGGCACGGTCGGCAGGTATCCCGGAACATTTGCGTAGTTTCTGTAGTCAACGTACCGGCCGTAGATCCTCTGTTTGCTGGTAAGCTGGTGGTCGATGCGCAAGATACCGTTGTCGGTCTCAGTCGATTGCGGGGCCAGCGCATTGTAGAGATTCCCTGGCGTGTTGGCTTGTGGGATGTACTTGAAGAAAAACTGCGCAGCAGTGTCGATGCGGCCGGCTGGAATCTGGTTTCCAGGGAACGGTTGGCCGGTAGTAGGGTCGGTGATCTGGCTAGACAAGGACGAGAAATCCCCGTTATAAAAGGCCGCAGGCACCACCGGCTCATTGTAGATTTCTGACTGCCGAATCCTGGTTCCCTCGTAGCTTCCGAAGATGAAGGTTTTGTTCTTGATGATGGGCCCCCCCGCCGCGATTCCAAACTGGTTCCGGTTCAACTTGGGCGTAGTGGCGGCGAAAAAGTTCCTGGCATCGGTGGCGTTGTTTCGATTGAACTCCCACAGCGTGCCATGAAAACCATTCGTGCCGGACTTGGTGACCATGAGCACTTGCATGGGGTTGCGTCCGAGATCGGCCCCGAAGTTCTCAGTCTGGATGCTGAACTCTCCAATGCTGTCGACGTTGGGGATGCCTATTGCCCCCTCGTCCATGGCGGCATTAACGTTCATCCCATCGAGTGAGTACTGGGTCTCGTAATCGCGAACCCCGTTGCCGTAAATGAAACTGCCATTTTCCGGGTTCTTTTGCCCTTCAAATATGATGCCGGGTGTGAAGGACGTCATTTCTATGGGATTTCGGCCGTCCAAGGGGAGATCCACAATCTGCTTTTCTTCAACCACGTCTCCGGTTTGGGTCGTTTCGCTCTGCAACAGAGGCGCCTGGGCTGTAACCGAAACCTCCTGGTTCGTCGCGCCCACTTCGAGCACTACAGGAACGCGCTCGCGTTGGCCTATCGTGAGCTCGACGCGGTCGAGTTTCCAGGTCTTAAAACCCTGCACGGACACGGTCACGGAATAAACGCCCAAAGGAACGGCAGAGATTTCGAACTCGCCTCCCGGGTCGGTCTTGACCGTTTTCGTCATTCCCGTGCTTAACTCCTGGATCGTCACGTCCGCGCCCGGAACCACGGCGCCGGATGGATCGGTGACCGTACCGAGAATAGCACCCTCGGTCCCGAACTGCGCGAAAGCCGCAGTCGCAAGCGCCAAGGCTAGTAGTGTGGTACACAAGACCTGCCTCATCATATTCTCCTCTCCTGATTAATCGACCCGACGCGTAGTATAGGCTGCTGACCGTCCGGTCAACGCCCTCATATAAACCCCTGAGTCCGCGCCACATTTTGCGCGGAGCAATTTTCCGATGCGTCTTACTAGAACATGCAGTCCCGCCTTTGTCAAGACGATTGTGGGTGTAGTTGTAATCCCTCAGTTTCGGTCTCGTCTTAGGTATGGGTCGAGGGAATTCTCTGTAGAGCCGATGATTTTCTGCTGGACAAATCGAAATCTCTTCGTTA
>Ga0209517_10001116_pt1 | contig 42172 bp, 43 predicted proteins | sample PeaSoiMetSII2010_FD_187695 | JGI IMG/M metagenome (GOLD analysis project Ga0209517, IMG submission 187695) | Peat soil microbial communities from Weissenstadt, Germany - SII-2010 (SPAdes) (version 2) | ecosystem: Environmental > Terrestrial > Soil > Wetlands > Peat | place: Germany...
GCGTCCAATGCGCAAAGGCGCGTGGAAGAGTTCGCTCAGGTGCTCCTCAGTCAACAGCTCTTCGCGCGGCCCGTCGGCCACAATCCGTCCTTCGCGCATGAGAATCACCCGCTCAATTTCGGGAAGGATGTCGCCGAGGTGATGCGTCACCATCACCAGGCCAGTCCCTTCTGCGGCGAGCCGGCGCAGTGTCTCGCGCAACTCGCGCTGAGCGGCAAGATCGAGCGCGTTGGAGGGCTCGTCGAGCAGGAGCTGGCGTGGCCGATGGACCAGCGCGCGGGCGATCATGATGCGACGCTTTTCGCCCGCCGACATTGTTCCCACGAGTTGCTCGGCAAGATGCGCTGCTTCCATTCGCTTGAGCGCCTCCCACGCGCGTTCACGCATTTCATCGGTGACATGCAAATTGGGCCAAAGTGTCGATGCCGAGAAGAACCCTGCAATCACAGCATCGAGCCCCGGTGTCACCGCGGTGCGTTCTCCGGGCAGCTCGGCGCCCATTGGTCCGGCACTTACTACGCCGAAGTGCCGCCGCAATTCGGTTAAATCCCAACGCTCGCGCCCGAAGATCCGCACGAGCATTCCCGGCCTCACGATGGGATAGAGCTGGCAGGTCATGGCGAGAATCAACGTGGATTTTCCGCAGCCGTTGGGGCCGAGGATGGCGACGTGCTCGCCGGCGCGGATGGTCAGGTTGAGTTCATGAAGCACGACCCGGTCGCCGCGCGCCACATTGACTTCGCGCAGTTCCAGGAAATCGGCTGAATTCGCGCTCTGGCTCATTCGGTACTCTTCTCTGACCTCACCTGCTAGATTAAATGGGGTCCACCGTATGAGCGATCTTTCCCACTCCTCCATCCCTCGCGGCTTTCGTTTTGGCGCCGCTAAAGCCGGCCTGAAGGCCAGCGGCAAGACGGACTTCGCGCTGATTGTTGCCGATGCCCCAGCCAGCGCCGCCGCTGCATTCACCTCGAACCGCGTGATCGCCGCGCCGCTTCTCATTGGCAAGGAGCATTTGAGCGCCACAGGCGGCAAGGTCCGCGTCGTCGCCATCAATGCCGGCAACGCCAACTGCGCTGCAGGAGAGGTCGGCATCGCGGCCGCGCGCGCCACGTGCGCCGGCATTGCGGAGGTGTTCAAATGCCGCGTAGAGGAGGTGTTTCCGTCGTCGACCGGCATCATCGGCGTTCCTCTTCCGGCGGAAAAGTTGGTGTCTGCGCTGCCTGATCTCGCAGAATTGCTGGGCGAGGAGCCAGCTCATTTCCAAGAAGCTGCAGAGGCCATTCTCACTACTGACACTGTGGAGAAAACGGCCTACGCGCGGGTGGTGCGAAGCGGCAGCGACGGCCAGGTGCGCGAAGTGCGGATTGCCGCATTTGGAAAAGGGTCGGGCATGATCCATCCGCAGCTTGTGCCGCACGCGACGATGCTGGTGTACATCCTGACGGATGCGGCCATCGAGCCGGGCGATCTCAGTGGATACTTGCGCCCTGCCGTTGAACTGAGCTTCAACCGCATCTCGGTGGACGGCGACACTTCGACCAACGACACCGTGCTGCTGCTCGCCTCGGGCGCGGGCGGCGTCTCGATCGGTCCCGGAGATGCAGCTTTCGCCACAGCATTGAACGAAGTTTGCACATCGATGGCGCGGCAAATTGTGGCGGACGGCGAGGGGATCTCGCATGTCGTCGAGCTGCGTATTGACGGTGCGGCGAATGATGCCGATGCCCTGCGCGTAGCCAAGGCAATTGCCCACTCGCCGCTTGTGAAAACAGCGTGGGCCGGGTGCGATCCGAACTGGGGGCGACTCGCCGCGGCGATTGGCTACTCCGGCGCACAGATCGACCCCGATCGCTTCGAGATCAACTTCGGCGATTTGCCTGTCTGCCGCAATGGCGGCCGCGCTCAGAACTTCGACGAGGCCGCGGCCCACGCTTACCTCAGCCAGCGCGAGTTCTCGATTTCGATTCGGCTCAACCAGGGGACGGGCTCGTGCGTTTTCTGGACTACCGATCTGACAACTCAGTACATCCACATCAACGCGGACTACTCAACGTAGCTCGGATCGGCCGCGATACGAAGCTCGCGGGTGTGATATAGGACTGAGCAGCGAGAGAGCTATTTAGCGCGCGGATGGGTGCGGTCGTAGACCTGAGTTAACTGGGCGATCGTAAGTTGCGTGTAGCGCTGCGTGGTGGACAGACGCTCGTGGCCGAGCAGTTCCTGAATGGCGCGGAGATCGGCGCCCTCCTCGAGAAGATGCGTGCCGAAAGCGTGGCGCAGCGTGTGCGGATGCACGTCAGACGACAGGCCACGCAGAATCGCGATGCGCTTGACGATGCGGGCGACTGAACGCGTGGTTAACCGCGCTTCACCGCCCTTCGCCAGGCCGCGAAGCTGCAAACTCACGAACAGTGCCGGAGTTTTGGGCGGATGCTCTCCTCCTGCGGCAGTGAGCCGCGCGGACCGCTCGGCCAAATAAGCGCGCAGAGCGTCGGCTGCCGTGTCGGCCAGCGGCACATAGCGCTGCTTTTGCCCTTTGCCGCGGACCAGGATTGTTTCGTTGGCCCAGTGAATATCGTCGAGGTTCAAACCGGTGAGCTCGGCGTTGCGGATGCCGCAGCCGTAAAGCATCTCCAGAATCGCCTTGTCGCGAGCCGGCCAGCTTGCCGCGTCGTCGCGCACGGAGTCGACCACCTGGTTCAGTTGTTCGATCGAAGGCACTCGCGGCAAATGTTTGGGCAGGCGTGGAGTAGCAACCAGCGCCGCCGAGTTCTGTTCGATGTACCCAGTGCGTGCCAGCCATTTGAACCAGCTGCGGATGGCGGCGAGAGCGCGCGCCGCGGAGGCCTTGGACAATCCACGCTGATAGAGCGTGCCGAGGTAGGCACGGATGTGTGTGTGCTCAATTTGATCGACACACAACCCTTGCGGTCCGGCGGTTCTCCCGCCGATGTGTTCAGCGATCCATGCGGCAAATTCGCGCAGCTCGCGCCGGTAAGCACGCAGTGTGTGTGCGGATGCTCCGCGTTCGTTGGCGAGCACCTGAAGATACGCGTCAACCCGCGAGTCGGCAAAGGAGGGAAGTGCGGATGCTCCAGAGACGCTCATGACGCGCCCTTGCTCGAGGAATTTCGTGCGACGAGGTGCAGAGCAGGATTCTTTTGAGCCGGTGGCTCGAAGACCCGCCGCGCGCCGCGCGGATGGTGCTGCCGATGCACAGCCTTCAGCCGGCCCAGTGCAAGGTGCGTGTAAACCTGCGTGGTGGAGATATCGGCGTGGCCGAGCATGATTTGCACGCTGCGCAGGTCGGCGCCGTGTTCCACCATGTGCGTGGCGCAACTGTGGCGCAGCCCGTGAGGGCTGGTGGACCGGTTCGAGCGCTTGACCAGATTCCAGATCCACTGGCGCGTGAGCGGCATTCCGCGGAGAGAGAGGAAGAGCCGCGCGCGGTCTCTCCACTTTGCGGACGACCTGTCCTCGGGGACCCCGGACTCCCGTAGCGTCTTTCGCTTCCGGCCGGAACTGATCCGGTCCAAATGCGGACGCCCTTCGCGCAGATACTGTTCCAGCGCCTGAATGGCGGAACGGCCGATGGGAACGATCCGCTCCTTATCGCCCTTGCCGCGCACCTGCACGCGACCTTCATCGAGCGCCAGATCGCTGGTGGCCAGTGCCGTGACCTCAGATACGCGCAGCCCACCGGCGTACAGAAGTTCGAGGATGGCGCGGTCGCGCAAGGCCGTGGCGTTTGCCTGCGGATGCGAGGCCGTCATGGCTGCCCGCTCCAACATCTCAGTTACTTCAGATTCGGCAAGTGACTTGGGCAGCACCTTCCAGGCCTTTGGAGACTCAATGTTCACGGTGGGATCGTGGTGGATCCGGCGATCGAGAAGCAGCCATTTGTAGAACCCGCGCAGACAGCTCAATTTGCGCGCTGCGGTGCGCGAGTCGATACCATGGTTGCGCAGATGCTCGAGCAGCGCTGCCACGTCGGCTTCAGTGGCGTGCAGCAGCACAGAGTTGCGGCCTTCGAGAAACTCTGCAAAAATGTGCAGATCGCCGAGGTAGGCTTCGCAAGTCAGTGGGCGAAGTCCTTTCTCTACTCTCAGATAGGCTTCGTAGTCTTTTAGGAGCGAACTATAATTTTTGCTTTCCACACCTCCGATTATCCGCGTCTTGCGCGCGCGTTTGGACCGGCGCGGGAAGTTACCGTACCACGTTCATAACGGGATCAACATCATTAATACGATTCTGTACATGACCCCCCGATTTGGCCATTCAAACCGGCTGCCTGGTGTTCTCCGGTTTCGGCGCAAGCCAGTATTGCTCGATCTCTTCGAGCGGCTTGTTCTTTGTTTCGGGAAGGTATCGCCACGTGAAGATCGCCTGGGTCAGCGACATTACGGCCAGAAATGCGAGGGTTACGGCCTTGCCAATGACGTGAGATGCGTAGGGGAAGAAGAGCACGACCACCGCGTTGGCCACCCACTGCAGGAGGACCGGTACCGTCATCGCCGTTCCGCGCACGTCGCTGGGAAAGATCTCCGGCACCAGCGTCCAGAAGACAGGTCCAACGCACGAGGAAAAGAAAGCCAGATAAAGGAGAACGAGAAGCAAAACCAGCGCGCCATGAAAATGACCGGCGACGGCCGCCGCGAGAAGTCCGCACAGAGCGAGCATCATGCCCAGCGAGCCGGTAATATAGAGCGGCTTGCGTCCATGGCGATCAATAACCCAGAACGCGACCATGGTGAACAACACATTGTTGACGCCGATGATGAACGTTGAAGCCAGCGCGCTATCGACCTTGAACCCAGCGGAGAGAAAGATCGACGGTGCGTAATCGATGATGGTGTTGATGCCCGACACGTGAATCAGGATGGCGAGGCACGCGCTAGCGGCCAGCGCCCTGCGTACGCCGGGGCGCAGGACGTTGTGCCAAGTTTGCTGCTTCTCCTTGAGCGCCTCGGTGATGGCCGCGATCTCTTTCTGTGCGGTCTCTTCGTTTTCAATGCGCTCGAGCAGCAGAAACGCCTCGCGTGTTTGGCCCACGCGCACGAGGAAGCGCGGCGTTTCAGGCGCGAGCGCGATCAGGATCAGGAAGACGAATGATGGCACCGTGCCGGTCAGGAACATCCAGCGCCAGTTCGCCGGGCCTGTGTTGCGCAGCAGATAGTTGATGCAATAGGAGATCAGGATGCCGGTGACGATCGACATCTGGTAAAAGGTCCCCATCCGCCCGCGGATGTGGGGTGGCGAAACCTCCGACACGTACATGGGCGAGAGGAGTGAAACGCCGCCGACTGCGACGCCGCCCAGAAATCGCGCGCAGATGAAGAGCGCGAAGCTGGGAGCCAGCGCGGTTGCGACCGATGTGACTGCAAAGAGCGCGGCGACCCACACCAGCATGCGTTTGCGCCCCAACCGGTCAGTCAGGCGGCCGGCGGCAAAGGAGCCCAGCACGCATCCGAAAAGCAGCGAACTGAACGCCCATCCCAGGCTGATGTCGCTGAGAGCGAAGTGCCGTGCGAGAAATGAACCTGCGCCGGTGATGATGGCGACATCGAATCCAAAAAGCAGGCCGCCAAGCGCGGCGGTGCACGCAAGGAAGATGACGTAGCGCAGATTCATGCCTTTCGACATCGCATCGGGTCCAAAGAGAATTCAATCTTCTCACATGAATCTGCGCGGTCGTAGTGTCAATATCCCGGCGGCGGGGGTGGTGGCCCTGCACGGAAGGTTGCGTCGTATCCGGCGCGGAAGCCGCGCCGATACTCCTCGGGCGGCCCGATCGGCGGATTTCGGAACCGTGGATGTCGCTGGATATCGGGAGCAAAACCTGAACGAATGTCGCGTCGCGCGGCCTGAATGCCGTCGTGATAGCCTTGTTGCGCAACGGGGCCGAATTCAGGAGGCGGCGGTGGAGGCGCGACAACAACCACCGGCTGCGGGTGAGAACAGCCTGTGACCAACGCGACGGGAATCAGCAAGGCAGCCAGGGCGATTCCAGAAAAGGCGAATCGTACGATGGTGCGCTTCGTCATTGGGTAGAACCTCGCAAGTTGGATTGGGTCCCGCCGGCGATGCGGCGCGACGCTTTACTCTTGAAACCCAACTTCAGAAAAAGTGTTGCATTCTTTCGGAATGATGCGTCCCGCCTTCCAAAGCGGCATTACGTTCTGCTGACTGAAAACGCCATCAATTTCGAGGAGCGCTGTCGGACCGCCAATCAACGTAATGTCCATGGGCAATGGATGCGCAAGTGGGCCCGAAAGGTGCAAGCAGCCAACGCGCGAGCGAGGGACAAACATTCAAAGCAGAGCAACAATGCGCGGCTCGATTCGATCGTGAATGATGTCGAGCAGCCCGATGGTCACGGGCAAGTCAAACCTTCGCGGGCCACAAGAGCCGGGATTGAAATAGAGCACACCTTTCTTCGTGTAGAAATTCGGCACGTGCGTGTGGCCGTGGAGGACGGCTGCGAATTTTGCGGCTGTGGGATCGAGGTGGAGGGTCTTGAGGTCGTGGAGCATGTAGAGGTAAAGGGCGGCGTGAGGGGGATTCTCAATGAGGGCGACTTCGGTCTTGGGAAGCCTGGCGCAGGGACCATCATGGTCGACGTTGCCCCGAATCGCGGTGACGGGAGCGATCTTTGCGAGTTCATCGAGGATCGAGGCTTTGCCCACGTCGCCAAGGTGGAGGATTCTGTCGACTCCCTTCAGCGCGGGGGCGACTTCGGGCCGGAGGAGACCGTGGGTATCGCTGATGATGCCGAGGAGCATGGATTCAGAATAAGCGGGGCTCGCGGTATTCGGTTGTGCGGGTCGAGTCCCGGACGACAGCCGGTCGGAAGACCGGCGGTACTCTAGAATTGCTTCTAGCCATCGTCTATTCAAGAAGCTGAACCTGGGCGAGAGGTTGAAACAGGGTGCCCGAAAATTGAGATGAAGGAATTATCCCGAATCGACGAAGGGCACGCTCGAACAAACTGGCGGCAAGCGGTCGCTGCTTATACTGACCGGAGTGTGCTGCAAGTGCTTGCGCTCGGATTTTCGAGTGGCTTGCCGTTCCTGCTGACATACTCAACTCTTTCGGCGTGGCTCGCGACAGTTGGCGTGCGGCGCGCGGCGATCGGCGCCTTCGCCCTGGTTGGCACGCCCTACGCATTGAAGTTTCTGTGGTCGCCGATCATGGATCGCGTGCCTCCACCACTGCCTTTGGGGCGGCGCCGCGGTTGGGGAGTCACCGTCCAGATCCTTCTGATCGGCGCAGTTTTTGGCCTGGGATTGTGCAATCCGAAGCGCAATCTGCCTCTGATGGCCGCCTTTTCGGTACTTGTCGCATTCCTATCCGCGAGCCAAGATATCGTGATCGATGCCTGGCGGATTGAAAGCCTGAACAGCGATCAGCAGGCTCCCGGGGCAGCCATGATCCAGTCCGGCTACCGGATTGCCATGCTGGTTTCCGGGGCAGGCAGCCTGTTTATCGCGGCGTACGCGGGGTGGTTCGCGGCCTATGCCACGATGGCTGCGCTGCTCGGCGTGGGACTACTGGTTTTTTTGCTGGGTCACGAACCGAAAGTCTCGGCCGAAACTTTAACTGCTGCGGGATCAGGATGGCATGCGATTCGCCACGCGTTTTCGACTGCCGTGGTCGGTCCGTTTCGCGATTTCATGCATCGGCCGCTTTGGCCTGTCATCCTGATCGCCATTTTCGGCTATAAACTGGGCGAGGCAATGGCGGGAGTGATGTCGACGCCGCTCTATATATCGTTGGGATTTTCGCTGCCTGAGATTGCCACGGCTTCCAAAATCTTCGGATTTTTCTCGATTGTGACAGGGGCTCTAATAGGCGGTGTCGTGACGACCAGGTTCGGAATTCGCCGCTCGCTGATTCTTTGTGGCATTTTGCAGTCAGTCGGGAACCTGTTTTTTGTTCTGCAGGCTGTAGGTGGGCATCGGATCGGATACCTTGCTTTATGTGTGACAGCAGAAAACATTACGGGTGCGATGGCTGGGACCGCGCTGGTGACCTATCTTTCCAGTCTATGCTCGCCCGCTTTTACGGCGACTCAGTACGCGTTGCTTGCCTCGCTTGCTTCGCTTGGCCGCACCGTGGTGGCCTCCTCAGGAGGGGTATTGTCAGAGAAGATTGGTTGGGTACAGTTTTTTCTGATTACCAGCGTCGTCGCGTTGCCGGCCATCATTCTGTTCGTCTGGATCGGACCGCGCGATGATTTGGGGAGTCACCAACGCAATCAAGACCTGAAAAGTCCGAGTGTTAGGTCATAGGACCCGACTGCGGCCCAAAGCCTCTAAACTGATGTCGCTATTACGGCTCGAGATCTTCTCCTGTAATCGTAAAATTTCCCGCGCCAACTATGGCTTGCGGCTGGCGGCAGATGCGGAGACCGATCTGGCGCAATACCTTAGTAACGAGAGAATGCGTCGGCGGTGAACAAAGAACACAGCGACACACACGGCAGGCCGGGGTCTAGTTGAGCATGAGGTTATTCACACAGAGCATTTTTCTGGTTTTCGCGGTGATGCCGCCAGCGATCGTATTTGCTGCTCAGCCGCAGTATTATGCTGCGTCTGCGCGAGATAGCGGCGCGCCAGATCAGCGTGGGGCATCCGAACAGATTTTTGCGTTGGCCAACCAGGCGCGGACGCAAGCGGGTGTGGGGCGATTGCAGTGGGACGCGGCGCTGGCCGATGCCGCACTCGCGCATTGCCGGCGCATGGCGATGGAAGGGCCCATCTCGCACCGTTACGGTGGGGAACTCGATTTGACGGGACGAGCTGCGCAGGCTGGTGCACACTTCAGCGTGATCGAGGAGAATCTGGCCGTGGGGCCGTCGGCTGATGCGATTCACGAGGAGTGGATGCAGTCGCCCGGGCATCGCACAAACCTGCTGAGTCCCGACGTCGATCATGCGGGCATCGCCGTGGTCGTAGCGCGCGGTGTGCTCTACGCAGTGGCAGACTACTCGCGCGCCGTCGAACAACTCGGCGCCTCGCAGGTGGAGGCGCGAGTAGCCGCGTTGATTCGCGTGAGTGGCGTAGCGATTCTGAGAGATTCGGCGCTGGCGCGCCAGGCTTGCGCCACCGATGAGGGTGTTCCTCACCCCGCAGGCGGACCGATGCCGCGGTTTGTGATGCGCTGGCAGAGCGGCGACTTAGATCGCCTGCCCCAGGCGCTGGTCGACAAGCTGGCCTCGGGGAATTATCGCCAGGCGGCGGTGGGCAGTTGCGCTGCTCAGGGCCTGGAAGGTTCGTTTACGGCATATCGCGTGGCGGTGCTGCTGTATTGAGGAAAAGTCGAATTCAGCGCACCCCGCGCGCAAGAAAAAAGGCGCGCCGAGGCTCCGGGTGGGGCACAGAGGATTGGCGAGTTCGCTGAGTTCCATCCCCCACCCACGTCCTTGTTGTTCCGATCCCACCCCGGGCGCAAGAACAAAAGCGCGCCGAGGGTGGGGCACCCACGTGCGGATCAGCCGAAATCCTGATGCCCTTTCCAAATCTGGGGCCACGGCTTGCGCGGCGGACCACAGACGAAGATGTCGGGGTGGTCGACGCTTTCTTCGTTGCGGACGCCTTCAGAGTTGCCGTTGTGACCGGCAAGGCGGCAGTTAGTGAAAAGCTCGTCTGCCCTCTCCCGGCTGTTGCCCAGCACGATGATGGTGGTTGGTGGCGGCGTCGGATAGCCGCGATACCATTCGGAGTTGGTTGTGCCGATGGGCTCGGGGAGCGAGTAAGCGCGACCGAGCACGTCGATGGCGCCGTATTCGCCGTAGTTGCCGGTGGCGATGCCAAGGTGCGCCTGCTGGTCGGGTGACAGCGAGTCGCGGATCTGGGCGACGGTGCGGACGAGCTGGTTCCAGCCGATCTCTTCGCGAAGATCGTAGCTGTGACTGAGGGCATAGTCCTTGAGCGGGCCGCTGGATGCAAGCGGAAGCAGCAGAGCGCATACGAAGGCAGAGATGAGCGCGAAGACACTGAAGTAGAAGGTTTCGACGGTGATGCGGCCCCAGCGCGGCAGGCATCCGAGCCAGCGCTCGGCGAGTAGCGCGCCCATGGCGAGCAGCATGGGATAGGCAGGGGCCATGTAATAGTGGCGGCCTTTGGCGATGAACAAAATAACGAGCGGGACCAGGTACATGAAAGCGAGCGTGCGGTAGCGGCGGTTGAGCAAATAGCCGAATAGGCCGGCTAGCCAAAGAGGCGTTGCTGCGAGATTGGCGCAAATGATGAATTGGCCTTTGAGGAAGCCATTGGCGCGGCCCTCGCCGACATCGCGGGCGTGGATGTGCTGGAGGAAAGTGTACGAGATCCAATTGTGGCGGGCGAGCCAGATGAAGTTGGGCAGGAAGATGAGGAATGCAAGCGCAGCGCCGGCCCAGAACCAGCCGCTCTTGAGATACCGGCGCGCGGGAGTGAAAAGAAGGCCAGCGACGATGCCGGCCACGAAAAAGGCGATGGAATACTTGGTTTCGAGGCCGAGCCCGATGACAGCGCCGATGGCGAGACACCAGCGCGGGTCTTCGGATTTGAGGAGCCGAATGACGAAGTAAGCGGCGAGAACCCACCAGAGGAGATCGAACGAAGTGTACTGGAACTCGTGCCCTTCAAAGACCGGAACGGGAGAGAACGCAACGGCGAGCGCCGCGATGACTTGCGCCAGTCGAGAACCTCCTAACTCGCGGGCCATGAGCCCGCCGAGAATGGCGACGACCGCCTGCGCGAGAGCGGCGGAGAGGCGTAGACCGACCATCGAAACGCCGAAGATGGAGAGAAGAATGCGCTCCAGGAAGGGTGTAAGCGGCGGGTAAGCTACGAATCCCCAGTCGAGGTGGCGCGCATCGCTCAGGAATTGAAGCTCGTCGCGATGAAAGCCGTAGCGGTTGTTGGTGAGCAAATGAATAAGCGCGACAGCGGCCGCGATGCCGAGCAGGATTGCGGTATCGGTTCGGCGATGAACAACGTATGAGGGTTCCTGAGCGATAGTGGACGACAAATCGGCCTCCCGACGATTTTCCTGGAAAGATTACGCAGATTCAGCTACTGCGGTTCCAGTGCGTCTTTCGAGAGGCGAAGGAACCCGCACCGAGGCCATTCCCGCGGCGGTCGCGCCCTGAATGCCAATTTCGGTGTCTTCAAAGACCAGGCAGTCCTTCGGACTGAGGCCGAGGCGCGCGGCTGCAACCAGGAATGCATCGGGAGCCGGTTTGCTGCGCGTGTAATCTTCGGAACCGACGAGGACGGGGAAGCGATCGAGCAGATGCGCGGCCGTGAGCGATCTCATAATCGACTCGCGACTGCTGCCGGAGACCACGGCGAACGGAATGTGGCCATATTTTGCATTGATGTGTTCGAGCACCTCGGGGACGGGCATGAGTTGAGGAAGAAGTTCGTAATAGAGGTGCTCTTTGCGTTCCGCGACCGCTTCGACGGGCATTTGAAGGCCCTGCATCCTGTTCAGCGAGGCCGCGATCTCGACCGGCGGCATGCCGCCCCATTTGTAGAAAAGCTGTTCGTCAAACGGACAGTTCCACTCGGTCAGAGCTTTCGTCCAGGCGATGTAATGGAGAGGCATCGAGTCGACGACCGTGCCGTCGCAGTCGAAGAGATAAGCGCGGAATGTGCCAGGCGGCAGCTTCAGCTTCATGCGTACAGGGAACTCCTTTTGCGATGCGGCACCCGGAATGTTTGCTGGGCTTTGCGATTGGCTGCCGGTCGAAAATGCTTCTCAACGCGCGGTTGCAGCTTCAGCGACTGATGCGTCGCAACCGCCTTCGCCGGGCTTGGTCGGTTCCATCATGAGCGCGTTGTTGAAACGGTTGAAGTAATTGAAGAGGCCGATGGCGCAAAGCAACTCCACGATCTCTCCCTCGGAATAGAAGGTGCGCAGCTCGGCAAACTGCTCGTCGCTTACGTCATTGGCGTTGCGCGTCACCGTTTCTGCCAGACGGAGTGCGGCTTTTTCGGCTGCGGTAAAGTCGTCGCGGCAAGGCCAGTCAGCCAGATGCGTGAGCTGGTCCTCGGTCCAGCCGAGCTTTCGGGCGAGCTTGGTGTGACTGGCCAGGCAATAGGGCGTCTCGTTTACCTGGCTGGTGCGGACGATGATCAGTTCCTTGAGTTTGGTCGGAACCGTTCCGGAGTTGAGCACGGCGGTAAAATGCGCCTGCATGGTGGCAAAGATCTCGGGCCGGTGCGCCATCACGCAAAACATGTTGGGCACGTTGCCGCGCACCGCGAAGATCTTGTCGTAAAGCGCGGCGGTATCGGCAGCTACTTCGCTTCGGTCGAGCCGGGAAATGCGGGACATGGGGCCTCCTCGGCGCTCAATTCCATGGTATCGTTTCGGGCGCAGGCGCAAATGCCTGCCCAAAGCGGCGGTTCTGCCGCACCGCGGCTCAATGCGGCATTTTGACGCGCCCCACGGCCTCTGCTAACGTATTGATTGGACAACCAAGCGCCACTCACTCCTCAGTAGCTCAATGGCAGAGCATTCGGCTGTTAACCGAAGGGTTGTAGGTTCGAGTCCTACCTGAGGAGCCAATCTTTTCCCAGCATAAATCCTGCACAGTCTTGACTTCGCCCTCGAACTGTCCCTACGATTGTCCTAAACCCTCTGTGAGGGATTCACCAGAACCCAATATTCGGCAGGGGGAGGACAGACCTCATGGCATTCACCGTTTGGAGGCGTCACAACAGGGACGTTTGCGACAGCACCAACCGCTACGAACCTCGGTGCGGTTGCCCGTTGCACGTTCAATTCGTCTGGAAGGGGGCACCCGGAGTATTCGAGGGCAAGAAGCTGACCTACCAGAACAAATGGTCTTTGGAGACCCGCAGTTGGTCTGAAGCGCAGTCCAAAGTGAAGGACTTGGAGAAGCGCCTCAAGGACTTCGCCGAGGGCAAAGTGGTGCCCAAAGGCATGACCGTCGAAGCAGCATTGCACGACTGGTACGAATTCCGTGAGCAGAACGAAATGGGCAATACTAAGGCGAAACTGATGGGTGGCAAGCTCGAAGAGTACTGCGAGAAAAACAATATTCTGTTGCTGACCGCTCTCACCACCGACAGGGTCATAAAATGGCGTATGACGCTGCCATTCCGCAGCGGGGACAGCAGCAGCTTGAGCATCCACTGGTCTGTGATTAGTGGATTCTTTTCGTGGGCTGCGGAGATGGGCTACATCGAGAAGTCTCCAATCCCGAACCCCAAGACGAATCCACAATTTCGCATTCGTTACGTGAAAGCGGAAGTTAAGCCGCCAACCAAAAAGCAAGTCGAGAAGATTCTGGCGACCGCCACGGGGCAAGTCCGGCTGTTGTGCCAACTGATGCGTGAGACGGCGATGGCGCTCGTCGATGCCATGAAGTACGCCATGTCGCAAGAGGACGCCGAGAAGTACGGGTTGTCGAAACCGGAGCGCCGTCCCGTGGTTCAGGGCAAGGTCATTCGTGGCAACCGTACCAAGACCAACGAACGCTTCCGGGTGCGCATCAGCGAGTCATTAGCGAAGCAGCTTGAGGCTCTGGGCGAACCTGCGTTCCCCGGCACATATACGCAGTGGCGTGAGCGGGTCAACAAGGTCATAAAAGATGCAGGCGTCAAGACGACTCCGCATGGCTTCAGGCACTACAGAATCACTGAGTGGCTTTCGGCCGGCGTGTATGTTGACGACGTGGCGGACATGGTGGGTACGTCATCCAACGAAATCCGCAAGACATATCGCCACTGGATTAAGGAAGCTGAAGATCGCTTGGACGAAGTACAGCGTGAGGCGTGGTTGAAGATGGGACTGGATGAGAACGGCAACGAGATCGTCCACTAAATTCTGTCGGGCAATGGCAGGCCGAGCACGACGATCTTCCTGACCGCTTTCCACCGGAGTGGCACTCCACGCTTTCGGCACACTTCTTGCAAACCGGCCTCGGCACGACATCGCGAAACTCGCAGTCATGCGACCCGGGCTGGCTGATGCCGGATCAGTAGCCTCAGTGTTGTCGCAAGTCGCGCAGTGGCGCTTCTAAACAGAGCAGCGTTTCGAACTAAGCCTGCGCCGCAGCGTCTCCCGATCTCCAGCGTCGGCTCGGTGACCAGATTCGAGGATACTGGCCGATTATTGGGAGTAATCGGTTCACTTCGACTACGAGCGCACTGGCATTCTGCCGTGCGGCCTCATGCCTCCTCTTCGTTGTGGTTGATCAGCCGATCCCTCCAGATGCTTCTTGATAGCTCGGAACCTGGAGTAACAGCTCACCGGGTATGGCTTTGAACACTATGCCACTCATATAGGAACAGCATCACTACCATCCAGACGAAGCAGACGAGCACAAACCCAACGGTGAGCCGATCAATCATTTCACGAAACCCGTGATGACGCGGGCGAAGGCGTTGACTTTGTGCTGTGAGAGCACGGCGAGGTCCCATAGAAGCGACTATTACGCCACGCATTCGTCGATGGCTACGCCCGCGTTGCGATTTGACCGAAAGATATTCCCCGATGTTGCGTGATCGGGCTGTTTCGGGCCAGAAGATAGGAAAGAATGTTCGTCCGATTGGACACTCGATACTCATCGTCGCCAATAGACTTTGATATGGAACAATACTGCACGCAACTCCATTCCCAGCTGGGCGTTCTTGCTGAAGCCGGATGACCGCTCTGAATGGCATCAGCTGTGAAATGAACCAGATTTTAGATTCCAGTCCAATCCAGTGTCTCTTGCACTCGTTAGACAGGGAGTGAATCACAGTGAAACATCAATCTGTTCTCAGCAGCAAGGTGGTTGGCGTGGCTGTTGCAGTCGTGGCGGTTGCCTGTGTCATTGCGTTTCTGAAGTCCGAGTCCAGCCGCGCTGTTGATCCACGCGGCTCGCAAGGAACGAGTTCAAATTCGACTGCATCGCAACCCGCGACAAGCGTAGACCTGTCCCCCAGCCAATTGAACTCGATCAAGATCGCGCCGGTGGGAACCTATGTGTTTCCGGTTGAGAAAGAGGCAGTAGGCAGCATCAGTCTTGCCGACGATCTTTCCGTGCAAGTGTTTCCGTCGTATCAAGGAAAGATTATCAACGCGCTGGTGGAACTCGGCGACAACGTCCGGAAGGGGCAACCTCTTTACACGATCGAAAGCCCTGACCTCATCCAGGCGGAGTCTACGCTGATTAGCGCGGCAGCGACGCTTGAACTCACCACCAAAGAACTGACACGCGCCGGGGACCTGAAAGGAACCAACGGAGTTTCGGAACGGGAGCTGGAACAGGCAATCTCCGATCAACAGACAGCCGAAGGTGCTCTCAAGGCGGCTCGGGATGCGGTCCATGTTTTCGGCAAGTCGGAAGCCGAGATCGACAAGATCATCACATCGCGAAGGACCGATCCCGCACTAATGGTGCTCAGCCCAATCGCCGGCCAGGTGACGTCGTTCAACGCGCCGCAAGGCCTCTTTGTTCAGCCCGGAAATGCTCCCGCGCCCTATACGGTTGCGAATGTAACGGTTAAGTGGATGCTGGCAGATGTCAGCGAAAGCGACGTTTCATTGTTTCATCCCGGCGAGCCGGTCGAAGTGAATGTGCCTGCGTATCCCACCCGCGTATTCAAGGGAAGGATCACCAAGGTTTACGAGGCGGTCGATCCCAATACGCATAGAGAGAGCGTTCGTGCCGAGATCTCGGACCCGAAGAACGAACTGCGTCCGGGAATGCTCGCGAACTTTGTGATCCGAGTTCACGCTCCCGTGGAGTCGATCGCATTACCAGCGAATGGTGTCGTCCGCGAGTCCGATGGCTCAATGACGGCCTGGGTAACAACAAATCGACGTCACTTTGTGCAGCGAGTGATCAAAACAGGCCTGCGAACAGACGGCCAGGTGCAGATTCTTGCCGGTCTGCAGCAAGGCGAACTTGCTGTGACGGATGGTGCGGTTTTTCTTAGCAACATGCTGCAGGCCCCGCCGAGCGACTAGCTCCCACCCACTCTTTTCAGAGAACGTTTCGAAATGTTTAAGTCTCTCATTGCGTTTTGCCTGAGCCGCCGCGCGATTATCGTGCTCGGGCTGCTTTTGTTTGGAGCTGCTGGTTACGTTGCCTTTACAAAGCTCAATATCGAAGCCTATCCAAACCCCACGCCGGTCATTCTCGAAATTACGGCTCAGGCGCCGGGTCTCTCTGCGGAGGAGATGGAGCGCTACTACACGCGCCCCATTGAGATCGGGCTGTATGAGACCCCCGGAATCGACGTTATCCGCTCGACATCGTTTTATGGTTTGTCCTTTGTTCGCGTTGTCTTCAAGTACGGGATTGATTACAACTTTGCTTTCGCCCAGGCATCGATCGCGATGCAGCAGAATGTAAGTCTGCCCGGCAATTTGGTGCCTACGATTCAGGCCAATAGCTCTACGGGAGAAATCTATCGTTACCAGGTGGTCGGTCCGCCGCATTTCGGCATCACCAACCTTCGCACCGTTCAGGACTGGATCGTCGCACGCCGGCTTCTAACGATTCCAGGTATTGCCGCGGTGAATAGCTGGGGCGGCCCTACGAAAGAATTCGAAGTTTCGATTGACCCTGCGAAGCTCGAGGCCTACAACGTCACGGTGCCGCAGATCCTAACTGCATTGGGCAATGCGAATCTCAACGTTGGCGGGCGCGAAATCAGCATCGGCCAGCAGTCCATCAATATCCGCGGGGTGGGCCTGATCGACGACGGTGGCAATGACGACTTGACGCAAGGTTACAAGGTTAACGACATCGAGAACGTAGTGCTGAATCAGGCCAACGGCGTTCCAGTGCTCGTAAAGGATGTTGCAAAGGTTTCAATTGGCTTCAGACCAAGACTGGGAATCCTCGGCCGCGACTACCAGGACGACGTAGTGGGCGCAATTGTTGTGATGCGGCGGACGGAAAAGACCACCGATATGATCCCTAAGGTCAAGACGGCTATCGATCAGTTGAATCATGACGGGAGCCTCCCGCCGGGTGTCCGGCTGGTGCCCTATTATGATCGCTCTTCGCTGATCGCCGTCACCACCCACACGGTTCTGCATAACCTCATCTTCGGTTGCGTGCTCGTCTTCCTGATCCAATGGATCTTCCTCGGCAATCTTCGTAGCGCGACCATCGTTGGCGTCAATATCCCCTTTGCGCTGTTTTTCGCGGTCATCCTTCTCGTCATTACCGGAGAGAGCACAAACCTGCTCTCGGTGGGCGCCGTCGATTTCGGAATCATCGTCGATTCGGCGGTAATCCTGGTCGAAAACATATTCCGGAATTTTCAAGCGCGTTCCGAAGATAGACAAAGCCTGTTGCAGCGCCTCGCAGACGGATACTGGGGCGCCGACCCAACAAAGGCCGACCATCACGCGGAACCGGTGCATGGCTGGACAAATCGCCTGCGCATGATTCTGATCAGCGCAATCCAAGTGGATAAAGCGGTTCTCTTTTCGGCGCTGATCACGGTGGCCGCTTTTGTTCCCCTGTTCACTATGCAGGGGATCGAGGGACAGATATTCGGCCCCATGGCCCGCACCTACGGCTACGCATTGGCAGGCGCCCTTATTGCCACGTTCACTGTCACGCCGGTGCTGGCTTCGATCGTACTTCCAGAGCATGTAAAAGAGTCCGAAACCATCGTGGTGCGCTTCCTGCACAGGGCCTACAACCCGGCGCTTCGCTTCGCGCTCCATAGGCGCGCACTCTCCGTGGGAATCGGTATTGTCTTTCTGGCTTTATCGGCGTTTCTGGGAACCCGGTTGGGCAGCGAGTTTCTGCCACATCTCGAAGAAGGCAATTTCTGGATTCGTGCCTCAATGCCCATGACCCTCTCTCTTCAGGATGGAGAGGCAGCTGCTAGAAAGATGCGCGAGATTCTGTTGCGCCATCCGGAAGTCATCACCGTGGTATCGCAACATGGGCGACCAGATGATGGCAGTGATGCCTCTCCTTTTTCAAACGTTGAATTGTTTGTCCCGCTCAAACCTTTCGACCAGTGGCCCAAGGGAGTGACTAAGGACAGTCTGACGCAGCAGATCCAGACGGAATTTGAGAACGAATTGCCTGGAGTGGTTTTCAACTTCTCGCAATATATTCAGGACAACGTCGAAGAGGCGATTTCGGGAGTGAAGGGCTCGAACTCGGTCAAGATCGTCGGCCCCAATCTCGAAACACTGACGGCGCTTGCCGAGAAGGTTCGCGACCAGATGAGCCAGGTTGGTGGCGTTGCTGATCTGGGTATCTTTCCTGTGCTTGGCCAGCCCAATCTCAATATCAAGGTGGATCGTGCCAAGGCCGCACGGTATGGCCTGAACGCTGGAGACGTCAATTCGGTCATCCAGGCGGCGATGGGCGGGTCGGTCGCGACCTCAGTGCTCGAGGGGGACCGCCAATTCGATCTTGTGGTGCGCTATGCCCCGGAATCCCGCGACAGCGTCGACAAGATTCGCAACATCAAGGTGGGTTATCAGACCCCGAGTGGCACGAATGCCTATATTCCCTTGAGCGAGTTGGCGTCGATCACCATGGACACGGGAGCTGCCTGGATCTACCACGAAAGTACACAACGATTCATTCCCATTAAATTCAGTGTCCGGGGACGTGATTTGGGCAGTACCGTCTCGGAGGCACAAGATCGCATTTCAAAGAACATTAAGCTGCCGAGTGGCTACAGGCTTGTGTGGGCGGGTGAGTTCGGCGAACTCCAGGAAGCCAAGGACCGTCTAGCCGTGATTCTGCCGGTAACCCTCGTCCTCATCATTGGACTGTTGTACGCCATGTTCAATTCGCTCGTGGAGTCACTCTTGGCCTTATCCGGCATTCCCTTTGCAGTTGCCGGTGGAATCGTAGCGCTCTATTTGTCGGGCCTTGACTTCAGCATCTCCGCCGCAATTGGATTCGTCTCGCTGCTCGGTGTCTCAGTCATGAACGGTATTCTGATCATCACGTATTACAACCAAGTGTTGCTTCAAGGCGGCACTCCCGCCGAAGCCATGTTTCAGGCGGCGTCAACGCGCATGCGGCCTTTGCTTATGACTAGTCTGTCTGCCTGTATTGGGCTGTTCCCTGCGGCTATCTCCACAGGAATCGGCAGCCAGGTGCAGCGGCCGCTCGCGACAGTTATTGTCGGAGGCATGCTTCTCGGCCCCATCATGCTGCTGCTGGTCGTGCCCCCGCTGAAAGTGGCCATCCTTGGCCGTAAGAATGGTTCGAGGAAGGAGGGCGAGGCAAAATGAAATCCACCTCTCTCGTTTTTACCGTGATCGCGTGGGCTATGTTAACGAGCGGGTCAAGCTATGGCTTATCATCCACAGCACAGTCTGGACGGCCAACATCCGTAGTCGGCGCAAACCAAACTGGCGATCGTTCGCTCAATGCTCCAAAGGCCGCTGCGCTTGGCGACCAAAAGGGTCAGCGAGGTCAACAGCCTGCCAAGAGAAAGCAAACGATCTGCGATACGCTCCACGGCCTGGGCCGGGGACACAAGAATTCTTCAGGAACAACTCGCCTTATCTCTCGATCGAAGACCCAGAGCAAATCAGCATCCGGAGTTGCGATGGCGCCTCATCTGACCGCTCCGATCCAGTTTCCCGGCAGCAGAGGCGCCAGCATCGCTCGAACTTCTGCAGTCAATCGAACGGTCGACAAACGGCCATCGAACCTGATCCGGCCCATCTCGCAGTCGCTCGGCCCTGCCCCTCATCGAAGCAGCAATCCGCAGGCCATAGGGGGATTCATGAGTGCAAACCACGCAAGCAACGGAACAATCAACGGAGCCAGCGTCCATCGCAAGCCATGAGGAATTGACCCGTATGACATCTACTCGCACCTCAAGTCTCACTTGGTTCGGCGCACTGACTCTGTCCGCAGTCATGCTGTTCACTTCGGGCTGCATAGTGGGGCCAAAATACAAGGCCCCGGCGCCTCCTCAGGTCACTGGCTACACGCCTGCTCCCATTGCCACCACAAGTGCCGCACCCAACATTGGCGGTGGCGAAGCGCAGAAGTTCATTTCGGGGCAGGATATTCCGGGTGAATGGTGGACCGTTTTCCACTCAAAACCTCTCGACGACTTGATCGAACGGGCGCTCAAAGCAAACCCCGATATCAAGGCCGCTCAGGCTGCGCTGCTGGTCGCAAGAGAAAACGTGCTGGCGCAACGCGGCGCCTACTTTCCCAATCTTTCGGCGAGCTTTTCGGCCGACCACTCGAAAACATCGGACGTGGTGTCCTCGTTTACATCGAACGGCGCCCTCACATACAGCCTCTACACGCCCCAGGTCGCCGTTTCGTTCGTGCCCGATGTCTTTGGCTTGAACCGGAGGACAGTCGAATCGCTCGCAGCGCAGGAACAGCAGGCGCGATATGCCTTGGCTGCTACCCACATCACGTTAAGCTCCAATGTGGCTGCCGCGGCAATCCAGGAAGCGTCACTAAGAGCGCAGATTGACGCAACCCTTGAGCTGATCACCATCAACACAGACGAGCTAAAGATACTGCGCGAGCAGTTTACCAAGGGCTACGTGAGCAGGCTCGACGTGGCGGCGCAGGAATCGCAGCTGGCCCAAGTCGAGGCGACGCTGCCGCCTTTGCTCAAGCAACTTGCGCAGCAGCGCGATCTCCTGGCCGCGCTCGCGGGCGGATTTCCCGACAAGGACCTGCCTGAAACCTTCGAGTTGTCGAGCCTGCAACTTCCTCAGGAACTTCCAGTCAGTCTTCCTTCGCAGCTAGTCGAGCAGCGCCCCGACGTGCGCCAGGCCGAAGCCAATCTGCACTCAGCTTGCGCCCAGATTGGAATTGCCGTGGCGAACCGGCTGCCGAGCTTCGCGCTGACCGGGGACGTCGGCAGTATGGCGCTGGTCTTCACGCGCATCTTTTCTTCGGGCACGGGCTTCTTTGATTTGGCAGGCGGAGTAACACAGCCAGTCTTTGACGGTGGCACACTCCGCCACAGAGAACTGGCTGCGAGGGATGCCTACCTTCAGGCGTCGGAACAGTACCGCAGCACAGTCATCACGGCCTTTCAGAACGTTGCCGACACGCTAAATGCGCTTGAGCAGGATGCGGATGGATTGGCGGCTGCGGTCAAAGCGCGAGATGCGGCCAAGGTTACGCTTGACCTTTCTCAAAGGCAATACCAAAGCGGCTACGCAAATTACCTGGCGCTCTTGAGCGCTGAGCAAGCCTACCAACAGGCAGTGATCAACCTTTTCCAGGCTCAAACCAACCACTATGCCGATACTGTTGCGTTGTTTCAGGCACTAGGCGGGGGCTGGTGGAACCGGACAGATATTCCAAAGAACTAAAGATGGGAACCGCCGAGCCCAGAGGGCATGATAACGGATCGTTCCGATCTGATCTTCATAAAATAGCCGGATGTCTTTGAGAACAATTCCGGAAGCGGGCCGAGTGGTCCGAGAGAAAGGATGAGCCTCATGGGAATAGAGGTCAAGGTCGTCTGTTTCATCGCATTAACTCTGGTAACGGCGTTCATGCTCGCGAGGCCCTTGAATGCGGAGCCACCACTCAATGCTGCGCAGGATAGGATAATAACTTCGAAGCTCTCGAGAGGTATGGACGTTGTCTTCACAAATGGTTCCGGGAAACTGGTGTCGGGCGATAACAGTTTTTGTGTGTTGTTCCAAAACGTTGGTCCAACAACTTCCACCGACGTTCACAACGTCAAGGTCGATTTCAGGTTACTTGTCGGAAGAATTGAAGAACGTCCGATCTCCGCCGACCTTCTTCAGGATGGAGTCGGCCGCTATTGCGGACACGTAAACCTAGGACGGCAATACTACACCCCGAGCAGCTACTATGCCTTCGTGCATTACGCCGATGCAACTGGCAAGAAGAGAACAGTACGATTACATTTTGCGGTGAGATAACGGGGGCGATTGAAGGCTTGACCCGAGCAACAGATTGCGCCGGCTCCGCTACGCCTTATGGCAGAGCCGCGCTGGCAAATCCGAAATACGGAGCGTGACATGTCGCGCAACTCGTTCGGTCAGTTCTGATGAAGAAAAACTCAACTCTCCTCAGCCAGCCAGTCGTGAGAGTGCTGTTCTAAAGCAATTCTTACCAACTGGCTTCTCGTGCGAACGCCAGTTTTCACAAACAGTTGCTGCAGGACGGCTTTTACAGAACTTTCGGAGAGGTGCATGGTTGCGGCAATCGCCTTGTTGCTTGAGCCCTCGAGAACGCCCTTCAAAACAGCCTTCTCCCGCTCGCTCAGCAACGATTCGAGTCTGCTCCGCTCCCCGCTTCGCGACGCACCCTCGATGACAGGCTTGACCGCTCGCGGATCGAGCCACATCTCGCCTTCTGCGACACGGCGGATCGCTTCCGCGAGCTGCGTAGGCGGGCTATGCTTCAGGAAGATCCCGGAAGCTCCTGACTCCATCACGTTCGTCATGCAGGCGCTGCTCATTCCGGCAGTGACCATCAATACTTTCGGACTCTTGCCCCGGCGCTTTGTTTCTTCAAGGAATTGCGATCCCTGCTCGGTTTCGAGATCGTAATCGAGCAACACCATATCAACCGGTTCCCTATCGAGCACATCCTGTGCGTCCTTGAGATGTCCGCAGCTTCCGATTACCTGAAAGCCGGGCTCGGCGGACAGCAGACGTACGAGGCCCTCGCGGAAAAGGCTGTGGTCGTCCACAATCAGAAGTCGGATTTCGCTGTTCATTCTCACTATCGGAGGACGTCGGCGACGTGCCGGGCAGCTTGATTCACCACGTTATCGGAAACGTACTGTGAACCCCAGAAACGCGGCGTGAGGTTCCCAGACCAAAGGTCATGACCTCCTCTGTCCTCAAGTCTCACCATCATTTTCGCATCATAGACCGCGACGCTTGCGCTATTTCGATAGCGAATTCGGGGATTCGAATTGTAGTAGCCAACGAGGCGGAGCTGTGCCGTACCGCTCAAGATCGCATCCGCTGTAGCTGGATCATCAACGACTAGAAATCTCCTCGCGTGCGCGAGTCTTAGCACTAGCTTGTGTCGAAGATAGACTGCATCGGGCGACGCACCGAAGGAACCCACGTAGATTCTGTGGAGTTCCGCTGCGCGGTTGGAACTGTTTCTTGCCGCGGCTTCGCTCGTAGGCAGGATTGTTGGAAAGAGACAAAGGAGGACGAACAGAGGCTTGATAACGTTCATATCGAGCAAACCTGCACCACCCCGGAGTTGCGGTGCTGAATGGCTGCGAGCTGCGGAGACGCATTCGTATCAGTGCGAGTATAAGTTTGATTTCATCTGCGTAGCTGTTATCTTTCGATATCTAACCACCGCGTCGCTGTGATCCATCTCACGTCGCTGGGAACACCGAGAGGCACAGCCGGTGGTTCACGGCCCACGGGCCGAAATCAGGGCCAATATCGCAACGGCGTTCCTGGCCATTCGGTCAATCTTTCGGTCAAGCGGTGCTCCTCTTGGGTCGATGTAGGGCTTCGCGGAGAATTGCGAGCAATAATTGAAAGCGGCCGCTGCTCCGAATCCCTGGACAATTACACATGGACTTTCTGGCGATTTACTCGCGCACAAACCGGAAGATTCTGCTGATTACAGCAGTCGTGCTGACCGGCATCATCGGAGTCGTTGACTGGTACACGCGCCCATTCATTTCGATCGGGTTCTTGTACCTTTTCCCGATTATGTTGATCAGCGGCATTGCCCGGAGATGGCAGATTGTCGCGGCTTCAGTCGCATGCGCGGTTTTGCAGGAACTCTACAGCAACCTCCCTCTCGACAATGCAATTCCGCGCCTTGTCTTCTCATGGCTCGGCTTTTCTGGCACAGGCCTGTTTCTTTTCGAACTTCTGCGCAACCGGCGCATGGTTCTAGCGCATTTGGGTGAAGTCGAAGAGCAGAGCCGGCAACTACGGGAAGCTGAAGAGCAACTGCAAGTACTAGTCGACAGTAGTCCGGCCGCAATCCTCACAGTAGGTCCCTCTGGCGAGATTCTCCTGGTCAACAAGGCTGCGAGAGAACTGTTTAGCCCGGACAACGATCATCTGCAGGGCCAGTCGATTGGGAGGTTCGTTCCTGCACTACAGACCGCACTGCAATCCGGCCAGTCCTATCTCTTCCGCACTGCCATTCAGTGTCGCGCGCAACGCGCGGACGGAAAGCCCTTCCTTGCCGCTACCTGGTTTTCCACGTACCCAGCGCAGTCGGGGGGAAACAAACTCGCCGCCATTGTCGTCGATATGTCCGAAGAATTAGTCAGCCGCGAGGATCTGAGTCTTGATTATCTCTTGAAGAACGCCCGCATTCTGATGAGCGCCGTTTCCCATGAGGTCCGGAACATGGCGGGCGCTGCCCTTGTGTTTCATCAAAACCTGAGTCGTTTTGAGGCATTGAGAGAGAATGCAGATTTTGAAGCGTTAGGAACGTTGATACATGGGCTCGAAAAACTCTCTGCCATGGAACTGACATCCGGCACCGGAGAACAAGAACGGCAGGCAATTGAACTTGCACCGGTGCTGGACGAATTGAGGGTGCTAGTCGAGAGCGTGTGTCGCGATTCGAACATCGAACTGGAATGGGCTGGTACCGAACAATCGTGCTCCGTTTGGGCGGACCACTACGGGTTGATACAGGTGTTTCTAAATCTCGTCAAGAATAGTCGCCGTGCCTTAGAATCTGCGCCCGAAAAACGAATAAGAATAAGCCCGACCCGCGAACACCAAAAAGTGGTCATCCGATTCGAAGATTCCGGTCCCGGAATAGGTGATCCGCAAGTCCTTTTTCGAGCGTTTCAGCGGGAGGCGCAAGCAACCGGCCTAGGTCTTTATGTATCCCGGGCGCTGATGAGGAGCTTCGGGGGCGACCTGGCGTTCGAGCCGTCAGAGCGCGGCTGCACATTTGTGGTGACCCTACAAGTTGCCTAATACTTCGTTTGGCGCATTTCCACGCAAAGCTTCACGCGGCTGGCCTCTTTCTCTAATCGGGACGACCTGTGTAGTGTTGCACCCGGTGAACCTCGGAGTGGTCTTCGAGGGACTCAAGATGCGTGGTTACCTCCGACGGCATTCCCAGATCCAAGGAAAGGCGTTCTTCGACCATCGTCGCCAGGCGGTGCGCCTCACCTAGAGCCATCGCCTGCGGGAACAAAAGATGGACCTCAATCATCTGGCGATAGCCGGTAGTGCGGAAACGAACGCCGTGATATTGCAGCCCGAGTTCGCTGCAGGTCGTGTCAAGCTGATTACGAATCTTGTGTCCGATCTTCGGGTCTGAGTAGTCCAGCAGCCCCTTGAACGATTGCCACATTAGCCGCCCGCCTGACCATAGAATATTGGCCGATACCAGGAAAGCGACAACCGGATCCAAGAACTTCCGGCCAGTCATCATCACTAGGAGAAGTCCCGCAACCACACCGAAACTGGTCCAGGAGTCGGTGAGGACATGTTTGCCGTCAGCCTCAAGAATGAGCGAATTGTTTCGTTTTCCAACTCGTACAAGGTACCAGCCGAGACCGGCATTCAGAACACCCGCAGCGATGATCAAGAACACACCGTTGCCGAGATTCTCCAGAACCAAGCCGTGTCTCAGCTTCTCCACGGTCGTGTAAAGAATGCTTCCCGCCGCCAGAACAATCATCGCGCCTTCAAAGCCCGCGGAGAAGAAAGTGATCCGTTCGTAACCGTATTGGAATTTGGGCACTGCCGGCCGCGTGCTGAGCCAGAGACTGAATAAAGCAAATGCAACCGCGACTACGTGCACCACAGATTCTGCGGCATCGGAGAAGATGGCGGCAGAACCCGTGAGCAGATAGGCAGTCATCTTGCCCGCCAGCATCAATACGCCCACAACCAGTGAGAGGCGCATGGCGAAGTGCGCGTCACGAAGTTTCCGCTCGCTCATGCCGGATGAAGGTTGGCTTGTCTCGGTGCTCATGCGTGCCACTCCAAATATTTCCAGGTTCGACGATGCAGGGACCCATCAACATCAAGAACAGCATTTGGCTACTGCTATTCGATGGCCATCGGCCTTATTGACTCGGTTTCTCCTTTAGACTGCTTAGCTCAATGGATTATCTTCCTTAGTGGCTCCGAACGAGGTAGATCATCCATAGCACTAGCAAGAAGGCCCACAGGATGTAAAAAGCCGGAAACGCGATCTGTTTGATGTATACGTGACGTCGCCTTTTCATCCCAGCACCTCCGACCGAGCCAAGAGCTCTTCTCTTTGCGCGGTTAGAAATCCCAGTGCAATCGGGTCCCGAGAACCGAGACCGGCCCCCGCGCGCGATTGAACGCCGGATCCGCAACAAACTGGTAGTCCAAACAACCTTGCAAATGCTTTGGGAATCGGTGGTTGTAATACGCCTCTACAACCTTCTCGACCCCGTAATTCAGAGCTCCGTCGCCGTCGAGAATTCCCGCGCCGCCGGCCGCAAGAAACTCCTGGTTCACTCGTGAAGCGCCGCTGAATACACCTGCCAGGCCAACGGTGTCGTCGGGATGGTGCCAGCGCTCGCCCTTGATGCTGATTCCCAGGGATGCAGAGTGATTGACGTCGGTGAACATCCACGCTTCGTTATGGCCGTCGTTCCAGCCCACGCGAGAAAACATGCCGATGTTCCTGGTAATCTCTTGTTCCGCGTTCAGGCCGAAGCCGAAAGTATGACGGTTGGCGTACGTCTGAGAGATGTCGGCTCCCGGGACCGAGAGAGCCGCCTCATAGCTGCCGAATTCTCCCTGATTCAAATACCCCAGGGCGCGAACGGCTCCCGGATGGGTGCCGGCCCGGAATCGGTGCTCGCCTTCGACTACCATTCCCCAGTTATGGAAAAACCTGAAGTCCCCCGCCGAACTGTTAGAAGGCCACATGAGGTACTGCGCTTCGGCGGTAAAACCATTTCTTTGATTCGGCAACTGGAAGAATCCGTAGCGCAACGACCACTTCGACTGGTCCAATTCGGCGGCGACGCCCGTCGTGTAGCCCAGGCTGTCAGCTGGATAGTCCCATGTGATGTCGGCAACCAGAGCCCAGTTCATGAACTGCGTGCGCGGATCATTGGAATAGGCATTGCTGTCGAAGATGTCCTTCGAGCTGAAGCGGCCGGCAGTCAACGTCAGCCGCGCGTACTCTTCGTCACCTGCGAGCGTGAGTTGGTCAGAGGGTACGGCCTCCTTCTCACCGCCGAGCCCAATGGTTTGCCGGATGAAGAAGCGCGCGATGTCCAAATGGGGAGCACGCGTGCCCACCTTGTACGCTTCTCCATTGGGAAAGTCGTCAATGCCCAGGGTACCGTGCAATCCAAAACCCTGCCACGATAACAAATCGACGTGAAATTCGGCGCCGTTCCACAAGCGGTAGCCGCCATAAAAATCCAACGACACCGTCTCCCGAGCCTGGCCTCGGGCAGGCAAGCTGTTGGCAGCGGAGTAGCTTGCGCGGAAGGAGGGATACCCCTGGCCAACGATGGTGCTCTGCATGTGCCAGTTGCGAGATTGCCACTGCGATCCTTCTGGCGCTTCGTTCGCCGCCTTGGTTGACAGTACGACTGGGTCCGGTGGGTAGGTTTCGGCCGCGGCTGGCGCGGCGACATTCGGGGTTGGGGCATTGATCCGTGCTTCGCTCCGCGCTTCGTTCTGGCACCACGCCGATGCACCGGAAAAGAACGCGAGTCCAAAGAGCATCGCTGGTGCCACCAGGTAGATTTTCGTCTTGTCGTTCATCGTACTTCCTCGTGCGATATATTCTGGCCAGAACTTCTCAATACGGTTGAATTGCTCCCACGGTTGCGCCTCAATCCAGCATGCGGTGCTTCAAATTCATGACGTCACGATACGGGACCACGCCTTGCAGAACGTCACCGTCGTCAACAACAGGAAGAGCCCTGAATCCGTAGCGAAGAAATGCGGCGGCAGCCTCCTTCATGGTTGAGTCAGATTTAAGGCTGATCACGTTCTCGACCATCAATTCGCTGAGCTTGCTCGTGAGATCTGCCATTAGCAGTTCCTTGATGTCGAGGACTCCAAGAAGTCTGTCCTTTTCATCGACGATGTAGAAGTACATCACGACGTCCATTCCGCGCGCGTTCCTACGAAAGTGGCGGAGAGTCTCATCGGCGGCCATCTCGCCGCGACATTTCAGGAACTTCGAGGTAGTGAAGTTCAGGATATTGGTCTCCTGCTTCTCGATGATCTCCCTGATTTTGTCGACGAGTTTGATGTCGAGCAGCTTGGCGATTATTCTTCTCTCATCAGCAGGTAGAACTGAGACAATGTCCGCGGCCTGTCCGGGCGTCATTTCGCCGATCAATCGAGCGACCCGGTCTTTCTTGAGCGCAAACACGACATCGCGCTGAACCGCCGGGTCGATTTCTTCCAGTGTGTCTGAGGCAAGAGAAGGCTCAAGTTCTTCGAAGAGAGTTACGCGTTGCCCGCTGTCGAGTTCCTCTACAATGTCTGCCAGATCGGCCGGATGGGTTTCCGACAGCGCCTCTTTGAGGATGTTGAGCTTGAGTTCGCCCTGAAGAGAGCTGAGATTCGGTCCGAGTGCCTGGACGTACGACCACGCGATGAGCCGTTTTTTTTCTTCCCCAGATCGCTCATAGAAAATCTTCGCGAGGGATGCAAGGCCCAGGCGCCGAAACAATCCGTAACGGCTAATGTCCACGTCGGTTACAAACAGCTTACCGTTCCGTTTCAGCAGCCGGATATCGTAAACGACTTCTACCTCGCGGTCCTCTATGTCGAGCACTTTCTTGTCGAACAGGTAATCCCTGACCAGCACCTCGTCGGCGGTAGGTTCGCGAACATAACTCTTCGGATCGGTCAATTCAATGACAACCTCGCGGTGGCTCAGAGATCTCACCGCCGAGTAGGGTACGAGCATCGCCGGGTCGCCGAATGGCGGCCGAATTTGCAGTTGTGTGATCTCAGCCAGTTTGCCCTGGTCCACGGCAATCACATCCACGAGTTTGCCTAGCTTGCGCCCATTGCACATGGCACGCGAGCCGATAATCTCTGACAGAAAGAACACCTCATCCGCAATACCTGGAACCGCAACCATCTGGTTCATCACGCACCTCTATTTGTGCAACACCGAGAAGAACTTCCACACCAGAAGTCCCACCAGGAAAAGCAGATAGAACCGTAGCAGGCCGAGGGAAAACAACACCGCCGGCGTCATCTTGATGTGGGGCCTCTTGTATCTGCGGTTGATATCTCTCACCGCGTCCCATGCACTGCCGAAGAATTCCGAAATCATTTTGTCCACCTTTTCCTACTTCAGGATGTTCGGGAAAACTGCGCTTATGCCATACAAAGTTGAGACAATAATGATCAGCACGACGATGCTGATGTTGGCGAAGTTCTGATGCCAGTTGTTCTTGTACTTGCCCATGGTCTCTTCGTCATTGAGCAAGATAATGAGGAACACAAGCGCAGCCGGCAGCAAAGTGACTGCAATCACCTGCACAAACAAAGTGATCAAAATCAGCGGTGCGCCAGGAATGAGCACTACCGTTCCTGCGAAAACGAGAGTAAAGAAATAGTAGGCGTAAAACCATGGCGCCTGCTTCACTTTCTGGTTCAGTGAGTGGGCCCAGCCAAACACCTCGCCAAACGCCCAGGAACTTGCCAGTGAGATGCAGATCGCACCGAGCAATCCGGCGTCGAAGAGTCCAATTGCGAGAAGGGCTCCGACGTACTTGTTGATCCCCATAAACAGATGCGCCGCAGTTGCGGCGTCGCTGATCGGCAAGCCGGGAATCAACGTCGCAGTGAGGATCACACAAAACGCGGCAACAACCACAGTCAGAAACGACCCGATGGCGGTGTCAATCTTGCCCCAGACCATATCTTTTTCCTGCATGCCCTTGTCGACGACGGCACTTTGCTGGAAGAAGATCATCCACGGGGCAATCGTAGTGCCGATGTTCGCCATGATCAGAAAGAACAGGTCATTCGTGAATCCCCCCGGGGGCAGGTGCGGAATGAAGCTGCCGTGGATGATCTTATCTATGGGTGGATTGATCATGAACGCGGCCGGAATGTAGATCAGATTCAGTACGCAGAATACGAGCGCGATCTTCTCCCAGGTCCAATAACGGCCCTGCACGACCATGGCTCCCATTACGATGCAGGCGCCAATGACTGTGACGATCGGCGGCACGCCGAAGATGCTAAGCGCAGCGGTCATTCCGATGAACTCGGTGATCATTGTGAGCCAGTCCACAAGCACCAGATCGAGAAGGGAGAACCATCCCCAGAACGCCCCGAAAGAGTGGAAAATGGCTTCGGCATGGCCGCGTTTGGTAACGGCTCCCAATCGCACCGTCATTTCCTGGACGTAGTACGCTACGGGGCCGAGCAGAATGAGAAACCAGATCAGGTGAAAACTGTACTGTGCGCCGGTGACCGTATAGGTTGTAATGCCGCCCGCATCATTGTCGGCGACCATGACAATGATGCCCGGGCCGGCGATCAGCATAAAGAGACTGATCATCTTCCAAAGTTTCTTGTACCTGTAGTAAAGCCGAGAGAAAAAGTTCACGGTACTGGCCTCTCTGTTCTGGACTGGGTTCAGGCGCAGTTCCGGCAGACGTGCGGCTCCGCTGTAAGCGCAGGTCCACAGTCGTCGGCTGCTTGCTCGCTCACAACCCACTTGCAAGCGAGCGGCCGGACCGGATTTCCGGTCTTGAACCATATGCAGGACAGAGAGGCCCTGCGGCGGACAGGAAAAGTGAGAATGATTTCGGTCATGACGTCCTCCTTCCAGCACAGATGCAATCTCAGCAGGTGGCCCTTGCACGAGACATTGCAGGGCGGCGAGCGAGGTACAACTCGGCCAGACTTTTATTTAAGGAGGGGTGGGTAGAGACGCCGGCTCGTTTTGATTACCGGGTTGTTTCTGCTCACTCACTCGAACAGGGTCGCGCACTGTGAGAAGTGAGCAGGCGATCAGCACAAGGCTAATCGCGGGCCTCACTCAGACAGCGCAGGAGAGCACTCCGGGACTCCAGACCTTTCCGCTCCATCGCAAGAGCGAGAAGGTTCGTGCATCGCGGAGGTTCTAACGCAATTTGGTTTGCCATAAATTGATTCGCGGCGATCGTCGCCTTGACGACGGTTACCGCCAAAAGTTTTATACCATACCCCCTGTCGGTATTCAACAGAAATCGCAATAATTCTAGGGAATAAGTGTGATGACGGTCGCAACAGAGGTCTCTTCCCCTGCACCTCGAACCCCTTAGCCATTCCATCAATTCGTTCGAGGAGTACCTACCTCAAGAAGCGATTCTGGGGAGTGGTGCAGTTTGAAATCGCAGCGTCGAATTTTAGCGCAGGTCGTCCTATAATTCCCGCAAAGGCGGAGTTGTATGGCGAGGCAAAAGGACATCGAGAATACTTGGGGAAAAGGTAAGCCTATTCGCGGAAGAGATCCGGATACGTGGCGGCGGGATTCCGATGGCAACGTAATTCGTTACGGTTCCTACGGAACGCAAGGGGAGTACGGCTGGCACATCGATCACATTATTCCAAAATCGAAAGGCGGTGCTGACAACATTAAGAATTACCAGCCGCTTCATTGGCAGGAGAATATAGAGCTGTCCCTCGCCAAAATTAAATCCAATCTGTGTTTTCTATGATATAACCCCTTTCATGCCGACCGTTCTGAGAGCTGTTCTTGGATCGCTGAGTCGCAGTTTTCGGTCTCGCCGCGATCTTGTTTTGGAGAACCTCGCACTTCGCCAGCAGGTTGCGGTATTTGCGACGACGCACCGTCGGCCGCGCTTTGCTGCGCCGGATCGGTTGTTATGGGTCATGCTGCGGCGATTCTGGCCCGGATGGAAAAGCGCACTTGTTGTTGTCCAGCCAGAAACCGTCATTCGCTGGCATCGGGCTGGCTTCAAACTGTATTGGAAATGGCTCTCTCGCAAACATGCCGTAGTAGGAAGGAAGCCCACGAGCATGAAACTGCGAGAGCTTATCCTCCGCATGGTCACTGAGAATCGCACCTGGGGTGCGCCGCGCATCCACGGCGAGCTGAAGATGCTGGGATTTGACATCTCCGAGCGGACAGTCCTCCGATGGATGCGCAAGGCTCCTCGAGATCCCGAGCCTGCGAGACGATGGGCAGCGTTTCTGAATAATCATCGAGTAGCCATCGCGGCTATGGACTTCTTCACAGTTCCGACGGCGACTTTTGGCGTACTCTACTGCTTCTTCGTGATCGCTCATGATCGACGGCGCGTTCTTCACTTTAACGTCACACGGAATCCGACGACCGCTTGGGTTGCTCAACCGCTTCGAGAAGCATTCCCCTACGATTCTGCGCCGAGGTTTCTGATCTTCGATCGCGAGCACACCTTCCACGGCGAAGTGCTAGAGACCTTAGAGGGGCTGGGAGTCCAGCCGATTCGAATTGCGGTTCGAAGCCCGTGGCAGAATGGCGTTGCCGAACGCTTCGTCGGCAGTTGCCGCCGAGATCTGCTTGATCATGTCATCGCGCTCAACGCATGGCATCTGAAGCGGCTCATGGCCGAATACGTCCGTTACTATCACGACGACCGGACTCATCTAGGCTTAGGCAATGAGACTCCGGCGGGCAGAGAAGCAGCGAATCGGACGCAAATAAATGCAAAGATCATCTCCATGCCGAGGCTCGGGGGTCTACATCATCGCTACGACCTCGCGGCTTGAGGATTTACCAAGATCCGAAAGCATCCCCGTCCGCATTTGCAGCCGCAGTGTGTTCACCGCACCCACTTTCAGCCGAACCGTTACTTTCGCCACTCAATAATCCATCGCCTCTCTGACCCGCCTCTCTTGTGGTCGCCTGCGCCATAACGGTTAAGCGCAAGCAATCTCGTGCACGGATCGAGTTTTGACGAACCACAGCTCCAGGCTGTCGAGATGCTGAACAAGCGCGGTGTCGTGGTCGAGTTCGTTAAGGAGTCGCTGACATTCACGGGTGACGACTCCGCGATGAGCAAGCTCATGCTGACGATCATGGGAGGTGTCGCCGAGTTTGAGAGAGCAATGATCCGCGAGCGTCAATTGGAAGGGATCGCCAAGGCAAAGCAGGCAGGCAAATACAAGGGTCGCCAGTCCACCATGACAGCAGCCCAGGTGCAGGCAATCCGCGAACGGGCGGCAGCCGGTGAGAAGAAGGCTTCCCTTGCGCGGGAGTTCAGGGTGACACGACAAACAATCTACAACGTGCTGGCAGCATAGAATGGAACGGACCACGTGAAGACCCTTGCTCGATATCTTGAGGTTATAGTTGACCCCACATTCGACGATTTTTACGCCAATCCTCGCTCATTTCGCCATGCTTATCTTGCTTCCGTGGCGATCTTCCATTCTGTTGATCGTGCGGCTGAAGAAAATGGGGTCAGTAGCGCACATCTTCGTCAGGTCTGGTGTAGAGAGTCCCTGCATTTCAAATTGGTAGATGTTCTTGCGCATCATTTCAAGCATGTTCAGAGTTCAGACGAAAAGATTCCGTCAACACGTCCTGGACTGCCAATCGCACTTGCTCTTGGGTTTGATGAAGCTGGTGAGGGTATGGACCTGAGGAACCTTTACTTTGTAATTCGAGACGCTGTGAGATTTGTTCATAAGAAGACGGGAACAATTCACTCCAAATTGCCGTAGGTCTCTCCACCAGCCTCGGCCCGTCCCGTTCCGTTCTTGGGTGGCAACCCGCTCACACACGCTCCCCTGATATGAGCAGGACTTGCTGAACGATCTTTGCGTGCTCCTTTTCGATTTCTGTCATTCCGAAATCTTGCGCTTGGACTTGCGTCTTAGTATCAGCAATGCGACGACCCACAGCACAAAACGGATCCCAAGCAGAATCAGATCGGTGGTAGTGCCGAATTGAAGCCAGTCTGATGCCCCGTAGATACGTAAGGCAGCACACGCAGCTCCGACAATAAAAACGAGGACTACACGCTTTGAGTTCATCAATGGGATGAGGGTGCGCAAGATGAATCGGCTGCACAGTTTGCGTTTTCGTTGACCTTGCGGAGAACATGCCGTATAAGCCAAACCAATGAGGGAGTGGCGGAATGATTCTGAACCATAATCTGCATAAGGTAGTTATGGAGTTGAAAGACGAGATCATCGCACAATTCGTCAATGATGGCTGTGATCTGCACTCCCATGAATTTCTTGCAGGATTCCCGTATATGTTCTTGGACTCCAAGTCTCAAGACAGACGCACCCGCGTTCTGGAGGCCGCATATGTGCCACCGTATGAGTCAGCAGTGGAGGCTACCATAAAAGCAGCCTTCAGCGACAGCCATGGACTCTCGACGAAAGGGTATCTTTGTGCGGCTGTCGAAGACTTTCTAAACTACGTCATACCGAGAATTGCAGGTCTTCCAGATGCCGATGAGAGTTTCGACACGGCCTATACAAAGTTCGACAACAGTATGTTTGGTGACGCCTGCTTAGTCACCGTATTTGCAATTCTGAGCAATGTTTGGGACAACGGCGGGGTTGTCATTTTGCCGCCAGAATACGACCTCCGATATGTGAGCAGTGGGATTCAAGCCAAGGCAGATTCTCGCTGGTGGCGTGAACGATTCGTACCTTACGCTGAGATTTCCAAGTCAGCATCCCCAATTGGAATGGGACGCCGCATTTCCGACGAAGGATCGTACTTTGTGCTTTCGCGCAGTCTGCTATTGCCCAAAGACGATCATCTTATCGCTACAACTTATCGGTTGCGAGATGAGACAACGAAAGAATTCCTTCTGTCCGTGCGCATACTCAATGGATCGGCGGCCTTTTCTGACTATCGAGGCTTCCGAACCATCGGCCATCTTTCCACGTATCACATGAACCTGATGAATTTCCCTGACGAGTCATTGATCGGTGGGGTTTCAAGAGAGCTAACCGAACATGATGGCGTGCGGCTGCGGAGCCTACTTCCGGCTCTAAGTAGTCAAACATTTAATGCAATATCAACGCTCGACATCAAAATTGAAGAGGCGCTGAGACGTCCTCGGGAATCCATGCTCGATAGGAAAGCTACTGAGACTAAGGTGGCACTGGATCAATTGTTGGATTATTTTCAGGTCTACGAAACGCTCTTACCAATCAAAGGCAGGCCGATGTTCGCAACGCGAGGTGCTGCGCTGGTTAGCGGAGGCATCCTCGATCGACACTTCAATGGCAACCGCACATTCCTTGAACGCATGTATGACATCAGGAACGATGCGTTGCATGGAAGAGTGGGAACAATTTTGACTACCAATCCGCACAGCTTTAGCCCGTCAGATGTAGATCATTTCAGGCATATCGTTCACACAATTGCGACGCTTTACATCATGAACGGCAATCTCGATAGATCGGCCAAGCGTTTGGCGACTGGGAAGACAGTGAGTTTGAAGACAGCTTATTCTGGACTCCCCGAGGATTTGAAGGCCCTAAGAAAAGCTCGTGATCTTGCAATTGCATGGTGATCTGTGATCGATGAAGCGCAAATAGGTGAGGAGTGCGAAACTGTGCGGGATGCGATAAAAGAGATTGAGAAATAGAATTCTCGGATTTACACCTCTCCTATTGGCCTCATGGACACACTACCTCCATGCTGTACCAAGGCTCACTCACACTGGCCCGCCAGACGATGAATTTATCTGCACTCTCAGTGGAACCTATTAACCATAGTGATGTAATCTCCGGTGGTAGATTTGGCAGCGTGGAGGGCGGCTGAAAACTTGTAAGACCCATCCACGGCAACCCATTCGATGGTGTGATGTAGACCACGAGATGACGCTGCGCTGTTCTAGCCGCACCTAGCTTTTTGCGATTGTCATCTTTCTGCGCCTCATTCTCACCGGCTTCAATTGCGTCGCTGGCACCGACCGCGCCACCTCCTCCCGGCAACGAGATGCGAATTATCGGATCGATCCCTAATTCGATTGTTGAGCAGCTGATGAGGTTTAGTTCACCGCAAATCTTCCGAACTTGCGGAGACCTATGATGATCCGTCCAATAGAATCCCTCGATGCCATCACTTTCAAGTTGGGAAAGATAGTCATCAACTTTCTTTCTAATCCCATTGATTGAAGCGCCACTGGTCGGAAACACTATCCAGCTTTTCTTGCACTTAGTCGCCGGAAGTGTTGAACCTCCCTTTTTCTCATCGAGAATCGCTGCAACGGTTTCAGCTTGCACCCGGTCAATCGATAAAGTGACTTCCAGGGCAGCGAGCGTTCCATCGTCGTATCGCAGATCGAAATCAAACTCTCCATTGGATTGTGCAGACCTGTAATCCAGTCTCGAACCTTGGAGAACTGTTTCGACAACACGTTTTGCAACACGTTCAGAGTGATTCATCACTGGCTCCGCCATGTTTTACCTACACTATTTCCCTGACTGCGCGAACCCGGCCCCAACCCATACAATTGAGCGAACCACGCCCCACGGAATGAAGAATCCGACCACGGGAAAAATCGCAATCAAAAGAAACATCCACCATGCTGGTGCAGGCGTCGGATAAAATGTCTGCCCGTCCTGCGTGTCGATTGATTGAATTTCACGATTCTGAAAGTGGACCGTTTTTATTCCACTGCTGTTCGACTCGGATGGCGTGTAATCTCCCTCATTTGGATCACTGATGGCCCCAATACAATAGGGCGGGACAAGTTTGGCTCCTATGGGCAATGGGGGCAGGTTTTTCTGTTGGGGTTGATAGTCCTCCCAAGGCCCATGCTCCGACTGCGCGACACTTCCAAAGCATGACGTGCGTGCTTGTTGTATAAGTGGAGAATTTGTCAACTGCTCAAACCTTTTATGATTCGCTCTCTGGCGCAGTACGGGCTGCAATTCCAGATATGACGAGAACCCACCGAGGATTGCTCCAACCACTCCCAGGAGCAGGGCCAGCCGTCGCATTCCTTCTCTGAGATTCACGATCATGTTCACAGTCTTGATTTCGTTTTAGTGCGACTCCATTTTCTCAGGAACCTTGCGAAACACGCAGTTGAAAATCTCGTGCGCCAGGTTGCGGCCGCTTGCTAGCAGGGGTGGGACGTCGATTCTGAAGCAGCCAAGATGTCGAAAAGACCTATTGAGCTTCTCCCCGAGCCGGTTCCATTCTTTCAAATATCAGCCTTGCCAACGCAATGCTGTCACCAACAACTGTCACCAACCTTGGCGACGGGGTTCTGATGTCAGGATCACGTGCCAGCCGGACAGCGCCGAGCATCAATGCATGAGGAGAGCAGCCGTTCCGCCACTTCCATATTTCGCCTGACTCGCATCCACTCGGCGAAGATGGCACGGCGCTCGTGAGGCTGCATGCACGCGTTAGCGAATAACCGCTGGAGCAATTCCCCAGTGATCCTGCACAGAACCACTATCGCCTTCAGGATGGAGGTGTTGAGCGTCAGCTTGATTGTGCTCATATCGGACTCCGAACTATGAGTCGCGGACCCGGAAGCCGTCTCGGGTATTAAGCTGATTCTCTCCCGTGGAGTTTCAGTTCTTCCACAACCTCTGCCCATTGGGACAGTAGCTTATCGCGCAGAGCGAACACTTCCTCTCTGCGATCCCGACTCGTCAGCGGCGAAGTGATTTCGCACATGAGTGCGTCCCGCTGGATTTCGAGCAGTTACCGCCGTGCTTGCAGATCAGAAACCCACAGTCGGCGGAGAATGTCATTCAACTCATCCATGTGGGGAGTAATTATAGCGCGACCGGGTTAAGCCATCCGCTCAGCGGAAGACAGGTAGTGGTGCCTTTGCGTGGAGATGATGCCGTGTTTTAACACTGCGTCGCTGTCCCTCGTTCATGCTCTTCGCGTTCCTGCCTCTCCAGCAACTCCAGTGCAAGCCGCAAAACGTAGCTCTCCTTGAGCGTGTCGTGCGAGCGTTGGGCGAGTACAGACCGTTGTTCTTCAGTCAAAGGTCCAGTTTCAAGCTCATTGGCGATGGATTCGAGTACCTGATGGCAAAAATCAACTTGCGATCTAATGGATTGAATCTTGAGTTTGCGGATGACCGGTTCCAAGGCCCAACTCCAGTAATGCACGCCGGGCCTGAGCCATAGGTCGATAGCGTGGCCTTTCACTGGCGTGTCGCCTACCAGAGGGCGTGCACTGGGAGAACTATAGTCCTCTTTGCTGGTTCGGTGTGATTTATATCACTCGAACTAATGGTGCAAGTCGCACAATTTTGCTTGAGAGTCAATCAAGTGTGTGAGAGATAAGTAATTGACGAATCAATAGCTTAGCTATTGACAAACATCCCATCCGTTGGCACAATCTCGGTATCCCAAGTAGCTGCACTCGGGGATGCTGGGGTTACAGGCTGCAATCGGCATCCCCGCTGACATCAACAATCAGGATCACAAACCGGCCCACCATGGTCAGTGGAGAACACTACGAATGAAGGTCGAGGTTGTAGTCAAGCACGAGCCAATCGAGGATTGCTGCGAGCCGGGTTGCGGATCACACCCGATGGGGTATCTGAGTCAGTGCGTCGATTGCGGAGCCTACATGTGTGCGCAGCATGTGTGTGCGTGTCCGATTGAAGGGCCTGTCAGTACCCGGGGAGAGTGGCAAGTATCGCGCTTGACCTGAAGAGAAAAGAGCGCCAGTCTCGAACCAGTGAATCTAACCCGTGAGGCTGGCGCGCCGAATTCACCCAATCGATCTTGAACGGGTATGGTCAAGTTTGATATTGGATTCCTTGAGGCTCCGTGATAGACATCACGATTCAGTGTTCACGGGTCATATCAGGTTATAAGAAGCAGGGCTGAGGCTCCGCCTTTTGTCTCTCACCCAGTTGCCGGGGGTTAGTCGTTTCGCGCTCTTAACGCTCCTGTTTCTCCAGCCTCTCAAGCGAGAGCTGCATGGAATGAGTCTGTTTCAATGCCTCATCATAACGCGCAGCGATTTTCGTTTTTTCTGTGTTCGTCGAAGCTGTCTCGAACTTGTTGGCCAGTGAGGTGCAACAGAGCCGCGATGCTTCAATTTGCGCCTTCAGAGACTGGATTCGCAACCTGCGAATGATTGAGCCCAAAGGGTCCCCTCCTCTTTCGTACGAAAGAGGTTGAACGCAGGTTCTTGGGTAAGAAGGGCGCTCATCGCGTCTGACCGTCAATGAGCGAATGCCGCCGCTTCCTGGCCCGAACCAACGAGCCTGAATTACAACGCGAACGACGTGCATACAAACCACTCCAATTCTACGGGCGATTGGAGGATGTGCGCCCGGTTTCCTGAACCACAGAACCTAAGACTGCACCCCGCTGGACTGTGGTGCGTCCCCAAACCCGGAATCATCGCGGATCATGCTCGATCAACTTTCAGCACGGAGGGGGCGCTTGAAGGGACTATACCGGCAGTCTAGGTGCGGGAACGTGATCCAAATCACTCTGGATTGGCCTTGATTTGCCTAGAATTACGCTACGCCACCCCTTTCCGGCTGCAAGGGGAAGGCTCACTCGCCTGGGTGGGCCTTCTTTAATGTGATTTGCGTCACAGCGCTGTGCGGCGTAGAATCTGCCCACTACTTCATTAAAACTGGAGGGCCAGCCGTGGAGTACGTTGACCGGGTATTGACCTGCACTCAATGCAGGGCCGAATTCGTGTTTTCAGGGGGCGAGCAGGAGTTCTTTGCCGATAAGGGCTTCAAGAGCGATCCAAGACGCTGCAAACAATGCAAGGCGAAACAGAAGGGCAAAGTCTTCAGGTTGCGCCCGGAGACGCGAACCACCTGCGCCCAATGTGGCAAGGAAACGACTGTTCCATTCAAGCCCGTTCTTGGAAAACCTATGCTTTGTCGTCTGTGCTTTATGAACAGCAAGGAACAGGTGAGCTAGGGTGAAACTGGCAAAGAGAATATGAGACCGCAAACGATGATTGCGAGCTGCACAAATCTGCTTAACTTCCCACTCGCAAAATGAGTGCACGAGCAGTATAGGCGAATACGAGGCGAAACTTCTCCACAAGAATGGAAGACGGGGACGGCCCACTGATGGCCTGAAGGGAGGGGAGGGTAAAATCTTGAAAACAAGTGCTCTGTAGAGGAGCGGCGGCGGGCTATAGAGGCGACATCGGCAAGATTTTGACCTACCCCCAATCGAATTTGCTTGGCAGAACAGCGAATGTACGGCGAAACGATGGTAACCGAGGCGCATACATGCAATACATGGTCCGTGTCGAGATTCATAACGCATCAGGCGAGACGTACGAAAGGCTTCATTCTGCAATGGCTGCCGAGTCTTTCAGCCGCTTTCTCACCGACAACGCTACCCGCAAGACTTACCATGCTCCGACCGGCACGTATTGGATCGATACTCCATCCGACATTCAGGCTGTCATGACGGCGGCGCAGCGGGCCGCCTTTTCAATCGATAGCACAGCGGAGATTGCGGTTTCCGGCCCGGCACCCATCCGCTTTTGCAATTGCCGCGAACAACTTTCTCTCGGCGCCATGTTGAGCCTATTCGCGAAGGAGACCAAGCCCGCAAGCCCGTCCTTACGTGCTGGTAAATTCACCCCATATAGAGTATAGATAAAAAATAAATCATTATGTTGTTGTTAAATAAGGGTTTATTTCTCTATCTATCTCCTCTAGGGCGAAAAATCTGTCAGCACGAGAGTTTTCAGACCGTAACGATATGAAAACATTAGGGTTCTCGTGCTGGAAGCGTCTTTCCGGCACGTGACCAGCACGAGACGCCGGTAGTGTCCTAATTTGGTTTTTGGGCTAGTCGGCAGAATTGAAGGACGGCTATTTCTTGATGATCCTAGGTACTGCGCGAATGCTCTCTGGGGGGTGATCTTTGGCAATATCTCGGCGTTCAACATGGGATTGAAAACGGGGACCACCAGTTCTCAGTTCGCACTTTTCTTGAGGGGCGGCTCCGCAGACTGGGCAAGTAAAATCTAGCGACAAATCAGGCTCTGGCATTTTGTTCTTTTACTGCGATTGGAGTAAGGAAGAATGGTCACTTTTGAACATCTCCGTGCAATCCTCCTGCCACAATCCGGGGGAGAGGAATTTCAAATCAGGACACTACCGAGACGCCGCCTAATCCTCGTCTCTTAGCAGAATGACCACTTTCCGCGTCCTCCCTTTCGGCGTCTTTTCATCAGCAACCCGAATCTCACCGGCGCGCTCCAATGCCTTGAGCGCCTTGCCCCAATCGTCCACGCTGATCCGCTTGGAGCTAGTGGCGGCCTGGAGGTCGCGAACTGTGGACCGCCTCCGTGATCGCATTACTTTTCTGATGGCTGCCTCCGCCCGAGCTGCCCTGGTCTCACCTTCGGGTGGTACCGGCCGGGAATAGGGCATGGCCTTTTCTTCCTGAATGCGACACGTGCGCGTCGATGTTGCCGGTCGTCATGTGACGCATCTCACACTCGTCGAGGAAGTCGCTCTGCGCATCCTCAAACAGCAAAAGCATGTCCCGAATCGTCACTGATTCATCCTTGCGCCGTTTTCGGCCTTTACCTGGAATCTTATGCGCCTGGGGCTGAGACGCAGCGGAGCGGAACGGAAACAGGGTTTAGATCATTATTGTCGCGACTCATTTTCCCAGTCGCCAAACACTCAATCTCTAATCGATAGCGGCAAGTTTGTGCATAGACGAGTTTTCCCCAAAAAAGATTACACTAATCTGTCATTTTTCTGCATAATGACACTTAACGCTTCATTCATTTCCAGGTCCGCACCCCCCGGTACGGGAAGTTGCCCTTGGTCCATAATGGCCTTCTATCGTGGGCCGGTTCTAGGTTCGAGCAAAGCTCTTGGCAGGCTTTGATCCTTTCATCTTTCAAGCGGGTGTTTCCAATCTGGTTTCTTGTAAGCGGGACGGTTACATGTGTGGAATCCTTGGTTTTACGCACGTCTCACGAGGAATTCCCTCCGGCGTCCTGACAGCCGGCTTATCCACTTTGGTACATCGCGGACCGGACCGCCAAGGCTACTATTCCTCAAAGCATGTCTCGCTGGGAGTTACCCGGTTACGAATCGTCGACCTAGCTCGTGGTGACCAACCCATACACAGCGACGACCGCGACGCCACCATCGCCTTCAACGGAGAGATCTACAACCATGACAAGCTGCGTGCGGAGCTTGAGTCTCTGGGCCGATCGTTTGAGACTCGCTGTGACACTGAGGTCGTTCTGAACGCTTTTCTCGAGTGGGGACCGTCGAGCTTTGCGCGATTGCGCGGC
>Ga0209517_10001119_pt1 | contig 42068 bp, 37 predicted proteins | sample PeaSoiMetSII2010_FD_187695 | JGI IMG/M metagenome (GOLD analysis project Ga0209517, IMG submission 187695) | Peat soil microbial communities from Weissenstadt, Germany - SII-2010 (SPAdes) (version 2) | ecosystem: Environmental > Terrestrial > Soil > Wetlands > Peat | place: Germany...
CCTCAGATGCAGGCGAAGGGAGACATTCGAAGCTCGTCCTACCTGGATTCTGTGCTCCGAGTTATACTCTCTATCGAACTGGTACAAATTATCGGTCAGGTCATCTCAAGCCGATGGTCGACCATCAAAATTCGTTGCTTCCGGTTGCCGGTAATTCCGTCGGTCCACTCTTGCCAGCGAGCAGGTTTCCTGCGACACGAGTAAGCTTCGGTGACGATGATGCGCAACAATGGGCGCGTGATATGTCCGATTAACGAGAAAGCAAGTCGAATCTTCCAAGATTCTCGGCATCATTGGCAGGCGAGATCTCTTGAAAGCGGGCGACAAAAAGAGGCCTCGGAAGCCTCTCGCTTTACCGCAAGCCCTTGACCACCGCGGCCAGCAACACAAGGAAAGCAACCCCGTCCGAGACCATTGCCACGCTTTCCTTCCCGTTCCGATCGCCACGCAGCAGGTGGCCCAGGCCTGCCAGCCCATAGTAGAGGCCACCTACGATAGCAGCCGGAACGAGCCACTCCGGACGGATGATCGTGCAGGCCGCGAGCGTCCCCATCGCCAGGTTCCCGAATCCAATTTCCCGCACCATCGGAAAGGCCTTCGTGTCGTCGAGATCGAATATCTCCGCAGCCGTAAAGCGCGGCTGGCTTACCTGCCTGATCCCGGCCAGCAGCAACCGAATTCCAACAGCCCAGAAAACGTACCATTTCCCGACCAGCCCCATGATGCTCTCAGCATGGGGCGAGAAAGCAGCTTCGAGGACGACGGACACAGCCGGCAGGACCAGCAGCAGCAAGACCACGATGACGAGGTACATGGGATCTCCAGCTATTCTCGCCGAACCGCGACCCCTCGCGATCTGCCGCCCGACGGCATGCCGGCCGATTCCGTTAAAAAATTGAATTTTTTGCGGACGAATCTCGGCGCTAACTAGAACTTGAACCGGATCCCTCCCCACACGCCAATGGGAGCGCCAGGGGCGAAGAACGTCGTGGTGCGAATTGGAAAGTCGCCGTCCACGGCTGGAAACGGGCGGCCGACGAAGTTCCCGGAGTTGTCGAACGGCGACGGTCCGAGCTGCGCGGCGGTGTAGTAATGATGATCCAGCAGATTGTCGATCTGCACAAAGACCTGGACGCGTTTCTGTATCTGATAGTGCGCGCCGAGATTGACCACTCCGTAGCCGGGCGAGTAGCCTTGGCCCAGGTAATAGATGCCGTCCGGCTGATCCTGATTGTTTTCGTTTCCGCGGGCGTAGGAACGTCCCACGGCGTCGAAATCGAGGTCCACTGAGATCTTCGCCGTGGGTTGGTACTCGGCATACGCCTTCAGGATGTTGCGCGGGATCTGTGGGATCTGATCGCCAGGCTGGACGGTGATGTTGCCGTCCATTCCGGGACCTCCGTCGTTGGCGCTGTTGCTGCCTCCATCGATCGTCTGGGAGCTCTGATAGGTCGCCGCAAGAAATGTGTAATTTCCGCCCAAGGTGAACTGCTTGAGCCGGGCGTTGATGCTGGTCTCGGCGCCTTGGCGGCGCGTCTGTCCGAAGTTTGTGAAATAACCGAAGCCGGTCTGTTCGGACGCTACGAACAAGAGATCGTTATAGTTTTCGCCCCGAAACCAACCGGCGCTCCAATGCAGATTGTTCTCCAGAGTTCCGCGAACGCCGGCTTCGAAGGTCCGGGTGACCACTTGTTTTAACGGTGGATCGCTGACCAGCGCATTCGGCAAGTTGCAGGGTTCTGTCGGATCGGCGCATCCGAGTTCGATCGCCGTGGGAGCGCGGCTGGCTTCGCTGTAGCTGAAATACACGCTGGCGAAGCGAGTGGGCGTGTACGTCACGCCGGCGGACGGGTTGAATCGCTCGAAGACGTATTGCCCGTTAAGAGATCCACGCTCGCCCGCGACCGGAGCGGGGGGAAGCAGGTCGGTGTTCGTGATCGGAGTGCGATTATACCGGCCCGAAACCGTAAACGCGAGCGCCTTGCCAACCGTGATCGTGTCAGTCGCATACAGACTGAACGTCTGGACCGCGCCGCGCAGGTCCACACGCGTGTCAACCGGCACGCCATCTTCATTAGTGCTCCCGTCGGCGAAGGCGTTGATCGGAGTTACCGTGACCCGATCCGGATTCAGATAGCCGAACTGAGAGGCTTGCTGATATGTCATGCTGTTCCGGTCCCAACCGGCACCCGCCGTGATGCGGTTGTGCGCAACCAACCAGGACGCCTGTCCGGAGAGCCCGTAATCGTGTTGTTTGGTGAAGGTGTTCGTGATGATCCCGGTACATTTTTCGATGGGTTCGTCCTTTTCGAGTCCCTGCGCGATGCATCGCCAAAAAGGAAATGGCTCGGTGGTAGCGTTGCCTGTGGTCGGGAACCCTTTGTACCCGGCGGCATTCAAGGCGGCGATGTCGGCCGCGCTGAGATTGTAGAGCGATTCGTCAAACGACTCCGAGTTCATGTCGCCATTGGTCGTGTCGGCGCGAATATAGCGGAAGTATACATTCCCGGAAAGAGTCAACTTGGAATTCAGGTTGTGGCGCAAGCTGAGATTCAGCGACGGCGACCGATTCCAGGTGATATCCGGGACGCTGTAAACACTTCTGTAATCCTGCTCCAGAAATCGGAAATCCTGCAGCCCATTGCCGGTCAGCCAATTGTCGGCATATCCAAAACTGAGCGCAATTGTCGTTTTGCCATGCCGGTATCCCAGCTTGCCGAATGCTTGGCGGACTTCGGAAGGAGAGCGTTCGCGCCAGCCGTCTTCGCGAAACAGGTTCCCGGCGACGTACCAACTCAGACCTTTCGAATTCGAGCCCCCATGCTCGAATTCTCCAGCCCGGCGTCCGAAACTGCCCCCGTTAATTGAAATCGACGTGCCGGGGGCGCTGTTGCCGTCCTTAGTCTCAATCGAGACCGCCCCGCCCAGTGTGTTTAGGCCGAACAACGGATTCGAGCCAGGCATCAGCGCGACTTCCGAGATCGCGATCTTAGGGATCAGGTCCCACGCCACGATGTCGCCGAAAGGCTGATTCTGTCTGACGCCGTCCATGTATACGGAAATCCCCTCCGGCGTCCCCAGTAAAGGCGAGGCAGTATAGCCGCGGTAATTCACATCGGGCTGAAACGGATTCTCCTGGTTCTGATTGATATGCACGCCGCTCAATCTTTGATTCAACAGATCGGAAAGATCGAGCGAACCGCTCCGCTCCAGATCACGGGCGCTGGCAGTTTGGACGGGAGCGGGGATCTCTTCGAGGGGCAGATCGGTTCCCGGCAGCGGCGTGGCGGCAACCACATCGATTCTGGTCGCCTGAGGTGCCAAGGCCAAAGTAATCGAACATCGGACGGGCGCCGCCGCCCTGACGTCGATTGTGAAGGACTGAGTCGCGAATCCGCTTCTTGTGATCTCCAGCCGGTAGCGGCCGTAGGGAAGGCTGGTCAACTGGTAGGCGCCTTGAGAGTTCGTGGTAAAGCTTCGTTCCGTGCCTCGGGTCAGGTCCTGGAGCCTTCCAGATGCTTCTACTGGCGTTCCAGATGGATCTCTAACCTCGACCCGGATTTGACCGTTCTCGGATTGCGCCCGTAGCACGGCAATGGATCCGAAAATCGCCAGAGAAAGAATCACTGCCCTAAAAGGGTGGCTCGCGAAGGACGCCATATCACCACTATTCCGGCAGGTGCCCGGATGTTCATGCTTTTTTCTTCATTGAGAACAAGCCACTTCGAGGCGCCAAAAAAGGTGAACAAAAGGATAGGAGATAGAATATTTAGCATAGAAACCGTTTGTGGCTGACACTGACGCTAGTCCGATTCGACTGCCGGTCTTACGCACGACATCCGGCGCGGCCGACCGCCGAATCCGGCTCGAAGAGGACACCATCGCTCTGTTCGACCGTTTTCGAGGTCCGTTGCTTGGTTACATCGCCGGTTTTGGGGTCGCGTACTCCGATGGCGAGGAGATTGTTCAAGAAGTCTTTCTCGCCCTATTCCAGCATCTGCAAAACGACAAATCTCGTGAAAACCTGGCCGGCTGGCTATTCCGGGTGGCGCACAATCTGGCATTGAAGCGGCGCTGGCGAGCGCGTAGGGATTCTGAAGGATTAATTGCGGGTGTGGACCTGGTCATCGATCCTGGTGCAAACCCGGAAGACCAGGCCGCGGATTCACAGTTTCAGCAACGGCTCCGGGCCGCCGTCGGCGCGCTGGCGGATCAGGACCGCAATTGTCTGTTCCTAAGGGCTGAAGGACTCCGCTATCGCGAAATCGCGCGGATGCTCGAGATGTCCCTGGGTGCAGTTTCCAACTCCCTGGCGCGATCTCTTGCCCGGATCGCTCGCTGCGCAAATCGTTGAGGTGTCTTATGAAGAAGAATGATTCCCATCTTTCGGACCAAGAGCTATTGATGGACGTAGATGGTGAGTTGGGCGCCCGTGAACGGAAGTTCGTTCACGAGCATTTGCAGGCTTGCTGGAATTGCCGTGTGCGCCGTCAAGACCTGGAGAATGCCATTGCCAATCTGGTTCGATGCCGCGAAGAAGATTTCGCTGCCAATCTGCCGCCCTCCGCCGGTCCACGGCGTTTATTAAAGGCTCGACTCGCAGAATTTCGGCCTCCTCCAGCGGACTCCGGCTGGCTTGCCGGCGGCCGCCCGCTTGCCTGGACGCTTGTGATCTCCCTTTGCGCCCTCGCCGGCCTGACCTTCTTTGTCGCTCGCTTCGTTAGCGGCCGTATTAACCCTTCTTTGGCAAACACCCGGGTTCTGTCGATTCCCGATTCAAGTCTTACGCCGGGCGCTACCCTGCTTGAGAACCGGCAAGCTGTGTGTGCTCAGGAAAATGTCAAAAATAAAGTTGTTCCTGTGTCGCTTCAGCGCAAAGTATTCGAGGAGTATGGGATCGCGGGCGCGGAGCCGCGCGCCTACGAGGTGGACTACCTGGTGACTCCTGCGCTCGGGGGTGCGGATGACATCCGTAATCTCTGGCCCCATTCCTATTCCTCAACCGGATGGAACGCACGCGTGAAGGATGCGCTGGAGGATCGCCTGCGTGCGATGGTCTGCGACGGGTCTCTCGACTTGAGCGAAGCGCAACGCGAAATTGCCGAAGACTGGATCGCCGCCTACAAGAAGTACTTCCATACGAACAAACCACTGCCGGAACACGCGATGGGCATCGAGTAATCTCGATAGCCCCCATCACCACGCGATGAGGCCATCGACGCTGTATCGGCCCGGCCCGGAGAAGATCAGCCAAACGAGGATCAACACATATAGCACCTCCGGGAGGTACAGGAAGTCGTCGAACCACTGGACGGCGTCGGGCGCCTGGATAGTGTGGACCGAAGTGGTGGCGATCGCGACGATCATATCCACCATAAGCATCGCGGCGCACAGTGGCGTGAGGAACCCTAACGCCAGGCCCGCTCCGCACGCGAATTCGACCGTGGCGACGAAGATCGCCGTTGCGTGCGGGAACGGGACGCGTATTTGGACCATGGTCTGCTCAAACGGGCCGAAATGGCCTTTAACGAACAGCTTGGTCCCGCCGGAAATGCAGAAAAAGATGCCGATCAGGACGCGCGCCGCAGTCACGGCCATCCATTCCCCGGCGCGCAGCATCGTTAAAGCGTTCTGGATCACGTGCGTCATTTAACGGCCTCCCAATTCGCTTCTTTAACCCACAGGCATTCCGCCGCCAAACACGTGCGTCCGTCAGCGTGTCGCGTAGCCCGTGAAAATATAATCCTTGGCCGCCACTATCGTATGGCACTTGAAGCCGCATGTGACGACGCCGGTGGCGTCGGGCTTGAACGCGGCCGACGCCGGATCATAGTCAAACACGGCGTAAGCCCATCCCTTTGTGTCAGGGAACTTCTTGCTGTTCTTCTCGATCAGGAAAATGTCTTGTAGCGTGTCCGGTACCCTCACTGAAAAAGGGGCTTCCGTGTTCTTTTTCGGCTTCCACTCGATCTTTGCAATCTTGGAGCCGTCGGGAAAGGGCTTGCCATTGCCGGGAACGCCGGCCCGGTAGGCGCCGATCATCGTGGGATTCGCGACCATTACCTTGAGCAGATCGTCAGTCTGACTGACGCCGACAACCTGCCAGTTCTCGTAGCCCCTGAAGTCAGAGAGTGCGAGCCCATTGGGCACGCGCAGCGTGTACTTGTCCTGCGCAGCCAATACTATTGTCGCCACCACTGTGGTTAGTACACTCATCCTGATCTTGTTCGATTTCATTTCAAGAGCTCCTTTTTATCCAGTTGTCTTCATTGGCAGCGAGTGAATTCGCTACCTTTGCTTGCGGGACTCGCAAGTTGATCGACTCAGCGGGCCGCCGAAAACCGTTTCCGTCCGCGTTGTACGCTGTTCATTGACGACTCCGATTCCGATCCTGCGCGAGCGAGCGTTCACGTCAGCCGCTCGGGAACCCGGACGGTCTGGGTGCTACCCAAACGCTCGAACTCCCGCTCTTGCAGGACGCGTAAAGAGCTTGGGCTGAAGTTCCAACGGCATGTCGCCAATCTCGTCCAGAAAAAGCGTGCCCCCATCCGCCATCTGAAATCGCCCCTTGGTTTGCGCGCACGCACCCGTGAACGCGCCTCTTTCGTGGCCGAACAATTCGCTCTCCAACAGCGCACTCGGAATCGCTGCGCAGTTATCCCTGGCCAGGCAATGTTCGCGAGCTGCAAAACGTCATTGAGAGGGCGGTAATTCTGGCGAGGGGCGGAACGCTACGCTTCGGTCTGCACCATGCGGCCGATCCGTCCGTGGCAGGGACAGAACGTCAAGCTCCAGTTTCGACCCGCCAGCAGTTTCTCGAACTCGAACGGCGGAGTATCGTGGAAGCGCTCCAAAAGACCGGCGGAAAGATCTATGGCGCCGACGGCGCCGCCGAGCTACTGGGCATGCGCCCGACCACTCTCACTTCAAAAATTGCCGCACTGAGAATCAAACGACGCTAGGTTACAGTCGGTGCCGCCCCGGGCTGCGCGCCTGAAAGCGTCCGGGAGGCGGAAATTCGGTTATGGGACTTTCAGCCGCGTTTTGCCGCCTTCTTTGAAACGCCCTGCACTCTGGCGATTTGCCCTGGTCCTTAAGCAGTTCACCCGGACGCCACCGAAGCGCGCAGCAAGAAAGCGGAAGTGAGCGCGATGATGAAGCTCGCCAAAACCGCAACCTTGGCCGAGATCATGGAGACCACCGGCTGCCAGCCGCAAACGGTGCACGGTTTCGTCATCCTTCTCGGCAGCAAGGGCGGCGAGCAGATCGAGTCCTCAAAGAACGCTGCTGGGGAACCCGAGCGATGAGCCGTCATGCTCGAAGCCCGCGCAGAAAGGATGATTCACATGGACAAACGCAGCAACCACCGACGAGGCCGCCGCCGTTGCGGAGCAGGGCGGGCACGTCGCGCCGGACGAGACCGCCTCGAAGAATCCCGCGTTCGCGACCGGGGGCGGCGTTGATACTTTGAGGGTCAAGGGTGTTCGGCGATAGCCTACCTATTACGTAAATTCTGCGAAAGAGTCGAAACATTGCGGTCGCTGGTGTGATCTCTGAAACAGTGATGACAATCGCCTTCGTGGTGAAGGATCGGACGCGAGTAAAGGAGCGGTACAGCCGGGCCGTCTGGGAGTATAGCGTCGCCCTCGAAGCGCTCGCTTGCGTCGGAGCCGGTTCTCGTACCGAAGCGTTGATGCGTGCGCACGAAAGGCATATCGAAATGCTCGCGGTGACGAACGGTTGCGTGCTCAAAGCTGTTCCCTACGTGCGGCGGCCACGGCTTGCCGATAAGGGCGGATAACCGGGCAACAACGGCCGATTAGTCGGCAGCGGGCTGCGCGGTACGCTTTGAGGCCCCTGTACGAGAAGCCCACTTCACGACCAGCAATACTAACCAGGCTCGCAGGCGATTTGGGATGGGGCGGCCGGCCTGATTCGGATCGAATACTTTGAATCCGCTCCGGGCGAGCCTTTCGGAAATGAACGAAGCGCGGAGCGCAGCGAAACGGGCTTAGGCGTGCCAGAAGCTGAATATATTTAGCACGGCGTAGACCGTGGATAGCGCGAGCGCCTCCAAGCCGACACGTTTTAGCGGCATTTGCAGGGATGTCGCGTCTCTCTGCCGTCTGAGCTCGGCCAGATAGGAAACCGCCGCAATGAACAGCGCCGCCGCATTCCACGGGCGGCCCTCCACCGCGAAGAACGCTGCCGCGGCCAGCATCGCTGCTTGACACACGAACGCGGCGCGCCGGTTCTCACGGCTCACCGCCCGGCCTTTACGGGCGGCGATGAGGGCGTCCAGACGCGCGTGCACCACGAAGATCCCGGCCGCTGCCTGGAGTGCGCACAAAAACCAGAGCAACCAGCACCATTCGGGAATCACTCCTTCAGCCGACAGGCAGGCGGCAATGGACGTCGCCGACAGCGCGGCTGCGCTGGTCACCTGGAACCACTCGGATCGCTGCTTGTTCCAGACATTCAAAGTAACGGCAAGAATCGTGAACGCTCCGGCGCCCAGGAACAGCGGCACGAAAGAACGCCAATCTCGAACCACCATCAACGTGATTCCGCACACGGCCAGAACCAACGCCTCGACAAGTGCGGAAACTCTGGCTGACTTGGTCTCCGGATGCTCCTGTTTCCACACGAACCGCTGGCGGGCCATCACCACCAGCGGATCTTTGATCGCGAACGCGCACACGATCGCAACCAAGGCGACGAGTTCCGGCCAATACAGACGGCGCATCAAAATGACCGCGGCGAAAAAGGGCGTCAGAAGCATCGCCGTTGCGCCGTGCTCACGTGGAATGAAGCGCTGTGACGGATCCTTGGTGGGTTTAACGATCACGGTTGCCATTGGTTATTCCCCCGGAAAAGAAGTCTTGGAGGCGAGAGTTCTGCCGGCGGGATTTGCACGCAACGCACGTTGCCCCTTCCGGCGGAAATCGATTGGGTCACCGAACACAAGCGCGATGCCGATCCACACCACCAGCGCGAACTCGATCCGCTTTCGCATCAGAACTTGTAGGTCATCTCGACAAATCCAAGGCTGCCGTTCTTGCCGTTGGGATAGATCGACTGGATCACGCTCTTTCCGTCGGCGAAGCCGTAGTACAGGCCGGCCAGGAAGTGGCGATTGAACGTGAAATCGGCGCTGGCATCGTACAGCGTCGCCAAACTCGATTGTCCGTTCGAAGTGCGTCCTGTATAGCCGAAGGTCCACGGCTGATACGCCCCGCCGCCGGTGTACCAGAGGTCGTTCGAATCGGCCAGCGCGAGCGAATGAATATCGCTACGCACCGTGACTCGCTTCGACGGACGCAGCACCAGTTCGCCGAACGCATCGCGCAGGTTCATCATGTTGAAAAACGGGAAGCGCGCGTAGGTTCGCGGAGTCGGCAGGATTTGGAAGAAGGTTCCGTGCGTCGAATCATTCGGGTTCTTGTCGCCCGAGCTGTAATCCTCGCCGCCGCGCAGCCATGGCTTTAGCCGCTCCAACACCGGCGGCTGCCAACCTCCTTCGGCCGCGAACGCGCCCGCCCGCTGCGTGAGGCTTCCCCACGATCCGGTCTGCATCGCTCCCCAGAACATCGCGTCCAACGTGCCCGCGGTGGTTTCAGTCGCGTGCAGGAAATGCCCGCCATAGGTCCCGATGTCGATACGTCCCGTGTCCGCTTTTCGTACCGCCAGAGGACGATCGTCGGTTTTGACCACGCCGTCGCGATAATCGCTATAGCCAAGCCCGAACACCCGCCACTCGCTGGCGTGCTTTTTCGACGGAAGTTGTCCGGTCAGCGCGCCGTAGAAGACGTTGATGGTGAGCTCGCCCCATCCATCCACCTGATAAACGCCGCGCGTCGGCCTCGCGCCGAGCAGAGTCACATTCAGATTCGAGTTGTTAAGACTATAAACCGCTCCATCGAAGCCGCGGCCCACGTCAGAGAACGAAAAGTTTCCCAGCAGGCGCGCCGCAATCCGATCTTTCTTAAGCGCCGCAAGCGTCGGGTCAGCCGGCGTCACTTCCGTGCCGTCGTTAAATTCCGTACGGCCGATCTTGAGGGACTGGCCCTCCACGCCGCCGATGCCTTTGAGCGTAAAATACCCCTGTTTGACGAACGGCAGCGCGGCGTTCGTGGTGTTGCTGTTCGCCGCGTAATAGCTGGCGCCGATTCCAAGCTGCCCTTGCGCGCCGGGGGCGATCGCGTTGTTCGGCAGGTCTAATAAGAACGGCAGCGCGAATTCGAGCTGCCAGTCGACCACGCGAGTGGATTGAGCAAAACTCAGCCTGAAAATCGAATCCGGAAACGTGTACTGATTACTGCCGCTGCCATTGAACCAGTCCCACGATTCGACGCGCGTGCGAAGCGAACCGGAGACAACCACGTCTCCGATCGTCAGCGCATCCTGGCAGAACAACGGCGCGACGGCCGCGAGAAAAAATAAGACGCTTCGACGCATGAAACTCCTCTCGACCTGTAGAGAGCAGCCGCAATCGGCTCGCCGGAGCAATCCGTTGAAAATACGAAATCGATCGAAAGCGTTTGCGCCTTGAGACCCAGCGGCGCGCGCGATTTGACTCACGGTTCATCGCCAAATGATGAAAATGCAAGTGCCGAAATGGGAAGCCAACGTGCCCCCCTTTGCACATTGAGAATTTCACGCTCGATGGCGCACTTCTCACAGACAGGATTACAATGACCACCGATTCAACTCAGACCGTTCGCGAAATCGCGATCCAATATCCAGCCACCGTGCCGGTGTTCGAGTCGCTCGGAATTGATTATTGTTGCGGCGGAAAGCGGACGCTTGCCGAAGCCTGCCAACGCGCGAACGTGCCGCTCGCGCAGGCGATGGCGATCATCGCCGGCCTGGAGGATCGTGAAGTTCATGCCGACGGCAAATGGCTGGATCGGCCGATGAGTGAACTCACCGGGCATATTGTCAGCCGGCATCATGAATATGTGCGGACCGAAGCGCCGCGGCTTCGGGCGATGATCGACAAAGTAATAAACCGTCATGGCGACGCGCACCCCGAACTGGAGGAAATTCGCGCCGCGTTTGCGACTCTGGCGGACGAACTGGCGGTGCACATGACGAAGGAAGAGAGAATCCTGTTCCCCTTTATCGAGCAGATGGAGGCGTTGCGTGCCATTCCGGCCGCGTGTTTCGGCTCGGTCGAGATGCCGATCTCGAACATGCTCGCAGATCACGACGAGGCCGGCGTGCTGCTGGAGAGAATCCGCGCACTTGCGAACGCTTTCGTAGCTCCCGATAATGCCTGCCCCACCTATCGCGGCCTGTATCACGGCCTTCACGAATTCGAGCGCGATCTGCATTTGCACGTGCATCTTGAGAACAACATCCTATTCCCGCGCGCGGTCGAGTTGGAAAAACAACTGACGTTACTGCGTCAAGACGCACAAAAGAGCTGCGTGTAAAGATCCAACCCGCGGCCCTGGGGCAGCTCGACCCTGTCAAACTAAAGGGAAAGGCGGATGGACTCGCTCGTGCGAAACAATGCGCCAATGGCGCGGCGCCAACTCATCCTCGGGACCATTTCCTTCGCGATCTGCTTCGCCGCATGGGGCTTGATCAGCGCCTTCGCGCCCCGCTTCCGCGAAATGTATCACCTGACCACGAGTCAGGGCGCGCTGCTGGTAGCCGTGCCGGTGGTCCTCGGCTCGCTCGCGCGGCTTCCAATGGGATTGCTCACCGATCGTTTTCACGGACGGATCGTTTTTTCCGGGCTGATGCTGTTTGCGTGCCTGCCCCCGCTGATCGTTCCCGAGTTGCACAGTTATCCGGCGCTGCTGGTGGCCGCACTTTTTCTGGGCTTGGCGGGATCGTCGTTCGCGGTCGGCGTCGGATTCGTCTCGCCGTGGTTCCCGCGCGAAAAACAGGGCGCGGCGCTGGGAGTTTACGGGCTCGGCAATATCGGGCAATCAGCCGCCGTGTTTTTGGGCCCGGTGCTCGCCGCGCGGATCGGATGGCAGAATGTCTATCGCTCGACAGCGATTCTATTGGCGGCGTGGGCCATCGCATTCGCCGTTAGCGCACGCAACGCCGAAGTCACCGTGCAGCCAAAATCGCTCGGCGAAATGTTGGGTGTGCTGCGGCGGGAACCGCTCGCCTGGGCGCTCTCGGCGTTCTACTTTTTAAGTTTTGGCGGATTCGTCGCGTTTTCGATCTATCTGCCCAGCCTTTTGAAAGACGAGTTCCACCTGGGCGCCGCCGACGCGGGATTCCGAACGGCCGGCTTCGTGGTGCTCGCGACGCTGCTACGCCCGGTTGGCGGATGGTTATCCGACAAAATCGGCGGCGCGCGCGTCCTGTCGATCGTCTTTTTCGGTGTAATTCCGTTCGCGCTTCTCCTCGCCTGGCCGTCGATTCTTCCGTTCACGGTGGGCGCGCTCGGATGCGCGGCGATGCTCGGCCTCGCCAACGGGGCGATCTTCAAACTCGTGCCGCATTTCTTCCCGAAAGAAACCGGGACCGTCACGGGACTGGTTGGAGCGATGGGGGGACTCGGCGGATTCTTTCCTCCGCTGCTGCTCGGCGTGTTTAAGGACCGGCTCGGCGTGATTTGGCCCGGGTTCATTCTGCTCGCGCTGACGGCGTTCGCGCTGTGGCTGGTGAACGGCCGCGTTTTCCTGAAGCGCGAAGCCGCTCTGCCCCGCACGCGCGCGTTTGAGCAGCTGCGCGCCGGCGCCTGGGCGACGCTGTGGACCGGATTGCTAGTCGCCGCGATCGTCGTCGGCTCGCGCAACCTGGAGAATTTCGATTCCGCGCTGGTGATTTACACCTTCGCCGTGATCTTCGCGACCTGGGGCGTGGTATATCACTACAACGTGTGGATCGGAAAACCGCCCACGCGCCTGTACTGGGAGCGCGGCTGGCAATTGTTCCGGGAACGCGGCATCTTGCGAAGCTTCGTCGGAACCGCGAAGGTCGCAGCGACGCATCTGGTGGGACAACGGTTCATCAAGCGACGTTCGACACAGCGTTGGTGGATGCACCAGTTCCTGTTCTGGGGCTGCCTGCTCGGGGTCGCGATCACATTTCCCCTGGTGTTCGGCTGGATCTCGTTCAAGAGCGCACCGGAAAACCAGATGGTTTACATAACGTATCTATTCGGATTCCCGGCGGGAAGTTTTGCGCTCGGCACCATCACCGCGGAGACGTTATTTCACGGCCTCGACATCGCCGCCGTTCTGGTTCTAGCGGGAATCGCGCTGGCGCTGGCGCGGCGGATGCGCGATGCGGGCGCGCAAACCGTGCAGTCCTTCGCCATGGACTTCTTCCCGTTGATCGTTCTATTTGCAATCTCAGTGACCGGCCTCGCCCTGACGGTTTCGCAAGTCTGGCTGCGCGGGGAGTCCTATAGCTTCCTCGCCATTCTGCACGCGATCACGGTGATCGCCGGGCTTCTTTATCTTCCCTTCGGGAAGTTCTTTCACATTTTTCAGCGGCCGGCGCAGTTGGGCGTGAAGCTGTATCAGCAGGCCGGATCGGAAGACAAAGGAACCCTCTGCCCGCGTTGCGGCGAGCGTTTCGCATCGAAGCTGCACATCGACGACCTGCGCCAGGAAGTGCTGCCGAATCTCGGCTTCGACTATTCGCTCCACAACGGAATCGAACACTGGCAGGCGCTGTGCCCCGCCTGCAAACGCAAATCGATCGCTCGCGCTCAAATCCGCATCAAGGAAACGGTTCGTGGCTAAACTCCCCGCGACGCTCGACCAGCTTACCGAGCAATTCGGCCCGCATCCGCAGCGCATTCCCATCGGGGGATGGCAGGACGAGTCGCGCCGTCCGGCCGAGCGGCTGGTTAAGACGCATTGCTGCTTCTGCGGCCAGCAGTGCGGAATCCAGCTCAAAGTCCGTGAAAACAAAGTCATCGGATTCGAGCCGTGGGAGGAGTTTCCGTTCAACCGCGGAAAGCTTTGCCCCAAGGGCGTGAAGCGATACCTGCAATCCAACCATCCCGACCGTCTGCTCGATCCCCTCATGCGGTCGGATACCGGATTTCGCAAGACGGATTGGAACGCAGCGATCGAGTTCACCGCGCGACGGCTTCAGGAGGTTCAGGCGCTGTACGGAAAGGACTCCGTCGCGGTCTTTGGTGGAGCTTCGCTGATCACCGAGAAAGCGTACCTGATCGGCAAATTCGCGCGAGTCGCACTGGGGACTCGCCACATCGACTACAACGGCCGCCTCTGCATGGTTTCCGCCGGCACCGCGTACAAACTCGCTTTCAATATCGATCGCAGCCCCATTCCGTGGAGCGATATCGCAGCGGCGGACGTGGTTTTCGTGATCGGCGCCAATATCGGCGAATGCGCACCGATTACCACCGACTACATCTGGCGTGCACGCGACCACGGCGCGAAGCTGATCGTCGCCAATCCGCGGATGACGCCGATCATGCGCAACGCCGATCTCTATCTCCCGCTGCGCCCCGGAACTGATCTCGTCTTTCTGATGAGCATGCTCCACGTGATCCTGCGCGAGGGGCTCGAAGACCGCGCCTTTATCGATGCGCACACCAGCGGGTTTGAAGCCGTCGCCGAATCCGTGAAGCCGTACGATCCCCGCAGCGCCGCCGATCGCACCGGCGTTCCTCCCGATGCAATCGAGAAAGCTGCGCGATGGTTTGCCGGGTCGAAACGCACCGTGGCGCTGCACGCGCGCGGGATCGAGCATCAATCGAAGGGCGTCGAAAACGTTCTGGCGCTGATCAACCTCGCGCTCGCGACCGGAAACATCGGCCGGGAAGGCTCGGGCGTCGCCATGATCACCGGCCAAGGCAACGGGCAAGGCGGACGCGAGCACGGCCAGAAGTGCGATCAGCTCCCCGGCGCGCGATCCATCAGCGATCCGGCCGCGCGCGCCCATGTCGCCAAAGTCTGGGGCATCGAGCCTCAAGAAATCCCGCAGGCCGGCTACACGGCGCAGGAGATCATGAACGCGATTCATTCGGGCGAGATCAAAGCGCTGCTGTCGATTTGCTTCAATCCGCTGGTCTCCCTGCCGAATGCGGAGTTCACGCGCGAGGCGCTCAGCAAGCTCGAATTCTTCGGCGTGATCGACTTCTTTATGTCCGAAACCGCGCAACACGCCGATGTGGTTCTGCCCGGCAGTTTGCAAGAAGAGGAAGAAGGCGTCACCGCCAACGTCGAAGGCCGCGTGATTCATATTCAGAAAGCCGTGGACCCGCCCGGCAACGCTCGCGGGGATTCGGAGATCATCTGCGATCTGGCGCGCCGCCTCGGCAAAGGCAAGTATTTTTCGTTCCCATCGACGCGCGAGATCTTCGATGAACTTCGGGAAGCCTCGAAAGGCGGCATCTCCGACTACTACGGCATCACCTACGACCGCATCGACCGCGAATTCGGCGTCGCCTGGCCCTGCCCCAGCGCGGATCATCCCGGCACGCCGCGTCTGTTCGAGGGCGGAGTCTCGCTATTTCCCGACGGCAAGTGCCACTTCAACTTGACCGTGTGGCGCGAGAGCGGCGATCCCGTCTCCGACGATTATCCGGTGTATCTCACCACCGGCCGCGTCGTGAGCCAGTATCTTTCGGGCACACAGACCCGGCGCATCGGCGGCCTTGTCGACATTTATCCGGAGCCGCGCGTTGAAATTCATCCGCGCCTGGCGGCGCAGCACGGCATCGCGGACAAGGACATGGTGACGGTGACCTCGCGCCGCGACAAAATCACGCTGCAGGCGATGGTCGTGCGAACGATCCGCCCCGATACTGTTTTCATTCCCTATCACTGGGCGAACGAACAGAGCGCCAACAAGCTGACCCATCGCACGCTCGACCCGCGCAGCAAGATCCCGGAATTCAAAGTCTCGGCTTGCCGCATCGAGAAAGCCGAAGGAGCCCGGAGCTGATGTTCGGCTACGAATTCTACATCGACACCACGCGCTGCATCGGCTGCCAAAGCTGCGTGAAGGCGTGCGAGGAGTGCGAAACACACCGCGGCGTCTCGATGATCAACTTCGACTACCTCGACCGTCCGAACACCATTGCGACCGCCGCGCTCGTGTGTTTTCATTGCGCTGATCCGACCTGCGCCAACGTCTGTCCCGCCGACGCCATCAAGAAGGACGAGGACGGCGTGGTGCATTCGGCGCTCAAACCGCGATGTATCGCGTGTTCGAACTGCGTGCTCGCCTGCCCCTTCGGGATCCCGAAACTAGTTCCCGAATACGAGCAGATGATGAAGTGCGACATGTGCTACGACCGCACCTCGATCGGCAAACGGCCGATGTGCGCCACGGTGTGCCCGAGCCAGGCGCTCGCCTATGTGCGGCCCGAGGAGATCGCGCGCACGCGGCGCGAAAAACCGGTGAACACGTTCCGCTTCGGGAATCAGATCGTTTCGACCAAAGTTTTTATGATGAGCGCCGACGGCGACGAGGTGCAGTTGGACGCCGCGGACTACATCTGGGAAGGACAGCCCCTATGAGCGAACCTGGGAATGACCCACTTTGGCGCGAGGAGTTTTCCGTTCGCAAAGCCGATGAGCGCTACGTCAACCGCCGGCAACTGACAAAATTCCTCACACTGACCAGCCTCGGCATGTTCGCCGGGAATCTGTGGATCGTCGCCAAGAGCCGTTTCCGCGACGCGATTTCCTATCCGCGAAAACGGATCGCGCGGGCGGGCGAAATTCCCGTGGGTGAGGTCAAAATCTTCGAGTACCCAGCCGCCGGCGAACAGTGTCTGTTGATTCGCACCGCCGCGGACGAGTACGTGGCCTACAGCCAGAAATGCACCCATCTGTCCTGCGCGGTCGTCTACTCGGCGAAGAACAATCGTCTCGAATGCCCGTGCCACCAGGGATACTTTTCGATTCGCGACGGCAGCGTGATCCAAGGTCCGCCGCCGCGCCCGCTGCCGCGCGTGATTCTGGAGCGCGACGGCGCCGACCTGATCGCGATCCGTATGCAGGATCGGCCGGAGGCGTAAATGGAATCCGGGTCGGAAAAATCGCGGGGAATCACGGCCATCGATGGCGCCATGGCGCTGATCATCGTCCTCTTGATCACCCAGGTGTGGCTGCTCTCGGCGACGCTGAATGCGTTTCTTGCGGGCCATCGCGAGGCCGCGATTCCGGGCGCGATCGCCTCCGGCCTGCTGTTCGCCGCCAGCGCCGCGCTGTATCGATTCGTCGTGCGGCTGGAGCGCCGGGGAAAAGACGATCGTGCGTAAACCCTACACGCGCCGCCGATCGCCCGACGGATCGCAGACCATCCGCGGCGCGGTCCAACTCGGGTTTGTCGCGCTGAGCATGTGGATCGACATCGAGTTCTGGCTTTTTGTCCGTCACTTCGAGGTCGCCGGCGCGCCGTATCGCGAACGCCCGCCGGGGGTGGAGGGCTGGCTGCCGATCGCCGGCCTGATGAACCTGAAAGCGTTTCTCACCACCGGCGAGGTCCCGATCATTCATCCGGCAGCGATGGTCCTGATCGCCACGTTTCTTGCGATGTCGCTGCTTTTGCGGCGCGCCTTTTGCGGTTGGGTCTGCCCGGTCGGAACGATTTCCGGGCGTCTCTGGAAGCTTGGTCAGAAGACTTTTCTCCGGACCTGGACACTGCCGCGCTGGCTCGACCTGGCGCTTCGTCCGATCAAGTATCTGCTGCTCGCATTTTTCCTGTTCGCCGCGCTTACCATGCCCGCCGAGGCGATCGGCGATTTCATGCGCACGCCTTACGGGGCGCTGGTCGACGTGAAGATGCTCGACTTCTTTCGTAACATGAGCTTCGCGACGGGGGCCGCGATCGCGATTCTGGTCGTCAGTTCGGTGTTCGTGAAGAACGCCTGGTGCCGCTATCTATGCCCGTACGGCGCACTGACGGGCCTGGTGGCGCTTGCGAGCCCGCTACACATCAATCGCATTGCCGAAAAATGCATCGACTGCGGGAAATGCGCCGGCGCCTGCCCCTCGCTTCTGCCCGTCGACCGCCTCGTCCAGATCCGCTCGGCGGAGTGCCTGGGATGCATGGAGTGTGTTTCATCCTGTCCAGCCGAGGGCGCCCTGGAGTTACGAGCGTTCGCGCGCCGCCGGATCTCACCGATCGCGCTCGCCGCAGCGATCTGCGTGATCTTCGCGATCGCGGTCGGAGCCGCACAAGCAACCCATCACTGGCAAAGCCCCATTCCGCCGGCGTTCTACTCCAGATGGATTCCGGAATTGTCACTTCTTTCGCATTGAGGTCGAAGCGAGACCAGCGTGGCGTAACCCGCGCAAAATGGTCGGCGTACTCGCTGGCGAGCATCTCGCCTGCACAGGAGTTCCATCGCGTGGTCCCGGCGGAATACACCCTGCGGACCGGTTCCCCTGCGAAGCTTACGAATTGAACACCGCGCGAATGGAGCCGCCTGCGCCGGAGCTTTTATACGTTGCTGCCGGGCAGAGTAAACAGGAACTTCGAGCCTCGTCCCAGTTCCGATTCGACCCACAAGCGGCCGCCGTAGCGCTGCACGATTTTCTGGCAGATCGCCAGGCCGATTCCGCTGCCTGGGTACTTGCCGCCGCCGTGAAGGCGCTGAAATAGTCCGAAGACTTGGCTTTGATAAGGGCGGGCGATGCCGATTCCGTTGTCCTCGACCGAAAGCCTCCACATCGGCTCTTGCCGCTCCGCGGAAATGCGAATGCGCGGCGGCGCCTCGCTTCGGTATTTCAGAGCGTTAGCGATCAGATTCTGGAAAAGCTGCACCAGGTGCACTTCGTGGACGTCAAGTACCGGCAGCGATTCACACTCGATGCGCGCCTCGCTTTCCGCGATTTGCCGCTCGAACGTGGCCAGGATCCTGCGGACGACCTCGTTCGCGTCCGAGCACGCCGAGTTCGCCTGGGGAGCGTCGGCCGCCTGGGTATAGGTGGCCAGGTCCGTCAACAGCTGCTCCACGCGCCGCGCTGACCCCACGATGTGGGCGATTAGTTCAGCGCCCTCCGGGCCGAACTTGCCTTCATACTTTTTCTGAAGCAATTCGCTAAACACGGCGATCTGGCGCAGGGGCTCGCGCAGGTCGTGGCTGGCGGAATACGCGAACTGGCGCAAATCGCTATTGGACCTCGCCAGATCTTCAGCTTGACGCGCCAACTCAACTTCTGCGCGCTTCCGCTCGGTAATATCGGTCAGCGTGACCACGCATCCCAGCAGTTCGCTCGACTTGTTCCATAACGGACTCGCGCTTACCAGCAGCGCTGAAGAGGAGGAACCGCCGCGATGCATCAACGCTTCCAGTCCGCGAATCGGCAAGCCGGCCCGCGCCGCTGAAAGAATCCGCGCGGCGGTAAGAGGCTCGCCGGAAGCCGTCAGTGAGAAACTCCGATCGAAGTGGAGCGAAATCGGCACATTGCCCGCCAGGGTTTTAGCCGATTCACTGCGGCGGAGAATGATACCTTCCGGGTCGATGACCACGATCGCTTCGCCGGCTTGTTCCAGAATCAGCCGCGAAAGCTGCTCCTCCTTGACTATCGCTTCATTGCGGAGCTGCTCCCGCAAATCGCTGACGAGAATGCTGACGATTTGCATGCCGACCACTTCGAACAGCGTTAGGGACAAGCGGACGGGAAGAGCGTCTTCCGAAGCAGTGCGCAAGCTGAGTTCGCCGGAACCGTGACCCAGATTCGCCACGGTTTCAATGAGTTCGGTGAACCGATTCGAGTCGGCAGGTAGAAGATAATTGCTGAAGGCGGTTCCAGTCACTGATTTCGACGGCGCTCCAATCATTGCGGCAAACTGAGGATTGGAGTAGAGGATCAGCCCGTCGCGACCCAGCGTGACCGTGCCCTCATGCATTTGCTCCACCAGGAGACGGTAGGGATGGTCCGCGCCTTCGATGGTGTAGACGCGCTCACCGAGCGGACCGTTAACCACCAGCGCGTCCACCTCGCCAAAGTGAATCGCGCGAATCGTTCCCGCGGCTTCCGAAAGATGCGCGACCAGATCGTGAATGGCAGGCGTGCCCTCTGGCGGCCGAGAACCTTGAGCGGTCGAAAAAGAATCCGTATGAGACACAATATTTCTCCTTTCTCGAACAATCGCGATTTTTATCGCGCCGGCCGAACGTCCAGTCCGACCAAAACGCGCTCCGATCCACCGGGAAGCAAGTCGGAAATCGGGTCCACCACCAACACGCGGGGCTTTCGCTCTTCGAGAAGACGATGCATCCGGACCAAATGCATCTCCAGGCCGTAGGCGCTGGGCCGGGCGGAATCTATATGCAGCAGGCCTTTCCTGACCCAGCGGCCCAAATCGATGCCAATGGACCGCATGTTGCGGATGATCTGCTGGGGAGATTCCTCGAACGAGAAAAAGATCGCGCTTTCGCCGCGGCGGCAGGCGGCATCAAGAAAATGCGCTCCCATGCTGGTTTTTCCGGTGCCCGCCGTGCCAGTCACCAACACCGTGCTGCCTCGTGCGTACCCCTGGCCGCCGAACATTTCGTCCAGATCCCGGATACCGGTCGAAATCCTTTCGCTGGGTGCGTCGTGCGTCAGCGCCAGCGACGTCACCGGCAGCACGGAGATTCCATTCCGATCGATCAGGAACGGATATTCGTTGGTGCCATGCGTCGATCCGCGGTATTTCAAGATACGGAGCCGGCGCGTGACGGCGTCGTTTTGCACGCGGTGATCCAATAGGATCACACAATCGGAGACGTATTCTTCCAGGCCGTGCCGCGTAAGCGTGTTTTGTCCACGCTCACCCGTGATTACCGCCGTCACTCCCTTATCCTTCAGCCAGAAGAACAGGCGACGCAACTCGGATCGAAGCACTCCGGTATTGGAGAGACCGGCGAACAAAGCTTCCAGCGTGTCGAGCAGAACGCGCTTTGCGCCGATCGAGTCGATGGCGGCGTTCAGCCGAATGAACAAGCCTTCCAGATCATACTCGCCGGTTTCCGCGATTTCGCTTTTGTCGATCACGACGTGATCGATGGCCAGCTTCTTGGTTCTCTGAAGTTTTTCGAGATCGAACCCGAGCGAGGCGACGTTTTTCGCGAGATCGCGGGCCGACTCTTCAAACGAGATACAGACGCCAGGCTCGCCAAACTGGACGGCGCCGCGCACCAGGAACTCGATTCCAAAAAGTGTCTTTCCGCAGCCCGCGCCGCCGCAGACCAGTGTTGGACGCCCTTTCGGCAGACCGCCAAAGGTGATCTCGTCAAAGCCGCCGATCCCGGTCGGCGACTTGGGCAGATCTCTTCGTTGGTTAATCACCGGGTCCCTCACTCGGCCCTTTTTCCGCGCGCTCAGCCAAACGACGTTGCTCCGCAGTCAATCATTCTAAAGTTATTGCCGGCCCGTGACAAGTAGGGCGAAAAAGGGAGGCCGTGCGTTACGGGCGATAGCCTTTGACTCGCGGCCCAGATTGGCGGGCGGCGGCGACATTCCGACCGTTTTGCCCAGCATTCGCCTAACTTCCGGACGGTTGACCATCCGCACGCTAAAGAAGAACTCCGGAGGCTTCAGGTTTCACGGACACTCGACGATGTCTCGAAGACGGCGCTTTGAGAGCGGGGATTTCGTAAGTCGCGCGCTTACTGCATGGTCTTGCGCCACGCGTCGTAGCGGATCCGAAGCGTCTTCACCGGATTCAAGCTTTCCCCAGGCTTGGCGCCTTTGGGATGGTCAGGCGACGGCTGGGAGACCGTGATATACATCGCGTACTTGCCATCATTATGCGACGTACCGCTCAAGTCGCTGGGATTCGCCATCAGGATGAAAGCCACGTGCGCATGTTTGTTGTCGCAGGGGATCCCATCGGGGGGATTGGCCGGGCATGAGCAGCGGGTATCGCCGCCGTTGGCGTCTCCGGCTTCGAGCGCGGCCATCACTCGATCCGTAATCGAACCCTGCGCATCCTCCAGCGCTTTCGCGGCTTTGCGAATCGCGCCGGAACGAATCGTGTTGCCTTGCACCTGATAATAAATATTGGTGCCGGGAACGCGCCCGGAGACGTGCAGGGTTTCGAAACTGTTGTTTAACCCCGAGTGGCCCGCCGACCGCCCTCGCATGTCGACAATACCAAACTGGCGCGATTGAAACTGTGGATCGGCGCTCAGCTTCTCGATAATTTCTTTCGGGTCGGTGCCTTTGCGCAACTCGTTGAAGATCAGCATCTGATTCTGATGCGTCTGATCCGCCGCGGCTTGGCAAGTGGCGACACCCTGGCCGGGAACCACCACGGCCAGGGCGGTCATCATAGCGTCGTCCGTAGTGTCGACGCAAGAGGCAGCGGCGATCGCCACGCGCCGCGTGTCCTGATCGATGGCGATGACGGACCACGTCGCCAGCGCCGCGCCGTGGAAGCACAGCAGCGGCGCCAGCAGGTAGCACGCCTTTTTCATTTCTTTTTGGAAACCGAGTCCTTGGGTCCCGCCCAGCCGCTGATCTGGAGATTAAACCCATCCGGATCGCTGACGTGGAAGCTGGAATAGCCGGGAATTCCGCCGCCCGTGTCGGGCTTGGCGGCGTCGGTCAGAAGCTTGCGGCGCAGCAGCTCTTCCTTCACTTGGTCGGTGTCCCAATCGTAGATTCGATACGCAATGTGATCCACCAGCGAGGTGACCGGCGGGCGATTGCCGCGGCCATTTCCTCCGCCTGCCCCGGCCGCGGGAGCCGGAGTCGCCGCGGGAGGCGTCGCGCTCGCTCCCTCCGCATTGCGCGGCCGGAAATGATTCCGCGCCAGCAGCATGGAGTTGCCGAAATACAGCTCGCACTGGGTCTTGCCGTTGTCGTTCTTCACTTCCAAGCCCATCAGATCTGCATAGAAATCGCGTGTCACCCGATAGTCGTTCACCTGGTAGGAAATGTGATCGAGTTCGGCCGTCTTGAACGGCGAATCCTTGGCGCCGGACTGGCCGGCAGGCGTCTGCGCGGCGGCCGTCCCACCCATCGCGGCGGTGCACGCGATGGCGAGGTTCTGGATCAGTTGGCGGCGGTTCAGGAAACCGTCTTCAAAGTCGCGAATCAGTTTGGTAATGAGTTGTTCCATGGGTAGAGAATCTCCTCGAATACACTACCATGTCGACCGCATGAACGGTGCGGCCACGGTTCCGATGCTCAAATACTTGAGGAGGTCCTCCACTGGCGCGCCCATGGCCATCCACGATTCTTCCGGGATTTGATGCGATTCTAACGGAATCGAGTTGGCCCTCAATGTCGCACCGGATGCCGGATGATTTGGCGTTCGGCTTCGCTTCGGAATAGGCCTCGCAGAGCGGGCTGCGGGCGGTGCCGCGGTGCAAACTTGAAGCGATAATGGTTCTCCACGGCAACCTTTGGCGAAGTACGGCGTTTATCACAATCTTCTGCGCCGTTGGGCCGAAGTGTAGAGGCTAAGGTGGTCCGGCGCGCCGCGCGGCATTCCAGCGGTTGATAAACTGCTAAGAACACTGCCTTACGCAAACCAGCTGAAGCAAGGCGGCAGGAAACGAAGATGCGAATTCACCGTTACAGGGGGCGTGAAAATGGACTCATGATCATCGGCTCAGTGGACGAGTTGATGAAATTGGGGCACGCTCTGGTAGCCGCGTCACCCGGGATTCTCCGCGTGGATCCGAAAAGGTGGCCGCCGGAGGTAGCAGCTTTCAGGCCTTTAAGCGCCAATGGGGAGTTCACGGTTTCTTTCCACGTCGACACGGCTGTCGACAAGAAGCCCGAAACCAACTTTCCAGATAAAGTTTAGTCATCACTGAAGTGCTTCGCGTGAGAGCCTGTGTGATAACCGACGACTAATCGCTCCTTGCAGTCGCGGCAGACTCGCAATTGACGGCACCTGCCGTGACAGCGAACAGCGGTCGCGCGAAAAATGGAATACTAGAACGCGCAATCGACTGCGACGATCTCATCATCAAGAGATTTGAAAGGGCACGGGCGCTATGGTCATTCATCCCATTCCCGCAGACGATCCAGAGCGGGTGGCACGCGTCATAGCTGGAACTCATGACCGAAGCCGAGTCGAAGCGCTACAGAGGTTTTATGACACCCGCAAATGTGCGCGCCATGATCGCCAGGGGACCGTCGCCTGGGCCAAAAGCTGGGTAGCCCCGCACTATTTATCTATAGGCCCGAATGCGAGGCGACGTGTCATATTGCAGGGCGAAAAAAGATTACGTTTTCACCGAGTACCATTCGAGGTAAAGCGATTCGCCGGAACCAAATCGCGCCCCAGCGAGCAATTCTACTGCGTGACCCAGATGGAGAGCCCGTTCTGGCTGTTCACGCCGGCCACCTGCAAAATCAGGCCGGCCTGTGGCGGGAAGGTGAAATTCTTCAAGTCCGGATTGTTCTCTGCCAACTGCGCGACGGTGGGTAAGATCACTGTGAGCTCGTAGACCTGGCCGGGTAATCCTGGTACGCTCGCGACAGTCGCGCTGACGCCAGCGCAGTAGAAGCCGTCAAGAAATACCGCCAGAGACGACCTCAATTCGATGGATCCTTCGCTCACCAAAAACAGGCCCTCGCCTGTCGCCAGGAGCGTAATGTTTTGGCCTAGTTTGGCCGGATTCGACTGGCTGTTCCTGGTCCCATCCTGATTCAAAATGTAGCCGGTTCCCACGCCGCTGCCATCGGCCGAGAAGAGTCCGGGCGCTGCCAAGTTTACCGGTACCAGAACCTGGTTCGACGTGGCGCCGCCAGAGGCAACCTGCACAGTGGTCGCACCGAAGCTGATTGAGGCTGGAACTACGGCCGTGATCGCATTCCCGGCAATCGTGAGCGGCTGAAGAACGGTTCCGCTGAGCGAAAGCTGGGCGTCGCTGCCGAAGCCCGCGCCGCGCACGACGATCGTCTCTCCGGGCGCGATCGCGCCGCCGCTCAGGCTCGCGGAGTTCCATACGTCATCAACGCGCAGCGCGGCGGGCGGGGCCGGAACGATGTTGTTCACATAAACGTTCGCGGCGGGCGGGCTCGACGTGCCGACGTTCATAGTGGATCCGCCGATGATGACGCTGCCGTCAGGCTCCACGGCGACGCCCTGCACACTGAAAGCCTGGCTGTCGCCTAGATACGTCGAAAAAAGGAGGGTAGTCAGGTCGCTGGAAAGTTCGCTCAGGAAACCGGTTCCGAGCGGTGGACCGAACGCTTCGACAAACGGCGTCCGCGTCGGCAGTCCGCTCGGCGGAGTAGAGCCGCCCACGAACACGTTGCCCCCAGCGTCCAGGGCGAGTGATTGAATCGAGTTCCCATAGGGTCCCGTGAAATAAGTCGCCGCGAGCGTGTTCGTGAGCAGCGCGTCCATCCTGACAATTGCATTCGGTTCTCCTCCTCCACCCTGCCCCGACAATGGCTGGAGAAGACTCGAAGTGGTCTGAAACGCTCCAGCCTCCGTTTCGATTTGGTCTACCCCCTGCGGACCCGCGAGATAAACGCTGCCGTCGGACGCGAGCGCAATCGCTTGCGCATTCACGACCGGCTGCGCCGAGCCGAGCAGCGCTGTTCCGGTGGCATTCAATCGAAACACGCCGATATTTCCCGCGGCGTACACGCTGCCGTCCGCGGAAACCGCCAGACCTCCGACGGTCGGCTGCTGGCTGTTCGCGCCGAGGTATGTCGAGTACACCAGCGTCGATCCTTTCGGATCGAACATGGTTACAAACCCATCTCCGGTGAAGACTGCAATGGGGCCTGTGGAATTGACCGAGCAACAGTTGCTCTTAAATGCTCCCGGCGTGGTCGGAATCCCGCCGCTCAACGTGCCGCCACTCAGGTACGCCGATCCGGATCCATCGGCGGCAATGGCGCTGCCCGGCTGGACGAAATAGGTCGAGTAGCCGAGTGAACCGTCCGGGTTCAGTTTAAGAACGAAGCCGCTACCGCTGCTCGCGTAGGCGCCGGAGGTGGTCGGGAAATCCGTTGAGGTCGTCATTCCCGTGACGTAAACGTTGCCGGCGGCGTCGACGGTCATCGCCTTGGCGATATCATCCAGGCTTCCGCCGAAAAACGTCGAATAAATCAGATTACCTGCGGGATCGAGCTTGGCCACGAAAACGTCATGACCGCCGCTCTCCCCGACATATAGATGACCGTTGGAGAATGTGGATGTTGTTAAGGCGGATGACGTTGGAGGACCGAGATGCGTCTCGGTTTTGAGATCGCCGGAAATTTGGATCGCCGCTGCGTTGGGCTGCGGTGTGATCCCCCAATACAAGCCATTACCGGCAGCGAACAGCCTCACTACCGGAATCGGAGAAACCATCGTCCAGGTTACGCCGGCGTCCGTGCTCTGATAAATCCCCCCTACGCCTGCGCCGAGCAGCCGCGGTTGATACGGATCATCGAGAACCGTGAGGAACTGTCCGGGTGTGACCAGCAACTGAAACGTCTGGCCGTCATCCGTGCTCTGGAGAGTCTGATTGGGACTGCTGAAGGCGAAGATGACGCCGGGCTTGGAAGAGTCGAAAGAGAGATCGTCGATTTCGATTCCCGGGATCGGCGTCCAATTCACTCCACCGTTGCCAGTCCGGTAGAGTCCGGTTCCCGTAAAAGCGAAGACCACGCTCGGAAAATTCGGATCGGCGATGACATCGAAGATGGAAATGACGGAAGGGATGCCGTTGCCCATGGGCGACCAGGTCGCGCCGCTATCAGTGCTCTTGAGAATACTCTAGTTTAAGGTGCCCGCGTAAATCAGCTGGTCATTCGATGCATCGATCGCGATCGCCTCGACGGTGGAACTGGGAATCGGGAGCGTGGTCCACGTATTTCCTCCGTCCGTACTCTTCATTCCCGCGCCGGCGGAGGCAGCCAGCAGGACCGCGGGATTTTGCGAGTCCACCACGATCGAGCTGGCCGTGCTCAATCCCAGCGAAGTGTACGCCGAGCCGGGCCCGTCGATGCGGAAGATCCCCAACGACGCCAAGTGGTTCTGCACCGCCGACTTTACCGGGAAATTCGCGTTTAGAGTACTACCGGCAAGATAGACATTTCCGGCGGCGTCGGCGCCAATACCTGCAAGCGAGTCGGTTCCGGTCCCGCCGACTTCCTGGATCCAGCGAATCGACGGGAAAGTTTGGGAGTGACAGAGTGGAACTGCAAGAATGAGAACGCTAAGCCGCAACATGAGCCACCAGAATCGGTAGATGGGCGCGGTATCCCAAGTGTAAACAAAACGACGCCCTTCCGAATAGAACGTGCGATGCACGCATTAGCCTGAAATAACTAATGGCTTGTCGTAGCGACGGCGAGGGCGATCAGCGACTTGATGCCCGGTATGATACTGCTCGCCTCTGCCGATTCCTCCAGGCGATGCGGCATGTGCTCCTGAACGGCGCCGACCGCAACCGCGGGAATCCCCATGCTCACCGCGATGTTCGCATCCGTGGAGCCCACATCCTGAGGCCTGATCTCAGGAGTGCCGGGCTTGCGGAAGTAATTCGCGATGGCCAATGCGGTCTGCACTAACGGGTGATTTAGCCGATCCTTCTGCGGCAAAGCCTTCGAGTAGTCTATGCCCATGCTCTGCTCCATCCGGAACCCCACTTTTTCCTGTTCCCCGATGCGCCGCACGATGGAGACTACGGCGCTCTGTAGCTTATCCTGGGTGACGCTGTCGAGCGAGCGCAGGTCCACCGTGAACCACGCCTCCCGCGGTATGGCGTTCATCACCGTCCCGCCGCCCAACATTCCCACGTTCAAAACCGGCAATTTGAACGAATCCAGGCCCTCCGCGATGGGAGGCAGCGGAATTTCATACAGCGCGGTGATCGCCTTTGCGACCGCTTTCGCCGGGCTGGGTGCGCCGCGGCTTTCCATGGTGTGCGCTCCCGGCGAAGTGTAGAAAAATTTCATTTGATTGATCCGAAGCGCCCCGTACCAGACCTCCGTCGACGAAACGTCAACGCCCACAAACAAGTCCGGCTTATAGCCGCTGGTTTCCAGCCAGTGTTTGGTGCCGAGCAGTCCCACCTCTTCCTGAACGGGCGCGAGGAAAATGAGATCGCCCTTGGTCTTGACGCCGCCACGATTCAGAGCGCGAAACATTTCCAGAACCGCCATCAGATTCGATGTGTCATCTCCGACACCGGGAGCACGCAGGATATCGCCCTCGCGCTTCACCTTCAGATCGGTGCCTAACGGAAACACGGTGTCCAGGTGAGCGTCAAAGACCACCGTGGGCCCGCCGCCTGTGCCTTTGCGAACGCCGCTGACGTTAAAGATGTCGTCGGTCTTAATCTCGGAGAGTCCCAGCTTCTCCATTTCCGCGCGAATATAATCCGCGCGGGCTTTTTCCTTGCCGGACGGCGCAGGTATTTCCACCAGCCGGATCCACTCGTCGACGATGCCCGCCGCGCGATCGTCAATCGAGCGCAAGGCCTTCTTCACGTCCGGTTTCTCCAGCAGCGATGGATCAAACCAGCGGCTTTGCGCAAACAGCGCTGTAGAAAACACAAAGAGGGCGAGGCCGGCATTCCTGAAGAACATAGGAAGAATCATACTCTACTCAGCTTCGAGGTGTTCTCAAGTCCGGATGGGATATGCTGAGCGGATGCGCTTCATGATGGGCGTTCTGCTGGGATTGTCCTTCGGCCTCGTCAACGCGAGTCCCCAGAATGAGGGGAACACGGACGCTCTCTCGCGATTTGTTGGCGATTCGCTGCAGCGAACGCATACTCCCGGCGTTTCCGTCTCGATCGCGCACCACGGAAAAATCGTTTTCTCCCGTGCGATCGGTTCGGCAAGCGTAGAAAGCGGACTTCCGCTGACGCACGACACGGTGTTTCGCGTTGGCGCGCCGAGCGCCGTCGTGACGTCGCTCACAGCGCTTTCGCTGGCCACCGAAGGGAAACTGGAGCTGGACGTTCCGATCAGCCGGTATGCGCATGGCCTCGACCCCGCATTCGGCCGGATGACGGTCCGCCAGCTACTCGACCATCGGGCCGGGCTCAAGAGCGATCATATGGCGCGGCCTCTCAACGACGCAAAAGATCTGAAGGATGAGATCAGCACCTGGAAATCGGACCGCATTCTGACTGAGCCTGGAAGGATCTACTCGCAGTCGAATCCGGGCGTCTCGCTCGCCGGACTGGTTCTGGAGGAGATCGAGAAGAAACCGTTCGCTGAAATTGCCGCGGTGCGCGTTCTGATTCCTCTGGGCATGAAAACCGCATCCTTCCGCTTCAGTGAGGCGGTGACTCATCCGCTGACCCAAGGTCATGCCGTCCAGGGTGATCAGGTGAAAGTGGTGCGGCCCTTTGCGGAAGGCTCCGTCGGATGGCCATCCGGATCTCTGTTCGCCAGCGTCGATGACTTGTCGCAATTCATGCTGGCGCTTGCCAATGCAGGAGTGGTCCCGGGCGAAAGCGGTCTGCCTAAGGCCGTCCTGCACGGACTACTGGAACCCAAATCGGAGAATCAATACTCGCTCACCGGCAGCCGTTTTCGAGGCGTCCGGCAGTGGGCGATCGCCGGCGGATGGGCCGGATTGACCAATGCATTGAGAATCGTCCCCGACCAGGGTTTCGCGGCGATTGTGATCTCGAACGCGAGTAACCCGGTTACCGAGGAGATCGTGGAAAAAGCGATGGAATTGTATCTTACGCTGGAACCCCGCATCCAGCCGCGTCCGCCTACACTGGACGGTGTCCCCGACGTGGAGCGCGACCGCATGGTTGGAATCTTCGAAAACGAAACACGGATCGAGATACGGGTCGATGCCGGCAAGCTGGTCCTGACCAGCGACGGCGTATCGTCGGAAATTCAAAAGTCAGGCGCGCAACAATATGTGGCCCTCATACCAGCCTTGCGGGGACCGGCTAGAAACACCCGTTTCTCGGTGATTAGCGGCAAGGACGGGCGCGCCGAGTTCCTGATCATGGGGTCGCGCGCCTGGGTTCGGCGGAAGTGACCCGAATATTTGGTCCTATCCTTACCGGAAGCGTGCGTTTCAATGGAGGTACATGTGCTCTAATCCAACTGAAGGGAGAAGCGTTTGAAGAAGGTTAGAATCGGGATACTGGGGTGCGGACGGATTGTTCTGGCAACGCATCTCCCGGCGCTACGCAGGCGGCCCGATGTGCAGATCGCCGCGCTGGCGGAACCCAACGATGTGCTTCGCCAAGCAGCGCTGGCGCAGGTTACCAGTGCCCAGGCGTCCACCGATTGGCGCGAGGCGCTTGAAAACCGAGAGATCGACGCGGTGCTGATTGCGCTCCCCACGAATCTTCACGCTGAAGCGGCCATCGCCGCGCTGGACGCGGGGAAACATATCTATCTCGAAAAGCCGATCGCAGCAACGCTCGCCGACGGCCGGCGCGTCATCGACGCGTGGAAGAGCAGCGGCCGTATCGGCGCCACCGGATTTAACTACCGCTTTCACCCGCTTGTCTCCACCCTCCGGCAGCAGATTCAGTCTCAGCGGATCGGGCCAGTGATCGCGGTGCGCGGCAGCTTCGCCACCACGGATCGGGACCTCCCCGCGTGGAAGCTCTCGCGCGAGACGGGCGGCGGAGCGCTACTCGATCTGGCTTCGCATCACATCGATTTGCTGCGATACACGCTGGCGGCCGAGGTCGAAACCGTCAGCTCCCGCATCCTTTCGATCGAGAGCGAGGCGGATACCGCGACACTGGACCTGCGACTGAGCGGAGATATCGCCGCTCAACTGTTCGTCTCGCTAAGGTCGGTCGATGAGAACCGGATCGAAATTTTCGGCCGGAAAGGCAAGCTTGGCCTCGACTTCTACCGCTCGGTCGACTTGGAATACTCCGGCCTTCGGCAAGGCGGAGCGGTCGGTCAGCTTGTGAAGCAGTCGACCTCGATAGTGCGTCACGCTGCAGAGAGGCTTTCGGGAAATAATATGCATCGGTCGTATCAGGGTGCCCTGGAAGCTTTCGTGTCGGCGGTCGTCAGCGGAAAGCAGCCGCAGAATGATCTGCATGCGGGACAGGCCAGCCTGACGGTGATCGACGCGGCCGAGCGTTCGGCGCAAAACGGGACGACCGTAGCGCTGGACCGTACCTCCGCAGCGGAAACAAGAAGTGCGGCAGCGGCCCAACCCGCCGGCGGCGATCGGCCGGATCTTACGGTCGTCGCGGTCACGATGGACTGCTATGAGACGCTTCGCCAAACAGTAAGGCACCTGGCTGCACAGACGATCCACGACCACATAGAACTGGTGATCTGCGCGCCGTCGCGCGACGAGCTTCTGCTCGACGACGCGGAGATGCAGCCCTTTCATTCCTTCAGGGTGCTTGAGTCGGGACGCGGAGGCACAGTCGCAAGTGCCAGGGTTCCCGCGGTTCGCGCCGCCCGCGCGCCATTGGTGATCTTCGCGGAGGATCATTCGTTCCCGGAGCCGACTTGGGCCGAAGCGCTGGTCGCGGCGCACGTGCAAGGAGCGATAGCAGCGGGACCGCAGATTCGCAACGCGAATCCCCAAAGCATGATGAGCTGGGCCGACCTGTTTCTAAGCTTTGGACCCTGGGTCGAGCCGCGGCCGCCCGGCCCCATCTCGCGCTTGCCGTGGCACAACTCGGCCTATGACCGCGAGATGCTGCTCTCGTTGGGCGACGAACTGGAGGGGTTGCTCGAAAATGAGGGCCTGCTGCATGCGCGTTTGCGCGCCGAAGGGAAGCCGATGTATCTGCTGGACGCGAGTACGCGGCACGTGAACATTACCCTTCCTCGCTCCTTTTTCAGTGCGAATTATCACGGTGGGAGAGCGTTCGGCGCGGGCCGCGCACGGGACGAACGGTGGAGTCTGGCCACGCGCATGGTACATATCGCGGGCGCGCCGCTGGTGCCGCTGATGAGATTGCGCTCTTCCATCCACGACATAAAGCAATGCGGCCGCGCCGGCGAACTGCTGCCGCGGGTGCTCCCTTTTCTGCTTCTCGGCTTATGCTGCCATGCGCTGGGCGAGGCAGCGGGCATCGCGTGGGGCCCAGGAACCTCCGTACGCCGCCATTCCGATCTTGAATTTCATCGAGAGCGGCACGTGTCCGACGCCGACGCGGTGGCTCTGGGATTTTCGACCAAGCGCGTGAAATTGCCCGGCGCCGACTACAAGGGGTTGAAGTCACACTCGTGACGCTAACGTTCTCGGTTATCATTCCTACCTACGACCAAACAGCGGAGCTGTCTCATTGTCTGGCCGCTCTGAGCGAGCTCGATTATCCGCGCGAGGGCTTCGAGGTGATCGTAGTGAATGACGGAGGCCGTTCGATCGCTGAGACGGTCGCTCCATTTCTCGAGCGGTTGAACCTGACGCACGTCACGCAGAAAAACTCCGGACCGGGTGTCGCGCGCAATACAGGCGTCGCGCTGGCGCAGGGCAGATACATCGCATTTACGGATAGCGACTGCCGCCCGGACCGCGCATGGCTCACGAACCTGGAGAGAAGGCTCGCCGACGACGAGAACGCGATGGTCGGCGGCAGAACCGTCAATGCGCTGGAAAAAAACACCTGTTCCGCCGCCAGCCAGTTGCTGATCGCATATCTCTACACGTACTACAACCCGGATCGCGATCAAGCGCGCTTTTTCGCGAGCAACAACATGGCGATGGCGCGCGCGAGGTTCCAGGCCACAGGCGGCTTCAATGCGCAATACCATCGTGCCGCCGCGGAGGATCGCGAGTTCTGCGACCGCTGGACTCACTACGGACAGCGGATGATATATGCCGAAAACGCTCTGATCTGGCATTCGCATCGGTTATCCCTTGTTTCGTTCTGGCGGCAGCATTTTCGGTATGGCCAGGGTGCGCTGCATTATTGGCGGGCCAGGGCGCGGCGCGACGCCGGTCGCCTAAGAGTCGAGCCGCCGCGGTTTTACACAGGACTACTACGATATCCGTGGACCGCGGGTGTTCGCCGGCCGAAGCGAATTGCCGTCCTCTTCTTCCTGGCCCAGGCGGCAAACGCGGCGGGGTTCTTACGGGAGAAGATTTTCTGTGACGGTGCGCCAATCGCACCGGGATTTCGACGCGAAGCGCCAAAACTTGAGAATCTGGATTAGTTGCCACGAGCAGATGTGAGCGGTTTGCAATGAAGCGCTGCATGAGCCTCTTCCTCGGGTGGGGTATTTCAATTATTAGTCAGAATAATCGTGCGCGGTCTCGCATCGGCTCATAGACAAGTTCCGAACTCGAAGTGATCTGCAGTCAGGCGATCCCGCGACCCAGATTCACGCCGGCCGCTTTATGTCCAGCATTGTCGGCAGCGGACCGCGGCGATTCGATCCGGCGAACGACCGGCATCAGTACAAGACAAGGTAGTGGACAGGTGCCGGCAAGCCGATCAGGATGCTCAATACGGCATCCTGCAGGTGTTCTGCCCCGCAGCATGTCTTGACAAAATGTCACATTAGATATAATCTAAATCCTTGATGGACGCCGAGGCGATTAAAGGGTCCTTGGAGAGAAGCGGGTTGCGGTGCACACCGCAGCGCTACGCGGTGATGGCATTCCTGATGGAACACAACAGGCATCCCACCGCGGCGGAAGTGTTCGAAGCCGTGAATCGCGTGGATCCGCGCTCTTCCAGGGCCACCACCTATAACAATCTGCGCGACCTGGTGCAGGCGGGTTTGGTGCGTGAAGTGGCCGTGGAGGGCCGTGCCGCGCGATTCGATGCGACGGGCATGCAGCATCACCACTTCATTTGCGACCGCTGCGGCAATGTTGAGGACATTGACTGGTACGCCGTGCCCAAGCCGGCCTCCGGCTCCCTTGGTAAGCGGATTCTTCGCGAATGCGAATTGATTTTCCGGGGACTCTGCACGAGGTGCGCTCCGCGGCGCGCTTCCCGAAAAGTGTCGTAGGCGTGTGGATACTCGCAAGCGTGCCCGGCGCCGATGGCGCGAATGGGAACGCTTGGATGGGTTCCTGGTTCGCCGCAAGTTTTTTTTGAATCGAAGGAGGATGTAGACATGTCAACCGCAGCGAAGTGTCCGTTCAGATACACCCAAGCCGGTGGCCAAACGAATGCGAGCTGGTGGCCGAACCAGCTAAACCTGAAGATCCTGCACCAGAACTCCACCCTGTCTGACCCGATGGGCAAGCAGTTCAATTACGCGGAAGAGTTCAAGAGCCTGGACCTGGATGCCGTGGTCAAAGACCTGCATGCTTTGATGACGACGTCGCAGGACTGGTGGCCCGCCGACTATGGCCACTATGGCGGGCTCTTCATCCGTATGGCGTGGCACAGCGCCGGCACATACCGCATCGCCGACGGGCGCGGCGGGGCAGGGTCTGGAACCCAGCGTTTCGCTCCCCTCAATAGCTGGCCGGACAATGCGAACCTCGATAAGGCTCGCCGGTTACTTTGGCCGATCAAACAGAAATACGGCAAGAAAATCTCCTGGGCCGACCTGATGATTCTCGCCGGCAACGTCGCGTTGGAGTCGATGGGGTTCAAGACCTTCGGTTTCGGCGGCGGGCGCGAGGACGTCTGGGAGCCCCAGGAGGATATTTTCTGGGGGCCTGAGGGCACGTGGCTGGGGGACCAGCGTTACACCGGCGACCGTCAACTCGACAATCCTCTCGGGGCGGTGCAGATGGGCCTTATTTACGTGAATCCGGAAGGGCCCAATGGAAAGCCGGATCCCGTCGCGGCGGCGCGGGATATCCGGGAGACCTTCGCCCGCATGGCGATGAATGACGAGGAGACCGTCGCGCTTATTGCCGGCGGGCACACTTTCGGAAAAACGCACGGCGCTGCCACCCCCGGCAAGTATGTCGGCCCCGAGCCCGAAGGCTGCAGCATCGAGGAACAGGGCCTCGGCTGGAAAAACACGTTCGACCACGGCTGTGGCGCCGCGACGATCACCAGCGGGTTAGAAGGCGCCTGGACCACCACCCCGACGAAGTGGAGCCACAACTACCTGGAGAACCTGTTCGGCTTTGAGTGGGAGCTCACGAAGAGTCCCGCCGGCGCGAACCAGTGGACTCCCAAAGGCGGGGCTGGAGCGGGCACCGTTCCCGATGCCCACGATCCGTCGAAGCGGCACGCCCCGTTCATGCTCACTACGGACCTCGCCCTGAGGATGGACCCTATCTATGAGCCGATCGCGAGGCGCTTCCTCAAGAATCCGCAGGAGTTCGCGGACGCGTTCGCCAAGGCATGGTACAAACTGACGCACCGCGACATGGGACCTCTCTCGCGCTACCTCGGCCCGCTGGTTCCTGCCGAGCCCCAGCTGTGGCAAGACCCCGTTCCCGCGGTGGATCATGAACTGATCGGGCAGCAGGACATTGCTGCTCTGAAGGCCAAGATTCTCGCATCCGGACTGTCGATCAGCGACCTGATCACCACCGCCTGGGCGTCGGCAGCGACGTTCCGCGGCTCCGACAAGCGCGGCGGAGCGAACGGGGCCCGCATTCGCCTCGCGCCGCAAAAGGACTGGGAGGTGAATCAACCTTCCGTACTGGCGAAGGCCTTGAAGGCCCTGGAGGCGATTCAGAAGGAGTTCAACAGCGCTCAGTCCGCCGGCTCACGGTCCAACGGAAAAGGGAAGAAGGTCTCGCTTGCCGACCTGATCGTTCTGGGTGGTTGCGCAGCCGTCGAGGCCGCCGCCAAGAAGGCTGGGCACGACGTGAAGATTCCTTTCTCTCCGGGCCGCACCGATGCTTCGCAGGATCAGACCGATGTCCATTCCTTCGCCGTACTGGAGCCGGCCGCAGACGGGTTCCGCAACTACCAACAGAAGGGAGACCAAAGACCGGCGGAAGAACTGCTCGTGGATCGTTCGCAGTTGCTCACGCTGACGGCCCCGGAGATGACGGTTCTCGTCGGCGGCATGCGAGCCCTGAACGCAAACTTCGGGCAGTCCAAGCATGGCGTTTTCACCAAGCGGCCCGAAACGCTGACCAATGATTTCTTCGTCAACCTGCTTGACATGAATACGAAGTGGCAAGGGTCCTCTACATCCGAGGGCGTGTTTGAGGGGCGCGATCGCGCGACCGGCGAAATCAAGTACACCGGCACGCGCGCCGACCTCGTCTTCGGTTCGAACTCCCAGCTCCGGGCCATCGCGGAAGTCTATGCATGTGACGACTCGAAGGAGGCGTTTGTGAAGGACTTCGCGGCTGCGTGGAACAAGGTGATGAACCTTGATCGCTACGACCTTGCCTGAACTCAAAGAAAAGCGTTCGCTCAGCGATAGGGACCCGGCGCGCTACGTTGAAAAACGAAGCTAATGTTTTGATCGCTCGGAACAGGTTTATCGTTTGATCGCGCCGGATCGAAGCGCCACCGCATCGCGGCTTCGCTTGCTGCCTTTTCCAACTGGGTGTTTAGCGCTGACTTTTGGCCTTTCGAAATCAGTTCCGCTGCTGTAACCTTGCCCGCTTCATCGATGTGTACGTGGAGGACAACCTCTATGCTTCCAGTTTGAGGAAATTGGGATGCAGTCAACGGCGGCAAGACGGGATTCGGTTTCTTTTTCGCTACAGCCATCTCAAACCGTACCGCGGGACGAGCCGGTGGCTTGCTTTCCGGAACCGCTGGGGCGCTGCTCGCATTTTGAGGTGGGCGTTCGGCCGGAATCGGCGGCGGCGCCACTGGTGGGACTGTGATCCGCGGAGGAGAGACTGGAATGAGGTTTGACGATGCCGCGACCTCGATCGTCGCTGGAGGGGGAGTGTCCTGTATAAGGGCCGGCGTCGCTGGTTCTTGTGTTTGGCGCCGAATCGGGATCGTAAACACTCGGGGAGTTGGCCGAATCGGGTGAGGAGGTTCCGCGTTAGGTTTAGCTCCCGCGACTGCCGCGGGTGGGTAGATGTGGGGACTACTTGATGCTCGATCCTCCGTTTTCGACAACAGAGCCATCACGGACTCTTCACTGGCTTGGCCTGCTTCGTCAACCACCACGAGCTGAAACTCGATGCGATCCGTCGAGGGCTGATAGTAGACGTGCCCACTGATGAGTTGCTGCGCGTTAAGAGCAATCATTCGTGGATTCTGCCCATCGACAATCGTCAGCTTTCCGTCGCGTGCCTTTGCGATGGTCTTGCTTTCGGGATTCCATCGCACATCCAAACCGTTTCCATGCGCCTCCACTTGCAGTTGAAGTGGCGCAGTCGCGACGACAATTCTGATCGGTGCGGGCTGAATCGGCTGAGGCGCGGGCGCCGACCGGCCCCGCGCTTTGAACGCGAATACCGCTGCGGTCAGCACCAGCGCGATCGACAATCCGAGCAGAGCGATTCGTGGGACTCGATTCTTCGATTCTGAGACGATGGACGCGACCTGGGGCGCATCGTCCTCAACCGGGCGCTCGTCGACGGAAGGCGTGCCCGGCTCCTGTTTGACTTCCGAACGCAAAACTCCTGCTGAAAATGGGAACTCAAGAAATGAAAATGGGCTGAGCACACCTCCATCCCAGAAGAGGAACCCCGCATTGCATTGCTCCGCGGAGGATCGGATGAGAAGGACGACTTGCCTTGAATCGCTGAAGTGCCGCCGGATCGTCTTCATTTCCTCGCTCCGGAGTTCCAGAGCAGGTTCGCGTTGCGTCCGGAAGTAGCCGACCACTTGAAGGTTCGTTCTGGCACGGTCGTTTCCGGAGCACAGTCTTTCGAGCTCGAGTGTGTCCGCGACGTAGCCGCGTTTAGAGTCCGGTTCGGCCTCAATCAAGGCGTAGTCATTCACCTGGATCGTACTCGGCGATTGAACGGTTCCCAGGAGCACCCCGCCAATCTCGTTCATACCACTGTTCTTGGAGGTCCCGATCACCACGGCTTCCAATCGCGCGACTAACTCTAAGTCGATCTCGATTCGAATTGGGGCTCCGGGAAAAGTCCAGGTGTAGACGCCGCTTTCAGAGCTGCGCCTCTTCTCCCGTAGTGGAGTCAATTGTGCGTTCATCCTCGTCCTAAAGGGTTCAGGGAAGCCAGTCAGTCATAGCAATTGAGTCGCCAGGATTGATCGATTTACAAACCAATCGCTTGGAGAGCGCCACCCATCCATGCGAACTCAAGATTGGGGCACAATGCCGAATTCTGGAACTAGATCCCAATCCGTTGGAAGGAGCCGCGCAAGTGGGAATCGCTAAGTCATTTCTGCGGTGAGATTTAGAGACCGCTCAAAAGATGGTCCAACATGTGCTCGGGTTCCCGCTCGCCTATCTTCGCGCTTGAGGAGTATCCAGTCAATGCGTATCGATCCCGAAAAAATCGACGAGAGAATTCAGAAGCTTCAGGAGATAAAGCGGATCGCATCGGATCCCGAGTTGGTCCAGATGCTTTTCGAATTTATCGACATGGACGACAACAGAATAGAGCGTCCGCGACGCATCAGCCCCGTTTCCGATGTGAACCGTGCGGCTTCGGCCTCAGATGAAGCAGGCGACCTGATCAATCGAGTGGCCCGATCGATAGGCGCATCATAACCTGGCGGCGAGGCTGATATTCGTGCGGTATTGACATGTACAAAAGCTCGTTTGGATTACAGGAAGCCCCCTTCGCCGTAACTCCGGACCCCAGGTTCATTTACCTGAGCACGCAGCACCGCAACGCTCTGGCCGGGCTCACGTATGGCATTCTCAGCCGCAAGCGTTTCATTCTGCTGTCGGGTGACGTCGGTACCGGAAAAACCACGCTGGTGAAGACGGCTCTCAGGCATTTGACCGCGTCTCAGACCCGCGTCAGTTTGATTACGAACTCGACTCTAACAGCGCAGGAAGTCGTGGAGGGCGTACTCTCCGCGTTCGGGCTAACCGAGGTTCCGGCAAGTAAAGTTGAGCGGCTCTGCCTTCTCGAAGGCGTGCTTGAAGCAGACAAACGGCAGAAACGAACCAGCACGTTAATCATCGACGAAGCGCATAAGTTGGGTTACGAAGCGCTCGAGGAAATCCGCCTGTTAGGGAATCTGGATTCCCTTCAGATCGTGTTGGCGGGCCAGAACGAATTGGTTCAATTGCTCGAAAACGAGAAACTGCGGGCCTTCAAACAGCGAATCTCGTTACGACTGACGCTTGAGCCTCTTTCTCCGCTTGAGATTTCACAATACGTCGCGCATCGCTGGAAGACGGCAGGCGGACAATTGCCGCCGCCGTTTGACAGCCAGGCTTTGGAACGGCTCGCTCAGGAGTCGCAGGGCCTCCCCAGACTGGTTAATGCTCTGTGTGATAACGCACTGATGTTGGCTTTTCAAGAGAACCGGAACGTCGCCAGCGCGAAGGACATACAGGCGGCGGCGGCTGAGCTGCATCTGTCCATCTCAAAAAAACGGGCGGAGATGCGCCCCCCGGAACCTGTCAAAGCGGTGGACGAAGCCGTCCGTGTGCCGTCCCCGTCGATTGTGCAACTGCCCCCGCGGACGGTGTTCCCGGCGCCAATCCGGCCGGAACGATCCCGCATTTTCGCGAGATTCTTCGGGATGCCTCGTTCCGCAGGGGACGTCAATTCGCACCCAAATAAAGTGAAAGCGTGAAGTTCGATCATCGCTGGTAGAGTTTTCCGAATCTACAATCGGAATCTCATCGCCTGACCGGGTGTCGAAACCAATCCCACGGCGCTCCGTCCAATCAAACTATGGACCAGATCATCGACGTCGACGGGTCCCCCCTGGCCCCCGAATCCGTTCGCATGATGGAATACCTCAGGACTCGCGCTGGAGAACTGAGCGGCGCCACGATTCGAGAGCGGATTCGCGCCGCGGCCCAGGAATTGGAGACTGCGGCGGGCGCCGTGAGCGCGGCGGAAGCACGGACGCGCGTCATCGAAGGTAAGTGGAACGTGGCGGAGGTGGTCGATCATATTGCCCAGACTCAGATTCGCGGAACCGAAGAGTTGAGGCACTTGTTGGCGGGACGACGCCCGCCGCATCCGCCCGTCTATGAGGCGCTGCGGTCGGGAGCGGGCCAGTGGGCGCCATATGACCTGTTGGTCCAGGAACTCCACCACGCCAATCAGGCCATGATCGAGTTGTTGGAAGGCGTTCCCGAAGAACCAGCCTCAGCATCCGCCCCTACCGTGCGAACCGTCATGGTCACGCTGCGGAAGCTCGACGACGGGCAGATGACGCCACAAATCTATTTTGCCGAGCTGGGTTGGAAGGAGTACGCGCTGCTCCAGCGGCTTCATCTTCTCGATCACCGGACGCAAGTGAAGAAACTCCACGCGGCGGCAAAGGCTGCAACAGCCATCGGCTAATCGTACGCCAGTCTAGTTCCCCGCCAATTCTTCTTAGCCCGACGGTACTACAGTCCTAATCCACTTCTGCCGATCCTTTAGATGCTTGCAGTTACCCGATAACGGACTGCCAACACGATGAAATTCAAGGAAAGCGCGCTCGCTCACCGGCTGCTGGATGGACTTGATGGTATCGAAATCGGAGGCTCAGCCCACAACCCGTTTGGGCTGAAAACGCGCAACGTCGATTACTGCGCCGAGATGACCTGCTTCAAGCAGGAGGAGATCAAGCTGTGCGGCGAGGCCCTGGCGGTCGACATTGTTTCGCCGGGCGACAAACTTCCCCTCGACGACAACAGCGTTGACTTCGTGATCAGCTCCCATGTGATCGAGCACTTTGCCGATCCCATCAAGGCTCTGCGGGAGTGGTATCGCGTCGTGAAACCAGGCGGCTACCTATACATCATTGCGCCACACAAAGAGCGGACCTTCGACAAAGAACGTCCCCGCACGACGCTGGCTGAGCTGATCGAACGCCACAAAACCGGCAAGCAGGACGGCGGCAGCCACGATCATTGGTCGGTGTGGACCACTGAGGATTTCGTCGAGCTGGTTCGCTGGCTGGGCTGGCCGATTGTGGAAGTCCAGGACGTCGACGACAAAGTCGGCAACGGTTTTGCGGTGGTCATTCGAGTGGAAAAGAACGGTGTCGCCAGGTTGAACCGCGCGGTGAGCCTGTCCGCCTTGAGTCTGTTTCCTCCAGGGCCGCTGTGGACCCACTTAGAACGGCTCGCTCCCGCGAAAGCGCCGGTGCGACAATCTCCTCCAGCGGCTCCGGCCCCGACCCCGGTCGCCAAGGCACAAAAACAGTCTGCGCCGCATGTGGCGTTTGGCAGCTCCGATCCCTCTTTGCCGGGCTACGTCGAAATCGGCGCACATACGTATTACGTGCCGAGCGAAACCCGGTTTCTTGGCTACACTCCGGGCGAAAAGATCATCATCGGAAAATATTGCTCCATCGCTCATCAGGTGACTATTTTCGTCGGAGGTAATCACACTACGGAAACGGTATCGACGTATCCCTTCGATACGTGGTTCCTCGGACGATCGAATCCGACCCGCTCTTACAAGACCACCCCAAACACAGAAATCGGCAGCGACGTCTGGATCGGCAACGGCGCATTCATCGCCGGGGGCGTCAAGATCGGACATGGCGCTGTGATTGCGAGTCAAGCCGCCGTTTTCACGGACGTTCCGCCTTATGGCATTGCGGTAGGAAATCCTGCGCGAGTGAATCGTTACCGTTTCAGCGAATCCATTGTAGAAAGCCTCCTGCGAATCGCCTGGTGGGACTGGCCCGATGACGTCGTGCGCCAAAACGTCGAGTGGTTCTATCGCCCGGTTGCTGATTTCGTAAAGCATTTCGATCGGCGTGGCGAGACCTCGGCAAGCGTTGAAGAGTATTTAAGCAAGGATGCCCCAGCATGTCCGTGACTACTTCCCTGCCCGCGATCAGTGAGCAACAGATTGTCGACTACGCGCTCGATCCGGCGAATCAGGAGCGCTTCGCCGAGTTGCTCGCGAAAATTCTGCCCGCGTACACGACGTGGGTCTGGGGACAAGACAACATCTATCGACGATATTTCAATCGCTGGCAGCAGGCGGGGTTCAATTTAACACCCAATCATTACTACAATCCGATCCCGTATGCAGCGCACCTCAGTCCGAAAGTTTTAGATGCCCGGTCGGAGATGGTGGGTATCGATTGGCGGGAAAAAGAGCAGCTGCGATTCCTTAGCGAAGTTTGCGGCCGCTTCCGCCCGGAGTACGAACAGTTCCCCGAACGCGCAACCAAAGTTCCGCATCAGTTCTTCCTTCTCAACGGAGCTTTCGGCACGGTGGATGCCGAAGTTCTGCATACGATGATTCGCCACTATCAGCCGCGGCGCGTAATCGAAATCGGTTCC
>Ga0209517_10001121_pt1 | contig 41988 bp, 34 predicted proteins | sample PeaSoiMetSII2010_FD_187695 | JGI IMG/M metagenome (GOLD analysis project Ga0209517, IMG submission 187695) | Peat soil microbial communities from Weissenstadt, Germany - SII-2010 (SPAdes) (version 2) | ecosystem: Environmental > Terrestrial > Soil > Wetlands > Peat | place: Germany...
ACGACGCTTCTGTAGGATATCTTACATTGGTCTCGCCGCTGCGGCGCGCAAGCATCCTGACGCACGAAACGTGACCCACCGCTTAACCGATTCGCTATTCTGATAAGGAAGGCCCGGAAATTGGGAGGTGCGAACGAACAAGAATCTGCGTATGTGTGCTACCCAACAGACCATCACAGTTGGCACGTGATATTACTACAACGGGAAAAACTAAATGGGTCCCCGTGCGGCGGCCAAGAAACGCAGCAAATTCGATCCTAAGAGATTCCTTTCGACCATCGACGGTGGTAGGAAGATCACAGCTCTTCCCAAAAAGCAGACGATCTTTGTTCAGGGCGACTCCTCCGATGCTGTTTTCTATATACAGAAAGGAAAGGTAAAGCTCACGGTTGTGTCTAAGCCCGGGAAGGAAGCCACAATCGGCATTCTGAACGAGGGCGATTTCTTCGGAGAAGGTTGCCTTGCAGGGCAGCTTCTTCGCCTGTGCTCCGCGACGGCAATGACCGATTGCTCTGTGATGCGCATCGATAAGAAGTCCATGATGGAAGTGCTGCACCGGGAATCCGCGTTTTCCGATATGTTCGTGGCGTACTTGCTGGCACGGAACATCCGATACGAAGAGGATTTGGTTGACCAGCTTTTTAATTCTAGTGAAAAGAGACTGGCTCGGATTCTGCTGTTGCTGGCTCACTTCGCCAAGGACGGCGTACACGAGACTCGAATCCCCAAGATCAGTCAGGAAACCCTCGCAGAGATGATAGGCACGACTCGCTCGCGGGTCAGCTTTTTCATGAACAGGTTTAGGAAATTGGGGTTGATTGACTATCACGCCGGTGATGCTCTGCGGGTTCATAGTTCACTTCTCAACATTGTTCTCCACGACTAGAACTTCATTCCGAAGGCGCTGCTATGCTGTCGCGCAACGCGAAATGTGAACTCATCCATGACCGCTCTTGAGCCACCCCGCAACCCGAGAATGCGCGTGATTCGCTGCCCCTATTGCGTCGAGGGCGGCAATTTCAAGGTAATGATCCGCCAGGGTGGTGCGGAGACTTGGTACATGTGCGCTCGATGCGGACATCTGACCTGGCCGACGAATCCGTCCTTTACGTGCACTTGCGCCAAGTGCGTCGAGCTCTCGTGACCCCGAACTTCGCGGCTAAATGTCCGACGGTGCGATTGCTGCCTGTGTCACGGTCGCGCTTGTTGATGTAACCACCATTTCACTTACTGAGAATTTCCGGCTCGCGCCGATGGTGGCAGGGTCACGCGTAGCTAACTGCTATTTGATCTGCACCAGCTCGTTCACAGTGGCCGCTTCGGGCATCGGCGGCGCGGGGTGCTGCGGGGAGCGCCAGGAATCGAAGATGGAAACCTGGTGCACGCATGACACTGTACAGTGTGGAGCGCAGGATTTTTCGGTGAGGTATTCGCGGCGCAGATCTTCGCGGGTGTAGGTGGCGAGCGGGACTCCGGGATAGCCGCGCTGCTGCGAGCAGTAGTGCACCAGTCCGTCTTCGCAGATGTAGAGATAGCGACCGCCGGCGCGGCAACGCCAGTCGTTGGGCTGGCCTTTCGCGATGTTGTCCTGAAAGGCATGGACGCGGGTGAAACTGCTTTTTTCCAGGGCCTGCATTTCGTGGTAGATGCGGCGCTCTTCGTCGCCTAGCGGCTGCAACTGGCCGCTTCCATCGTGAATGATGCCGATGGTCGAAGTGAATCCCAGCTCAATCGCGCGCTTGCCGATGACCAGCGCATCTTGCGGATGGGAAATGCCGCCGCCGACTACGGAGTTGATGTTCACATGAAAGTCGGCGTGCTGGGCCAGCAGCTGTAACTTCTTGTCGAGAACCTTCAGGCTCTTTTTCGAAACTTCGTCGGGATTCACGTTGTCGATGGAGATTTGCAGCCACTCGAGTCCGGCACGGTTGAGGCGCTGAATGCGCTCGGCGACCAGCAGATAGCCGTTGGTGATGAGTCCGGCGATCATGCCGTTGGCGCGGATGCGGCGGATCACATCGTCGAGTTCGGGATGCATGAGCGGCTCGCCGCCGGAAATAGTCACGACCGCGGTGCCGAGCGAGCCCAGCTTGTCGATGCGGCGGTACATTTCCTCGATCGGCACGGGCTTGGAGAAATCGTCGTACTCGTTGCAGTAGGTGCACGCCAGATTGCAACGCCGCATGGGGATGATGTGCGCCAGCAGCGGGTGGTCGGTCGAAGCGAGCGCGCGAACGGCCATATTGGCTCCGCGCAGGTTACGGTGCAGGGCTTTGGCGCTTCGGCGCAGGGTTGTGAGAACTGAGGGCATGGAATTGCGTTAACTTCTATTACAACACAGACCATGGCTAGACGCAGTGAGCCAACAGCGCCCGGTGAAGTTCCGCAGTCGAGAGGTCGTCTCCGGCATTTAAACCGAGTCCGACGTGCTGATCCTGCAAGGTTTAAGGGGCACGTGCTAAATGACGAGGTGCTAAGGATGAGTGGCGGGCTGTCCTGCCTGTGGGCAGGCTGAAGCGAACGAATCCAGCCCTTTCGCGTTGAGATAGTCCTTGAAACTCGCCAGGGCGCGACACTGTTGCGCAATATCCGTCGTATCCTTTCTCGCCTGTGCCAATTTCAAAAGCAGCCATGACTCCCGGGCTGCGCTTCCGCCATAGACCTGCTTCGCCCCTTGATTGCGGGCATCAACGCTTTTGAAAAGTTTTTCAAAGATCGCGAACGACTGCGCAGCGTGAGCGCGGGCCAGGTCGAGTTTGTTCTGGGCAATAAAACAATCTGCCAGATTTTCCAACGATACCGCGACACCGGATGATTTTTTGCCCTCGGGCGAATTCTCGCGAAGGGCGAGCGCGTCGTTGTAGAACTGCTCCGCCTCGTCATACTTTTTCTGCGCCAAGCGAAGCCGCCCCATCGAAGTCATCCACTGCCAGCGCTCCTGGATGTGCTGCATGTCCTTGTTTGCGGACACAAGGTTTGCCGCCACAAGATCTTTCTCGTGGTTCAATTGCTCCTCGGCGTGCGAAAAATCCCCTTTGGCAATAGCATCTTCTGCTGACTCCTCACTCGTCAAAAAGTCGTATTGGAATTTCATCTCCGCGCGATCTTCGGCATCATGGTTCAACGGACTTCCGAACGTCACCATCACGAACGTTTTCACCGCCACCGGCTTTCCGTCCACGTTGAAAGGTTGATATTTCCAATTCCTCACCGCCTCGATCGCAGCCGTCACGAGCATGGGGTGTCCGCGAACCAGACGGATGTTCAACGTCTTGCCGGTCTCATCGATCCAAACCTCCAGAATGACGTTCCCCTGAATGCGAGCTTGCTCCGCCAAAGGCGGATAAGCCGGCTGGGGAGCCTTGGCGACATGTTTCGCGGCTTCATCGGGAGAGACGCGCGTTGCCGTCTCCTGGGCGAATGCAGCGGCGCTTAGCAAAAGAAAAGAGAGAGCAAGAGCGAGGATCCCCCGCATAGGCGACCCAGTATAGCGCCATTTCACGAGATCATCCTGTGGCCAGCTCTCTTCAAAAGCTCAATCGCTGTGGCTGAACTTTCCTCCTCCACCAGCACATAGTCTGTGTCGTAGGTGGAGATGGCGATGATGGGGATGTCGTTTTTCGAGAGCGGCTCGATGAAGGAGAGCAGGACCCCGGTTTGTGAGAAGGGGAACGGGCCTTCGAGCTTGAGGCAGATCCAGCGATGAGGGGAGTGCACCTCCGGCGGGAGATTTTCGGTTGGGCAGACGATGGAGAGTTCGTCGGCTGTGCGGGTAATTGAGGTGAAGTCGCCTCGCGTGGCCCAGGCGGGGACGGGCGCGTCAGGGGCGAGGCGCACGATGGCGTAGGGGCCGGGGAGCCAGCGGAACTTGAGCTGGTGGTTACCGTGGGGGCGTTCGTCTTCCTGATTTGCGATCGTCATAAATGCAGCAGCTAAAACAGCAGGTTTCTCGACTCGCCGTAACATTCGCTCCGGCTCGCTCGAAATGACAAAGCTTCTTCTAACACTGCGAACACCGCTTCGAGGAGCGCTCAACCCGCCGAACTGCGCTCGGCGGACAGCCGAAGGCGGCTGTCCCTACATGGAACGTCTAGCCTTCGACCGCCTTTCGCAGGGCCGCTCTGGCCAGGATGCGCGTGGAGTCCAGCATGGGGAGCGGGGAGGACTCTGGCGTCATCAGCAGGGGAATTTCTGTGCAGGCCAGGGCGACCGCGTCGCAGCCTTCGTCTTTCAGGCCGCGGATTACTTCGGTGAGATAGGCCTGCGTGCGCGGCAGAAATGTTCCCAGCACCAGTTCGTCGAAGATGATGCGGTGGATGCGTTCGCGCTGCTCTCCGCCGGGGACGCGGTGCTCGATGCCCGCGGCCTTCAGCGTGTCACGGTAGACCGGACCATCCATCAGCGAGCGGGTGCCGAGAACTCCGAGGCGCTTGTAGCCGTGCCGCTTGGCTTCGTGGGCAACCTCGACCGCGATGTGCAGCCAGGGGCGCGGGGAGCGGTGCTCGACCAGATCGAAAGCCTGATGCACCGTGTTGACGGGAGCGATGAGAAAGTCGGCGCCGGCCCGGGCGAGCTTTTCCGCGGAGGACAGCATGAGTTCCGCGACGCCGGCCCAATCGTTGGCGTCGATGAAGTTTTTGTATCGGAGGAAGGGATGCCCGTGCATCGACACTTCGGGATGATTGTAAGGGCCGAGCAGGTCCGCACCTTCGACGCAGATGGTGCGATAGCAGAGCGCGGCGCCTTCCGCGCTGGATGCGACGATGCCGATGTGTAACATCAGTTGCCGGTTGCCAGTGGCCAGTTGCCAGTTCAGAGCTTGATTGTAGCCGGAGCGACCACATATGGGCTGCCGTCGCGGTAGCGCTTTTCGAATTCTTCGCGGGTGCAGATGGTTTTGACGTCGATGACTCGGTCGATGGCGAGGATACCGTCGAGGTGATCGATTTCGTGCTGCAGGAGTTCGGAGAGATTGCGGTCGTCTCCAGCTTTGAATTCGTGCGTTTCGCCGTTGGGACTCTGATAGCGGACAGTGATTTGTCGGTGGCGCTCGACCTGCATGAAAATCGAGAGGAAACTCAGGCAGGCGTCCCACACAATGATTTTTTCTGTGCTCCGTTCGATGATTTGCGGGTTAATCAGCGGCCAGGGCTCGGCTTCGGGGAGCTTGAGGAAAATGACGCGTTGCAACTCGCCGAGCTGGGGAGCGGCAATGCCGCGTCCGTAGCCGGTGGCGCAACGCCAATGGGCGAGCGTGTCGGCGAGGTCGCGGATGAGGTCGCGCATCTCTGGCGCCGCAGGGTCTTCAACTGCGACGGCCCTTTGCCGCAAGAGCGGGTCGCCGAGTTGGAGGATGGGACGGACGGGCATTTCAGATCTCAGTGCTTATCCGGTTCGGGCCACGTGAATTGAAGCACGATACAGATCACCAGGGCCAGCAGGAAAACCGCGAGCTGAGGATGGGTGGGCCAGATCTTGTGCGCAAAGCCGAGCCACCACGCCAGCATGGCGGCAATCGTGGCTACTGCGGAAATTTTCAGGGTCTTCATGACGGATGACAATTCAGCCGCGGTGCGTTTGGGCGATTTTACAACATCCTTGGAATGGGGCGGCCGGGCTTCGCCCTGGCCGGACAGCCGAGGCGGCTGTCGCCACATGTTTCGTTTCGCAGCCCGGTCACCTGGCCGCGGCGGCGTCGAACAGGCTCAGGAGTTCTAGCTTCTTTTCGGCCGGCAGAAAAGATGCTTCGAACGAGTTACGGGCCAGTTCGCGGAGGTGCTCGTCGGTGAATCCGAAAGTTTCCTGCGCGAGCTGGTATTCGCGCGAGAGCGTAGTGCCGAACAGCGCCGGGTCGTCGGTATTGAGCGTTATCATGACACCCTGGTCGAAATAATGTTTCGCGGGATGATCGGCAACCGCCTTGCACACTCCGGTGCGCAGGTTGCTGGTGATGCAGAGTTCGACCGGAATCTGGCGCTGGGCGAGTTCTTCGATCAGGTCGGCGTCCTGGCCGGCAGTCAGGCCGTGGCCGATGCGCTCGGCGCGGAGGTTGAGCGCTCCCCAGACCGACTCGGGCGGGCCGGTCTCACCCGCGTGCGCCGTCAGGCGCAAGCCCTGGTCGGCGGCGTAGGCGTAGACGCTGCGGAAAAGTTCCGGCGGGGCCTTCAGTTCGTCACCGCCAATGCCGACGGCGATGACATGGCGGTCACGGTAACGAGCGGCGAGTTCGAAAACTTTCTGTGCTTCCTCGACTCCAAAGTGGCGCGTGGCGTCGAAGATCCACAGCAGCGAAACGCCGAAATCGCGCGCCCCGCGGGCACGTCCGCGCTCCAGACCCTCGAAGATAGCGGGGAAATCCTGCTTGTGGAAGAGGCAGACGCCGACGGAAACATAGACCTCGGCGTGCAGCACGTTTTCTTCTTTCAGGCGCTGCATCAGGCGGTAGGTGATGAGCTCATAGTCTTCCGGACCGCGCAGGTGCGCGCTGACTGCCTTAAAGGCCATCAGGAAACTCTGGAAATCGGTGTAGCTGTAGAGCGCTTCAACTTCGGCGAGAGTGGCGTGCTCGCCGTGGAGCTTGCGGAGTTCGAGGAGCGTAGCGGGCTCGACCGCGCCCTCGAGGTGCAAGTGCAACTCTGCCTTGGGGAGTTGACGGATGAAGGCGTTGGGCGGGCGATCTACTGCTGCGGTCATGAGTTTGATTGTAGATTCTTGAGGGAAGATTTGCGAGGGAGCGGAAAACTCAGCAGTGGCTCAATTCAAAGGCTTCACCACGAAGGACACGAAGTCCCACGAAGGAAACCCCTGCAAATGAAGTCCTTCGTGAACCTTCGAGTCCTTTGTGGTTCACGTTTTTTCTTCTTCCACCGTCAAATTGCGCCACTACCGAAAACTCTGCCTGGCGATTTTTTTCCGTTACAATTCGGTGTTCTCGAATTCGATCCGAATTGAGGGAGAGGTATGAACGCGATGCGCATGAACGCGAAGATCCGCAGGTCGCTGGTTGCGTGGGTCATGTTGGCCTTGCCGCTGGCCTTGTTCGGGGAGTCGCCGGCGGTGCAGGTGAAGACGGCGGCGGGCATGGTCGAGGGCAAAGACAACGGCGCGGTGCACGCGTTTTTGGGAATCCCGTACGCCACTCCGCCCGTCGGAGACCTGCGCTGGAAGCCGCCCGTAGCCGCCGCGAAGTGGAGCGGAGTGCGAAAGGCCGTGGAGTTTGGCCCGCATTGCATGCAGGGAAAAGTGTTTGGCGACATGAATTTTCGCGACTCCGGCGGTAGCGAGGACTGCCTGACTCTGAACGTGTGGGTTCCAGCGAAGGCTTCGAAGGAGAAGCTTCCAGTGATGGTGTGGATTTATGGCGGAGGATTCGTCGCGGGGACCACTTCGGAGGCGCGGCAGGATGGAACCCATCTGGCGCAGCAGGGCGTGATCGTGGTCAGCATGAATTACCGGCTGGGCGTTTTCGGCTTCCTGGTTCATCCGGAGCTCGCGAAAGAGTCTGGGAGGAACGCGGCCGGCAACTATGGCTTGCTTGATCAGGTGGAGGCGCTGCGATGGGCGCATGAAAATATCGCGGCATTTGGCGGCGATCCGGGGAATGTGACCATCTTTGGGGAGAGTGCCGGATCGTTTTCGGTCAGCGCGCAGATGGCCTCACCGCTGGCCAAGGGGCTATTCCAGAAGGCAATCGGAGAGAGCGGAGCAGCGTTCCATAGCGGAGGGCTGTCGTTCGAGACGCTATCGGTGCGCGAGGAAAAGGACGTGAAGACGGTCAGCACGAAGCTGGGAGTGAGCACGTTAGGCGAGTTGCGGGCCCTTCCGGCGGAGAAACTGCTTTCGGCCTTCGCGCCGCCGCAGTCGCGAGGGTTTGATTTCGGTCCGGATGTGGATGGATATTTCTTGCCCGAACCGGTGCCCGCGATCTTTGCGGCGGGAAAACAGAACGACATTCCACTGCTGGCGGGATGGAATCACGATGAAGGCAGCTTCGAGATTGCGTTCTCTCCGCAGAAGCCGACGGCTGAGAGTCTGAAAGCCACGGCGCAGAAGGAATTCGGCGGCAAGGCGGCGGAGTTCCTGCGGCTCTATCCTTCCGACACGCTTGAACAGGCGTTGCGTTCTGCGCTGGATTTTGCGGGCGACCGATTTATTGCATTCTCAACGTGGGATTGGATGGAATCGCAGGCGAAGACCGGCAAGCAGCCGATCTATCGTTATCGCTTTGACCTGGGCCCGCCCACAGATCCGAAGGGGCCGCAGCTGGGCGCGTTTCACTCGGCGGAGATTGAGTATGTGTTTGGACAGCTCGATTCCAAGGCCGGGGTCGCGTGGAGAGCGGAGGATCGCGCGCTCAGCGACGAGATGCAAAAATACTGGTCGAATTTTGCGCGCAGCGGTGATCCGAACGGGCCGGGGTTGCCGAAGTGGCCTGCGTATTCAGCGGCGGACGGATGGCGGGTGATGTTTCTGGACGCGCCAGCCGCGCCGCACAAGGATGATTTGCGGGAACGGTACTTGTTTCTGGCGGGGGCTTGGGCGAGGTAGAGCCACCGGGTACGGAACAGAAGTGCATAGGTCCTTCACTGCGTAGACCGATTCGCTTTGCTCATCGGTCTGCTTCATTCAGGATGACAGGGCGTTTTGGCTGACGGCTGAGAGCTTATAGCTAAGAGCTGGCAGCTCGCATCTGAACGCTTGCAGCGGAGAGCTACTTCCTCGCGAACTCGCTACGGTGGCGGCTGTAGAAGATGTAGATCAGCAAGCCGATGGCAAGCCAGCCCACAAAGCGGCCCCAGGTAACCACAGTGAGTCCCGTCATCAAGCCGCCGCAGAGCACAATTGAGATCAGCGGGAACCAGGGTACCAGGGGCACTTTGAAGACGCGGGGACGGTCCGGCTGGGTACGTCGCAGAATAATCACGCCCAGCGATACCAGGACGAACGCAAACAACGTGCCGATGTTCGATAGGTCAGCCGCGTCGCTGATGGCGAATATTCCCGATGGAATGCCGACGGCGAAGCCCGCTATCCAGGTGGAGTAATGGGGGGTTTTGAACTTGGCGTGAACTTTCGAGAAAAGTGCGGGGAAAAGCCGGTCGCGCGACATGGCGTACCAGATGCGGGCCTGGCCATATTGGAAGACCAGCAGGGATGAGATCATTCCGGTCAACGCACCGATCACGATGATGGAGCGCGCCCAGCGGCTGGCACCAAGAAACTTCAGGGCATAGGCGACCGGAGCCTCGGAGGCTTCGCCGGAGACGAAGGTCGTGTACCTCATCATGCCCAACAACACGATGGAGACACCCACGTAGAGAATGGTGCAGACGATCAAAGACACGATGATGCCGAAGGGCAGGTCGCGCTGCGGGTTGCGCGCCTCCTCGGCCGCGGTGGAGACGGAATCGAATCCGATGTAGGTGAAGAAGACGATGGCGCCTCCAGTAACGACGCCGCCGAATCCGGAGGGCGCGAAGGGCTTCCAGTTGCTGGTATGAACAAGCGCGCCACCCACCACCAGGAAGATCAGGATGGCGCCAATCTTGATGGCGACCATGATGTTGTTGGCTTCGGCCGACTCGCGGATGCCGCGCACCAGAAGCACGGTGAGAATGAAAATGATGAGGAAGGCGGGAACGTTGAAGTATGCGCCCGTCCAGTGGCCGGATTCCCAGACGGGAGTCGACCACCGGTCGGGCAAATTGAGGCCGAACGACGCGAGTTGTGCTTTGGTGTAGGCGCTGAAGCCGATAGCCACGACCACGTTACTGACCACGTATTCGAGGATGAGGTCCCAGCCGATAATCCAGGCAAAGATTTCACCGAGCGTGGCGTAGGAGTAAGTGTAGGCGCTGCCGGCGATGGGAATCATCGACGCCAGTTCGGCATAACAGAGACCGGCGAAGCTGCAGGCCAACGCGACCAAGAAGAACGAGATCGCGATCGACGGCCCAGCCGGCGGGCGTCCGTGCATCAGGACACCAGCGGTGCTTCCGGTGCGCAGCACGTTCACGATGATGTCGAGAACCTGCGCATGCCAGATAGAGGATGCTTTGAAATACTCTCCGGCGGCGGCAGTGCCGGTGAGGACAAAGATTCCCGAGCCGATAATGGCGCCGATACCCAGCGCGGTGAGCGACCAGGGACCGAGAGTTTTCTGCAGGCGTTGGCCAGGGGCTTCGGATTCGGAGATCAGCTTGTCGATCGACTTGCAGCAGAAAAGCTGGTTGTCGGAGGTACGGATGACTGCGGCGGGTTCCGTGGTTGGTTCTGACAAGCGGTTGTGGTCTCCTGAACTAGCTCTCGGCCATCAGCATTCAGCCATCAGCCTTCAACCAGCGTCGCTTCGCGACGGAGCGGGCGAGTCGCCCGCTCCCACACGAGTTCTGCTCTGTCTTACCGCTTCGCCTGACCGCGGGCCAGTTTCTTGACCTTGGGCTTTTTCGATCCGCGGGGATAATCGCGGGGCTTGAGCGGCTTTTCCGCCTTGCGTTTCTTGCGGGCGGTACGTTTGGCTTTCTTGCGTTCTTCTTTGGTTAGCTTTGATGTATTTGCCATGAATCCTTTTTTGAATTGGGTAATTTGGTAATTGAGGAATTGAGTAATTTAAACCCGGAGCATCTACCCGGGGAAATTTCCCAATTACTCAATTTCCCAATTACTGAATGGCTTCAGGCCCGCTCCAGCTGGGCGTACTTCTCCACCAGCTTCTTCAGGCCGAAGCGAGGGAATTGTACCGTAATCTTGGCTTCTTCGCCTTCTCCTTCGCGCAGGTAGACCGTTCCTTCGCCATATTTCGGGTGGCGAACCTTTTGGCCGGGACGGAATCCGCGCTTGCCGGTGGGCTCCTCGACCTTCGTTTTGGGGACGGTAAACTTCTTGCCGCGGCTGGCGAAGAACTCGGCGATATTCTCGATCGAGTTGTAGGGACGGGCTGGAGCTGTGGGCTTCGGGGCGCCGGCGTTACCTCGGCTGCTATCTCCTGAGTGCCAGGCGGCGCTTTGGTCTTCGTCTTCGTAGGAGTAGTGAGTGCTCTCGGCATGGGCTGCGGGGCTTTGCACACCTGGACGGGCGAAGGCGCCCGTCCCCACATAGGTCGTGCTGGGACGCCGTGTTCCCAATTCTTCCAGCAGCGGGGCGGGGACTTCTTCCAGAAACCTTGAGGGGACGCTGGCTTCCGGCAAATCAGTGCCGTATCTCCGGCGGTAGACGGCGCGGGTGAGGATGAGTTGGTCCATGGCGCGGGTCATGCCGACGTAGCAGAGGCGGCGCTCTTCTTCAATATCTTCGGGGACGAGCATGGTGCGGGAGTGCGGGAAGAGCCCCTCTTCGAGGCCGCTCAGGAAGACGAGCGGGAATTCCAGGCCCTTGGCGGCGTGCAGGCTCATCAGCGTGATCTGGGCGCGGGCGTCGTAATCGTCGGCGTCGGCGACCAGGGCGGCGTGGTCCAGGAACTGGTCGAGAGTTTCGGCGCGGTCGCGCGAGTCCATGGCGGCGTTGACCAGTTCGCGCAGGTTCTCGATGCGCGAGAAGGCCTCGGGCGTGTCCTCTTCTTCGAGCAGCTTGATGTAGCCGGTGCGGTCGATCAGGAACTTCAGGATGTCGGCAGTGGAGACCGTAAGGGCGGGGAAAGAGTCAGGAACCGAGCCGATCTGCGGATCCGGTGGCGTGCCGGTAGCGCCGGCGTCCCGCCGGCTGTCGTGGAGGCGTCCCGCCTCCACGGCGGGATCAACCTCAGGGGCCGGGGGTTCGGAATCGGCGGCGCCGAAGTCGAAGGAGAAGTTTTGGAATTCGGTGGGATCGAAGGCCGTGGCGTCGTCGGAGTTGGTGCCGGCCCTGACGGGACTCGTTCCTTCCCCCTCACCTACCCAGGACTGCCGTCCTGGGCTATCGAATTCCGTCTCTTCGGGACTGGAAGGATGCTCGCGGCTGCTGCCTGTTATTTCCGCCGAGTTCGCGGGCGAGGGCGCCCGCGCCACATTCTCCTGGAGTTGCTCTTCGAACGTTCCGGCCAGCATGGCGCGGGCATCTTCGATCAGCTGTTGGAAATTCTTCAGCGACAACAGTGCTCGCGGCGGCAGAAGTTGGCGGCGTATGGCTTCTCCGATCGCGCCCCACAGCGACAGGCCCGTTTCCAACGCTAGGCGTTCCAGCGTGTCGATGGTGCCTTTGCCGATGCCGCGCGTGGGCGTGTTGACGACGCGCAGCAGCGAAATCGAGTCGTCGGGATTTTGGATGACTTTGAGGTACGAGATCAGGTCTTTGATCTCAGAGCGCTCGTAGAACGAGAATCCGCCGACTACGTGATACTTCAGTCCGTACCGGCGCATGGCCTCCTCAAACAAGCGCGACTGCGAGTTGGTGCGGTAGAGCACGGCTGCGCGTGGAGTTTCGCCATGCTCGGTGGCGGCGCGCAGATATTTCGCGATGTGGTCGGCGGCGAACAGGGCTTCGTTCTCGCCGTCGGGCGCCTCGTAGTAGCCGATCTTGGTGCCGCCCTGGCGCGAAGTCCACAGATTCTTGCCCTTGCGGCGGATGTTGTTTGCGACCACGGCCGACGCTGCCTGCAGAATGTTTTGCGTGGAGCGGTAGTTCTGTTCGAGGCGGATGATTTTGGCCTCGGGGAAATCCTGCTCGAATTCGAGAATGTTGCGGATGTCAGCGCCGCGCCAGGAATAAATCGACTGGTCTTCATCGCCCACGGCGCACACATTGTGGCGCGCTCCGGCGAACATGCGCATGAGTTCGTATTGCGGGCGATTCGTGTCCTGATACTCGTCGATCAGCAGATATTGGAAGCGGCGATTGTAGTACTCGCGCACCTGCGCCGCAGACTTTAAGAGTCGTACCGCTTCCAGCAGCAAGTCGTCGAAATCGAGGGCGTTGGCTTTGCGCAGTTCCTTGCGATATTCCTCGTACAAGTGGGCGATCTTCTCGGTTTTGGGATCACCCGATTGCAGGTAGAGTTCCTGCGGGTTGAGCATGTGGTTCTTCGCCCAGGAAATGCGGCCCAGAACGGTGCGCGGTGTGAGTTGCTTGTCGTCGAGGCCGAGACGCTTCATCACGCCTTTGACCACTGCTTGCTGGTCGCTTTCGTCATAGATAACAAAGTTTTTCGTGTGACCGATGGACGGCTGGCCGGGAACGCTCGACGGGATGCGCAAGGCTTCGATGTCGCGGCGCAGCACGCGCACGCAAAACGAATGGAAGGTTGATATGACGGGCTTGGCGATGCTCAATCCGCCGACCAGCTTTTCGACCCGCTCGCCCATTTCGGCGGCAGCTTTGTTCGTGAAGGTCATCGCCAGGATCGACTCGGGCATCACGCCTTTGTGTTCAATCAGGTAGGCGATGCGGTAGGTGATGACGCGGGTCTTGCCACTGCCGGCGCCGGCGAGGATCAGCACTGGGCCCTCGGTAGTTTCGACGGCTTCGCGCTGCTGCGGGTTGAGTTGGTCGAGAAAAGACAATGCGGAACTGGCTCCAGGATCGCTGATTCAATTTTACAGGGGAATGGCAGCGGCGCGGGATTGAGCTTCGAGTTTCGGCGGTCCGACGCGGAAGGACAAAAGCATCCACCACGAAGGACACGAAGTATCACTAAGGGAAAGCATACGACTGCGAATTTTGGCCGCAAGGCGGGCGGGCGTTTTCGTTCTTTCCATGGAGTCGAGATGGGCGCCGGGCAAAATCCCCACTTCTCGCAAAGAACGCGAGAAATGGGGCACCCGCATCTGGGAGCAGTCGCGCTTATCCGAACGGGGAGGAGCGTCTTATGCATTCGAGCGTGAGTCCGAAGGCTTTGTTGGCATTGGCGGTACTGGTGATGGTGGCCGGGCTGGTGGTCGTGGACCAGCGCGATGCGCGAGCGGGAGAAGTAACTCCGGCGCCGGGCTTCAAGGTGTTGGAGCCTATCCGGCATGGGAATTTAACGGTGTTTCCGGTGGTCGCGGCGAGAAGTTATCCGACCGGGGAATTCATGACTCTGGATGAAGGGTTGCGCTCCGGGGACGTGGTGGTCACCGAAGCGGGCAACGTGCAGGGGCTGATTCGGCGGCATCAGGTGCCGGTCGTGCGAAACGATGGAGCGCAGGTAAACCGGCTGGTGCTGGTCAACAATTCCAAGCGGCCGCTGCTGCTGCTGGCGGGGGAGATTGTCAGCGGAGGCAAGCAGGATCGCGTGATCGGCAAAGACCGCATCGTTCCGCCGGAAAGCGATCCGGTGGACCTGAGCGTGTTCTGCGTGGAGCCGGGGCGGTGGATCGCGACCAGCAATAATTTCGGAGCGTCGGAGGCGCTGTATGGCGGCGCGGTGAATGGCAAAACGCTGCACGCCCCGATGGCGATGATGGCGCAGCCGTCGGTGCGTGCCAAGGCGATGGCCGACAAGGACCAGGGCCAGGTGTGGGCGGAAGTGCGCAAGCAGCAGGCGGCGATGGAGACGGTCGAGGTAACGGCCGCTGCTCCCGAGGTGGCAACGGAGATTGCGCAAACATCTTCATACGCGAAGGTGAATGAAAATGCGGAAGTCAGGAAGCAGGTGGACGCGGTGGCCAAGCCGATCGAGCAGAACTATCAGAGCCTGATCCGGCAACTGCGCGATCGCAACGCGGTGGGTGTGGTGGTAGCGGTGAACGGGCGCATCATCTGGGCCGACGTGTTTGCCAGCACCGATCTGCTGGAGAAATATTGGCCGAAGCTGGTGCGGTCGTATGCGTCGGAGGCGGTGGTCACGCGAGCCAAAGAAGTTGAGGTGGGCGTGAGCCAGGCGCAGGCTTTCCTGGGCGACATGGAAGGACGCAGGCAGATGATCGAGAGCGAGCCCGGAATCTACCGGCACACGGAAGTCACGGGCGACGGGTTCAAAGCGTTCTCACTGACCTCGTTGTTGCCGAAGACCGGGTTTGACGTGCACGTGGCGAAGATGGCGGATTGAGGCGCCGTCGTTGATCGTTAGTCGTTGGTCGTGGTCGTTCGTCGTTAATCGTTGCTCGTTGGCGGTTAGTGGTTGTACGATGCTGCGGTGGCGGGATTTCGCTCGCCACTCATCGTTAGCCACTTGTTTTCTTGCCGCCGAGTTCGTCGATGGGCGGGAAGGACCGAGGCGGAATCAGAGTGCGGTCGATAGGCATGGAACCAGCGTCGACCGCTTTCGCCAGGATTTCAAGCGCGGTTCCGGCCGCCGGAGCGGTGATGATGGTGGCCTTGAGCAGCCCGCGGCGCACCCAGTCCTGACCAGTCTTGGTGACGCCGTCACATCCGGTGAAGGGAATACTCAACCACCGCTCGCGATCCTTCTCCGTGAGGTCGACGAAGGCTTTTCTGGCGCCCATCGCCATGGAGTCGTTCTGGCAGATCACCCCTCGAATCTGAAGCTCGCGCGACGAGCCGAGGGAGAGCCAGGATTTGGCTGCGTTATGCGCGCTGCGTTCGGTCCAGTCACCTTTCAGCATCTTCAGTTGGACGGCGGACGGCTTGGTGGAGAGCATTCCTTTGGTCCGCAGTTGCGTCGCCGTGCTGTTGAAAGGGCCTTCGATGTAGAGGACGTTCCCCTCCGGCACGAGGACGCCGAGTTGCTTCCCCTGGATGCGGCCGACTTCGGACTGGTCGGTGCTGACGGAGAAGACTGGAACCGCGCCAGCCCGGCGAAGTTCGGCGATGTAGTCGGGATCACTGTTAATGATTCCCCACCCGATTCCGGCCGCGACCGCCGCTTTCGCGACTTGGGGCATCCCGGTCCCGACGGGCTCGACAAGAATGGCGGCGGGCCGTTGCGCCGGGTCCTGAATGATCTTGATGAGTTGCTGGGTCTGGTTGACGGCGTCGTTGTCGGCGTAAATGATTTGGATGTTGACGCCGAGCCGGGTGGCGGTTTCGGTTACTGCGACTGCCTGTTCTGCCTGGTAATCGTTTTCTCTTGTGGTAAGAGCAACAACTACACTTAGTTTTTCCATGGGCCTCGTCGCGGAGTTTCCCCTCGGTTGCAGGATTGTTTCACAACACTGTCAGCGCTTAGAAAAAAATCTTCGGCGCGAACCAAACTGATTGATGCTTACTGAAATGTAGGATTACTGAACTAGTCGCTCTTGGTCGAATCGTACCAGCTTCGCCAGGCGGCGGAATCGTGGGGCAATCGCTGGCCTGTGATGTCGCTCAGCGCCTGGAAAGCCCAGGTGTGAGTCTGGGCATCGAGCGAGGCGTCGTCGGTGTAGTTCAATAGCTGCGGAACGGCCGTGAGACGCTGCTCGCGGGTAAACATGCCAGACACCGCCAGACTGCACGCGGCCCTCTCGCGCACCATGGGTGAGGCATCGTCGTGCAATACCTTCAGTAGAGGCTCGATGGTCTGGGAAGAACCGGTTAGCGCGAGGCCCTCGACGGCCCAGCGTCGCGAATCGTCGTCGGCATCTTGCAGGTGAGCGGTCAAGACCAGCACTACGCTGTCGGTTTCGACTCCGCGGTTCGCCATCAGCCCGAGCGCCCAGAGCGCCCAAATCTTACGCGCGTGGTCGGGAGATTCGGCGGTTCTCAGCAGGTAATCGAGGCTGGCGGAGTTCTTGGCCAGTCCGTAAGCGGCGAGTTCGACTTCGATGCCGGACTCGCGCACCCGCATGTCGTTGGAATTCAGTGCGGCGGTGGTTAGCGTGGCGATCTGCGAGTCCCACTTCACTTTTCCCTGCCAGCGATCGACCCGGGACGAAATCTGATCCACCGCGCCGTCACCATGACCAACCGCGAGTTCGAGCAGCGCTTCGGCCTGCTTCTGAGGTTTCATGCGATCGAGTTGGCGGGAGTCTCTAGCGGAGGCCGGTAGGCCTCCGGGCGCGGAGAAGAGATTAGCGAACCTTGACCATGCAGTATGCGCCTGGCCGATGTTTGCCGCCAGGATGGCAAACAGCACTCCAATTGCGGCGGCGAAGACCGGGGCGAACCGCTTTATGTTCGAGGGCTGCCGAGGGATCGAGATTGGTCCGCTGCCAGCGCTATCGGACCCGGGTCCGAGCGTGCCGTAGTCCGGCGTCGGCTGTAAGCGCGGATCGGTGACTGGCGCGGGTTTCGGCTGCGGGTCTTGCCCCGAAAAACGTGACTGGGATACATCCATAGATTAAGAAGAGTCTAGGATCACCACCGGAATAAGGTAAAGTTACTTCGGGTCGGACCCGCTGGGTTCGGGTTCAAAAACGCGGACCGACGGGGAAGAACATTGGCGTTCGCAATTCCAAAGACGTCACAAGGAGAAAATGATGCGAATAAAGTTCAGGTGGTTAGTAGCTATCATCTGTGCGTCCCTGACAACGGTGGCGCTGGCCGCGGCGGGTTCGGGATACCACGTGGTCACGACTTATAAGGTAGGCGGCGACGGTGGCTGGGATTACCTGACCACGGACTCCGACGCACGGCATATCTACATCTCTCGCGGCACGCACGTCATGGTGGTCGACGCCGATTCAGGCAAGATCGTGGGTGACATTGCGGATACACCAGGCGTGCATGGCATCGCACTCGCGCCGGAGTTGGGACGCGGGTTCACCAGCAACGGGCGGGAAGGCACGGTCAGCATTTTCGACCTCAAGACGCTGGCGACCAGCAGCAAGGTAAAAGTAGGCGACAATCCCGACGCCATTCTCTACGATCCGGCCACGAAACGGGTCTTCACCTTCAATGGACGCAGCCAGGATTCGACGGCGATTGATGCCGCCACCGGAAAAGTGCTGGGCACGATCAAACTGGATGGCAAGCCGGAGTTCGCGGCCAGCGATGCCAGGGGCGAAATCTTCGTCAACATTGAAGACAAGAGCGAACTGGTGGCCATCGATCCGAACAAACTGGAAGTGAAGGCAAAGTGGCCGCTGGCACCGTGTACGGAGCCAAGCGGACTCTCGATCGATCGCAAGAACCGCCGCCTGTACGTGGGCTGCGACAACAAGATGATGGCGGTGGTGGACGCCGATAGCGGTAAGGTTCTGGCCACGCCCGCCATTGGCGACGGCGTGGATGCGACCGCATTCGACACCGACACCGGGCTGGCTTTCGCTTCCTGTGGCGAGGGCGTGCTCACGGTGGTGAAAGAAGAGTCGCCGGGCAAGTTCACTTCCGAGAATGTTCCGACACAGAAACGAGCGCGGACGCTGGCGCTCGACTCCAAGACGCACAACGTGTTCGTAGTGACGGCGCAGTTCGGGCCTCCGCCCGCGGCCACGACGGACAATCCGCACCCGCGGCCTCCGATTCTCCCGGATAGCTTCGTGGTGCTCGTTGTTGGGAAATAAAGGTTGGGAAATGAAGGTCGCGAAATGAAGGTCGCGAAATGAAAGTCGGGGAATGAAACGGCCATCTCATTCGGGGAGAGCCCTGCTCTGGCTGGCGCTGGTTTTGGCTTTGGCGCGGGGGAGCGGGGCATACTCCGTGCTGACGCACGAACAGGTCGTGGACCTGCTGTGGGCCGACCGTATTCAGCCTATGGTGACAGCACGCTTCCCGGGTCTGACGGACAAGCAGATCAGGGAAGCACACGCCTACGCGTACGGCGGATCGCTGGTGCAGGACATGGGCTACTACCCATTCGGCAGCCGCTACTTCAGCGATTTGACGCACTACGTGCGGACCGGGGACTTCGTTGCCTGCCTGATCCTGGAATCCCAAACCGCCAATGAATACGCCTTCGCGCTGGGGGCCCTGGCGCATTACGCGGCCGACAACAGCGGCCACCCGATGGTGAATCACGTGGTGGCCCAGGAATTTCCGGCGCTACAGAGGAAGTTCGGCGATGTGGTCACCTATGCGGACTCGCCCAAGGCCCACATCCGGGCAGAATTTGGTTTTGACATGACGCAGGTGGCAAAGAACCGCTACACCTCGGACCGCTACCACGACTTCATCGGGTTTGAAGTTTCGCAAGGCCTGCTGGAGCGGGTATTTCCGAAGGTGTACGGCGTCAAGTTCGACGATATCGTGGATGATGAGGATCTGGCGATTGGCAGTTTTCGGCATGCGGTCAGCAAGATCATCCCAGAGACCACCCGGGTGGCATTGCTGACGCACCGCAAAGATATCGTTGCCGATACGCCCGACGCAGCCGAGAAGAAGTACTTGTACTATCTTTCGCGGGCTGATTACGAGAAGGAATGGGGGAACGAGTACCGGCGCGCCGGGTTCGGCACGAAGTTTCTCGCGTTAGTGCTCAAGCTGTTTCCGAAAAGAGGCCCTTTCAGCGGACTGGATTTCAAGATTCCCACACCACAGGCGGAAGACCTTTTCATCAAGAGTCTTGATGAAACAGTCGGCAGCTACCGTCAACTGCTGCGGGATTCAGAGAGAGGCTCACTGCATCTGGCCAACCGAGATTGCGACACGGGACAGGAGACGCGAGCGGGGGAGTACGCATTGGCGGACAAGACGTACGCGCATCTACTGAACGATCTGGCCGACCACAACTTTGAGCACGTCCCGCCGGAACTGCGGGAAAACATTCTTGCGTTCTTTAAGAATCCCGATGCCGCGGTTACGGCCAAAGGGAAGCCAGGGAACTGGAAGCGGGTTCTGGCGGAACTGGAACAGTTGAAAACTGCCGTTGCCGTAACGAAAGCGGACAGGCCCGGTTCTGGAAGTAGCATGCTGCGCTGAGCGAAAATCCTTAACCCTGCGGGGAGGAAGTCCCTTCACAAAGCCACCGATTCCCGCTAGCATATCGCAACTCAGGTAGACCGCACGACCGTTCGGTTGGAAGTGTGCGTGCAACCGGGAACGCCTGGCGTACGATTCAAGAAACTAAGCTGGGCGTGGCGACAATTTCCTGGAAGGTGCTGCGTCTTCTCGCCGCCGAGACGTAGCGAGCTACGTCTCTACGAAGAATCAAGACAACGGTTGAGGCCATGTGACATGACGATTCCCGAGGATAAGTTCTACCACGCCGAGATTACGCGGCGCGCTGATTTCGCTCCCGATCTGTGGATGTTCCGCATCCGCAGTGGGGGCGAGTTCCATTTTGTCCCGGGGCAGTATGCGACGCTGGGAGTCGAGGCGAACGGGAAGCGCGTCGAACGTCCGTATTCGATCGCGTCGTCGCCTTTTGAGGATGAGATTGAATTTTTCTTCGAACTGGTTCCGGAAGGCGCGCTGACCCCGCTGCTGCACAAACTGCAACCCGGCGACCCGTTGCTGATGCGAAAAATCCCCAAAGGAAAATTTTCGCTGGACATGCAAAATGGCAAGACGAATCATCTGCTGATCTCGACGGTGACCGGCGTGGCTCCGTTCGTTAGCTACGTTCGTACACTCCACAAAGATTGGAAGGAGGGCCGATTCGATGGAACCCATAAACTGTACTTACTGAATGGCGCGAGCCGCCCGTGGGAGTTTGGCTACCTCGATGAACTGAACTGGTTTGATAAAGAATTACCGTGGTTCAAATATGTTCCGACGGTCAGCCGGCCGTGGGATCACGCCGACTGGCCGGGAGAGATCGGGCGGGCGGATGACATCCTGCGCAAGTATGCGGATCATTGGGAACTGGAGCCCAGCAACACTCTGGCTTACCTGTGCGGGCATCCCGATATGATCGAGCACAGTAAGGCAATCTTGAAGCGGCGCGGGTTCACCGACAAGGGAGCCGTCAAGGAAGAGGTTTACTGGATACCGGCGCACAAGTAGGCGGATGGCGGCAGCACCAAGTTGCGAGGACCGAGTACCGAGAAGGACGTGGTTGGTTAGGTACCCACGGTTGCACTACGACGCTCCAGCAGCAGTACATCTCTCCACGCGTCGCCGAGTTTGCCGATGCGGCGCCGCACCCCAACCTCCCGGAATCCACAAGACTTGTGCAGCGCGATACTCGCGACGTTCTCGGGGAAGGTTCCGGCTTGCAGCGTCCACATTCCGTTCGACTCCGACTCGTGCACCAAAGCCCGCAACAGTGCTTTCCCCACGCCACGTCCTCGCGCCGCAGCAGCCACGTAGACGGATACTTCTGCCACACCCGCGTAAACGCGGCGGGCCGAGACTGCGCTGAGAGCGGCCCATCCCATCACGCTCAGCTTGTTGAGGGAGATCAGGAGTTCTGCGGCATTTTGTTCGAAGGGTTCAAGGGCGACCAAGCGGCAGTCCTTGCGATGGGCCCTGTCCCATTTCTCCCAGTCGGGAATCTCCGTTTCGAAGGTGGCGCTTCCCGTCGCGATGCCCTCGCGGTAAATTTCGCGAACTGCGGGCCAGAGGCCGGGGGGCATGGGCAGGATGGGATAATCCATAGACCGCTCAGTCGATCTGATCCTCTGCAGGCGCGAAGAAAACCAGCACTGCCAATTCTTCAGTAATGTCATAGAAGCGGTGCTCAACGGCCGCGGCAACGAAGAGCACGCTGCCAGCGGAGATTTCCTGGTCTTGGTCGGCGGCCCGGAAACGGGCTTTCCCGCGCACGACGTAGTACATCTCATCTTCATGATGCGGGCGTTGCGGGTCGGCGGATCCGGCAGGCAGCACGTAGAGTCCGGCGCTCAGGGCCGGGACGCGCAGGAACTCCCCATACAACTTGCCGCTCGCGGCCCGCTGCTGGTCGATTTCGCCGACGTTTCCGAACCACGCCTTCACGCGAGAATCCCCCCAAAAAGCAGCTCGGTGAATTGCGGGATCAGGTGGATCGCCTGGAGTTCGCCTTCCGGCTTATACCACTGGTAAATCCAATTGATCATGCCCAGTAGGGCGAAGGCGGCGGCGCGCGGGCTGACGGTGGCCTTGGTCTCACGGGTGCGTTGCGCTTCTTTTTGCACATCGGCGATCAGGCTTTCCACGAAGTGCACGTATTCCTTCTTGCGGTGGTTAATGCGCTTGCGGAGTGCGGGCGGCAGAGGATGGTTTTCGTGCAGCATGACCGTGATCTCGCGGTCGCGCGGGCTGAGGACGACCTCCATGTGCAGGCGGATCAGGGCGCGCAGGCGTTCGACAGGATCGGCGATGCTGCGCACGGGAGCGAGCACACGCTCCTGGGTGATCTCCATGGCGTGGTTCATGATCTCGAACAGGATTTCATCTTTGCTCTGAAAATGGTGGTACAGGCCGCCCTTGCTGAGTTTGAGCGCGGCCGCCACGTCGTTCATCGAGGTCGCGTCGTATCCGCGCTGCTGGAACAGGCGGGCAGCGGTGCGCAGAATCTCCTGCCGGGAATCAACCAAAGTCTCGCGGGGCATCGGGGGACATGGTAAACAGTTGCAGGCCGGAATGCCAATGGCGCAAACCCCGCGAGACTCTTAGCGTGCCGCTTCCAACCAAGACCCTGTCGAGCTGCGCTCGACGGACGGACGAATGCGTCCGTCCCCACATGAGTTTCTCCCCCGCACAGCCAAGGGCGGCTGTCCCGACATAGATCTTCCGAGTGCCGAGGGTGGCTCCCTGCATTACTTGCCGGAGCCGTACTTTTCGGGGACGAAAGTCTGCTCCTGGATGGGAGGTCTCACGTATTTGGTTTTGTCGAGCGGCGGCAGTTTGAGGCGCTCCGGGGTCAGATCGCGGTAAGGGATCAGCGACAGCAAGTGGTGAATGAGGTTGAGCCGGGCGCATTTCTTGTTCTCTGCGTTCACTACGTACCACGGAGCCTGTTTGATGTCGGTGACGGCAAACATCTCGTCTTTCGCGCGGGAGTATTCCGCCCAGCGCCGCCGGGATTCGAGATCCATGGGGCTCAGTTTCCAGCGTTTTGTTGGGTCGTTCATACGATCTTGGAAACGGCGTTCCTGTTCCTCGTCGCTGACGGAGAACCAATACTTGATCAGCGTGATGCCCGCGCGCACCAGCATGCGCTCAAATTCCGGGCAGCTGTGCAGGAACTCCACATACTCAGCCTCGGTGCAGAAGCCCATCACACGCTCGACGCCGGCGCGGTTATACCAGCTGCGATCGAACAGCACCATCTCCCCGGCAGCCGGCAGGTGCGCGGCATAGCGCTGGAAATACCACTGCGTTTTCTCCCGCTCCGTGGGCGTGCCCAAGGCCACCACACGGCAGATGCGGGGATTCAGCGTCTGGGCAATCCGCTGGATGGCGCCTCCCTTGCCGGCGGCGTCCCGCCCCTCGAACAGGATCACTACCTTGAGGCCCTGATGCTTAATCCACTCTTGGAGCTTCACCAATTCAATCTGGAGGCGTCGCAGTTCCTTCTCGTAGTCGCAGTCCTTGCCCAGGCGTAAGGGCGTGGACAACTTAGTAACGAGGGGTGCTGCTTCTGTTTTTTTCGGCGACGGCGGAGCGTCGGTTTGAGTCTTGCCGTTGGTTGGAGTGCGCTTCTCAGCCATCTTCACACCTCCGTAGATGGAGGGCACGCTTACACCTTAATAAGCCTACGCGCCTTCCTCGGACTTGGAGGCGAAATCTTCGGGCCGGGTCGGTTACTCAAGGCCTGTTTGATTCCCAAAAGCGCACGAGATGCGAGCGACTTTGCCTGCGCGCGCAGAATCTGCTCGCTAGGAAGGGCTCGGGGTTATCCCTTGACACTGGCCAAGGCGGCAGGTAACATTTCCGAATACACCGACCGACCGGTCGGTATTGTAGTATAGGATTCTTTTCTGCCCTGATGTGGCGCGAGGAATCCGTCCCCAACAAGCAAGGGGCTTCTTCCCTCCCTTGTGATACGAGAGGAGCACCCGGTGGTTACCATTTTTTATGAACGCGACGCCAAGCCCGAAGCGCTGAAAGGCAAGACGATCGCCATCCTGGGGTACGGCAGCCAGGGACACGCGCAGGCGCAGAATCTCCGCGACAGCGGACACAAAGTGATCATCGGGCTCGACCCGAACCGGCCAAGCGCCGCCCAGGCGCGGGCCGACGGCATGGTCGTGGTGGCGCCGGATGAGGCCTGCAAGCGCGCCGACTGGATCCACGTGCTTACACCCGATGAGACCCAGGGCGAGCTCTACGAAAAGCACATCAAGCCCTTTCTGCATCCCGGCAAAGTGCTCGGGGTTTCGCATGGCTTCAGCATTCACTTTAAGACCATCGTTCCGCCGAACGACGTTGATGTGGTGATGATTGCGCCAAAAAGTCCCGGCCACCTGGTGCGGCGCGTCTACACCGAAGGGCGTGGAGTGCCGTCGCTGATCGCGATTCACCAGGATGCCAGCGGGCACGCGCACGAATTGGCTCTGGCCTATGCGCACGGCATCGGATCGACGCGGGCGGGGGTGCTGCAGACAACTTTCAAGGAAGAAACCGAGAGCGACTTGTTTGGCGAACAGGCCGTGCTGTGTGGCGGGCTGACGTCGCTGATCAAGAAAGGATTCGAAACCCTGGTCGAGGCCGGCTACGCTCCGGAGATTGCCTACTTCGAGTGCCTGCACGAGGTGAAACTGATCGTCGACCTGATCTACGAGGGCGGGTTGGGGCGGATGCGCTACTCGATCTCGAACACCGCGGAATATGGAGATTTAACGCGCGGCGAACAAGTTGTGGGCGATGCGACGCGCGCTGCCATGAAGAAGACGCTGGCCGACATTCAGAGTGGCGAGTTTGCGCGGGAATGGATTGCAGAGAACAAGAGCGGCGGGGCCAGGTTCAACGCATTGCGCGAAAAAGAGAAGCAGCATCCCATCGAGATCGTGGGCGCGCAACTGCGCAGCATGATGAGCTGGCTGCCGAAGGAAGGCAAGAAGCCGGCGGAAGCTCCTAAGGACGGCACCAAACAGGTGGTGAATGCATAAGGGAGCCGACATCGTCCTGCAGTGCCTGCGCGCCGAAGGGGTGGAGCTGGTGTTTGGCTATCCCGGCGGAGCGATCATGCCGCTGTACGACGCGCTGGAGGGCAGCGGAATACGGCACATCCTCACGCGGCACGAGCAAGGCGCAGTTTTCGCGGCGGAAGGCTATGCGCGGGTCACGGGAGAAGTGGGCGTTGCCATGGCCACGAGCGGGCCCGGCGCGACGAATCTGGTTACCGGTATTGCCGATGCGAAGATGGATTCGGTTCCCCTGGTCTGCATCACGGGCCAGGTGCGCAGCGCGCTGATCGGCAGCGATGCGTTTCAGGAGACTGACGTTTTCGGCGTGACGCTCTCGCTCACCAAATGGAGCCGACTGGTTCGCACAATTGACGAGATTCCTGAAGCCATTGCCGAGGGATTTTACTGGGCGCGCAGCGGGCGTCCCGGGCCGGTGGTGATCGACATCCCGACCGACATGCTGAAGGCGAAAAAGGAATTTTCCGGGCCGGTGAAGTTTACCCCGCACGCGCGGCCTGCCGACGCCAAAGCCGATGGTGGCTTCACCGATACGATCGTGGCCTTGTTGCAGCAGGCTGCGAAGCCGGTTGCGCTGGTCGGTGCAGGGGCGAAATTGTCAGGAGCGATCCCGGAGCTGCGGCGGTTGCTCGACCATCTGAATGTTCCAACGTTTGCTACCGTGCATGGACTGGGCGCGGTTCCGCCGCAGGCGCCGTATTACCTGGGGATGGTAGGCATGCACGGAACGCGGGCAGCGAACATGGCGCTGCACGAGACCGATCTGCTGATGGTATTTGGCGCGCGGCTCGATGATCGCGTGACCGGCGATCCGACGCGGTTTGCTCCCCATGCCAAGATCGTGCACTTTGAAATTGATCCGGCGCAGCTCGATCGCGTGCGTCCGTGCGATCTGCCGGTGATCGGAAATTTGGCGGATACGGTTCCGGCTTTCCAGGCGGAATTGCGGCGGCATTCCGTTCCCGACTTCAGCGCGTGGCGTGCGGTCGCTTGCGGTGCCGAACGGGCGGAGCTGGATCCGCGCGGGCTGGCGCAGCCGACGATTCGCTTTCTCGACGAACTCTTCAGCCGGCTGCCGCAGGATAGCGTGGTTCTCGCGGACGTGGGCCAGCACCAGATGTGGGCGGCGCAGCGCTACCGGTCGTCTTCGCCGCGGGGATTTATCACGTCGGGCGGACTTGGGGCCATGGGTTTCGCTCTGCCTGCAGCCGTGGGCGTGCAGCTGGCGAAGCCGGACAAGTGCGTGCTCTGTGTGTCCGGCGATGGCGGATTTCAGATGAACATACAGGAACTGGCCACGGTCCGCCGGCTGGGCCTGCCCGTGAAGATGGTCATCATCGACAACAAATATCTGGGCATGGTGCGGCAGTGGCAGCAGCTGTTTTATCAGCGCAACTACGCCGAGACCGATCTGAGTGACAATCCGGATTTCGTGGAGATCGCGAAGGCCTACAAGATTCACAGCTTCCGGCTGAACGAAGACGCCATGCGGGAGTTCCCGGTGGCGAAGGAAACCGGGGATGAGATCGACCGGTTCCTGCGGTCGCCGGAGCCGGAGTTGCTGGTGTTTGATTGCGCTCCGGAAGCCAATGTTTTTCCGATGGTTCCGGCAGGGGCGGCGCTTTCGGAGATGTTGCTGGAAGAAGAACCGACGCAGTAGGGCGGCGGACTAAGGCGGCCAAGATGGCCGCCGGACAGCCGGCGGGACGCCGGCGCTACCAAACCAGGCGCTAGGGAGCAGATATGCAAACCTTTCACATTCGCTATCGCAATACGCAGGGAACGTTGATGCGGATTCTGAACGCGGCTTCGCGGCGCGCGCTCGACTTGCCCCTGGTGCAAGCCGAACCGGCTGAGTACGATCATCAGGTCACGCTGGCGCTCGAGGTAAATCAGAAGCAGGTCGGCCAGCTTTATCGCGAGTGGTATGCGATCGCGGACGTCATCAAGGTCAGCTCCGGCACGGGGCACGCGACGGCATGGACGGCGCCACATCCTCCAGCGGGCGTCGCGATGGAGGAGTCCCGCACTGCGGCTCGGGCGTAGGTTCAAGTTTGGAATAGGTGGGCAAGCATGACGGCTCCTGGGCAGCGTCATGCGACTGGGGGAGCCTGCTGCTTGGCAGGTTCCCCGTTTTTCATTGCGGTGGGGGAACGAAAAGCATCAACCACGAAGGTTCACGAAGGAAAACGTGAAGACTGCGGAGACACGTTTCACATCTTCACTGCGCATCTTGTAATCTTCCACTATGGATCTCAAGCACATTAGCAGCGGAATTACCGAGGGACGCGACCGGGCCGGGGCGCGCGCCATGTTTAAGGCCGTTGGATTCACCGATGCCGATCTCAGCCGTCCTCTGATCGGCGTGGCCAATACTTGGATCGAAACCATGCCGTGCAACTTTCATTTGCGTCGCTTGTCGGCCAAGGTGAAGGAAGGGATTCGCGCGGCCGGCGGCACGCCGATGGAGTTCAACACCATCGCGATTTCTGACGGCGAAACGATGGGCACCGAGGGCATGCGCGCGTCGCTGGTGAGCCGCGAACTGATCGCTGACTCGATTGAACTGGTCTGCCGCGGGCAAATGTTTGACGCAGTGGTGTGCGTGGTGGGCTGCGACAAGACGATTCCGGCGGCGGCGATGGCGCTGGCGCGCATGAATCTGCCGGGCATGGTGCTGTATGGCGGGACCATTGCGCCCGGCAGCTATCGCGGGAAAGACGTGACCATTCAGGACGTATTCGAGGCCGTCGGCGCGAATGCCGCGGGCAAAATTACCGATCAGGAACTTCATGCTCTGGAAGACGTTGCGTGCCCTGGCGCAGGCGCGTGCGGTGGGCAATACACGGCGAATACCATGTCGACGGTGATGGAGATGATCGGGCTTTCGCCGATGGGGTTCAACAGCGTTCCGGCGATGGATGCGCAGAAGGATCAGATCTCGTTTGATTGCGGCAAGGTTGTGATGAACGTGCTGCAAAAAGGAATCAAGCCTCGTGACATTCTGACGCGGGAGGCCTTCGAGAATGCGATCGCGTCAGTCGCCGCGACTGGCGGATCGACCAACGCGGTTCTGCACCTGCTGGCGATTGCGCGCGAGGCGGGCGTCACGCTGGAGATCGATGATTTTCAGACGGTAAGTGCTCGGACGCCTTTGCTCGCCGATCTCAAACCCTCGGGACGCTTTGTGGCTTCCGACATGCACCGCGCAGGCGGAATCCGGCTGCTGGCAAAGCGACTGCTCAATGGCAAGTTCTTGCATGCGTCAGCGAAGACCGTGACGGGCCTGACGATTGGGGCTGAGGCCGAGAGCGCGGTCGAGACCGCGGGACAGGAAGTGATTGTTCCGCTCACGAAGCCGCTGAAAGCGACCGGCGGTCTGGTAATTCTCAAGGGGAATCTCGCGCCGGAAGGTTGTGTCGCGAAGATCAGTGGGCACGAACGGCTGGAGCATCGCGGGCCGGCCCGAGTATTCGAATCCGAGGAAGACGCGATGGCTGCGGTCACCGCGAAGAAGATTCACGCGGGAGATGTCGTTGTGATCCGCAACGAAGGACCGAAGGGAGGTCCTGGAATGCGCGAGATGCTGGGCGTGACGGCGGCGATTGTGGGCGAGGGACTTGGCGGTTCGGTGGCGCTGTTAACCGATGGACGCTTCAGCGGGGCGACGCGGGGATTGATGGCAGGACACGTTTCTCCGGAGGCGGCGCGGGGGGGGCCGATCGCGGGCGTGCGCGACGGAGACATGATCCGCTTCGATGTCGCTAAGCGGGTTCTGGAAGTCGAAGTCAGCGACGAGGTGTTGCGCAAGCGCATGGCACAGTGGAAGGCGCCGCAGCCGCGGTATCCGAAGGGTGTGTTCGCGAAATATGCGGCGCTGGTCTCATCGGCGTCGCAGGGGGCGATCACAACGCCACGGTAAGTTTGAGGGAGCCCCGGACGCCTTCGTCCGGGTCGCGCCGGGCGGACGAGGCGTCCGCCGCTCCACAATGTTGTGATGATCATGAAGAAGACATTGTTCGAAAAAATTTGGAACGACCACCTGGTGGCGCAGCCGGCGGGGCGATCGCCGATTTTGTATATCGACTTGCATCTGGTGCACGAGGTGACTTCGCCGCAGGCTTTTGACGGGTTGCGCACTGCGGGACGGAAAGTGCGCCAGCCTGAGCGCACCGTGGCTACCGTCGATCACAACATTCCTACAGAACCGCGTGGTACCCCGATCACCGATCTGATTGCCGCCAAGCAAATCGCGGCATTGCAGTCGAACTGCAAGGAATTCGGTATCCGGCTGTTCGACATGGATTCACCGGATCAGGGAATCGTTCACGTGATTGGCCCGGAGCTGGGGCTGACCCAGCCGGGGATGACGATCGTGTGCGGCGACAGCCATACCAGCACGCACGGGGCGTTCGGAGCGCTGGCATTTGGCATCGGCACATCGGAAGTCGAGCACGTGCTGGCCACGCAGTGCCTGGCGCAGCAGACGCCGAAGACGATGAAGATCGACGTGCGCGGGCGGCTGGCGGATGGCGTGACGGCGAAGGATCTGGCGCTGGGGATCATCGGGCAGATCGGCACCGACGGCGCGACTGGACACGTGGTTGAATACGCGGGGCCGGCGGTGCGTGCGCTCTCGATGGAAGGGCGCATGACGCTGTGCAACATGAGCATCGAGGCGGGCGCGCGCGCCGGCATGGTCGCGCCGGACGAGAACACCATCGCCTATGTGAAGGGCAAGCGATTTGCACCGCGAGACGCGGAATGGGAGAAGGCTGTCGCGCACTGGCGCAGCTTGCCGAGCGATGACGGCGCGACGTTCGACAAAGTCGTGGAGATCGATGCAGCGCAGCTTTGTCCGTTCGTGACATGGGGAACGAATCCGGGGATGGTGGCTCCGGTAACCGGGCGCGTGCCGGAGGTCAAAGGATTAGAAGAGACCGACCGCCGTGCCACGGAACTTGCCTTGCAGTACATGGGGCTGGAGCCGGGACGGCGGATTGAGGATATCGGCATCGATCGCGTGTTCATCGGTTCGTGCACGAATTCGCGGATTGAAGATTTGCGGGCGGCGGCGCGGGTAGCGAAGGGGCATCGCGTCGACGCGAAGGTTCGGGCGATGGTGGTGCCGGGATCGCAGAGCGTGAAGCGGGCGGCGGAACAGGAAGGGTTGCACCGGATTTTTCAGGACGCCGGCTTTGAATGGCGCGAGTCGGGATGCTCGATGTGCCTGGGAATGAATCCTGACATTTTGCAGCCGGGCGAGCGTTGCGCTTCGACCAGCAACCGCAATTTTGAAGGGCGGCAGGGGCGCGGGGGACGGACGCATCTGGTGAGTCCGATGATGGCCGCGGCGGCGGCGATTGCGGGGCATTTCACCGACATCCGGAATTGGAAGTTTCAGTAGTCGATTCAATCTGCGCGAGATCCCTCGCTCCGCCTGAAGTACGGCTCCGCTCGGGATGATGCCCAGGACAACCATTACCATCACAGGAACGAAACGATGAAACCATTTACAGTGCATCGCGGGCGCGTGGCGCCGCTCAATCGCGTCAATGTTGATACCGACCAGATCATCCCCAAGCAGTTTTTGAAGAGGATTGAGCGCACGGGCTTTGGGCAGTTTCTGTTTAATGACTGGCGGTTTGGCACGGACGGAGCAAAGAATCCCGACTTCGTACTGCATGAGCCGCGCTACGAAGGCGCTAGCATTCTGGTTGCGGGAAAGAATTTTGGTTGCGGATCGTCGCGCGAGCATGCGGTGTGGGCGCTGGCCGACTTTGGCTTCCGAGCGGTGATCTCCTCTTCCTTCGCAGATATTTTCGCCAACAACAGCGCGAAGAACGGATTCCTCGCGGTGCGGCTGAGCGAGGACGAAGTGGCGGAGCTGATGCAACGGGCGGAGGAGATCGACGACTACCAGGTCACGATCGACCTGGAAAAATGCGAAGTGCGCGACGAGCAGGGATTCCGCGCGACGTTTCCCATCGATAAGTTCGTTCGCCACTGCCTGCTGAATGGACTGGACGACATTGGCCTCACGCTGCAGCATGAAGCGGAAATTGCAGTATATGAGGCGGGGCATCCGGCGCCGGCAACGCTCAGAGCTTCCTGAAAGTCAACCCGCGTCAATGCGCGTAAAGATTTGTAAAACCTTCGCCCCGGTCTTGACCTGCCACCAGGCCGCGGTTGATGCTGGATAGGCACGGTTTTACAGTAGCAGCTGCGTTCTGGTTCCTGCCTGAGCCACTCTAGGGGAGGCCTGTCTGGCGTAGAATTTCCCGCCTCCCGGGGGTAAGTTGCCGCAACCGAGCCTACAATGCGTACGTCTAACACTTGCACCTCGTGCCGAGCCCGGATCGTACAAACGGCAACGGATTAACCTGTGAAAATGACTCACCTCTCTGAAAGAAAACCTTGCGTGACTACGATTTGCGAGACGACGATCTGCGTGTCGCGCATCATGACGATGCTCGCTCTGGCGGTGGTTTGCGCGGGTTTCCTCGGCTGCAGCAGCAGCGCCGACTCCAAGCAGCAGAAAGCGCAGGCGGCAGCGCCGCGCCCAGTCTCGGTGGCCGTGGCCCCGGTGCAGCGGCAAGACGTGCCAGTGTACCTGTCGGGCCTGGGTGCAGTTACGGCGTTCAATACCGCCAACATCAAGAGCCGCGTTGACGGACAGATCATGAAGGTGAACGTGCAGGAGGGGCAAAACGTTAAAGAGGGAGACCTGCTGATCCTAATCGACTCTCGTCCTTTCCAGGTGCAACTGGACCAGATGCAGGCGCAGTTATTCCGCGACCAGGCGCAGCTGCGCGACGCCAGGCTGAACCTGGAACGTTACACGTCGCTGATTCCCTCAGGCAGCATTGCGCAGCAGCAGGTAGACACGCAGAAGGCGCTGGTCGACCAGCTCGACGGCACGGTACGCACCGATCAGGCGCAGATCGATAACGCCAAGCTGCAGATCGTCTACTGCCACATCACGGCGCCGTTCACCGGGCGTGTCGGACTCCGGCAGGTCGATTCGGGCAACATCGCTCACGCCGCGGACGCGAATCCCATGCTGATCTTGACCCAGTTGCAGCCGATTGCCGTGATCTTCACGCTGCCGGAAGATGTGCTGCCCAGCGTATCGCGGCGCATGAAACAGGGAACTCTCGAAGTGGATGCTTTCAGCCGCGACGATCAGACCAAACTGGCTACAGGCAAGTTGCTGACCATCGACAATGAGATCGATCCCACGACCGGCACGGCGAAGCTCAAGGCGGTCTTCGATAACAAAGACAACCAACTCTGGCCGAACCAGTTCGTGAACGCTGATCTGCTCTTGGAGACGCGAAAGAACAGCACGGTCGTTCCGACGGCTGCGATTTTGCGCGGTCCGCAGGGCACCTTCGTTTATGCAGTGAACCCCGACAAGACGGTGCAGGATCGCGCGGTTACGGTGTCGCTGACGCAAGGGGACACGACCGTGGTCACGAGCGGAGTTAATCCGGGCGACACGGTGGTGACCGACGGCCAGGACAAACTGCAAAGAGGCAGCACCATTAATATGCGCAACACGAGTCCGAGCGGCGGGGCGAGCGGCGGGCGCGGCGTTTCCCCGATCAACGGCGCTGCACGCGGTGTGGCAGCGGGAATCGCAGGTTCAGAAGCTCTGGGTTCAACTAACTCAGGCTCAGATAGCCCGGACTCAGAAAAGCCGGCTTCAGCAACGCCAGGTTCATGAGCCCTTCACGTTTATTCATTCTTCGGCCGGTCGCGACCACGCTGCTCATGGTGGGCGTGCTTCTCGTGGGCGGGGTTGCGTTCCTGCAACTGCCAGTGTCGGCGCTGCCGGAGGTCGACTATCCAACCATTCAAGTGGTGACGTTTTACCCGGGGGCCGATCCCGACGTGATGGCTTCGTCGGTCACGTCCCCGCTGGAGCGCCAGTTCGGCCAAGTCCCCGGCCTGAGCCAGATGACGTCGACCAGTTCATTTGGCAGTTCGGTGATCACCCTGCAGTTCGGCCTCGATCAGAACATTGACGTGGAAGAGCAGCAGGTGCAGGCTGCGATTAACTCCGGCTCGACGTACTTGCCGGCGGACCTGCCGAATCCTCCGATCTACAACAAGGTGAATCCTGCCGACGCGCCGATTCTTACGCTGGCGCTGACGTCGGACTCCTTGCCTTTGTCGAAGGTGGAAGATCTTGCCGATACCTCGTTGGCGCAGAAGATTTCGCAGCTGCCCGGCGTGGGCCTGGTTTCCATCAGCGGCGGGCAGAAGCCGGCTGTGCGGATTCAGGCTAACCCGACGGCGCTGGCTTCCTATGGACTCAGCCTGGAAGACCTGCGCGCGGCCCTGGCGCAGGCGAACGTGGATCAGGCTAAGGGCGTGATCGACGGCGCGCGGCAGTCTTACACGATTGGCGCCAACGACCAGCTCTTTTCGAGCGAACAGTACAAGCCCATCATCATCGCCTATCACAACGGCGCTCCGGTGCGGATCAGTGACGTCGCGAACGTCATCGACGGGACGGAGAACAGCCGGCTCGCGGCGTGGATGAATCTGACGCCGGCTGTGATCGTCAACATCCAGCGCCAGCCCGGAGCCAACATCATCAGCGTGGTCGACCGGATCAAGAAACTGTTACCGCAGTTGCAGGCCTCCCTGCCCCAGGCGGTGACGGTGCAGATTCTGACCGACCGCACCACGACGATCCGCGCTTCCGTCAAGGACGTGGAGTTCGAGTTGATGCTGGCCATCGCCCTGGTGGTGCTGGTGGTCTTTCTGTTCCTGCGGAATCTGGCGGCAACGGTGATTCCGAGCGTCGCGGTGCCTCTGTCTCTGATCGGCACCTTCGGCGTGATGTACCTGCTGGGCTACAGCCTGAACAATCTGACGCTGATGGCGCTGACCATCTCTACGGGTTTTGTGGTGGACGACGCCATCGTGATGATCGAGAACATCGACCGGTTCCTGGAGGCGGGAGACTCCCCGCTGGATGCCGCGTTGAAAGGATCAGGGCAGATCGGTTTCACGATTGTTTCGCTGACCGTGTCGCTGATTGCGGTGCTGATCCCGCTGCTGTTCATGGGCGACATTGTGGGGCGGCTGTTCCGCGAGTTCGCGGTCACCCTGGCGGTGACCATTCTGGTTTCGGCGGGAGTTTCGCTGACCCTGACGCCCATGATGTGCGCCAAGCTTCTGAAGCATCGCCAGGAAGGCGACAAGGGCCGCTTCTACGACCTGACCGAGGACTACTACAACCGGATCATCGCTTTTTACGGGCGCACCGTGAAGATTGTGCTGAAGCACCAGACCGCGACGCTGCTGGTAACGTTCGGAACACTGGTTCTTACGCTCTTCTTGTACGTGATTGTGCCCAAGGGATTTTTCCCGGTGCAGGATACCGGAGTGATCCTGGGAGTGTCGGAAGCGCCCGATTTCGTTTCGTTTGAGGCCCTGGCGCAGCGGCAGCAGGAACTGGCGAAAATCATTGTGCAAGACAAGGCGGTGGACAGCCTGTCGTCGTTCATCGGAGTGGATGGCACCAACACCACGCCGAATCAGGGCCGGATCCAGATCAATCTGAAGCCCGTCAATGAACGCTCCGACGATGCTTCCGCGATCATACGCCGGCTGCAACCGGAACTGGCGAAGGTCGACGGCATCACGCTCTACATGCAGCCGGTGCAGGATCTGACGGTCGAAGACCGCGTGAGCCGCACTCAATTCCAGTATTCGATCGAAGATGCGGATGCGCAGGAACTGGCGCAGTGGACCCCGAAGCTGGTGGCCAAGCTGCAAACCCTGCCGGCGTTGACCGATGTGGCTACCGACCAACTGAACAACGGGCTCAAGACGAATGTCACGATTGACCGGGATACTGCGTCGCGACTGGGAATTTTTCCGCAGGCCATCGACAACACGCTGTATGACGCTTTCGGTCAGCGGCAGGTTTCGACGATCTTTACCCAGTTGAATCAGTACCACGTGATCCTGGAAGTGCTGCCGAACTTCGCGTTGACTCCCGAGAATCTCAAGGACATTTACATCCGCCCGAGCGTGGTCACGGCGAACGCGGGCGCGCCCTCGGCCAATGGCGCGGCCGTGGCGACCAGCGGCACGCCGGTTCCGATCTCGACCTTCACCAAGATGCAGTCGAGCAGCGCCTCGCTGGCCAACAACCATCAGGGGCAGTTTCCCGTGGTCACACTCTCGTTCAATCTGGCACCGGGAGCATCGCTGGGAGACGCGACCAAGGCGATTCAACAGGCGGAGAAGGACATCCTGTTCCCCCCCAGCATCCACGCGGCGTTTCAGGGAACGGCTGCCGCTTTTCAAAATTCGTTGGCGTCCGAGCCGTATCTGATTCTGGCGGCCGTGATCACCGTCTACATTGTGCTCGGCGTTTTGTATGAGAGCTACATTCATCCCGTGACCATTCTTTCTACCCTGCCCTCGGCGGGCGTGGGCGCAATTCTGGCTCTGATGATCACCGGGAATGATTTAACCGTGGTGGCGCTGATCGGCATCATTCTTCTGATCGGGATTGTGAAGAAGAACGCCATCATGATGATCGACTTCGCGCTCGAGGCGGAACGCGAAGAACATAAACCGCCGGAGGAAGCGATTTATCAGGCATGTCTGCTGCGTTTCCGGCCCATCATGATGACGACGATGGCGGCACTGCTGGGCGGGCTGCCACTGGCGTTGGGATCGGGAACTGGCGCGGAACTGCGCCGGCCGCTCGGCATCACCATTGTCGGCGGACTGCTGCTCAGCCAGTTGCTCACGCTGTACACGACGCCGGTGGTTTATCTGTGGTTTGACCGGCTGGCCCAGAGGTTCTCGCGCTATCGCGTCGGCAATTCGATTCCGCACGAGCCCATGTCGGCGGACTAGACATGCTGGTCAGAAGATGAGTATCTCGGCTCCATTTATCCGGCGTCCGATTGGCACGTCATTGCTGGCGGCAGCGCTGCTGCTCTCAGGAATTCTTGCGTTCAACTTTCTCCCCGTGGCCTCTCTGCCAAAAATGGATTTCCCTGTGATAAGCGTGGGAGCGAGCCTGCCGGGGGCTGATCCGCAAACCATGGCATCGGCGGTGGCCACGCCGCTGGAGCGGCAGTTCGGACGCATTGCGGCGGTGAACCAGATGACGTCGTCGAGTCAACTGGGAAGCACCGGAATATCACTGCAATTCGATTTGAACCGGAACATCGATGCGGCGGCGCGCGATGTGCAGGCCTCGATCAACGCAGCGCGCAGCCAGCTTCCGGCCAACCTGCCCAGCAATCCCAGTTACCGCAAAGTGAATCCGGCCGACGCGCCCATTCTTTTGTTGGCGTTGACCTCGGACACGATGACGGTGCCGCAGATGTATGACTCCGCCGACTCGATCTTGTCGCAAAAACTGGCGCAGGTGGAGGGAGTGGGGCAGGTTTTTGTGTGGGGCGCGGCACAACCAGCGGTGCGCGCCGAAGTGAATCCGACCTTGCTGAACAAGCTGGGGATTGGGCTGGATACGGTCCGAAATGCTTTGAATGCGTCCAACGCCAACCGGCCAAAAGGGCAGGTGCAGAATGGCGCGTCGGCGCAGATGCTGGACACGACGGACCAGCTCTTTACCGCGGACCAATACCGGCCGCTGATCGTGGCCTACAACCACGGAGCCGCGGTGCGACTCGGGGATGTAGCCGATGTACAGGACGCGGTCGCCGACGTGCGCAACCTTGGACTGGTCAACGGCAAACCAGGAATTGTGATTCCTGTGTTCCGGCAGCCGGGCGCCAACATCATTGACACCGTGGACCGGGTGCGGTCGCTGTTGCCGTATCTGCAATCTTCGATTCCACCGTCGATCAAACTCTCCATTGTGATGGACCGCACGACCACGGTTCGGGCATCGGTGAAAGATATCGAGCGCACGCTGCTGATTTCGATCGTGCTCGTGATTTTGGTGGTATTCCTGTTCCTGCGCACGGTGCGGGCGACGATTATTCCGAGCATTGCCGTGCCCCTTTCGCTGGTGGGAACATTTGGCGGGATGTACCTGCTGGGCTACAGCCTGGACAATCTGTCGCTGATGGCGCTGGCGATTTCGACCGGCTTCGTGGTCGATGACGCCATCGTGGTGCTGGAGAACATTACGCGCTACGTCGAGCACGGCATGGACGTGGTGCAAGCGACGTTCAAGGGAGCGGCTGAGATCGGATTCACGGTTCTTTCGATGAGCGTGTCTCTGGTCGCGGTGTTTATCCCGCTGCTCATGATGGGTGGGATTGTGGGGCGGCTGTTCCGCGAGTTCGCGGTGACGCTGAGTATTGCGATCACAGTGTCACTGCTGGTTTCCCTCACCACAACCCCCACGATGTGCGCCAAGTTCCTGCGGCCGGCGAAGACAGAAAAACACAATATTTTTTATCGGGCCAGCGAGTGGTTCTTCAACCGGCTTCTCGCGATCTACACTCGGGCGCTGCAGTGGGTGCTGGCGCACCAACCGCTGACTGGAGTCGTGACCATTCTGGTGGCCGCGCTGAGCATTTACCTCTACTTTAAAGTGCCCACAGGTTTCTTTCCGCAGCAGGACACGGGACGCATTCAAGGGTCGGTGATCGGGGCTCAGGATATTTCGTTCCAGTCGATGAGCGATAAGATGAGGCGCTACATCAGCATCGTGATGAAGGATCCCGCGGTCGACACGATGGCGGGGTCTACGGGTGGAGGTTCGGCTCTGAACCAGGGCCGGTTCTTCGTGATGCTGAAGCCGCTGGAGCAGCGTGGCCCTTGCCAGAAGCAACATTTCTGGGAGGCGTGCAAGTATGTGACGGCCGACGATGTAATCAACCGTCTGCGCGGCAAACTGGCGGTGGTGCCGGGCGCCACGCTGATTTTGCAGTCATCGCAGGAACTCACCATTGGCGGGCGGTATGGCAACGCACAGTATCAGTACACGCTGCAGAGCGCGAACCTGAGCGATCTGAACACGTGGGCACCGCGCTTGCTCAACAAGCTCAGAACCCTGCCCGAACTGCGGGACCAAAACTCTGACCAGCAGGATAAGGGATTGCAGGCCAGACTGGTGATCGATCGCGACACCGCTAGCCGCATGGGAATCACGCCGCAGACTTTAGACAACGCGCTTTATGACGCTTTCGGCCAGCGGCAGGTTTCGACCATGTACCGGGCGCTGAACCAGTATCACGTGGTCATGGAAGTGGCGCAGCAGTTCCAGCAGACTCCGGAGGCTCTGCAAAACATTTATCTGCGTTCCACCAACGGTGCGCCGGTGCCGCTGGCGGCCTTCACGCACTACGAACCATCGAACACGCCACTGGCCGTGAATCACCAGGGACAGGTCCCTTCGGTAACGATCTCGTTCAACCTGGCGCCGGGAGTTTCGCTGGGTCAGGCCACGGACGCCATTGAGAAAGCCGAGGGCACGATCGGCTTTCCGCCGACGATCCAGGCTAGCTTTCAGGGCACCGCCGCCGCTTTTCAGGATTCGCGTTCCAATATGCTGATCCTGATCCTCACCGCGCTGGGCGCTGTCTATATTGTCCTGGGCATGCTTTACGAGAGCTATATTCATCCCATTACGATTCTTTCCACTATACCGTCAGCCGGTGTAGGAGCGTTGCTGGCGCTGCTGTTGACGCACAACGAGCTCAACGTGATTGGGATGATCGGCATCATCCTGCTGATTGGATTGGTGAAAAAGAACGCCATCATGATGATCGACGTGGCCCTCGACGTCGAACGCACGCAGGGAAAGAAACCGGCGGAAGCGATTTACGAAGCCTGTATCCTGCGTTTCCGTCCCATCATGATGACGACCATGGCGGCGCTGCTGGGCGGGTTGCCGCTGGCTTTAGGCAGGGGAACCGGTTCCGAGTTGCATCGGCCGTTGGGAATCACCATCGTCGGCGGGCTGATCGTGAGCCAGATGTTGACACTGTTCACGACACCGGTCGTATACGTCTATCTCGATCGCTTGAGACTGTTCCTGCGGGGAGGCGAGGCGAAATCTCTGCCCGAAACATCGTCCCCTGGCACTCCCCGCCCGAGTCCGGCTCATTGATCATCTCGGCTTGGACCAGCTCGGCTTGCCGCACTTTCCAGTGCCCGGTCCGACGCCTCTCCGATGAGCGGCAAGTCCTTCATTCGGAACGATCAAGTCGGTTACACTAATAACCTTGTACAACCTGGCTGGAGAAATCCTGCATCGCAGCAGCTTAGAGATAACGCTAGGGATAAAGAGTGCGGCTGCTGCGCAAGGGACAGCTTGTCCCGTATGATGGGAGTAACAATCGTACTGCTTGAGAGATACTTTCATCCCGGTGGTTGACTGGGAGCCAGCGGTTTCCCAATTTCGTTTCGACAAATTCCTTCAGGAGTCACGGATGGTAAAGAAAGCAGCGGCCCTGTTTCTGGTTTGCGCAAGCATAGTTCTGTGGGTGGGTTGTGCTTCAACCAGCAGCCGTTATTTGTACGCGGCAATTCCTGGGTCCAACCAGATTGTTGCATACCGCGAAGATCCCAACTCGGGCATTCTGACGCAACTGGTGGGAAGTCCAATCACAGCGGGCCCGGCGGTTGAGGCCCTGGTGATCGATCCCTCCGGCAAATTCCTGTATGCCGCAAACTCCGGTGAGGGCGACATCTCTCTATTTCAGATTTCGACGTCTGGCACTCTCACGGAAGTCACGCCGCGCACCAGCGTCGCTCCGAACGGCGTCGCTCCCACGCTGCTTGCCATGGACCCGGCGGGAACATTTCTCTATGTTGGCAATTCCGGCTCGAATAGCATTTCGGCGTTTTCCATCAGCGCGAGCAGTGGCGCTTTAACGCCCGTTCCCCAAACCTCCGGTCAGGTGGCTCCAATCGGTGTTACTCCGATCAACATGCAAGTTTCGCCCTCGGGGGGAATTCTCTACGTCACGGGTCCATCCACGGGTATAGGCTTGTCCGGAGTTATCGAGGCCTTTACTCTCAACCAGGGAGTTCTTACCGCGCTTCTTCCGACCTCATTCTTCTATACGGGAACGAATCCTTATGGGCTGGCGGTCAGCGCCGGAGGTGGTTTTCTTTACACTGCCAACAACATCGACGATTCCATCTCGGAGTTCACAATCAATAGCGACGGGTCGCTCAGCCAGTTCGCCTCTCCGCTCCAAGTGCAATACGCTGGGCCGCTTGCGCTTCTGATCGACAAGTCGGGCAAATATCTGTACGTAGCCAATCAAGCGACCTCCTTTCTCACGGGATACTCGGTCGGTTCGAATGGTGCGCTTACCCCGTTGACGAGTTCACCGTTTGCCGTGGGATCAGGGCCCAGTGTGATTGCTACTGACCCGGGCGGGAACTATTTGTTTGTGGGTAACCAGAAGACTCCCGTGATTCAGTCTTTCAATCTGAATACGGGCACCGGAGCGCTTACGTCGGTTGCCACATACCCGCTCCCGGGGAACCCGACTTCGTTTGCGATAACGCCCAAGCCCTGACAGGCGGGAAGAGAAATGGAGACCCGCTCCAAACTTGAGCAGTCCGCATGCGTCCCGGGGTCGAATCCATGTACGCAAGATGTTCTTGATTTAACAAGCGGGTGACAATTGCAGCACGGTGGCATTGGGACAATACGCTGAACGGTACGCAATACGCCGGCGCACCAAACCGCGCTGGGTTATCCAGGTCTGCTATCCCGATGTCTGGATGGTGATGGCGCTGACTCGGGCGGGACCAGGTTCACGACTAGGTCCACACAAATGAAAATCTCCAGTAGCGCGAGCGCCTTCCCCAAGCATTACTATTCTCAGAAATTTCTGCTGGAAAAACTTCAGGAATATTGGGGCGACCGGCTGAGGAATTCGCAGTTGCTGGCGCGGTTGCATCGCAACGTCGCCGTGGAAGGCCGCCATCTGGCGATGCCTCCTGAGAAGTACTACGAACTCACAACCTGGGGCCAGGCCAATGACGTATGGATTCAGGTCGCTCAGGAACTGGGCGAACAAGCGCTCTGCCGCGCCCTGCACCATGCCGGGCTTGAACCCGGCGAACTGGGTGCGCTGTTTTTTACTTCGGTCACCGGCATATCGAGCCCCTCAATCGACGCTCTGCTGATCAACCGCATGGGACTGCCGGCGAACATTCGGCGGGTTCCGATTTTTGGGTTAGGGTGCGTGGCAGGAGCAGCAGGAATTGCGCGTGCTGCGGATTACGTGCGCGCCTATCCCTCGCAAGCCGCCGCGCTCGTGTCGGTCGAGCTTTGTTCGCTGACCATTCAACGGGACGATCTTTCGGTCGCCAATCTCATTTCCTCGGGACTCTTTGCGGATGGCTCGGCGGCAGTCATCGTCACCGGCGACGATCTGCCTTCGACTGGACCCGAGATTGTGGCGACCCGATCCATCTTCTATCCCGACACCGAAGAGATGATGGGATGGAAAGTGACCGAGAAGGGCTTCCGCATCACGCTCTCGCCGGAAGTGCCGGTCCTGATACGCGAGCACCTGGGACACGACGTCGATGCTTTCCTCGCCGATCAGGGTCACAAGCGCAGCGACATTGGAAGCTGGGTGCTGCATACCGGCGGGCCGAAAGTGCTGGAGGCGACTGCGGCGGCGCTCGATCTGCATAACGGGCAGCTCGACGCTTCCTGGGATTGCCTGAAGAAAGTGGGGAACCTTTCGTCCGCATCTGTCTTAGTAGTGCTGGAGGATGTGATGAAGAACCGTCGTCCCGAGCCGGGCACGCTGGGTGTGCTTGCGGCCATGGGACCCGGATTTTGTTCGGAGTTGCTGCTGCTCCGCTGGTAAGCCAGAAATTGGTAAAGTCAAAAAATGGTAAGGTCCGAAGCATGAGTCAGGTGCCAGACACGATCGACGTTTTCGTGATTGGGGGCGGCCCGGCAGGACTGGCAGCGGCGATCGCCGCGCGAGAGCGAGGGTTTCGAGTTCTGGTGGCCGACGGTGTGCAACCGCCAATCGACAAGGCCTGCGGTGAAGGCTTGCTGCCGGATGGACGGGTGGCGCTGGAGCGTCTTGGGATTCACGTGCCCATTGCCGAGTCTCATCCCTTCCGCGGCATTCGTTTTGTGAGTGACGGGTTGTCGGCGGATGCTCGATTTCCGGAGGACAGCTACGGCCTCGCCGTCCGCCGCACTTCCCTACATCACCTGATGACGGAACGCGCGGCCGAACTCGGCGCCAGCCTGTTGTGGCGAACCGCCGTGACCGGTATCTCTGCACAAGGAGTGCATCTCGGCGACCGCGTGGTTCGC
>Ga0209517_10001122_pt1 | contig 41967 bp, 42 predicted proteins | sample PeaSoiMetSII2010_FD_187695 | JGI IMG/M metagenome (GOLD analysis project Ga0209517, IMG submission 187695) | Peat soil microbial communities from Weissenstadt, Germany - SII-2010 (SPAdes) (version 2) | ecosystem: Environmental > Terrestrial > Soil > Wetlands > Peat | place: Germany...
CCCCGCAAAGAACCGTCGACGGGCTCTGGCGACGCATCGGTGACCTGCTCGACCAGTTCACCCCGGACGAATGCGCCAACTATCTCCGAGCCGCTGGATATGGCGGCTCATTCTGAAAATGCTCTAGCTGCGCGATCTTTGCGCAAACCCCCAGGTTGGCTTGCGACGCCTTGATCTTGCGGATGAGCTCTTGGCGTGTTGCAGGATCCGCCCACCGCTGCTTTGGCGCCGCGCTGATCTTTGCGCGTTTCGCCAGGGCGGCGCTCTTTTTGTTCACATTTGGCAGGGCCGGCCGCCGGTCGCGGTCGCGTCGAAATAGATCGCGGCCGCCTTGTCGGCGAGGCAGGCATCGCGGTCGAGGCTCCACTTGAGACCGCCGCTCGCTTGCGCCAACGCGCCCAACTTTTCCGGGTTGCGGCCGAGCAGCACCGGCTACGGCATCCGCCGTTCCTCAACGGCAATCCGCCTTCGCCGCGAATCGCCAGCAGCGCCTTCAAATGCTGCGTGATGCCGAGCCGGCCGGTCGCCCCGTCGATGACAATGCCGATCGCGCGGGCCAGCATTACACCGTCGCGGCGATCAGCGACTCGCGGACGATCTCCGGAATCCGCTTCAGCGTCTCGTCGGGTGTCATCAGCGGCGGCGAGAAGCACAGCGTGTCGCCAATCGCCGGGTCGGTGCTGCCGGGCCGCGCGCGGATCAGGAGACCGCGCGCGTTGGCCTCACGCGCGACCCGTGGGCCCAGCCCGATCGCCGGCGCCTTCGACGACTTGTCGGTGACGAGTTCGACCCCGCACATCATGCCGAGCCCGCGCACATCGCCAACATTGGGCAGGTTGCGCAGCTCCTCGAGCGCTTCCAGCAGCTGCTTGCCCTTGACCGCGGCGCGCTCCACCAGCCCTTCCCGCTCAATGATGCCAACATTGGCGACGCCGACGGCGCAGCACACCGGGTGGCCGCTATAGGTCGCGGCGTGCATGAAGCGGCGTTCCAACGGCGAGTTGAGGATCGCGTCGTGGATCTTCTTCGAGGCGATGACGCCGCCCAGCGGCAGGTAGCCGCTCGTCACCCCCTTGGCGAACGAGACGAGGTCAGGCTCGACCCCCCAATGCCCGAGCGCGAACCAGCGCCCGGTGCGGCCAAACCCGGTGATCACCTCGTCGGCGATCATCAGCACCTGATAGCGGTCGCAAATCTCGCGCAGCTTGGGGAAATAGGTCGGCGGCGGCACGATAACCCCGCCCGCGCCCATCACCGGCTCGGCGATGACCGCGGCGACCGTGTCCGGCCCCTCGGCGAGGATCGCCTTCTCGACCGCCTCGGCGGCGGCGATGCCGGGGTCCTCGTTGCCCTGGTAGCGATAGGCGTAGGGCGGCATCACCTGGATAAAGCCCGGCACCAGCGGCCCGAACATCTTATGGTAGGCGGCCATGCCGGTAGCGCTCATCGCCGCCATTGTCACGCCGTGATAGGCGTGCCAGCGCGAGATGATCTTGGTCTTGTCGGGCTTGTCCTGCGTCTTCCAGTAGAAGCGCGCGAACTTGAAGGCGCTCTCGTTCGATTCCGCGCCCGCCGTGGTGAAATACACGCCCGAGCTGTTCGAATAGGCGTGGCTGACGATCATCTCGGCGAGCTTGATCGCCCATTCGTTGGTCTGGCCGATATAGGCCGAGGCGTAGGCGATCTTGCGCATCTGCGCCGCCGCCGCGTCGGCGAGCTCACCGCGCCCGTGGCCGATATTGACGTTCCACAGCCCCGAAAGCCCGTCGATCAACCCCTTGCCGTCGACGTCATAGAGCATCTCGCCCTTGCCGTGATCGACAAAGAACGGCGCCTTATGGTCCTCCGGATGATGCAGCGGGTGGACCAGGAACTGGCGATCGGTTTCCAAAAGCTGCGTCGTGCCGTCCATCAATGCCTCCAAGCATTTCCTTCCGGTTCACCACCCCGGCGTAGTCCGCGGCCCATGTCCGTCATGGGTACCGGCCGTCGCCGGTATGGATCAGAAGGGAGGTATCCCCTTAACCTACGATCACCGCCGCGGCAGGTCGAGCGGATAGATCGCGGATCGGCTCGCAAATTTGTGAAGGCCACGATCGCCGCCCAAGCTGTATCGTAGTTACGGACACTCGGTCCTCGTTGGCGTTAGCGAACCATGCGGCTGATCGCTCTACTTGCCCTGATTTTCGTCCTCGCGGGTTGCGCCGCCGGGCCGCCGATGACCCCGTGCCCCGACCCCGATCCTGATCCGAACAGCCCCTGCGCCACCTCGCACAGTCACACCTACGACGGGCGAAGTTAATTCCAGGTCAGCGGTTCGGCAGGTCGAGCGGATAGATCGGCCGGCGCACCTTCACGAAGGTGAGCTGACTGTAGTCCGAGGTGCACACCCCGATCCCGGCGCAATCGACCACGGCCTTCGCCATTTGACCCAAGCCGGCGCGCCAATGAACCCGGCTCTTCAGCATCACATAGTGTTTTTGCAGCGGGTCGATCCCGAGGCTTAGGAAGCAATTGAGATCGCTCGGCTCGACATGGCGCGGGATCAGCGCCACCTCGACCCTGCCGGTATCGATCACCACCGACGGGCCCATGTCCGTCAGCACGCCGCGCCCCACTGGTCCTTTGTTGCGGAATCGCCCGTTCGAGATCGTCTTGACCGTACCGGTGAGCGACAGGGCCGGGCTCTCGCCCGGGATCTGCGGCATCTTCATTTTACCGCCGACCGACAGCGTGACCTGCGCACCGATCCCGGCGGTGATCGCCTGTTGCACCGCTTGCGGATCGAAAATCGCGAACGCGGCGACGTTCTCTAAGCCTGCCTTGATGATCTCGCCGAGCACGATGGTCGTGTCCATCGTGCCGCCCGAGGCGCAATTGTCGTAGTGGTCGAGGAGCACGATCGGGCCCTCGCCCGGCCCCAGCGCCGGCATCGCCTTGGCCCGCCCCAGCGCCTCGGCCAGCGGCTCGATCTGGTAGACAAAGGCATCACGCTCGACCCAGGCGCGATCCAGGAGCTCGTCGCGCAGCCGCTCGGCCAGGTCGCGGTCGCCGTTCGTGACGACGACTGCTGACAGCCCGGCATTGGCGATATCGGCATGCGGGAAGCCGGTGAAGAGGCTGGCGATCAGCGCGCCGTCTTCAACGGTCATGCCAGCGCAACGCGCCTGCAGCTCCTTGTTCGGGTGATCGTCGGACCCCTGCCGCATGACATGAGGCAGCATCGGCACATTGCCCCAGGCGATCACCGGCCTCACCTCGCCGCGGATCGCGCGCATCAGGATATCGCCGGCGCGCACCGCGGTCTCGTAGGTGTCGATATGCGGGTAGGTGCGATAGCCCGATACCACCGTCGCGTTCTCGATCATCGCCGGATAGAGGTTGGCGTGCATGTCGTAGGAAACCGCGATCGGCGTCCGCGCATCAAGCGCGCGGATGCGGCGCAACAGCTCGCCCTCGCCGTCCTCGAAGCTCTCGGTGACCATGGCGCCGTGCAAGTCGAGGAGGATGCCGTCGAACCCGCCTTTCGCCACCGCCTCGCAGATGTGGCCGGCGATATGCTCGAACGCCGCGTCGTCGACCGGCCGGCTCGGCGAGGCGCCAGCGGCGATCGGCAACACCACTTCCGCCCTCTCGCGCGCGGCTACGTCGAGATAGGCGCCGAGCCCCGATCCGGTGCCGCGATAGGCCGCGACCGCTGCGTCCCCGTACAGCGGCCCGGGCCCATGCCCGAAACGCGCAAGCGGCGTCGGCACCGGCGAGAAGGTGTTGGTCTCGTGCTTCATCATCGCGATCAACAGGCGCATGATCGGCCTCCATTGTCGCGGCAACGATACCGGCCGAGGGGAACGCCATGCAACGCAGCACCGACCGCATCCTGACCACCCATGTCGGCAGCCTGCCGCGCCCCGCCGATCTCTACGAGATGATCAAGGCCAAGCAGGAGGGCGGTACGATCGATGCCGCCGCCTTCGCCACGCGGGTCAAAGGCGCGGTCGCCGAGACCGTGAAGCGTCAGGCCGATGCCGGCATCGACATCGTCGCCGATGGCGAGATGGGCCGGGTCGGCTTCATCCCCTATGTCAACGAGCGCCTCACCGGCATCGAGCCGAGCCCGGGCGAGGTCGCCTCCTATTGGAACGAGTCGCGCGAGTACAAGGCGTTCCCCGAGTTCTACGCCTGGGCCCAATCGCAGGCTGGGGCCGCGGGCAGCGCCGGCCGCACCCGGTGGATGTGCACCGGCCCCGTTTCCTACAAAGGCCACGCCGGGCTTGCCGTCGACATCGCCAATCTCAAAGCGGCAATGGCGGGGCTCAGTGTGACGGAAGCGTTCATGCCGGCGGTGTCGCCCGCCAACCTGGTCAACTGGAACCGCAACCTCTTCTACAAGGACGAGGAAGAATACCTCTACGCGGTCGCCGACGCGCTCAAGGAGGAATACAAGGCCGTGATCGACGCGGGCTTGATCCTCCAGATCGACGACCCGCTCCTTAGCTCCTATTACGTGATGCACCCCGAGGTGAGCCTCGACGGCTGGCGCCATTGGGCGGCGACGCGGGTCGCGGCGTTGAACCATGCGCTCAAGGGCCTGCCGCCGGACCGCATCCGCTACCATACCTGCTACAGCATCAATATCGGCCCGCGCGTCCATGACCTGGAACTCAAAAACATCGTGGACACGATGCTGTCGATCAACGCCGGCGCCTATTCGTTCGAGGCCGCCAACCCGCGCCATGAGCACGAATGGAAGGTGTGGGAAACGGTGAAGCCGCCTGACGGCAAGTCACTGATCCCAGGCGTAATCACCCACTCTTCCAATATCGTCGAACACCCTGAACTCATAGCCGAGCGCATCGGCCGTTTCGCCAAGGTCGTCGGCCGCGAGAACGTCATCGCCGGCGCCGATTGCGGTTTCGCCAGTTTCGCCGCGACCTGCGAGGTCCACCCCTCCGTCGTCTGGGTCAAGCTCGCCGCCCTCGCCGAAGGCGCGCGGATCGCGAGCCGAGAGCTGTGGAGCTAGTTCGCACTCACGGCACCCGCTTCAGGTCGAGCGAGTAGGTGCAGATGATGCTCCACACCTTGCCGGTGAACTGGTCGCCCTGGATTTTGCCGACGAGGGCGACCCCGCCACTCGAGGTCTCTACCGAACCGCTAACGTCGCCGTCGTTGCTTACGATACCGGGAACCTCCCCATCATAGGTTGGGTTGTAGGTGTAGACAGCCTTGCCGTCCTTGATCACCATCTGGCGCTTGAACGGCCCCTTGAGGCATTTCGAATAATTGTGATCGTTGGGATCGTCGGTCAGCGTCTGCGTTCCCTTGTAGACGCCGTCGTATTGCGCGGTCTGCGCCGTGGCTAAATTCATCCCCCAGACAGAAGTGATGCCGAGCGAACCGAGCACTGCCGCCAAGCGGACAGCGCCGCCCAAGTTTCTTCCCGCCCTCATCTTCCTCCCCTGGCCCACAAGGCTGGATCGTTCCGCATCTTAGAGCATGATCTTGCCGTAGGGCAGCGTCCGCGCCGCGCCGGCCAGACCGGCGCCACTTATGATGGGCGCAGCCCCTGGATACGGCGGAGCTGCCCGGTCTTGACCCAGACCGTACAACCCTGGGGACCGGCAGTCGCCCGCAGCGCGCCGTCGCACGGCAGCCGCAGCCAGGATTGCGGCTCAAAATACTCCTCGCCCTCGTCGAAGCCGCCGTCGAGCACCAGGAACTCGGCCCCATCCGGAATCGACAACCTAATTTCGCCGCCGGGCGCCCAGCGCTCCAGCCGCACATCTTCATGTTCGTCGCGGAACAGCGGCGTCAACTCCACTCCCGGCCGGCCGGATGCGGGCACGTGAGCCGTCTTCGCGGTATCGATCCGCACCAGGATCCGGTCGGCGGGATCAAACTGCCACAATTTGACGAAGAGCACGCAACCCGGCTCCGAACCCGGGCGGTGGTGCGACGTCGGCGGGTTGCGGATATAGGATCCCGCCGGGTAGTCGCCATGTTCGTCCTGAAAGACGCCATCGAGCACGAGGAATTCCTCGCCGCCGCCATGCGTATGCGGCGAGAACCGGCTTTTCGGCGCATAGCGGACGATCGAGGTGGCCCGCGCCACCTCGTCGCCGATGCGGTCGAGCATGCGCCGTTCGACCCCGGCGATGGGTGACGGGACCCACGCAAGGCGAGCCGCGTGAACTACCGCGCGCTGCGAGAAATCCGCGTTGAGCTCCACCGCTATCCTCTGCTCGGGGCGACAATCATTGCAGAATTGCCTCTATACCGTAGCTTAATACCTCTGCCGGACGCCCATGCGCGTTTCGAGCCCGCAATATCCGATTTCGTGGTCGAAGCGGGCCGGACTCGGCACGGCGATTCGGTCGCAAGTTTAACAACGCCGTTTTCACACCCTTGTTCGCGCCCGGTCCGCCAAGGCGGTAGCGCACTCCAAAGAACCGCGCCGAGCCGCATGGTACTGTTCGCGATTATCGCGTGGGGGATTCGATGGTTGAAGAAGTTTGGAGCGGCTTTCTGCGATTGTCGCTGATTTTCTGCCAGGTACGGCTGCGGCCGGTTGCCAAGCTGACTGAGCGCCACTTGGGGATGGGAGGCGCCGAGGCCGAGAACGTCATCGACATCGATCGTTTCGTGCCGCGTGATCGGATCAACAAGACCTATGTCGACACCGCTTATTACATGTATCCAGACGGCGATCTGGCCTCCGATGCGCTGCTCGCCGTGCGCGTCGGCATGCTGCGAAACGAGCGCGTGGCGCTTGGGCATGTTCGGATTGGCAATCGCGAACTCCCCGTGCTCATCGAGCCCTATGAGTCGGGTTTGCTGATGTCGACCCTCCATCCCGACGAAGATCGATATCCGAGCGAATTTACCGAGCGAGCCGAAGATTCCGTGCCCCCTGACATGATCGACATTGCCGGTGACGTCATCAAACGACGCGCTGATGACTTCAAGGCTGGGGACTCTGTCGCCAGACGGGAGCCAGCGCCTCTGGCGGCCCGCCCCCCTAGCCGGCGGCGGCCCTGACCAAAGTGGCCGGCGGATAAGCTGACGGTAACGTCAGGAACCATCGTCTGCGTATTGTATCGTCGTCGCAGACAGGCCGGGAGCGCAGGAGGGGGACGATGCAGTTCGGCTACTTCACGCTGAGCGACAACCACTACGAAAACAACGTACGGACCGCCAACGATCTCATCGCCGATATCCTCGACGAGGCGGTCTATGCCGAGGAGGTCGGGCTGCATTCGGCGTGGATCGGCGAGCACCATTTCTCGACCCTGGGCGTCTTGTCCTGCCCCGATCTAGTGCTGGCGCAGGTCGCGGCGCGCACCAAGAAGATCCGCCTCGCCCCGGCCGTCACCGTGCTGCCGCTGCATCACCCGATCCGCGTTGCCGAGCAATGGGCGACTTTGGACATGCTGTCGGGCGGGCGGGTCGATTTCGCCGCCGGGCGCGGCTACGATCGCCGCGAATACGGGCCGCTCGGCGCCTCGTTCGAGGATAATCAGGCGATCTTCGAGGAGGGATTCGAGATCGTCCAGCGCCTGTGGGCGAGCCCCGAGCCCCTCACCCATCGCGGCAAGCATTATCAATTCGATGACGTCGCGATCACCCCACAGCCGGTGCAGCGGCCGATCCCCGCCTATGTCGCCTCATTTTCGAAGCCATCCATCGAGTTGGCGGCTCGATTGGGCATGAACCTCATCGTCGCGCCGTTCGCCGCAGCGATGACCTTTGGCGGGTTGCGCCAAGTGCACGAGGTCTACGACGAGGCCTGCCTCCGTCACGGCAACAAGCCCGAGCGGCTGATGTGCAGCTATTTCCTCCACTTCGCCGACAACCCGGCCGCCGAGGAGGCTGCCCGCGCGCGCCAGATCCGCTACTACAAGGAATGCGCCATCGCCGCCTTCCCCGGCGACCTCGCGACCGCGCCGCCGAGTTATCGCTATTTCGTCGAGATCGTCGACCGGCTCGCCAAGGTGCGGCCACAGGATCTCTCCGACAATTCGGTGCTGCTCGGCACACCGGGGCAGATCGTCGACAGCCTGAAAAAGGTTGAGGCCGCCGGGGTCGCCGAGGTGATCCTTTACGTCACCGTCGGCCTCAAGCCGCATGCCCAAGTCAAGGACGAGATGGCCCGTTTTATGGCTGAGGTGGCGCCGGCCTTCGCCTGAGCCTCAGGCGAATCTTCAGAAAAAATTCACCAAGTGTGACGTGGATCACAGTTGCCAAAGACTGCGATGCCTATCTCCAACCCACGCGATTTGGTTTCTGGGACGACTGCCATGACCTACAACACGATGACCGGCTGGATCGAGATCGCCGACGAGCGGCACTTCGTCGAGACGGCGATGGCCGAGCGCATGCCGCAACCGAGCGAGCGTCAGCATCTTCATCTCGGCTCGGCGATCTTCAGCCTGCCGTGCCGCGTCCTCGACGCCCTGGTGCACCACCACGCGGAAGACACGCGCCACTAGACGAGACCGCTGCTTTCGCCGCCCGCCGGAAACCGCTAAAACAAGGGCCTGCCCAATCCTACAGGACGTCGGATGCAGGCCCCGACCGCGATCGAGAAGCGCAGGCTGTTCGAGGGCCATGCCCTCTTCGGCAAGCTGGCGCCGGACGACCTCGACGCGCTGTTGTCGCATGCGCGGGTCGAGCATTTTCCGGCCGGGCGCGAAATCTTCGCCAAGGGCTCGCCCGGCCGCAGCATGATGGCGATCCTCGCCGGCAGTGTGCGGATCAGCGCGCCCACGCCCGCCGGACACGACATTGTCCTGGCGATCCTCAATTCCGGCGAGGTGTTCGGCGAGATCGCCGTGCTCGACGGGCAGGATCGCACCGCCGATGCGACCGCGATCGCCGACAGCTACCTCCTGGTGCTCGATCACCGCGACTTCATGCCCTTCCTGGAGCGGCGGGCCGATCTCTGCATCCTTTTCTTGAAGCTCCTGTGCCAGCGCCTGCGGCTCACCGACCGCCAGGTCGCCGAGGCGATGTTCGGCCGGCTCGAGGACCGCATGGCCAAGGCGCTGGTGCGCCTCGCCGGCGGCTCCGCGCGGGCCGGCCACGGCGCGGTGCTGCGCCTGTCGCAGCAGGAATTGGCCGGCATGGTCGGCGCGACCCGCGAAAGCGTCAACAAGCAGCTCCAGATCTGGCAGGGCGCCGGCAAGCTGCGCCTGGGCAAACGGCTCATCGAAATCCCCGACCTCGCCGCGATCGAGGCGCTGACGTAAAGTCGGGGCTAGATTCCGCTGGCGCGGAATGCGGCTCCAGCCGAAGGCGGCGCGGAGCACCGCCGCACTTGATAGGGACTCAGCATGGACCTCAACCAACTGAAGGAAGCGGCCATCGAGGCGACGACGCGCGCGCTGCAGCAGAAATTCGATGTGATGCCGAGCGAGGAAAGCGACGAGTGGGAGGATGAATACCGCCGCCAGTTCGCGCTGATGAAGCAGCGGTATGCGGTCGACACCAAAGCGATCGTTCGCCCGCCGGTCAGCGCGGGTCCGGCGCTGCAATTGCCTGAGCTGACCGGCGACCGCGAGCACATCCACTGGGCCGAGCAGGTGCGCGCCGACCGAATGCGCGAGGTCACCGACGCGGCGCGTCGCACCTGGATGGCCCGGACCTGGACCCGCGCCAAGCTTTGGGTCGACACCCGCGACGTGCCGGTCGCGACGCTTCTCCAACGCACCCAGGCGCAATACGACGACTACCGTCGCAAAACCAACGAGCAGCAGAAAGCCACTGCCGCTGCGGCGCAGCAGAAGGCCGCCGCCATCGCCACGCACCAGGCGAAGCTGCAAAAGGCCGGGATCACCGAAGAGGGGCTCATCGAGCTGATCGACGCCAGCGAACGCATGACGCCGACCCCGCTCACCGACAAGCTCGCCGAGCTTTCGGGCGTCGACCGCAATCTGCGTGTCTTCGCCACCGCCGACCCGAAGACGCTGCTGGTCAAGGAAAAGAACCTGACCGGGAGCCACGATTACGGCATCGAGCGCGACGAGGGTATCGTCGCCGACCTCAAACTGTTCGCCGCGGCGCCCGCTCCCTAACGATGCCCGACGCCGACACCATCCCGGTCATCGACCTCGCGCCCTATCTCGCCGGCGTTGCTGGCGCGCTCGACCGCGCCGCCGAAGAACTACGCGTCGCGCTAACCGAGATCGGCTTCTATTTCATCACCGGTCACGGCGTGCCGCCGGAGCTGACCCGCGACACGTACCACGAGGCCGCGCGTTTCCACGCCCAGCCGCTCGACAAGAAGCTCGCGATCAAGCTCGACAAGCACAATGTCGGCTACTTGCCGCTCAAAGGCGACACACTGCGTACCTCGACCGTCGCCACCGTCACCAAGGCCAATCTCAACGAGGCGCTGTTCGTCGCCCGCGACTTGCCTCCCGACCACCCCGACGTCGTCGCCAACCGCCGCTTCCGCAGCGCCAATCAGTGGCCCGCCGGCCTGGCGGGGTTCCGCGAGAGCGTCACTGCCTATTGCGATGCGATGGAGGGGCTGGTGCGGAAACTGGTGCCACTGTACGCCCGCGCGCTCGGCCTGCCGGCCGGGTATTTCGACGCGCCGTTCGCCGAGCCGCAATACAAGCTGCGGATGACCCACTACCCGCCCGAGCCCGGCGCACCGGACGACGAGTTCGGCATCGCCCCGCATACCGACACAAGCTTTCTGACGCTGCTCGCGCCCAACGCGGTGCCGGGACTCTCGATCCGCAGGCAAACCGGCGAGTGGATCACCGCGCCCGCCATTCCCGACGCTTTTGTGGTGAATGGCGGCCAGCTCCTGCAGCGCTGGACCAACGACCATTTCCTCGCCACGCCGCACTGCGCCGTCAACCGCTCGGGCGGCGAGCGCTACGCGCTGGCGTTTTTCTGCGACAGCAACATCGATCGGCCGATCGCCGCGGTGCCGACCTGCGTCGGGCCCGACAACCCGCCGAAATACGAGACGACCTATTACACCGACTACATGATCCGCTATCAGCAGCAGAGCTATAACGTCTTCGGCGAGACCAAGGATGCCGCGGAATAACGCACGGCGTTAGTGGATAGCGCGGCACTTATCCGCCTTACGCTTATCCGTCGCGTCACATGACATCCCCGCACGGGTGAGCTAGGATCGCAGTCGAACCCGTTGTGGGATCGATAAGGCGAGCGAAAAATCGCCAACCGTGAACAGGAGCAACAAGTCGATCCGGTGGCATTTCTTGCGGCCGTCAGAACTTGCGAGACGTCGATCCGAGAATAGGCAACCTCTATAGAAACTAGGTACCGTTAAAGAAACACGCCGGCCTCGCCCGTTTTGCGCCACCGCTTGGCACCCCCGGTTTGACAATCTGGGAGGTCTCCATGGCGCAAGCGCGCTCGATTGCCGGATCCGCTAACACCGCCGGCTTTGTGCTCGGCCGAAAGCTCGACAGCATTCCGTTCAGCGGCTACCACATCTTGATCATCGCCGTTCTCGCGCTCGTCGGCTTTATTGAGGGCTACGATCTGGTGATGACCGGTTCGCTGTTGGTGCTGGCGAAGGAGCCGCTGCATCTGACCGGGCCCGACATCCGCTGGCTCGCCGTCGGACCGACCTTGATGCTGTGCGTCGGCGGCTTCGCGTCTTCCGCGGTATCGGATCACTGGAGCCGCAAGACCGTGATGCTGATCGGGGTGATCGCCACCACAGCCATGACCCTGTTGATCCCACTGGTGCAAAATTCCGAACAGCTGATCATCGTGCGGCTGTTGACCGGCCTTGGTGCGGGCGGCGCGGTCTCGGCGGCATTTCCGATCGCCGCCGAACTGATGCCGGCGCAGCACCGGCGCACCTATGGCGCGATCTATGAGGTGTCGCTGGCGATCTCCTTTACCGTGGTGCCGTTCCTCGCCTCCCTGCTCGCGGGCAACGCCGACGCCTTCCGCTTTCTGGCGCTGCCGGGCGGGTTGGCGATAACCGTCGTGCCGGTGCTGGTCTATTTCGTGATCCCTGAAAGCCCGCGCTGGCATCTGCGCAGGGGTCAGGCGCAGGCCGCGGTCGACATCGTCAACCGGATCATCCGGCGAGGCGGCAACCGCGTGCATCTGTTGACGGTCGCCACGCTCGGGGATCATCAGGAAGCCGCCCGCGAGCAGCTTCCACCCTATTGGGCGTTGTTCGCTCCAGGCCAGCTGCGTTGGACCACGGTCGGCATTCTCAGCGGCATCTGCGCCGGCACCGCGTATTTCCTGATTTCGGTGCTGCTGCCCAAGGCGCTGGTCGATCAGGGCCTCGCCGTCAGCGCCGGCTTCGCGCTGACGTCGCTGGTGTATTTCGCCAGCATCCCGGGCAAGGCGTTTACTGGCTTTCTGATGGAGATCATCGGGCGGCGCTGGACGATCGCCTACGCGCTCGCTGGATCGCTTCCGGGCCTGTGCCTGATGCTGATGGCGCACCAGGCGGGGGATTACGCGACGGTCGTCATGGTCGCCGGCGCGCTGATCACCGGCTTCACCGTGCTGTCTGCCTTCACCGCCACGCGGGTCTATCTCTCCGAGCAGTTCCCGACGGCATTGCGCGGCCGTGGGCACCTCTTCGGCGAGTCGTTCGCGCGGCTGTTCGCCGGTGGCCTAGCGCCGTTTCTGATGGAGCCGTACACCGGCTCGGCGACGATCTTCTTCGGCACGATCTTGGTGGTGGTGGCGATCGGCGCCTTTATCCCGCTGGGCCTCGGCCGCGAGACGGTCGGCCAGCTCGAAACGGTGACCGAGGGCGTGCCGGCGCTCGCCTGACGGGGTCGCAAGCGGGGCCGCTTCGCTGTGCCGGGCGAGGCGGCCTCGCTTTCAGATTACCTGCTATCTCGGCTCAAATCCCGGGAGCTCGTGCTGTTCGCGCAGGGCGCGGCCGAGGCGCTCGTCCTGGCGACCCCGTTGCTCTAGGTGCTCTCAACGGACGGGAGCCGGGTCCATTGCGCTTCGACGCGGCCAAAAAACGACGGCGGCAAGCATCGAGCCCGTGAGTGCGGGGCTCAGCGTTAGCCCTAAATCCAGCCGGTGCCGGCTGGCGAGTAAATCACCCATCGCGGTGCCGCGGCGCGAGCCGCCACAGTGCTCGCCCAGGGGTTAAAGAAAGCCATCCACGGCCATGCGCCAGGCGCATTGCGGCCCGACACCGCGCCCGGCGGCGTTGCCGCTCCACAAATTTCGGCGCATTGTTCGCGGACGACCCAACGAAGGAAGATCGGCATGGCCGCTCAGCCGCAGACGACGCTCAGCAATACGGGCAAGCCGCAGGCGCTCTACGAGAAGCTCGAAGAACGCATCCTCGCCCGCGACCAGAAGGGCGCGAGCGACGTTTATTACGACCTCGTGCGCGCCGGCCGGCCGATGACCGAGATCGTCGCCGAGGGTGTGCGCATCCACGCGCCTTACACCCATGTGCCCTATCACGAACGGATCGACGACGGCTACGTCAACTTCGTCAACAATGACCATTGCCTATTGTCGGCGCGCGCCTCGCTGCAGTTGTCGAAGCTGGTGCCCGAGGATTGCGCCGCGCTGCCCTACGCGCAGACGGTCTGGTACATCCCGACCGGGCTCGACATCTGGAACCAGAAGATTTTGAAGGCGCCCGGCCATTACGCGCGCGCCCCGGGTTGGTCGATGCCGCCGGGCCCGCCGCCGATGCCGGAGGTCGCCTGGGCCGACCAGGAGCCGGAACATCTCGACGGCCCACTGCAGGAGCGGCTCGACCATTGGATGACCTTGGTCCAGCGCGGCAACGTGCTCGAAGCCTACCGCGTCTTCCTCGGCCTCATGGAGAACCCCAGCGAGCGCAAGGCGGTGCTGGCCCAGCTTGTCCATGCCGGCTTGATGGATGTGCAGGACCGCGCGCTCTACAACCGCTCCTACACGACCGGGCACAAGGCGTTCCGCGCCCGCGCCACGGTCGACCTCGGCAATTTCCTCGGCTGGGACGACGCGCATAACGTCGTCTATGCCGGCGCGCTCGACATCGCGGTCGGCCCGCGCTGGTACTCGACCTACGAGATGGCCTGCAACGCGGTGCAGATCTTCCTCGAAAAGGCGACGATCTCGGCGATTCCGTATGCCGGCGTCACCAATGCCGAGGCCGCGATCCTCGCCAACAACAAGGCGGTGCTCTCCGCCGACGAGCAGAAGGCGTTCGAGAAGGCGGTGATCCGCGACGCCGAGCCGGCCTATGTCGAGGCGCTATCGAAGCTGTTGGAAGCCGGCAAAAGCCCGCGCCGCATCCTCGACGCGCTGCAGGTGGCTTCCGCGCAGGTGATCCTCGAAACCCGCGGCGTCAACAATTTCTCGCTGCCCCAGCACTGCTTCGAATACCTCAACACGATGGCCTGGTACTTCGACAACTTCCAGCATAAGCAGCAGCTGAAGCTGCTCTATACCGCGACCGCGTATCTCAACCGCGCCGCCTGGCACCAGAAGGGCATCAACGACGCCGAGCCCAACAAGCCGAAGGCGCCGGCTGGCGCGTCGAAGCTCAGCGGCGGCGAAATCCTCGACCGGTTGGACCAGGCCGCCATCGCCCTCGACGGCAAGGCCAGCGTCGACTGGACTCAGGCCTATCTCGACAACAGCAAGGATCGCGGCCCGCTGATCCAGCGCTTGGCCCTGTTGTCGGCGCGGATGGGCAATGATCCGCATAATCAAGAGATTGGTCAGGTTCTCCTCGAAGACTACGCGAAGAACCAGGGCCATAATCGCGACCGAATGTTGCTCGCCTGCGCGCACCACACCGCGGTCCACCGCAAATACGGCAACCCGCTCGATTGCGCCAATCGCTTCGGCGCCGCGCTGGGGATCGCCCGCCTGCAATAGGTGAGACGCTGATCGCGGCAACGGCAAGGCTCCTAACCTGCGCCGTTGCCGCGCTCGTTCTCATCGCCGTCGGGGCCCGCGCCGACGACGTTGTCTTGTTGTATCGCGCGACGTGGGGAAGCTTGCCGGCGGCTCGTATCCGGGTGGTTGGACACACAACCCCCAACACCTATCGCATCGAAATCTCGATCGCCAGTGAGGGGCTCCCGAATCTCGTCACGCATTTCCGCGCTACCGCGATCGTCGACGGCCGGCTCACGGCTGGCCAGCCGCCCCTGCCGGCGCGGTTCGACGCCAACTACGACCTACGCAAGCGCAAGGACAGCAAGTTGCGTATGACCTTCGTCGCGCGCGGTGCCGCAATCGTCGCCGAGCGCGGCGCCGAGGACACCAGCCGTAGGAAGGTGCTGGCGGAGGAATTCCGCCGCAACGTGGTCGATCCGTTGAGCGCGCTCATGGCGATTCAGGCGGCCGTGCGGCGCGGCGAAACCGCCTTTACCGTTCCGGTCTATGACGGCACCCGCCGCTTCGACACCGTCGGCCGGGTATTGCCCCGCGACCCGCGCGAACCCGGCATCCACCTCGCCATAACCCTCAAGGCGCTCGCCGGCTTCAAGGGCGAAACCAGTAATGACGGCGATCCCGACGATGCGCCGCGCCCGGTCTCGCTGACCCTGTCAGACGACGCGCGACTTCTGCCTCTCGCGATGTCGGTCCCGATCTGGTTCTTGCCGCTCGACGTGTCGCTGGAGCGGGTCTGCGATCCGAGCGCGCCGTGCAAGTGGTGACGGCACACAGAACCTCCGGCCGCGAGGGCTAGAGGTTCGACGATTCTCGATGGTTACGGCGTATGCTCGGTGGTTGGGTCGATCATCTTGCGCACCTCGGTGATCTTGGTCGCCGGAAAGCCGCTGATTTCCGCGTGCTTTTTGATGATCGCCTCGTCCTTGGCGAGATAGACGCAAAACGTCTTGTCGGCGGCGACATAGCTCTCGACCCATTGGATATCGGGGCCAAGCTCGCGCAGCACGCCGTTGGATTTTCCAGCGGCGGCACGGAGTTGCTCGCGCTCCAAGGAACCGGCGCCGGGGATGTCGCGTTCGATGATGAATTTGCGCAGTGCCATTTGTCGTCTCCTCGATTGAAAATGGGGCGCGGGAATTACCCTAGCCCCGAGCGGACGGCAAATCACCAAGTCTTGTCTCGACCCGCGCCGGCAAGCCACCCAGCAAAACCCCCGGCCGAGTGACCGGGGGTTTTGCGTAACCGCCTAGGCGGCGTCAGCGCCAGTGATGATCCCAGCGATTTCCGTGATCCCAGCGATCCTGGTGATACCCGCCACCAAACCCGAAAAAAATCCTCGGGGCGTAATAGGGGTAGTGCATGGCAACCACCGGGGGCCGGTACCCGTAATCTTGAGCCTGCGCCGGGCTGGTCATCATCGCAGCAGCGCCCAGGCTCACCGCGGCGATCGCACCGAACCCAAGGCGACGGTACCAGCGATTTTGCGTGAGGGGCATTGTACCCTCCCATCCTCTAATGCCTGACCATGTACGGTCGCGATAATAAGTAAACGATACCGTAGCGTTTACAATAGCCATTGGCAAAAAATTTTCGGCCTGTTCGCGAACCGCGCGAGGCCAAGGTGCCGGGTCTTGACCGGCAGTGGCGAAGCGGATCAGGCTCTGGCAAGCAGCGAAAATGAGGAATCCGCATGGCCCAGACGCCGGCCGCCTATGCCCGCCACCGCGAAGGCGGGCAGCCCCCCTACCTCTACCCCGACTATGCCAGCACGGTGAAACGCGCGCCGACACGGCCGCTCGTCCATTTCGAGCATACGCTGTCCGAAATCACCGGGCCGAGCTTTTCGAGCGGTTGGGCCGGACCCGCGGCAACCGACCTGACCAAGCAGCACAAAGGTGAGCCGCTCGGCGAGCGGATCATCGTCACCGGTCGTATTCTCGACGAGGACGGAAGCCCGATCCCCAACACGCTAGTCGAGCTGTGGCAGTGCAACGCTGCCGGCCGCTATCATCACCCCGTCGACCAGCACGATGCGCCGCTCGACCCCAATTTCACCGGCGCCGGCCAGGCCATCACCGACGGCGAAGGGCGCTACCGCTTCGTCACGATCAAACCGGGCGCCTATCCGTGGCGGAACAGCCCCAACGCATGGCGCCCGGCGCATCTGCATTTCGGCGTGTTCGGCGGTGGGTTCGTCACCCGGCTGGTGACGCAGATGTATTTCCCGGGCGACCCGCTGTTGCAATACGACCCGATCTACCAGAGTACCGCCGACGTCGCCGCTCGCGAGCGGCTGATCTGCGATTACGACCCCAATCTGAGCGAAGCCGAATGGGCGCTCGGCTATTCGTTCGACATGGTGCTGCGCGGTCACGAAGCGACCCCGTTCGAGGCGGCGTGATGGCGGCAAAGCTGATCCCGACGCCGGGGCAGACCGTCGGGCCGTTTTTCGCGCTGGGTCTCGACCGGCCGGAATGGAACGACTTGACCCGCAACAACCCCGCGGGCGAGCGGATCGTCATCGAAGGTCGCGTGCTCGATGGCGACGGTGCGCCGGTGCCGGACGCGTTCCTCGAATTGTGGCAGGCCAACGCGGCGGGGCGCTACGACCACGTCGCCGACGAGCAGACCGACAAGAAACTCGATCCCAATTTTCTCGGCTTCGGCCGGGTCGCGACCGACGCGCAGGGTCGGTTCCACATCAAGACGATCAAGCCCGGGCCGGTGCCCGGCCGCGGCAATGCGCTTCAAGCGCCGCATATCAATGTCGCCTTCTTCGCCCGCGGGCTGCTGCGGCAGCTCTACACGCGCATCTACTTCGCCGACGAGGCGGCGAACGCCGCCGACCCGCTGCTGACCGCGATCGAGGACGAAACCGCACGGCGCAGCTTGATCGCGCGCCGCGGCGCGGACGGCGTCTACCGCTTCGACATCGTCCTGCAGGGCAACGGCGAGACGGCGTTTCTCGACATCTGAGACACGGCGCGCCGACGATCCCTGCGCTTTATGCGGCGCCGAGAAAAAGAACGCGACGGTTGCGTTTGCCAGGGTATCGGTTAAGATTCCACGCTTCACGGCAACGAGGCGATCGGTGTCAGGGTCTGTCGACGAGATTACTCGACCTGCGACGCGCGGACGCGGTGGACGACCGTCGCGGCAGCAATCGGCCCAGCTCGCGGTGCGCATCCTCGACGTCGCCGAATCGCTGTTTCTCGGCCACGGTTTTGGCACGACTAGCATCGAGGCGGTGGCCAAGCGCGCTGGCATCTCCAAGCGCACCTTCTATCACCGCTTCCCCGGCAAGGAGCGGCTGTTCGAGGCTGTTGTCCGCCGGCTGATCGAACGCTGGCTACCATTGGACGCGGGGCTGGTCGAAGCGCCGAGCCTCGCGGACGGCTTGCGGCTCACCGCCGAGCACCTGCTGAAGATCGCGCTGACCCCGGAAGCGCTGGCGCTGCACCGCATTGTCATCGCCGAGGCGCAGCAGTTTCCGGAGCTCGCCCGCATGATGCACGAGATCGGGTCGGCGAGCGGCATCGAGCGCATCGCCAAGCAACTCGAACCCCGCATCAAAAGCGGCGAACTGCGCGCGATCGACCCGCGCTTCGCGGCCGAGGAGTTCATCCTCATGGTCGTGACCGGGCCGCAGCGGCGCGCGCTCGGCCTCGCCACGCCGCTCACCGCCGTCGAGCTGTCGGCCTGGGCACGCGACGCGGTCGCGCTGTTCCTCGATGGCTGCCGGGCAAGATAGGCAGAGGTTTCATGATCAAAAGCATCTCGCTCCTCACCCGCCGGCCCGAGTTGACCCACGAGCAATTCGTCAAACACTGGATCGAGATCCACGCGCCATTGGCGCACGCGGTGCCGGGGATGCGCCGCTATGTGCAGAACCACATCGAGGAGACGCGCACCCGGCCGGACATTCCCGAGACCGCGGTCGAGGTCGACGGCATCGCCGAGACCTGGTTCGACGACCGCGAGGTGATGGCCCGCGCCAACGCATCGCCCGAGGCAAAGCGCCTGCACGACGACGGCGCGCTCTTTATCGGCCGGATCAAGACCTTCACGATCGATGAGAAGTTCATCATCGGCGGGTACTGACCGCCGGTTTCCTCACGGCGTGACGATATCGACGATTTTGCCATTGAGATCGTAGACGACGCGCCCGTCCCGCCTTCCCTCCTCGGCCCGTATCTCGATCAGCACGCGGTCGTTGCGCGGCATGAAGAGCTTCTGCTTCGAGATGGTGATGCGCTCGATCTTGCCGCCGGTGAGGCCGAGGCGGGCGAGCGTGTCCTGCTGCAGTAGGCTCCAACGCGCGGCTATCGGCTGCGCCTGCGACAGGTCGAAGAACCAGTCGGGTCCGAAGGTTGGCCAGTTGAGCGGCAGCATGATGCTGCGGCTGAGGCTTTCGCCGTGATATTCGAAGACGACGAGGTCGTCGGGCTTTTGCGGGTCTTTGGTGGTGATCATGACCTTGTCGGGCCAGAAGACGAGCTCGACCATCTGGGCGTGCTGACCCAGCCCGCTGGTCATCCCGTCAAAGGCCGGCGCATAGCTCGCGGCATCGAGGAAATCGAGCTTCGGACCCCTGCCCGGCGGGTAATGGGTGCGAAGGATGTTTCCCTTGCCATCGAACGTGACGTACCCCTCAACCGCGCTGTCGCCGGCGTCCTGGATGTTGATCTCCCACTCGATCACCGGCCCGTTGACGCCGGCCGGCTTGGTGAGCTTGACGAGGCCAACCTTGCCCCCGGGCAGCTGCATGCGGTCGCGCGCCGCCTGCTCCAGCTTCGGCAGCAGCGACCAATCGATATCGGTGATCGCGAAGCGGCCCGGCGGCTCCTGGTTCGGGATAGCGATGTTGACGACGGAGTCGAGCAACAGGTCACGGTAGACGCCGTTGAGGCCGGCGGTGAAGCGGCTGTAACGGTCGGGATGCTCGGGGTTGAGCGCCTCGAGCGTGAGGTAGTGGTTGTAGACGATCACCGATTTGATCGTCGGCTCCTTAGGGAAAACGTCGGCGATCGTCGCCACCACATCGTCGAGTTCCTTGCCGCCATTGAGGTAGTTGAGCGCCTGGGCGCGGCGGGTACCGTCGAGATTGGCGTGGGTGATGTGGCCCGCCAGATCGGCGTAGATTTCCGCCCGCTCACGGCCGCTGGTGACCTCGATCGACCACTCGGGCGGGCCGCTGCTCGGTTCGGGCACCAGATGAAGCTGACGGCGCAGCTCCATGCGGGCGATCGTGGCGGCATCTTCGAGCTGGGCGCGCTTGACCGCATCGGCGACCAGCTTGGGCACGGTTGCGGCATCGGCCGGCTTGAACTCGAAGAGATTGGCGTCGAGGTTCGGGTTGGGCAGGGTCGGATCGACCGGGCGCGGTCCGGAAACCGACTCCGAGCCGAAGACGAGCCGCTGGAAGGTGCCAAGCACGATCGTGTCGGTCCAGGCATCGATGTGCTTGGTTTGTGCCGGGTCCTGGAGCTCGACCTCGAGCTCGAGCGGGTGGAGTTCGAGGCTCAGGATCTTGGCCGGATGATTGGCCTTATCGAAGATCTTCTCGAGCGCCGACTGGGCCCGGCCTTCGTCGAACCAACTGTCATCGGCTGCCGCGGGAAGCGCCGCCGCGAGCATCGCCGCAAAGACCACGCCGAAGCCGATTATCCCCGTGTTCACCGCATCCCCCTGCCCGCCTCAGGGGCAGCGCCGGAAGGGTGCCCCCTCCCGGCGCGCTCTGCTGTTACTTCACCGACGAGAAGCTGGTCGGCACGAGGAAGGAATTCTCGACCCGCGCGTTGATCGGCCCGTCCTTCTCGGTCTCGGCGCGCTTCGCATGCCATTCCGGGTCAGCCTGGAAGGCATCCCATTTCTTCTCACGCTCGGCGAGCGATTCCCATTGCAGCATGTAGGTGAGGTCCTGGTTCGAGCTGCCGACCAGCGTCGTCCAGAACCCAGCCTGCTTGATGCCGTGCCGCTCCCAGATCTTGAGGGTGATGGTGTCGAAACGCTTCAAAAGCGCCGGCAGCCGGCCGGGCAGCGTATGGTAGACGCGAAGTTCGTAGATCATGGTGTTGTTGCCTCCAGAGTTCGGGTCACTTCACCGACGAGAACGAAGTCGGGGTGAGGAACTGGTTGGTGATCGAGGCGACGATCGGGCCGGCCTCCTCGGTCTTGGCGCGCGCCGCGAGCCATTCGGGATCGGCGCCGAACTTGGCCATCTTGGCCTCGCGCTCGGCGAGCGTCTCCCATTTGAGGAAGTAGGTGAGGTCCTGGTTCGACTCGCCGACCAAGGTCGTCCAGAACCCGGCCGGATGGATCGCGTGCTTTTCCCACAGCTTCAACGTGATTGTGTCGAAGCGCTTGATGAGATCGGGCAGGCGCCCGGGTACGCAGTGATAAACGCGCAGTTCGTAGATCATCGGTTCCTCCTCTAGTTAAGATGTCCTTGGACCCAGCCGGCGGCATCGAGCAGCTTCTCGTCGGCGAAGCGTTGGCCGACGAGCTGGACGCCGAGCGGCAAACCCTTGGGCCCGGTCGCGGCCGGCAAGGTCACGCACGGAACCCAGCCCAAGGTCCAGATCGAGTTGAACGCGGGGTTGCCGGTCGATTCCAAGCCTTCAGGCGCCTCGCCCGCCGCGCTCGGGGTCAAGAGGATATCGACGTCGCTGAAAATGTCATCGAGATGGGCGCGGAACGCTTCGGCGGTCTCCAGCGCCTCGATATAGTCGGCGAGCGGCAGCGCGCGGCCGGGGTCGAGCACGGTATCGAGCAGCACGGCGCTGACCTGACCGCGGTGCTCCAGGTGCTCATAGGCGTAGTTATGCGCCGCCTCGTAATTGAAGATGCGGCGGTGATGGTCGGCGATGTTGCGGAATGGCGCGGCGAACTCGACTTCGCTGACCTTCGCGCCGCCGGCGGCGAGGCGCGACGCGGTGCGCTCGATCAGCGCCTGAGTCGCGGCGTCGGCGTGCTCCCAGCCGGGCGTTCGGCAGAGGCCGATGCGCGGCCCGTTGGTGCTCCGATCCACCTTGCGGTGCGGCATCTCGATCAGCGCCGCGCGCATGAGGGAAATGTCGTCGAGACTGCGGCAGATGAGGCCGAGCGTGTCGAGATTCTGGCACTGCAGCTTGATCCCGACGCGGCTGAATTCGCCGTAGCTCGGCTTGTAGCCGACAACACCGCAGAACGCTGCCGGTCGGATCGTCGAGCCGCCGGTCTGCGTGCCGAAGCCGAGCGGCACCTGGAAATCGGCGACCCCCGCCGCCGAGCCGCTCGATGAGCCGCCCGGCGTGTGCGCCGGGTTGTGCGGATGTACCGTCGCGCCGGGGAAGCGGTTGGCGAACTCGGTCGTCACCGTCTTGCCGAGGATCGTACCGCCGGCCATCCGGGTGAGCGCGACGCAGGCGGCGTCAGCGAAGGGCCGGTTGCCGCGATAGATCGGCGAGCCGTGCTGCGTCGGCATGTCGGCGGTGTCGATGACGTCCTTGACGCCGATCGGCAACCCGGCGAGCAGGCCCGGCCGGCCGGCGCGGTCGGCGGCACGCGCCTGAGCCAGCGCGTAGTCGGGGTCAAGATGGATCCAGGCCTTGACTGAGGCGCGCGCCTCGATGCGGTCGAGATAATCGCGGGTCAGCTGCTCGGCGGTCAGCGCGCCCGACGACAGACGAGCGACGGCCTCGGCGGCGGAGAGGCGGTTGCTGTCGCTCATCGATATGCCCCCTGGGGCCGCGCCCCCAACTTGCTCTCGACCCAAAGGCCGACATCAAGGAGCCGGGTGTCGGCATGGCGCTTGCCAACGAGCTGGATACCGACCGGGAGTCCGTCCGGCCCCTCGCCCGCCGGCAAGGTCAGACACGGCATGTAAAGCAAGGTCCACAACCCGTTGAAGATCGCATCGCCGGTCGAGGCCAGGGTGCGGGGCGCTTGCCCCGGCGCCGGCAGGGTGAGGATCGCGTCGAACCGGCCGGCCCAATTGTTTGCCGCCGCCCGCATGGCGTCGGCCTCGCGCCAGGCGCCGCGGAATTCCTCCAAGGTAAGCTTCTTACCGCCGGCGATGCGGCCCTCGCGCAGCGCAAGGCTGAGCTGTCCCTCATGCCGGTAGCGCTCGGGTGCGTGGTTGCGCGGCGCCTCGAAGGAGCTGTGTCGGGTCTGGATATCCGCCGCATGCGAACAGGAATTCGGCAGCTCGGACTCGACCACCTCGGCGCCGGCGGCGCGCAGCCGGTTGGCGGCATCCTCGAGCACCGATTTGCCGTCGGGCTGAGCCTTGTCCCAATGCGGCGTGCGGCACAGCGCGAGACGCGGCGCGCGATCCGGCATCACCGGCGCCTCATGGGGGATCGCCATCATCGCCGCGCGGAACAGGCCGATATCGGCGACCGAGCGGGCCATGATCCCGATCGTGTCGAGCGTCTCGGTGTTGGGGTGCATCCCGGCGGGCGCGAACATGTTGAAGCTCGGCTTGAAGCCGACGACGCCGCAATAGGCCGCCGGTCGGATCACCGAGCCTCCTGTCTGCGTGCCGATCGCCAGCGGCACCATAAAATCGGCGACCGCGGCGGCCGAGCCGCTCGACGAGCCGCCAGGCGAGAAGGCGAGATTGCGCGGGTTGCCGGTCGGGCCGGGATGGCGATTGGCGAATTCGGTGGTGACGGTCTTGCCGAGCAGCACGCCACCCGCGGCGCGCGGCAGGGTCGCGGCGCTGGCGGTGAAGCTCGGCCGGCAGCCGGTATAGATCGGTGAGCCATATCCGGTCGGCATCTCGGCGGTGTCGAAGATGTCCTTGATGCCGAACGGTACGCCCTTCATCAGCGTATCGCGCCGCGCCGAGCGTGCCGCGCCGAGCGCCTCGTCAGCGGCGATGTGGGCCCAGGCGCGTACCATCGGCTCGCGGTCGCGGATGCGTTCGAGGCAGCTCTGCACGACGGCTTCGGCGGTGAGGCTACCGGCCTCGATATGGCCGACCATCTCGGTGGCGGAAAGGCGATGCGGTTCGGCATTCGGCATGGGGGATACTCGCGCCGCGGACGGCTCTATCTAGCCACCTTTGGTTTGGACGCGCCAGCCCGGCTATGCTGGCTGCATGACCATGGCAATTTCGATCAAGGGCGTGCTGATCGAAGACGGCAGCGTCGTGCTCCTCGAAAACGAGCGTGGCGAATGGGAGCTGCCGGGCGGGCGGCCGGAGCCCGGCGAAGATCCCGTGGCCTGCCTTGCCCGCGAATTCGCCGAAGAGCTCGGCGCGGCGATTTTGGTCGGGCCGATCGTCGATTGCTGGAGCTTCGAGGTACTGCCGGGCCGGCATGTGATGATCGTGACCTATAGCGTGTCGCGTGCCGAGCGCGGCGAACTTAAGATCAGCGACGAGCACCGCCGTCTCGGCTGGTTCGCGCTCGACGCACTCCAAGGTTTGAGGCTGCCGGAAGGCTATCGCCGCTCGATCCACGCCGTCGCAGCATCGCGGAGCTGACTTTGCCGTCGGCGATGTCGGCCGCCACACAGCCTGCGGCGCGGCGCGCGGGGTCGCCGTATCCGCCGCCGCCGGCGGTTTCCACCGTAACGCGGTCGCCGGGATGGAGCACCGTGGCGATCTTCGACGGGATGACTTCCTCGGTTCCGTCGGCGCGGTGGATCACCGACCGCGCCATCGCGCCATCGCCGCCGCCCGCCAGCCCGGCAGCGGCGCTGAAATGGCGCTCACCGCGATGCGAGAACGAGATGTCACCTTCCAACACCTCATATTCGCGGACGACCCCGAGTCCGCCGCGCCACTCGCCGGCGCCGCCCGAGCCTTGGCGCAAGGCGACACGGTGCAGACGGATCGGCGCCTCCATCTCCAGCGCCTCGGCCGGCAGGTTCATGCAGTTGGTCGCGTCGGTCTCGATGACATCGACCCCATCGCGGCCGGGAGCGGCGCCGCTGCCGCCGGCGACCAGCTCGCCGACGACGTAATTCGCGCCGTCGCGGATCTTGCCGCCGAAGGCGAGCACATGCAGCTCTCCCGCCGAGGCCGCCGGCACTTTGCCGGGCAGCACCGGCGCTAGCGCGCCAATCATGCAGCCGGCGATGCGCTTGATCGTCGAGGTGCGGGCGTTGACCGGAGCCGGCGCCTGCGGATTGACAATGCTGCCCGGCGGCAATTTCAGGCTGATCGGGCGGAAGCAGCCGCCATTGGTCGGGATCTCCGGGTCGGTCAGCGCCCGCACCGCCCAGCACGCCGCCGCCAGCGAGCCCGACGGCACGCAATTCATCGGCCCCTTGACCTGGGCGCTGGTACCGGCGAAGTCGAACTCGATCGCGCCATTGCCGACCGTGGCGGCGATTTCGATGCGGATCGGCTTGTCGAGTTCGATCCCGTCATTGTCGAGATAGTCGACATAGCGATAAGTGCCGGGCGGGATGCGGGCGAGCGCGGCCCGGGTCAGCCGCTCGGAGCGCGACAGCAGTTCGGCGTAGATCGCGGCGAGCTGGTTGTCGCCAAAGCGTTCGGCCAATTCGGCGAAGCGCCGCGCGCCAATCGTGCAGGCGGCGATCTGGGCGTTGAGATCGCCCATCAGCGTATCGGGGATGCGCACGTTCTGGCGCAACAACGCGACCAGCGTCTCGTTGTAGACACCGGCCTCGCGCAGCCGCAAGGGCGGGATGCGCAGACCCTCCTGGTAGATCTCGGTGGCGTTGGTCGGCACCGAGCCGGCCGACATGCCGCCGACATCCTGGTGATGCGTCATCGCCGCGGCGAGTGCGATCGGCCGGCCGCGGTGCATTACCGGCTGCACCACGGCGATGTCGGGGAGATGCGTGCCGCCGCAATACGGGTCGTTGAGGATGTACGTGTCGCCCTCGCGCATCTGGGCGATCGGGAAGGCTTTGACGATCGCGGCGACCGCCGGGATCAAGGTCGCCAGGTGGATCGGGATCGAGCAGCTCTGCGCCAAGGTGGTGCCATCGAGCGCGAAAAGGCTCGCCGACGCGTCGAGCCCTTCCTTGACGATTGGCGAGAACGAGCTGCGCAACAATGTCGACTGCATCTCGTTGGCGATGCCGTCGAGCTTGTAGCGGGTGATGTCGATGGTGATCGGATCGAGGGCGGCGTCGGTCATATGATCTGCGCTGCCATCGCCTTCATCCGCGCTTCGCGGGCGGCGATGGCCTCCTCGCGCTCGACCAGGAGCCGGGCGCGCTCGACCACCGGCACGTCGATCATCTTGCCGTCGACGGTGACCGCGCCGACGCCCTCGGCCAGCGCCTTGTCGTAGGCGGCGACGACGCGGCGGCCGTGCTCGACCTCGGCCGCGCTCGGGCGAAATTCCTCGTTGAGGATCGCGACCTGGCTCGGGTGGATGACCGAGGCGCCGAAAAAACCCAGCCGGCGTGAGCGCCGCACCGTCTCGCGGAACGCATCGAGATCGCTGAAATCGGCGACCGTGCCGACAAACCCCATCGGCATGATGCCGGCGGCGCGGGCGGCGAAGATCGCCGTCTGCTTGGGCATGAAGAGACCCTCGGCGGTCGGCAGCATCCCGGCCGAAAGGGCGAAATCCTCGGCGCCGAGGTTGAGGGCGACGAGGCGCGGCGAGGCCTTGGCGATCTCGGCGATGCGGAAGAAGGCCGAACAAGTCTCGACCATCGCCAGCATCTTGGTGGTGCCGATCGCCATGCCGCGCTCGGCTTCGATCTCGTCGATCATCTCGGCGACGAGCTGGACGTGTTCGGGGCTTTCCGCCTTGGGCAGGGCGATCGCCTGCACACCCGGTCCGATCACGGCTTCGAGGTCGCGCACCGTGATCCGCACCGGCCGATTGATGCGAACAACGACATCGGCGCCGCCGCGCGACACCAGCGCCGCGGCCTCGGGCACCAAGGTGCGGGCGCGGTCTTTTTCCGACGCGGCGACCGCGTCCTCGAGGTCGAGGATGATCGCGTCGGCGCCTCGTTTGGCCGCGCCCTCGACAAAGCGGCGCTGGGTCACCGGCACGAACAGCATCGAGCGCCAGACCGGCAGGTTGGGCTTCATTTTTTGGCTCCTGGCAGTCCAATGATCCCTTCGCGGGCGAGCGCGTCGAGCCCGGCCCGGTCGATCCCGAGCTGGCCGAGGATTTCGGCGGTGTGCTGCCCGATCTCGGGCGCCGGGCTCCGTAGCTGGCCGGGCGTATCGGAGAGGCGCGGGATGATGTTGTGCATCGTGAGCTGGCCCACTTGCGCGTCCGGGACATCGACGACGATACCGCGCGCCTGGACATGCGGGTCGGCGAGAAACTGGTCGATGTCGTAGACCGGCGAGGCGGTGACCTCGGCCGCTTCGAACACCGCCATGTTTTCGTCGAGCGGGCGGGCGGCGATAAACTCGACGATCGGCGCCTCGCATTGCTCGGCGTTCCTGACGCGGTCGGTGTTGGTGCGGAAGCGTGGGTCGGCGATCACGTCCTCGCGGCCGATGGCGCGGAAGAGCCGCTCGGCCATCGCCTGGATCGAGGCCGAGATGCCGATATAGCGCCCGTCCTTGGTGCGGAAGACGTTGCGCGGCGAGGTGGTCTCGGAGCGGCTGCCGGTGCGCGGGCGGATCGCCTTGGTCAGGTTGTAGATCGGCGCCTCGGTGGCGATGAACGAGAAGAGCGGGTCGATCAGCGGCAGATCGATCACCTGGCCCGCCCCACCCTCGACCTCGACCCGGCGCAGCGCCACCATTACCGCGAAGGCGCCGTAAAGCCCGGCGACCATGTCGGCGAGCGCGGTCGGCGGCAGCACCGGCTCGCGGTCGGCGAACCCGGTGCGCGAGGCATAACCCGACATGCTCTCCACGAGCGTGCCGAAGCCGGGCCGGTCGCGGTAGGGTCCGTCCTGGCCCCAGCCCGAGACGCGCACGATCACCAGCCGCGGGTTGCGCTTGTGCAACTCGGCGGGAGCGAGGCCCATCTTTTCGAGCGTGCCGGGCCGGAAGTTCTCGATCAGCACCTCGGCGGTCGAGATCAAGTCGAGGAGCAATTCGCGGCCGCGCGGCGGGCGCAGGCTCAGCGCGACGCTCTTCTTGTTGCGGGCATAAAGCTTCCAATGGACGCTCACCCCGCCCGTCTGCCACGCGCGCAGCGGGTCGCCCTTGCCGGGATCCTCGATCTTGATCACCTCGGCGCCGAAATCAGCGAGCTGCGACGAGACCGCGTTGCCGGCGACGAGCCGCGACATGTCGATAACCCGGATGCCGTCGAGTGGCGCGGCGGCATCGGGATCGAAAGATTTTCGCGGCACGGTCATGGACGCCCTCGGCGGTGACTGCCGACACCCTATCGCCGCTAGAAAATCGTGCAAAGCGCGGTGGCTTCGCGAGCTCATTTATCGGTCACAAAAGGTTCATTGATTGATCACAAATCGATCACGGCACAAACTGTAGGTTCCGCCGTTCGGATACCCCACGGAGTGGATGATGACGACGACAACGGTAATTGAGAGCCCCCTTGGCGACCATCATCGCGCTAGTTCGGTGTTGACCTGGGGCATCATCGCCTTGCTCGCAGCCGGGGTCGTCTATACCGGCATGTCGCTCTACGACGATCTCGTCGCGGCGCCGCTGCAATCGGTACTACCCTACATCCTTCTTGGGACCGCGCTGCTAATCGCGCTCGGCTTCGAGATGTGTAATGGCTTTCACGACACATCGAATGCCGTAGCGACGGTGATCTACACCCACTCCCTACAGCCCAACGTCGCCGTTGTGTGGTCGGGAATGTTCAATTTTTTCGGCGTGCTGACCTCGAGCGGGCTGGTCGCCTTCGGCATCATCTCGCTGCTGCCGGTTGAGCTGATCCTGCAAGTCGGTAGCCAAGCCGGGTTTGCCATGGTCTTCGCGCTGCTGATCGCGGCGATCATCTGGAACTTCGGGACCTGGTATCTGGGGATACCGAATTCGAGCTCACACTCGCTGATCGGATCAATCATCGGCGTCGGGCTAATGAACCAGCTGCTGTCGACGCAGAGCGGCACCAGCGGCGTCGATTGGATGCAGGCGGTCGGTGTCATCAAATCTCTGCTGTTTTCGCCGCTCGTCGGGTTCGTGCTGGCGGCTGGGCTGCTGCTGCTGGCCAAGGCGCTGATCAGGATACCCTCGCTCTACAAGGCGCCCGAGGGCAACGCGCCGCCGCCGTGGTGGATCCGCGGCCTGCTGATCTTGACCTGCACCGGCGTCAGCTTCGCCCATGGCTCGAATGATGGGCAGAAGGGCATGGGCCTCATCATGCTGATCCTCATCGGCACGGTGCCCACCACCTACGCCCTCAACAAGTCGCTGCCGGACAATCAAATCCCGGTTTTCCAGACCAATTCGACGGCGGCGGCGGCCGTCGTGAACGCGAAGGCAGCTGGCTACAACGTTCTCGGCAACCCGCGTCCGGCGGTAACGCTCTATGTGGCGCAGCATCAGATCAGCGAAGGAACTTTCCCCTCGCTCGCCGCCCTGATCAGGCAAATTTCCGACCAGGTGAAGCAATACGGCTCGCTGTCCAAGATTCCGAACGACGTCATCGGTAACACCCGCAACGACATGTACCTGACGTCGGAAGCGCTGCGTCTGCTGGTCAAGGACAAGGCGGCCGAGTTGTCGGCTGCCGACATCACGACCTTGAACGCCTACAAAAAGTCGCTCGACAACTCGACGAAATTCATCCCGCCTTGGGTCAAGGTCGCGGTAGCGCTTGCGCTCGGCCTCGGCACGATGGTCGGCTGGAAGCGGATCGTCGTCACCGTCGGGGAAAAGATCGGCAAGGATCACCTGACTTACGCTCAGGGCGCCTCGGCCGAGCTTGTTGCGATGACCACGATTGCCGCGGCCGATATGTACGGGCTGCCGGTCAGCACCACGCACATCCTGACCTCGGGCGTCGCCGGGACGATGGCGGCGAACGGATCGGGCTTGCAATGGGGAACCGTGAAGAGCCTGGCGCTGGCCTGGGTGCTGACGCTGCCGGCGGCGATCATGCTGTCTGGCGGCCTGTTCGCGCTGTTCCGCTGGCTGTTCTAGCCCAGCCGCAAGGCGAAGCCCCCACACCTATTCCGATATCTGCGCCCTGTGCTCGACCCGAGGAGGAAATGATGCAGGCAATCGATGTCATGGTGCGCGACGTCGTGACGGTGCATCCCGAAACCGACGTTGCCGATGCAATCAAGCTCTTGGCGGAAAACGATCTCAGCGCCCTTCCGGTCGTCGATGACCAGGGTCAACTCGTCGGGATCATCAGCGAAGCCGATTTTATCCACCGGGTTGAGATCGGCACCGAAAAACACCGCCCGTGGCTGCTTGAGTCGCTGACCGGGGCGACAACGCTCGCCGAGGAATTCGCCAAATCGCACGGCAAGAAGGTCGGCGAGATCATGACCACCGACGTCGTGGCGGCGACGGAGGATGCCGCGCTCGCTGAGATTGCCGGGCTGTTCGAGCGCCATCGCATCAAGCGCGTGCCGATCGTTCGCGCCGGCAAAGTCGTAGGCGTGGTCAGCCAGTCCAATCTGATCCAGGCGCTCGCCTCGGCCGTGAGGGTAAGCCAGGCACCGAACGATACTGACCGGCGCATCCGGGACGAAATTCTGTTCCGCCTGAAGCAGCAGGACTGGACGGATTTCGGCAGCCGCAACGTTACGGTTAGCGGCGGGGTGGTTCACCTTTGGGGTTTAATCAACTCCGACACGGAACGCCACGCCATGACCGCGCTGGCCGAGAGCGTGCCGGGGGTTTCAGCGGTCCGCGACGAGATGTTCGCGATCAATTAACCGACAGGGTTAACGTCGCCGGGCTAAGCGGTGCGCCGCGTCCGCCGGATGCGACGGTCTTCGAAGGCAAAGCCGCGATAGGCGGCCGAGGCCTCGAACACCTTCACCTCTTGCTGCGATATGGTGACGGCATCGCGCGCCTCGACAATCTGCACGTCGATTTCGGCAATTGTGCGCACCAGCTTGTCACGGCGTTCGACCAGCGGGCCGACAAACATCGGATACACCTCCTTCAATTCTGCGCTCGCTTCGGAACTGCCGGCCTCGTCAATCTCGCGGGCCAGGTTTTCGGCGTCCGCTCGCAACCGCGCCGCTAGCGTTTCGAGATCGTCTAGGTAGCGCTGCCGCTCGGCAAGCAGCCAATGCTGGAGGCGATACAGGTTCTGTCGGCCATTCATTCGACAATTCTCCGGTTGCGAGCCTCACGCGCCGACAGAATGGGCAAACCGGACGCGCGCCTGTGAATGGTTTCGCGGCGATGCTAAAATCCGGTTAAGCGAGCCCGCTTTGAATTGGGCGCGCGTCCGAAGATGCGAGAAATAATCTTTTGTTAACCGCTCGCGGTAATACTGGTTAACGAGGACGGCGGTGCCACGCCGCCCAGTCTCCCCGGAGGCGTTGCCATGCGCGTACTGCTAGTTGAGGACGATGCCGCCACGGCCGCCAGCATCGAATTAATGCTGCGCAAGGAAAGTTTCATCTGCGATACGACCGATCTCGGCGAAGACGGCTTGGAGATTGGTAAGCTCTACGACTACGACATCATCATTCTCGACCTCTTGCTGCCGGACATCGACGGGTACGAGGTTTTGCGCCGCCTGCGCGCCGCGCGGGTCCGCACCCCCATTCTCATCCTCTCCGGCCTGGTTGAGCTCGACCACAAGATCAAAGGCCTCGGCTTCGGCGCCGACGATTTCCTCACCAAGCCGTTCGACCGCCGCGAGTTGATCGCCCGCATCCAGGCGATCGTCCGGCGCTCCAAGGGCCACCCCGAGTCGACGATTCGCACCGGCAAGCTGCTGGTCAATCTCGATAGTCGCGTCGTCAGCGTCGACCAGAACCCGCTGCACCTCACCGCCAAGGAATACGGCATCCTCGAGCTGTTGAGCCTGCGCAAGGGCACAACCCTGACCAAGGAGATGTTCCTCAATCATCTCTACGGCGGCATGGATGAGCCGGAGCTCAAGATCATCGACGTGTTCGTCTGCAAGTTGCGCAAGAAACTCGCGCAGGCGACTGGCGGCGAGCATTACATCGAGACGGTGTGGGGCCGCGGCTATGTGCTGCGCGACCCGGTCGAGGGCATGGCCGAACTCAAAACGGCCTGATATCGCGAGAACCCAGGGCTGATGAAGCGGGCGCCTAGGCGCCCGCTTCGCATTTTACGTGAAATCGGCCCGGCTCAGCCGTGAGCACCAGCCGCCGGCCGAGTCCTTCGGCCAGCAATCCGGCGAAATAGGCGCAGACGCTTCGCGCGGTTAGTTCGGCGACCGGAGCGATCCGCGTCAGCGCGTCGCGGCTTTCCGCCGGTAGACCGTCGCCCGCTCCAGCCCCCGTCAGCATCAGCCCATCGGGAGCTGCGGCCAAGGTCAGGCGGCCACCGCGTGGCAACCCATCGGCGCCGACAAACAACAGGCCGCAGGCCAATCTCTGCCACTCGGGCTCGAGTTCGCGTACCGCATCGGGGTAGTCGCACTCGATCGCTGACCCGGCAAAATACTCGCTGGCCAACGCATGCGGCGGCGGGCCGGCATGGGCGCCGCGGCTAAATCCGAAGACATAGCGGAAGAGTTGCAGGCGCTTAGCCGCGGTGCGGGCGCTGTCGCCGATCAGAGTGGCCGCCTCGAGGGCGAAATCAGGATCGTCATCGCCGAGCAGCTCGGCGCCGTTGGCGATCGCCGCGACCGGGCCTGCCATGTCGTGGCACAACCGGGCGGCGAGCAATTCGCAGACGCGCATGTCAATCATCGTCGGCATCGCCTTCATCGTGGCACGAGAGCGAGGATGCGACAACCTGACCGCTATGGGCTCATCTTGTTTAATCAAATATCGGAATAACAACGACTCCAATCCGACTGTGTCAGCTTACCGCTCATAGAGAAAACACATTTGAGCGAGTTGACAGTCAAATGCAGCCGAAATAATGATCGCGTCCCTTGCGCCAAAGAAGTGGCCAAGGCCGCCAGCGTAACTGCAACAGCAGCGCTTGGCGGAATTAAGCCACGTTGAACGGGAGGGGACGTGCCAGCCACATCATTCCTTGCGCGCGAGCGCACCATCGCCGCGCCCGGTTACAGCCGCTGGCTCATCCCGCCGGCGGCGCTGTGCATCCACCTGTGCATCGGCCAGGCTTACGCGTTCAGCGTCTTCAACTTGCCGCTGAGCAAGCTGATCGGGATCAGCCAGTCAGCGCCCGACGATTGGAAGCTGACCGATCTCGGCTGGATCTTCAGCATCGGCATCTTTTTCCTCGGCGCCTCCGCGGCGCTGCTCGGCCGCTGGGTCGAGGAAGGTGGACCGCGCCGCGCGATGTTCACCGCCGCGCTGTGCTGGTCGGGTGGGTTCTTGGTCTCGGCGGTCGGCGTCTACATCCACACGCTGTGGCTCATCTACCTCGGCTATGGCGTGCTCGGCGGCTTCGGCCTCGGTATAGGCTACATCTCGCCGGTCTCGACCTTGATCAAATGGTTCCCCGACCGACCCGGCATGGCGACGGGCATGGCGATCATGGGGTTCGGCGGCGGCGCATTCATCGCCTCGCCGCTGTCGGTATGGTTGATGGCGCAATTCTCGACAGCGACCCATGTCGGGGTCGCCGAGGCATGGATCTGCATGGGTCTGATCTATTTCTGCTTCATGATGGTCGGTGCGGCGATCGTGCGAGTCCCGCCTGACGGCTGGGTGCCGGAAGGCTATGTCGCGCCGGCCCAGTCGTCGCGGCTGGTGACGAGGGAAAATGTCTACGTCTACGAAGCGCTGAAGACGCCGCAATTCTGGCTGATCTGGTGGATCCTTTGCCTCAACGTCACCGCGGGCATCGGGGTGCTGGGCCAGGCTTCGGCGATGAGCCAGGAGATGTTCAAGGGCCAGGTAACCGCGGTTGCCGCCTCTGGCTTTGTCGGGTTGTTCAGCCTGTTCAATATGGGTGGACGGTTCATCTGGTCGTCGACCTCGGATTATATCGGCCGCAAGAACACCTATTTCTGCTTCTTCGGGCTGGGTACGGTGCTGTACGCGCTGGTGCCCTATACCGGGTCGATCGGCAGCGTCGGCTTGTTCGTCGCCTGCTACGCGGTGATCTTCAGCATGTACGGCGGCGGGTTCGCCACGGTGCCGGCCTACCTTCGGGACATGTTCGGCACCCGCTATGTCGGCGCGATCCACGGCTTGCTGCTGACCGCGTGGTCGATGGCGGGAATTTTTGGGCCGGTGCTGGTCAACTACATCCGCCAATACAACGTCGATCACGGCGTCCCGGCGGCGCAGGCCTACAACACGACGATGTACATCATGGCCGGGCTACTCGTCGTCGGGTTCATCTGCAATGCCTGCGTCAGGGCTGTCAACGAGCGGCATTACATGAAGGATGAGCCGGCGGGCCAAACGGCAGCGGCGATGGGAGGCGAATGATGGCAGGCAACAGCAATGCGGTTAAGCTGATCCTCGCCTGGACTTTCGTCGGGATTCCCTTGGTTTGGGGCGTGGTTCAGACCTTGATCAACGCGATCAAGGCTTTCCACTAGGTGTGCCGGTACTCACGCCGGGAGCGGGCGGCTGCGGCGTGGTGGACGGCTGGGGAGTGGCCGGCACCTGCGGCGTGACGGGTGGCTGCGGAGGGGCGGGCACTTGCGGTGCGCCGGAGGCCGGCTCCGCCGCCAGGCTCACCCCATAGCCGGCGAAATCGTCGGCGACGTCCGCCTGGATCGCCTTCGCCGCCGCGATATCGGCATTGCCGCCGTCCGCGTCGCCCTTGCGAAGCTTGGCCGCACCACGCCCAAAGAGCGAGCTCGCCAATTTCGGCTCCAGATTCAAGGCGGCGTCGTAATCGGCGATCGCCTCATCGAAACGGCCGAGTTTCAGATAAGCGAGTCCGCGGCTGTCGAGGGTGTTAGCGTCATCGGGCCGCAGGCGAAGCGACTCGTCGCAATCGGTCAGCGCTGCGCCGAGCTGGCCGGCGAGCGTCCGCGCCCAGCAGCGGCTGTTATACGCCCCGGCATCATTGGGCTTGAGCTCGATGAGCTTGGTAAAATCGGCGATCGCGTGATCGTAATCCTTCTTGTCCTCGTAGGCGTATCCGCGGTTGCTGTAGGCAAAGGAATAGGTCAGATCAAGGCCGATCGCCTCGTCGTAATTGGCGATAGCGCGGTCGTCGTCCTTCTTGGCCCGATAGGCGAGACCGCGATTGTTGAACGCGCGCACGTAGCTCGGATCGATCCGGATTGCCTCGTCGTAATCGGCGATGGCGCGGTCATAATCTCCCTTGGCCTTATAGGCCGCGCCGCGGTTAACGAGCGCCACGGCGTAGCGCGGATCGAGCCGGATCGCCTCGCTGTAATCTGTGATAGCGCGGTCGTAGTCGCGCTTTGAGTCATAAACATTGCCACGGTTGTTGTAGGGGAAGGGATCCTTTGGATCGAGCCGGATCGCCTCGTTATAATCGGCGATGGCGCGGTCGTAGTCCTCCTTGTCGTCATAGGCGATGCCGCGGTCATTGTAGGCAGCCTCGTAACTCGGATTGATCCGAATTGCCTCGGTGAAATCGGCGATGGCGAGGTCGTATCCCTTTTTCGCGACGTAAGCGTTGCCGCGATTGTTCAGAGCCAGGACATAACGCGGATTGAGCCGGATCGCCTCATTGTAGTCGCCGATGGCGTGGTCGTAGTCTTTCAGGTCCTCATAGACGAGGCCGCGATTGTTGAACGGAACGGGATCGCGCGGATTGAGCCGGATCGCCTCGTTGAAGTCGGCGAGCGCGCGGTCGTAGTTCTGCAAATGACGATTGGCGTTGCCGCGATTGTTGTAGGCATCGGCGTAGCGCGGATTGAGCTGGATCGCCTGGGTGAAATCGGCCAGGGCGCGTCCGTAATCGTGTTGGTCCTCGTACGCATTGCCGCGGTCGTAAAAGGCAATCGCGAGGTTCTTCTGCGTCTCGCGGCCGGACTGGATGACCGCGGTACAGCCGCTGATCGCCAGATCGAGCGAATACTTGTCGTCTTTGTTCACGCACCACTGCCAGTTCTGCGACGTCTGCGCGCTCACTGGCGACGCCGCCAGAACAAGACCGAAAGAAGTGCCCAGCCAGAGCCCACGCCGCATCGCTGCCTCCCCAAACCAGACCTGTTATTAGTTGGTTCTAATTCGGTGCGCTACTGGCGAGCAGCGCGGTTGCGGCGGCGAGGTCCTCCGGCCGGTTGGCGTTGAAGAACGGGTCAAAGGGCTGATCAGAAAACGCGACGGTCGCGAGGCGATAGCGGGCCGTCCAGACATCGACTTTACGGACGCCCTCGTCGGACACCGCATGGCGCAGCTCATGGCGCAGACGCACAGGCCACAGGCCGATCACCGGGTGCGTCTGTCCGCCCGAGGCGGCGCAGGCCAGATCGGCACCCTCCTCCGCCATTTGCGCTTCCATCCGGGCGACGAGGTCGGTCGGCAGAAACGGCGCATCGGTCGGTACGCTGACGACCAGCGGGCAATTGAGGCAATGTTCGGCCGCCCAGTCGAGCCCGGCCAATACCCCGGCGAGTGGCCCGGGGTTATCAGCCACACTATCAGCGACGACCGGAAGGCCGTAAGCCGCAAAGCGCGCCGGGTCGCCGTTGGCATTGAGCACCAGCGCCGATACCTGGGGCCGCATCCGCTCGATCACCAAATCGAGCAGCGGGCGCCCCGCGATGGTCCGCAGCGGCTTGTCGCCGCCGCCCATGCGCCGCGCCAACCCGCCAGCGAGCAGCACGCCGATCGGCCTTCCTCGCTTTGGGCTCATACGGTCTCTTCGGGCAGGCTCGCCTTGCGCGAGGAGCGCGCGGTTTCCTCGCCGGCTTCGCGCCCGTCGCTGTCGAAGACGATGCGCTCGGCCCCGGCGAGAGCGATGAAGCGACGGCCCTTGGCGCGGCCGATCAGGGTGAGCCCAGCCTGCCGCGCGAGATCGACCCCCCAGGCGGTGAAGCCCGAGCGCGAAATGAGGATGGGGATGCGCATCTGCACCGTCTTGATCACCATCTCCGAGGTCAGACGCCCGGTCGTGTAGAAAATTTTGCCGACCGGCGAAATGCCGTGGAGGTGCATGTAGCCGGCGATCTTGTCGATTGCGTTGTGGCGGCCGACATCCTCCATGTAGAGCAGCGGCCGGTCCTCCTCGCACAAGACGCAGCCATGGATCGCGCCAGCGGTCAGATAGAGGCTCGGCGCAGTGTTGATCTTGCGGGCCAGCGTGTAGAGCCAAGAAGTCTTGAGGATCGCCTCGGGATCGAGGCGAATTTCGTCGAACTTCTCCATCAAATCGCCGAACACGGTGCCCTGCGCGCAACCCGAGGTCAGCGTCTTCTTCTTGAGCTTGTCCTCGAAATCGGTTTCGCGGTCGGTACGGACGACGACGGTGTCGATCTCGTCGTCGTAGTCGATTGCGGTGATCCGGTCGCCTGGCAGCAGCATGTTCTGGTTGAGCAGATAACCGACCGCAAGGTAGTTGGGGTGGTCGCCGATCGTCATCATGGTGACGATCTCGCGGCCATTCAAAAACAGGGTGAGCGGCCGCTCCATGACGACCGCGGTCTCGACCTTCCTGCCCTCGTGATCGATGCCGGCGACAGTGCGAGTCAGTCGCGGGTCGTCGGGGTCGGGATGGACGGCGAATTCCTTCATAGGCCGATGATGGGTTGCGCCGGCGTCCGCTTCAAGCCATGCGATGCCATTGCTATTGCGCGGCGGCGCGGGCGGCGATCACCGCCGGCACGCGTTCGAGGCAGGCTTTGAGGTCGTCCGGCCGGATCGGCTTGGCGAGGAAGTCGTTCATGCCGGCTGCGAGGCAACGCTGCTCGTCCTCGGCGAAGGCGTTAGCGGTGAGCGCGACGATCCACACGTTGCGGCGATCGGGCATATGCAAGCCGCGGATGGCAGCGGTCGCGGCGAGCCCGTCCATCTCTGGCATCTGAACATCCATGAAGACGAGGTGGTAGGGTGCGAGGCGCACCGCCTCCACCGCCTCGAGCCCATTGGCGACCGCATCGACTCGGCAGCCGAGCTTTTCGAGCATCTGTTTGACGACCGCCTGGTTGACCTTGTTGTCCTCGGCCACAAGCACCCGCAGCCCGGCGCCGAGCGCGGCCTCCCTCGCCGCGTCTACGATAGGCGCGACTATCTCCGCGGCTGCGGCGAGCGCCTCGGGCAGGCTCGCCACCGCGGCAAGAAGCAAGGAGGGTGGGCACGGCTTGACCAGGACGGTGGCGATACCGGCAGCAGTCGCTTCACGCTGCAGCTCGGGCCCAACCGACGAGGTGGCGAGCACCAGCCGCATACTGGCAAGCTGAGGCTCGGCACGGATCAGACGCGCCACGGCCAATCCATCGAGCGCCGGCATGCCGTGATCAAGGATCGCGGTGGCAAAGCTCTTGCCGTCGCGCGCTGCCTTGAGCGCGACGGCAAGCACGGTTGCGGGATCGGCAACCAGTTCGGGCACCGCATGCCAAGAAGTGAGCTGCTTCTCGATGATCTCGCGGTTGATCGCATTGTCATCGACGACCAGTACGCGCATGCCGCCGAGATCGGGCGGCAAGGCATCGGAGGTATTGCGCGCCGGGGCGAGCGCGGCGGTGAACCAGAACTGGCTTCCCTGCCCTTCCTCGCTGGCGACGCCGATCGTCCCCCCCATCAGCGCGGCAAGCTTGCGCGAGATCGAGAGGCCGAGCCCGGTGCCGCCATAGCGGCGGGCGACGGTCGCGTCACCCTGGGTAAACTGCTCGAACAGGGTCGAGAGCGCCGCGGGCGCGATGCCAATGCCGGTATCGGCAACGTCGAATCGCAACAGGAAACGCGGCTTGGCCGATTCACCCCGCTCCCCCGCGACCGGCGCCACCGAGATCGCGACGCCGCCCTTTTCGGTGAACTTGATCGCATTGCCGACGAGGTTGTAGAGCACCTGACGGATGCGGCCGGCGTCACCATGCGCCGAAGCGGGCGTGCCGGGCGCTACGTAGAGGCCGATATCGAGCCCCTTGGCATAGGCGCGCGGGGCCATCATGTCGCAGACGCTCTGGACCAGCGGCTCGACCTCGAAATCTCCTTCGTCGAGCACCAGCCGGTCGGCTTCGAGACGCGACAGGTCGAGGATATCGTTGATCACCGACAAAAGATGGTCGGCCGAGTCGCGGACGATCTCGGCATAGCGGCGCTGCTCGGGCGAAAGCGGGGTGTCGAGCAGGAGCCCGGTCATGCCGACGACGCCGTTCATCGGCGTGCGGATTTCGTGGCTCATCACCGCGAGGAATTCCGACTTGGCGCGGTTGGCTTGCTCGGCTCGCTCAATGCTGGCGACCAGCTCGCGCTCGGCGCGCTCGCGCAGATCGAGCATCTCGGACAGTTCCGCTTCGCGCGAGGCGAGCGCCACCTCCGAGCGCTGGCGCCGGGCCATCTGGCGCGCCAGCAGCGCGGTGAAAGCGATAACGAACAGCGAGACGATGACGGCCGCGCCGACCAGGCGCGAGCGGCTGGCATCGTATTCGGCGAAGAGGTCGCTGTCGGAAAGCCCGACCCCGACGATCAGCGGATAGTCGCGCAACTCGCTGTAGCTGACGACGCGGCTAACGTTGTCGAGGCCGCTTTCAACATGAAAGCTGCGGCGGCCTTCGCCAGCGAGCTGCAGCATCACGGTTTCGCCGACGGTCAATTTTGGCGTCAGGTCGAGCTGATTGGACGAGGATGGGCTGGTAAACGACACGCGGGCGCGCACGACGCCGTCGCGCCCCACCAGCATCACCGTGCCGCCAGGGCCGAGATCGACGGTCTCGTAGAAGCGGGCTAGATAATAAGGGTCGAGCGAGACGATCATCACCCCGGCGAAGCTGCCTTCGCGGGCATTGAGCCGGCGCGACAGTGGGATCGCCCAATGCCCGGCGGCGCCTGCCTTGACCGGCTTGCCGATGAACAGCGAGTCGGCGGAATGATCGACGTGGTAGAGGAAATAGTCCTCGTTCCTGACCGAGACGGTGACCGGAGCCGGCCCGTCGGTGGTGCCGACGATGACACCGTTCTTGTCGGCCATCGCGATCTGCACCGACAAATCCTGCAGCAGCAGCTCCTTCCCGGGCCACTCCCACAGCCTGAAATCCTGCGGGTCGCTCTCGTCGCTGCGCTTCAGCACCAGAAGCGCCTGGTCGACCTCCTTGAGCGTGCGCCGGATGTGCTCCTCGAAGGCGCGCGCGAGGTTCGAGGTATGCTTGCGCGCCTCCTCGACGATGGCGGCCTTTTCGCTCGACAGCTGCTCGGCGACGCCGCCGGCGATCAGCAGCACGACCAGCGCCCCAAACAGGGCAGTCGCCAAGGGCAGCCAGCCGCGATGGAACAGGCTTAGCGCCGGGTCCGGCATCGCGTAACGGTCGTTGTTATCCTGATGTTCGCTCAGGCGAGCGCCCTTTTCGAAAGCTCGGTTAAAAAGGCCAAGAGAAGAGGCTCATCGAACAAGGTTACTTTTAAGCTAATTTGCCGAGGTTGGCTGCGATCTCGGCCGCTGCCAACGGTCTTATAATGGTGTTGCCCTGGGTGTTCAGTCATTAGAAACCAAACAGGGTTAATGTCGGTGCGGTGAACGGAGAGCGCATGACGACAAAACCGCGCCTGCTGCTCGTCGAGGACACGCCCTCGATCCTGCGCCTCTATCACGAGGTGCTGAAGGCCCTCGACGTCGAGTTGATCGACGCCGAAACCGGCGGGCGTGCGCTCGACGTGCTCGACGAAACCATCCCCGATGTCGTGTTGCTGGACGTCGAACTGCCCGACATCAACGGGATCGACATCTTGCGCCGCATCCGCGCACGCGACTTGCCCTGTGCGGTGATCGTCGTGACCGCGCACGGCTCGGTCAAAACCGCGGTCGAGGCGATGCGCGAAGGCGCCTACGATTTCATCATCAAGCCGTTCCCGCCCGACCGCCTGATTGTCACCGTTCGCAACGCGCTGGAGCGGCGGCAGCTGCAGACCCTGGCCGCGGCGAACGAGGTCGCCAAGGAAGGAAAATTCTGCGGGCTGATCGGCGCCTCGCTGCCGATGCGCGCGGTCTACAACGTGATCGAAAGCGCCGCGTCGAGCCGCGCCACCGTGTTCATCACCGGCGAGAGCGGCACCGGCAAGGAGCTTTGCGCCCAGGCGGTCCATGAGCTGAGCCCGCGCCGCCATGGCCCGTTCGTCGCGGTCAACTGCGGCGCAATCCCGCGCGAGCTGATGGAAAGCGAGATGTTCGGCCACGTCAAAGGCGCCTTCACCGGCGCCGCAGGCAACCGCGACGGCGCGATCACCCGCGCCAAGGGCGGCACGCTGTTCCTCGATGAAATCTGCGACATGGATTTGACGCTGCAGGTCAAATTGCTGCGCGTCATCCAATCCGGCGAGTTCCAGAAGGTCGGCGGCAACGAGACCGAGCGCGCCGACGTGCGCTACGTCTGCGCCACCAATCGCGATCCGTGGAGCGAGGTGCAGGCGGGGCGCTTCCGCGAGGACCTCTATTACCGGCTGCATGTTGTGCCGTGCGCGATGCCGCCGCTACGCGAGCGCGACGACGACGTGCTCCTGCTGGCGCGGCACTTCCTCGCCCTTTATTCGACGGAAGAGGGCAAGCAGTTCACCGATTTCGACGAGGGCGCGGTGCGCGCGCTGCGCCGCTACCCGTGGCCGGGCAATATCCGCGAGTTGCAGAACGTGCTGCGCAACACGGTGCTGTTCAACCAGGGTCCCGTCGTCACCGAAGCGATGCTGAACCGGCTCGACCCTACCGCAACGGCGCGCCCTGCCGCGATCGCCACGCTGGCGCCGGCACCGCGCGCCGGCATTCCTGCCGCCGGGACGATCAAGCCGCTCTGGCTGATCGAGAAGGAAGCCATCGAGGAAGCGATCGCGTTGTGCGGCGGCAATGTCCCGCGCGCCGCGGCGCTTCTCGAGATCAACCCGTCGACGATCTATCGCCGCAAGGCCGAGTGGGAAAAGGAACGCCTGCTCTCAACCGGCTAGAGCATTTTCAGAATGAGCCGCCATATCCAGCGGCTCGGAGATAGTTGGCGCATTCGTCCGGGGTGAACTGGTCGAGCAGGTCACCGATGCGTCGCCAGAGCCCGTCGACGG
>Ga0209517_10001123_pt1 | contig 41933 bp, 31 predicted proteins | sample PeaSoiMetSII2010_FD_187695 | JGI IMG/M metagenome (GOLD analysis project Ga0209517, IMG submission 187695) | Peat soil microbial communities from Weissenstadt, Germany - SII-2010 (SPAdes) (version 2) | ecosystem: Environmental > Terrestrial > Soil > Wetlands > Peat | place: Germany...
CGGGAAAGAAATACTCGATCAACGCCCACTGCCGGTCGCTCAGCCGCATGCTCCTAGCTCAGCCCATTCCAGCTCTTACTGCAAAGTGCCTCCCTTGAGGCCGAACCTATTTATGAAACCAGCTCTAGTACGATTTGCCGACTTGGTAGTAAGTCTTCCCGGAGGGCGGGGATTTTACTTTGAGCACTGCTCCGTCATTTAGCTTTGTTACGTTGCTTTTGTCGCCGTTCGCATCAATCTGCACTTGTGGAGGGTAGGTCTTTGTGGCTAGACCGAACCACGTCTTCGTGATTCCTAATATCTCGAACTGATCGGGACTGTACTTCTCCAGAAAAGTGACCGGAACACCCATAGCGCCGGTGTAATCGACAGGGATGTCGGCAAATCTAGACACCTCGATTGCGTCGTAATTGTCGTATGTGTGGTATTGATGCGCGTCGAAGGTCTTGTAGAGGATTAGGTCTTCGTGGCGCTTAGCAATGTCGAGGTTGGTGAACCAGCACGCGTTTCCTAGGCTTCGCCAGTTCCTTCCCTCCTCGTCTCGCCAGCTCCTTATCTCTCTAAGCTTATAGTGATCTGGAACCATGAAGTTCACCGGATGCGTGTATCCAAGCCAGACCTCGTTCTCTTGGATGAGCCGGAAAATCTCTTTGTAGGTAATCGCGTTATGATTCGCGATGACCAAAAATTTCTTATTCATCGCGACGAGCTGCGAGACATATTCCCGAAACAGCGAAAACGGTGGGTTGGTGACGACAACATCCGCTTGTTTCAATAACTCGATACATTCATCGCTGCGGAAATCCCCGTCACCTTCCAGCGCGTGAATTCCAATCTCGGCTGGATCGGGAACGCGGCTGCCTTTCTGGTCGCCCCTGTATTCGAGGTAAATCCCTTTTTCCGAATCGTTTTTGCTGAATTAGGTCTACCTGCTGGCTTTTGTAGCAGGTGGTAATCAACTTCTCCAGGCCCAGCTTTTCAAAATTGTACGAGAAATAATGAAAGAAATTGCTCACGCGAGGATCGTCGCAGTTGCACAGAATCGTCTTGCCCTTGAAATGCGCTGCGTAATGTTTTAATTCCTTCTCGATGTCCGAAAGCTCGGTGTAAAACTCATCCTGTTTCGACGCCCTCGCGGCGTAAAAGCTTCGATTCAGCGCCTTGGTAGGTTTGGCTAGATCGCTCATTCGGCAAACTCGATAGCTTCGAGATGTACTTCGACGGCGGTATAGGTGAACAGAATCCGAATCGCCGGAGCGTCCGGGTAGAAGTAGGTCTTGACCATGCAATCACGGGTGCCTGGGATTTTGGCGAACATTTCAGGGTGCTTCCCAAGGCCGTATTCGATACCGGCCAACACTTCTTCTATTCTCCGATGGTCTAGCGCAAGCTGTTCCAACTGCTGCTGAAACAGCGGCTCTCTAATGATCGTTCGGATTGGACTCGTGAACCATTCTTCGGAGTTCTCTGGCTCGTTCGACATCGGTTTCCGTGAGCGACCCGCTGGAAATGAAAACTGTCTCGTAGGGAATTGTCTCGTTCATGTCAGCCAGCTTCCATCCCATCATTCTATGGCTCAGGTCGCTTACTTCTTCCGCGTCCATATCCCACAGTTCTTCGATGATCCGATCCACAAGCGATATTTGTTCGGCTGTGAACACGGAGAGATCGGGAACGCGAAGGTTTACTACACGATGCTGAGTGCGTCCACCCCTAAGCCGAATCTCTTGACATCCGAGATCGTGCCGTTCTTCCATTTGGGCACGCATGGGCATCATTCGACGCGGGGCCGGGCCATTCGGTAGGCGCTGATATTCAAAACCTGTGATCGGTTCGCCTAGCATGGCATAGGCTTGAAAATCACTGAAGTAGAGAATCTTGTTCAGTTTGGTTGCCCCGAACTTCGGGTCAGTGGCACACTTCTGGCAGATGTACAGGACAAGCTCCCTGTATCGTGCTTCGTTCTCCGTCCACTTCTTTATGGGCATCATTCATTTACACGAAGGATGCCGAGCCATTGGGCCAACACCCTATCCTATGCGACAATTATTACATGTATTGTTTGGCAGTTCGGTTCGCCCGCTTCCCACGTGCTGGCCTTCGGTAAGGCATCTTTCATGCCTGCGCCATTGCGACGGTCTTGCCTGTGAGTTGATCGAAGGTCAACCTCTTTCCAACGATATTTTTTACCGCCATGCTGAATCGTTCGCCGTCCGTCATTTTGCGATTGTTATAACGGTAAGTCTGTTCATCGAGGTAACGGAAAAGATGAAACGGCTCCACGCTCACATACGTGCCAGAGATACCGCGTTTCAGGAGTGACCAGAAGTTCTCCAGCCCGTTCGTGTGAACACGTCCGTCCACGTACTGCACGGCATGGTCAATCACTTGGTGCGCATAGTCGGTTGCCAGACCCTCGTAGGATTTCAGGGCATCGGAATAGAGCGCAGACCCAGCTTCAACGTGCTTCTTGACTTCGGTCTGAATCGCGTGCTTCTTTCGGTTTGGGATGACTGACGCACGAACCTGACCGCCACGCTCCAAAATGCCCATGACTGCGGTTTTGTCCTTCGTGCCGGTGCCAGTGATCCGACGCTTGCGCTGTGCGACGTGCATATTCCTCGCCTTACCTCCAATAAATGTTTCGTCCGCTTCTACGTGGCCGGACAATTTATCAGCGGGAGCCATGCCGAGCGCACAGCGGATTCGATGATCCATGAACCACGCGGTTTTCTGAGTGACGCCAATCGCCTTCGCAATCTCGTAACTGCTAACGCCATTCTTGCAATTCACAACCTGCCACATGGCGACAAGCCACTTGTCTAAACCCAGCGGCGAATCCTCGAAGATCGTCCCCGTCTTGGAAGTAAACTGTCTCAGGTCATGCTTGCTGCCACATTGCCAGCGGTTATACTTGGGCTGGAAAAGGACGTTCTTGCTCCCGCAACGCGGGCAGGTGACGCCATCCGGCCAGCGGTGCGCCACAAGGTACTCGCGGCAGTTGTCAAGGCTGGCGAAGTAGAGGATCGCGGCTTGCAGTGTGTTCGGTTCCATGCTTAAATCTTAGCGAAAAGCAGGTGAGTTGTCAAGTAAATTGTTACCCTAGTTAGCGTTAAATCTCGTTACGCTCACTGGCCACTTGGGCTGCAGGCGACTTCCAATCCCTGCCGGACTCCCTAGTAGATCGTGTACCCCGGCGCCGGATTTCTCACATCCGGCTTCGACGCCATCAGCAGCAGAGCGCCGATCTTTTTGAACGCCCGCAGATCTTCCAGGCTATGAAATGACTTCGTCTCGTAATCATCCGGAGTGCGCGTGTCATCGGGAATCTGCTTCGCTTCAACATTCTCGAATGCGTGCCTTTTCAGCAGCTCCACGTATTCGGCCGACGATCTCACGTGCACCGGCACTTTCAGCTTGTCCACCCATTGCAGGGAATACGGATTGTCCTTGTACAAATTAATCAGAATAAACAGGCGGCCTTTCGGCGCCATCACCCGGAACAGCTCAGCCAGCGCGCGATCCTGATCGGCGTAGTAATAAAACGATTCGACCGACAACACCTTGTCAAAAAAATTCTCTTCCCAGGGAATCTGCTGCGCCGATCCCCACACGTACAAAATATTATCGAAGTCTTTCGAGGCCCCGCGCGCCTGGCGAATCATCTCGTCGGAAACATCCACACCCACCACCTGCCCGAAACCCTCCGGCCCCTCCGCCACCAACCGGGCCAGCAGCCGAGTTGCCCAACCCGAGCCGCATCCCAGGTCCAGCACCCGTTCGCCAGGGCGCAATTCCATCAGCCGGATCGTTTTCTCCGTGATGTCGAGGTGATGGCGTTCCATCTTCTCGCCTTCACCGGCTTCGGCCCAGCGGTTGAATTCGCTTTGCAGACGCTCGTCAGGAGTTGGGGATTTCTCTGGCAAATTGACCTCCGTGCGGCCCTGTGTCCTCTGTGTTTAAGTTGTTTCTCAAACCACAAAGGTCACGAAGGCACACCAAGAATATGGTACATTTGCCTTCCTCATGGCTTCAAACCCGCAGCCGCCGCCCGAACCCCAGCCGCCGCTGCTGTACTGTCCGAAGTGTGCGGTCGAAGTGACCGATGCACTCATTTGCGGCGACTGTTCTGCCGTCATCTGTCGCGGTTGCGGCACGCCGCTCGAATCGCCCGACGAACTGGGGATCGGATAACCCGTGGAGACGCCCACCGTCGCACTCACGCCGGCCCAGGAATCTGAATCGCAACCCTCCCTTATTCGCGGCCTGTCCCTGCTTGATTCCGTCCTGCTTCTGGTCAGCGGCATCATCGGCTCATCCATTTTTCTCACCGCTAACGACATTGCCCGTCCGCTGCCGCAGCCGGTCCTGTTCCTCGGCGTTTGGGTCCTCGGCGGCGTGATTTCGCTGTTCGGCTGCGTGGCCTTCGCCGAACTGGGCTCGATGTTCCCCGACTCCGGCGGCCAATACGTCTACCTGCGCGAAGCCTATGGCGATCTGGTGGCGTTCCTTTACGGATGGATGCTATTCAGCGTCGCCAACGGCGGCACTATCGCTGCGCTTGCCGTGGCTTCCGCCACGTACATGGGACAGATCGTTCCCGTCATTTCGCAGCAGCACGTGGTGCTTTCCGTGCTGGGCATCACGCTCACTCGCGCGCATGTGGTGGGTTTGCTTTTGATTGTGGTGCTCACCTACGTCAACGTCGTGGGACTGCGCTGGGGCGCGCTGATGCAAAACGTTTCCACCTGGACAAAGTTCGCGGCCATGGCGGCTTTCGTGGTCCTCGGATTTACCATCGGCAAAGGCCACTGGTCGAACTTCAACCCGCACGGCGTCAACCTGACCCTGGGCCTCAGCCCTGGGGCATTTGTTTCCGCGATGGGCATCGGCCTTATCGCTGTCTTCTGGGCCTACGACGGATGGGTCTACATCACCTGGGTTGCGGGCGAGGTCAAAGAACCGCGCCGCAACGTGCCGTTGGCCATGGTACTCGGCATCATCGTGGTGGGTGTGATTTACATGGCGATGAACGCGACGTACATCTACGCCATGCCCTTGAGCGAAGTCGCCAAACACGAAACCATCGCGCACGCTGCTGCCGCTGTGCTGTTTTCTCCCGGCGCCGCGGTCTGGCTCTCGGCCATGATCTCGATTTCCTGCTTCAGCGCCGCAGCCACATGTACGCTGTCGGGTGCGCGCGTCTGCCTTGCCATGGCGCAGGACGGAGTTTTCTTTCGCAGCATGGCCAAAGTTCATCCCAAGTGGCGAACCCCGGCGCTGGGCCTGATCGGACAGGGTCTCTGGGCTGCGGTGCTCACGCTCAGCGGTCGCTACGACCAGCTTTACACCTACGTCATCTACGGCATGGTCCTCTCGTACACGCTGACCGTGATTGGCCTGTTCATTCTGCGCTGGAAGCGGCCCGACATTCCTCGTCCGTACCGCTGCGCAGGATATCCGTGGCTCCCGGCAATTTACGTCTTGGCCACCGCTGCCTGGACGCTGAACACCATCATCACCCGCCCGACCGAAGCTTTTTGGGGAACCACGATTGTGCTGCTCGGCGTGCCAGGATATTTGTATTGGAAGAGGAGCGGAGACGCCGTTCGCCCCTAGTAGTTGTCATTCTGAGCGTGGTAGACCGATTCGCCTCGCGAATCGGTCTGCGAAGTCGAAGAACCCCTACCCGTCTGTGATAGAACGAAGCCTCGAAAGGCATTTCCACCACGGCTTCCTAAAGAAATCAAGCCATTCCGTACGAATTCCCAGAAGCGCCGGTACCAGCGCCAGCGAACATGAGGTTCTTCGGCTGCGCGAGTCCATTCGCAAGCGAATGGACGCCCTGCGCTCAGGATGACAGCGTTTACGAGTAGGCAAAGAAGTACACTGGTACGCTAACTCTGGGGCCCCGACGTGCCAGACTCCAACCCCACTTCCGGCCAGCCCGACCAAATCGGTTTTCTGGAACCCGGGGTCTCCATCGCCGATGCCGAGGATCCTAACCGCCCCAAACGCGTCATGGGATTCCGCGATCTGGTGCTGTTCTACGTGGTCACCGGCATCAGCCTGCGCTGGATCGCGACGGCTGCCGCGGCTGGCCCAAGCTCTGTCGTCATCTGGATCGGTGCCTGGCTGACGTTCTACACTCCTCTCGCGCTCTCGGTCATCGAGCTCTCGTCGCGCTATCCGCATGAAGGTGGCCTCTACGTCTGGAGCAAGCGCGCTTTCGGCGACTTCTCCGGTTTCATCTCCGCCTGGACTTACTGGACCAGCAATCTTCCGTACTTTCCCGCCGTGCTCTACTTCGCCGCCAGCAATGCGCTCTACATGCGGCAAGCGGTCTGGGGACATCTGTCGAACAACGCAACTTTCTACATTATTTTTTCGCTGCTCACACTGACGGCGGCGACGGTGCTTAACATCGTCGGCCTTGATGTCGGCAAATGGCTGCACAATCTGGGCGCGCTGGCCATGTGGATTCCGGTTGTGATCGTGATTGCGATGGGAGCGATCGCCTGGCACCGTTTCGGCCCGGCAACCTCGTTCACCGTCCGTTCTATGACCCCGAGCCTGCATTTCCACGACATTATTTTCTGGTCACTGCTGACGTTTGCCTTCGGCGGCTGCGAAACCGCCTCGTTCATGGGAGAAGAAATCAAGAATGCTCGCCGCACTTTGCCTTGGGGACTTTTTGTCGCCGGTCTCACGGTAGCGCTGTGCTACATTCTGGGAACCGTTGGAGTGATGCTTGCTCTGCCTCCCTCCGAGGTCAGCAATTTGCAAGGGCTGATGCAGGCCATCTCAAAAACGGCCAGCCGCGTGGGATTTGAAGGCGTCATCCCGATCGCGGCGTTCCTGATTGCGCTCAGCAACGTGGGCGCAGCCGGTGCGTATCTCGCCGCGGTCGCGCGCCTGCCCTTCGTCGCCGGCATTGACCGCTTTCTGCCCAAGGCTTTTGGCTCGCTGCATCCGCGCTGGAAGACGCCCTGGGTCGCGCTGCTGGTGCAGTTTGTGATCGGCGTTCTGTTCATCTTTCTCGGACAGGCCGGAACCAGCGTCAAAGGCGCTTATGACGTGATGGCCAGCATGACGGTGATCACCTATTTCATCCCCTATCTTTTTGTCTTCGCCGCCATGATCAAGTTGCAAAGCGAACCGGCGGGACCAGATGTGATTCGCGTGCCTGGCGGAAAGCCGGTCGCGAGGCTCGTCGCCATCGTCGGATTCCTCACGACGACGCTGACGATTCTGTTGTCCGTGGTCCCGCAACCCGACGAACCGAACAAGCCGCTGGCAGTGTTGAAAGTTGTGGGAGGATCGGCGGTGCTGGTCGCGGTTGGCGCAGGAATTTATTGGTGGGGGAAAAGAAGAACGCGGCACTTGTAGCGCCGACGTCCCCGCCTGCCCGTAAGCTAGGGACGGCGGCTTTACACCGGCACTGCCGTCTTCCGCTTTGGATTAAAAAACGGCATGGGCACAATTTTCGCCGCGACCGTCTGCCGCACGGCTTCAATCGTAATTTCCATCTGCACCTTGCGTCCGAGCTGAGCGTGGTCCGTCTCGATGCTGGCCAGAGCGATCATCTTCTTCAGCACCGGAGACCATGTCGTCGTAGTCGCCTTCCCCACCTGCTTTTCACCGCAATAGACGGGCACGGCCACGCGCGACGCCTGCGCGGGCGCAGCCGGGGTCAGGCCGAACTTCTCGTAACGCTGTTCGACTTCCGTCCAGTCGATTTCCAACCCGACGTATTGGCGCGCAACGCCTTCTTTGTCGTCACGTTCCAATGCGGCTTTCCCGACGAAGTTTTCTTTATTTAGATGGACCATCTTGCCGAAGCCCAGTTCGTATGGAGAATACTTCTGCGAAGCAATCAGTGCCTTCTTGCTGCTGCTGTAGTCGACTTCGATCAGGAGCAATCCTGCCTCCACGCGCGCCACGTCCAGCGCCAGCATTCCAGCGGCGTGAATGTCGAACTGCTTGCCCTTGTCCATCAGGGCATCCCAAACTTTGACCGCGTCATTCCACGGCACCCAGATTTCATAGCCCAGATCGCCCGTATAACCGGTGCGCGAAATGTCCACCGGGATGCCGGCAATCTTGCCCGAGGTTTTGCGGAAATACTTCAGATTCGCCACATCCGCCTCCGCCACTGACTTCAGCAGCTTGCCTGAGGTCGGTCCCTGCAAAGCCAGCGCGGCAACTTTCTCGGAGATGTCTTCGACCTGCACATCCATGTTGTTGCCGTTCTGACGGAACCAGCGCAGGCTGGGATCAGCCGCGGTCCAGCGATACTTGTTCTCCTCCAGGCGGGTGACCGTGCCGTCGTCGATGACTTTGCCCTCCTCATCGCACCAGCAGCAATAAATCACCTGGCCGACTGCGACTTTATTGACGTCGCGCGTGATGACGCGGTTCACCAGCTTGGTCGCGTCCTTGCCGCTGACCAAGTACTTGTAGAGCGGCGTAATGTCGATCAGCGCCGCGGCATTGCGGATGGCGTTGTACTCGTGATCGTGATGCACCTCGTACACGCTGACCGTGTAATACCCCGACCACTCGCGGTAATTCAGGCTATGGCAAAGCGCAAACGTTCTCTCGTGAAACGCAGTTCCGACGGGCAAAGTGATGACTCCTCGAAGTTGCTTTTCCTCTGTGCACCGCCGTGCCCTGTGTGTTTCTCAAGTTTTCAAACACAGAGGACGCAGAGTCGCACAGAAGAAAACTCACGCCGGATTATATGCAGCCGCCGCACTGCGAAGCAAATGCCCTGCCCAACCTGAGCAACTCCCCAGTACTGTCATTCTGAGCGCAGCGGGCGGTTTCCGCAGGAGACGGCCCGCGGAGTCGAAGAACCTCGTGCCCGCTTGCAGCGACACAGGCCTCGAAAGGCATTTCCGCTTCAGCTTTCTCAGATAGTCGAGTGATACAAGAATTCCGTGAAGCGCCGGTGCCAGCCCAAGCATGCACGGGGTCCCTCGACTGCGTAACTGCTTCGCGTTGCGAAGCAGTTATTCCGCTCGGGATAACAGACCGTAAAGACAAACGTACACTCTCTCGGATAGAATGGGTTCCCTAGTCGGGAATCACTATGCGCAGCATTCTCATAGCGTGGTGTGTTCTGCCCAGCGGCCTCTGATCCGCTCGCTCTCCGCTCATTTTCCGAAATTCTTCTGAGCTGAAAGCTTGGAACCAGGAGCGAACCGCGAATGGCAAATTCATACGACATCATCGTGATCGGCGGAGGCCACAACGGCCTGGTCAACGCTGCTTACCTTGCGCGCGCCGGCAAGAAGGTCCTGGTGCTCGAGCGCCGGCACGTCCTCGGCGGTGCCGCCTGCACCGAAGAAGTTTTCCCGGGATTTAAGTTTTCGGTTTGCTCGTATGTGGTTTCTCTGCTGCGGCCGGAGATCATCCGCGATCTCGACCTGCCTCGCCATGGCCTGGAAATTCTCCCGCTCGATGGAACTTTCACGCCCATGCCGAACGGCGACCACCTCTGGAGAGTCAACGACCACGGCAAGACGCATCGCGAAATCGCACGGCACTCCGAGCTCGACGCCGAAGCCTACGACGAATTCGGCAAAGCCATGCAGGCCATGTGCCGCTTCGTGAAGCCGATCCTCAGCATGGTGCCGCCCGATCCCTCGACGCTGAATCCCAAAGAACTGATGAAGCTGCTTTTTATCGGCAAGCGCTTTCAGGACCTCACCAGCGGCGACAAGTACAACCAGGTGCAGTTAATGACCATGAGCGCCGTCGATTTCCTCGACCAGTGGTTCGAGACCGATGTGCTCAAAGCAACCATGTCGGCGTCGGGAATCATCGGAACTTTTCTCGGCGTGCGCTCGCCGGGAACAGCCTATGTTCTGCTGCACCACTACATGGGAGAGATTGACGGCGCATTTCGCTCCTGGGGATTTGCTCGCGGGGGCACGGGCGCAATTTCCGATTCGATTGCCGACGCCGCCCGTGAGGCCGGAGCTGAAATTCGCACCCAGGCTGGAATTTCCAGGATCATCGTAAAGGGCGGCAGGGCCAGGGGCGTCGTTCTGGCTAACGGCGATGAAATCTATGCCGACGTCGTTTCATCCAGCATCGATCCGCGACAGACTTTCGTGAATCTCATCGAGAGCGGAAATCTTCCCAACGAATTTCTCGCGGAAATCAATCGTTACAAATTCCGTGGATCCTCCGGCAAAGTAAACATGGCGCTGGATGCCCTGCCGAACTTCAAGTGCATGCCCGGCTCCGGCGCGCATCTGCGCGGCGCGATTTCGATTTCCCCGAGCGTCGAATACATGGAAAAAGCCTACGACGACGCCAAGTACGGCAATTTTTCCCGCCGCCCGTACATCGACATGGTCATTCCCACGCTCACCGATCCCTCGGTTGCGCCACCGGGAAAACACATTCTCTCGTGCTTTGTGCAATATGCGCCTTACAAGCTGCGCCCCGGCCTCAACTGGGACGATCAGAAAGAAGCCTTCGGCAACAACGTCATCAACACCATTGCGGAATACGCTCCCAACATCAAAGACATTATTCTGCACAAGCAAGTCCTCACACCGCTCGATCTGGAGCGCGAGTGGGGTCTGACCGAAGGCAACATTTTTCAAGGTGAGCTTTCGCTCGAACAACTTTTCTTCCTGCGGCCCGTTCCCGGCTACGCCCAGTTCCGCACTCCCATCAAGAACCTTTATATGTGCGGCTCGGCTACGCATCCCGGCGGCGGAATCATGGGTGGCCCGGGGCGTCTGGCTGCCCTGGAGATTCTGAAAGACGTAAAGGGAGCGGCCTGACATGCCGGCTACGCGCGATATCGTCATCATCGGTGGCGGTCACAATGGCCTGGTCACGGCATTTTACTTAGCCAAAGCTGGCTACAAACCGCTGGTGCTCGAGCGCCGGTCGCAACCCGGCGGGGCGGCGATCACAGAAGAATTTCATCCCGGCTTTCGCGGCCCGATTCTCACCCACTCTGCCGGGCCGATTCGCCCCGACATTCTCCGTGACATGCAACTGGAGAAGCACGGGCTCAAGCTGGTCACGCCCGACGCGGCTGTCGTTGCGCTCTCTCCCGACGGTCGTGCTCTCACGCTCTATCACGATGCCAAGAGATCTGCCGAGGAGATCAGCCGATTCTCTCCGAAAGATGCCGCCAAGTACGACGAGTTTGGAAAATCGCTGGCCAAGGTCGGCAACGTAATCGGCCGCGCCCTGGCGCTCGCCCCGCCCAACATCGACCATCCCAGCAAAGGCGACTTGTGGGGAATGTTGCAAACCGGGCGCTCGATTCGCAAGCTCGGCAAGAAAGATATGTATCGCCTGCTGCGCTGGGGGCCGATGGCGGTCGCCGACCTCGTCGCCGAGTACTTCGAGACGGAACTGCTGCGCGCCACCATCGCCGCTCGCGGAATCTTCGGCACATTTCTCGGCCCGTGGTCCGCCGGCAGCAGCCTGGTGCTTTTGATTCGCGCCGCCGGAGACGCGCATCCGGCAGGCTCAGCGTCTTTCGCTGCCGGCGGAACTGGCGCGATCACTCAAGCCATGGCTTCGGCTGCGCAGCAAGCCGGAGCTGAAATTCGCACCGGAGCGGAGGTCATCGAGATTTCTGTTGGCAACGGCGTGGCCAGCGGGGTCGTGCTTTCCACTGGCGAGGAGATCAGCGCCAAAGCAGTCATTTCGAACGCCGATCCCAAGCGCACCCTGTTGAAACTGGTCGACCCCGTGCACCTCTCGCCGGATTTTGTGATGAAGCTCCAGCATTACCGCATGCCGGGCACAGTGGCCAAAGTTAACCTTGCGCTCTCCGGTTTGCCGAAATTTACAGCTCTGAATGGCAACAGCAGCGCGCTCAGCGGGCGTATTCATATCGGCCCGGAGATCGACTACCTGGAGCGGGCTTTCGACGAATCGAAGTACGGCAATTTCTCCCGTCAACCGTACCTGGAGATCACGATTCCCACGATTGCAGACCCTTCCCTCGCTCCCGCGGGAAAGCATGTGATGTCCATCTACATGCAGTACGCCCCATTCAAGCTCAAGAACGGCGATTGGGAGAGCCAGCGCGTGGCGCTCGGCGATACTGTTGTGAAGACGCTCGCGCAATACGCGCCCAATCTGCCGGAATTGATTCTGACCCACCAGATCATCACGCCCCAGGATTTGGAAGACACCTACGGCCTTACCGGCGGTCACATCTTTCATGGCGAGCTGGCCCTGGACCAGTTCTTCACCATGCGGCCGCTCCTTGACTGGGCGCGGTACAACACGCCGATCAGGAATCTGTTCATGTGTGGATCCGGGACGCATCCGGGAGCGGGATTGACGGGAGGGTCGGGAGCGAATGCGGCGAGAGAGATATTGAAGCATTTGAAAAAGTAATGATTTATCGCAGGGCCAGAGGCCCTGCGCCAGCCAAACATCTTCTGAGCCCTGACCACATGAAAACCTCCGCCGTCCTCCTCATCTCCTGCCCCGACCGCAAAGGCATCGTCGCCAGCATCTCGGATTTTATCTTCCGCCACAACGGCAACATTCTCCACGCCGATGAGCACGCCGATACGGCCTCCAATCTTTTCCTGATGCGGGTGGAGTTTGATCCTGCCGATTTTGATATCGACCTTGCCGACTTTGCACAGCACTTCTCTCCCATCGCTGAAAAGTTCAACATGCGCTGGCGGCTGGCGCGCTCGAACTATCGCCCGAAAATGATCATTCTGGTCTCGAAGTACGACCACTGCCTGGTGGACCTGCTTTACCGCCACCGGAGCGGCGAGTTGGCCTGTGACATTCCGCTCATCATCTCGAACCACCCGGACAACCAGCCGATCGCCGACTTTTACAAGATTCCCTTCGTCGTGGTGGCGGTTTCGAAGGACAACAAGCCGGAAGCCGAACGAAGAATTCTCGACTTGATCACGCAGAGCCAGTTTGACTTTCTGGTCCTTGCCCGTTACATGCAGGTTTTGTCTGACCAATTCGTCAGCCAGTTTCCCCAGCGAATCATCAACATTCATCACTCTTTTCTTCCCGCCTTCGTTGGCGCCAAACCCTATCATCAGGCGTTTGCGCGAGGCGTGAAATTGATCGGCGCCACCAGTCACTACGTCACCGAAGTGCTCGATGACGGCCCCATCATCGAGCAGGACGTGGTTCGCATCTCGCATCGCGATTCGCTGGACGACCTGCTGCAAAAGGGCCGCGATCTGGAAAAGGTTGTGCTCTCCCGCGCCGTGCGCTGGCACATCGAAAATCGCATCCTGCTATATGGCAACAAGACCGTAGTTTTCGATTAGCAAAGCAGCTGGCGGGCTTGGTTTCGTCCATTCGTCACAGATCGGCGTGTTGCGGGTCACTGTAAGCTTCTGCCGCCGCGGTTAGCCTACAGGTCACCCAAATGCCCGACAGCGTATTCATCACGAGCCTGGCCGCCTGGGAATGGACCGGGGATGAAGTGTGTTCTCTCTGCAGGTACCATACCGCCGCACTTCGTTACGAATTGAGTGGTGAAGAGGCTGACTTTCACCCGTTAACTGGCTATTGCTGCGTGGAATGTGCTACGGGTCTTCTGGCCGCTTTGGACAAGGTTCAGCGAGCGAAGCACCAGGGTGGTGAGGCGAACCGCTTCACCTTGTTTAATCCAACCGTCAACTGATGGTCGACTTCAGGCCTTGCCCCAATGAGAAATCGCCACAGATCACGTTATAGTAGCTAAAGTGTCACTACCCGTTTTGAGGGTGGCATTCTTCCGCCTCTTCTGGTATATATGTTGCCCGCATACATCGGTCAATTCCACGTGGTCGAGAGAGGCAAGAATGGATCTCTTTCATCGCGAAGTTCGCGGTCAGGACACTCGCAACAGCCGCGAGTGTCAATTCTGCCGGCAACTGGACCCCAATTTCGCACAGCGCAGGCCAATGGATCGCCTGGTTCAATCGACGCAGGAAGACGTGGCCGCAGCCCATCTCACCGAAGATGGTTATGTGCGACATCGCATCGCCGAACTGGCCAGGAAACGCAGCCTGAACCTGGTCCCGGAAGCTCTGGGGAAATCGGCGTAATTCACTGCCGCATCAACCTAATTTCTGCTGATCAAAACGACTCTATCTCCATAGTTTGCAAGCCATTGTGCGAAGATCACAGCCATGGGTGATCGACCGTAGAGACGTGGCCTAGCTTGTCGGATAGAATACGGCCACTGTGGAAACTCAAACTCCCAGCCTCAGTCAGTCTTCGATAGAGTTGCTCTACGTTTGCGACAAGCTCAGGGACATGGGCTACGCGCAATCGCGCCGAATCCGCATTTACGGGCAGGAATTTGAAGTTATCTCCAATCCCTTTCCGGAGGGCAACGGAATTGCCGTGCGCGCGATTGCCAGGCGTGAGAGTCAGGAACGGATTGTGAGACTTCCGCTGCCGGTGGTACAGACGGTCACCAAGGCCAAGAGAAGAGCAGCTTAGCGGAGCTGTCCCGCTAAATTTGCGCCTGCACATGACGTGCAAATCAGGACGCCAACATACCTGACCCACCCCACAATGGCGTTATCCCGAGACCCGCGCTCTTTCCAGCGGGGCGAGGGATCTGGCGGGTTGCGCCCGCGAGCCCGCAGCCGGTCAACACTCCGCGCGAGATCCCTCACTCGGCTGAAATGCGCCGAGTTTCGGGATGACCCGCCAGATTTACCGGGGAGTTCTCGCCCAAATCAGGATGTCGGAACTCCGCGGCTCATTTCCGGTGATTTTCTCCGCCGCCTGTGCTCGCCTTTGCCTCACCTGTCCCCGAAGCCAGATAGATCGCGGGCACGTTTTCCGTCTTCATCATGTCATTCAGCGCCACCAAGTCGCTCGACCTGATGTTTTTCCACTGTGCAACCAAGGGCGCAGTCTGCTGGCTGAGAGCGTCGAACGCCTCATATTGCTGCTTTGTCGGCGCGCCATCATACTCCACGCTGCCAACCAGCCCATGCAGTTGCTCGTCGATCAGGACGGGAAAGTTCAGGTTGGCCTCCGAGCTTTTCACGTTCACCTGCAACAGATGCTCCTCGATGGGCGTCACCTTCTTTTCCAGCGCGTTGGCGCTGTCGTTGATGGATTTGTAGCGTGCGTCCTCCAGACGGCCGCGCAGGCTGCGGATCTGCACCCGCGTCTCCCGAATCTCCCGTACCGTGTCATGCAGGTCGCTCAAGACCGCGCGAATCTTAAGCTCCAGGTCGAATTCTTTCTGCATATCCGCCAACGAGACCTTTACCCGCTGATCCATCTTGAGTTCGAGAGGAACGGTAAAAGTCTTCCCTTCCGCGCTGAGCCGGACCTGGTAGCTTCCCGGAGGCGCCATCGGTCCGCGCGAACGGAACTCGGCCATGACTTCACCAGGCAGCTTGTGTGGGCCCTCGTAGCGAAGGTCCCAACCAAACCGGTTCATTCCGGCCTCGATCGGAATCTTCTCCTCCGGCGGCACCAGTTCCGGCCATTCCGGCGGCGTCTCAGGTTCTTTCTTATCGACGCTGGAAAATTCGCGCACCACTGTGCCCTGGGAATCAATGATCTGCAACGTCACCTCGCCCTTGGGCGCAGACTTGAAGTAATAGGAGATCACCGCCCCATGCTGCGGGTTCTCGCCCACCGGTTGGTGGCGATCGTAGAACTCCGCAAAGTAGGTGCGATACATTACCGGCGGCTTGTAAAGATAGACATCTGCCTTCGCCACCTGGTCGCTGAGTTGGCGCAAGGGCGTAATGTCGTCGAGGATCCAGAAGGCGCGACCGTGCGTGGCAACCACGAGGTCGTCATTCTTGATCACCAGATCGTGAATGGGTGACTGCGGCAGGTTCAACTGAAAAGGCTGCCAGTCAGCGCCGCTGTTGAACGAAATGTAAATTCCGGTCTCCGTCCCGGCGTAGAGCAAGTCCTTTTGCACTGGATCTTCGCGAACCGCATGGACGTACGCGCCATCAGGAATGCCGTTGACCAGCTTCGTCCAGCTTTTGCCAAAGTCGGTGGTCTTGTAGATATAAGGTTTGACGTCATCCAGCTTGTGGCAGTCCAGGGCAATGTACGCCGTGCCCGCGTCATGCGGAGAGGCTTCAATCAGGCTGACCAGGCTCCACTCCGGCATGCCTTTCGGCGTAACATTCGTCCAGTTCTTTCCGCCATCGCGCGTGAGGTGCACCAAGCCATCATCGCTCCCCGCCCACAACAAGTCTTTCTGCACCGGCGATTCTGCAATTGTGAACACCGTATCGTAATATTCGACGCTGGTATTGTCCTTGGTGATCGGTCCGCCGGAGGATTCCTGCTTGCTCTTGTCATTGCGCGTGAGGTCCGGACTGATCACCGTCCAGCTCACCCCATGGTCAGTGCTTTTGAATACGACTTCGCCGGCGGTGTAGATCTTGTCCGGGTCGTGAGGTGAAATAACAATTGGCTCAGTCCACCCCAGGCGATATTTCATGTCTTTGTCGCCGTGCCCTGAGTAATCAACCGGCCACGTAGTGATGTCCTGGGCCTGCATGGTGCGCTTGTCCCAGCGAGTCATGATTCCCTGACCTGAGCCGGCATACACGATGTTGGCATCGCGCGGATCGGGCACTACGTAACCGCTCTCGCCTCCGCCCACGTCATACCAGTGCTGACGGCCGATGTAGCCATCGTCGGTGCGACTGGCAATCGCCACTGTGCTGTTGTCCTGCTGCGCGCCATAAACGTAGTAGAGGAACTGATTGTCGGTATCAACGTGGTAGAATTGGGCCGTTGGCTGGTTGTATTGCGTCGTCCAGGTTTTGCCGCCATCCACGGTGATGGTAGCGCCACCGTCGTTGCCATTGATCATGCGTTCCGGATTCGTAGGATCGATCCACAGCCCGTGATGATCGCCGTGTGGCGCCGGCATCAGTGCAATCGATTTGCCTCCATCGCTCGACTTGAAAGCGCCCGTGTTCAGCATGTAGACCGTATCCACGCTCTTGGGGTCGGCGAAAATGTGGGTGAAGTACCAGGCGCGCTGGGTGAGCCGCTGGTCGTCGTTGATCTTCGTCCAACTGTCGCCGCCGTCGTCCGAACGATAGAGCCCGCTGGCATCCTTGGCTTCGATCAATGCGTACACGCGATTGGAATCGCCTCCGGACACCGAAACTCCAATTCGGCCCATGATCGAAGTGGGAAGTCCGTGACCCTCGAGATGTTTCCACGTCGCGCCGCCATCCACGGACCGGTAGAGACCGCTGCCCGGCCCACCGCTGCTCATGCTCCACGGAGTTCGCAGCACTTCATACATTGCCGCAAACACCACGTTGGGATTGTTGGGATCGAAAACCACATCGATGGCGCCGGTCTTTTCGTCTTTATATAAGACCTTCTCCCAGGTCTTGCCGCCATCCGTGGTGCGAAAAACGCCGCGCTCCGCGTTCGATCCGTAGGCATGGCCAAGCGCCGCAACCAGCACGACGTCAGGATTGCGAGGGCTGATAATGACGGCGCCAATATGCTGCGTGTCCTTGAGTCCGACATTCGTCCAGGTTTTTCCTCCGTCGGTGGACTTGTAAACACCGTTGCCATAAGAAATGTTGCCGCGAATGCAGGCCTCGCCCGTTCCCACATAAATCACATTGTGATTGGAATCAGCCACGGCGATGGCGCCGATCGACGACACCGCCTCTTTGTCGAACAGCGACTTCCAGTTCAGGCCGCCGTCCGTGGTGCGCCAGACGCCTCCACCGACGCCGCCAAAGTAAAACGTGTATGGATCGCCAGGCACGCCAGTGACCGCCAACACGCGGCCGCCGCGATACGGCCCGATGGAGCGCCACTTCATGCCTTTGAAAAGGCTGTCGTCATATTTGGTCGCGGCCAGGGCAATGTGGCTGAGTAACGATAAGAGGACGATCACGCAGAACAGAAACAGCAGACGGCTGCGAATGGGTTTCATGGAAGAAGCTCCAAAGGGAAATGTTCGGCGGATAATCTTATCTCAGCGGCAGGCTAGCGCACAAAGGTTTGGGGCTGGCTCAGTTTGCCTTGTCATCCCGAGCCGCCTTCTTTTGGCGAGCGAGGGATCTGGGCGCGCCGTGCGAATGCTTCGCGTTCTTTGCGAAGCAACAAAATCGCACGTCCTGGCGCGCATCCTTAGTGGTAAACGGCACAGCTACCGGACTGTCAGGCGGAGCGCAACCCTGTCCCTTGCGACCGTCCCTTCCGCTCCGGCGGAATGAAGTAGGAATGAACGGATGAAATTGCCGGAGCGGATTTGAGAACCGCGCATTGCGACTGCTGAGAATGATCTCCAAACAAAACACCGGGTTCGGTTGTGTGAACCGAACCCGGGAGAGCTGTTCCTGGCAAGACAAGCCGCAGGGACTCCCGGCTGGATTCGGCTCGGCCGGTTTTCCGTTGCATCCGCCGAATTGAGCCGGTCAGTTTCATGCCTCATCCTGGGCTTGCTTCGCCACCGCCAGGGGAGCCTTATGCAAGCAGTGGCAGTAGGCGCCAGGGAACAGCGAACCTACTTCTTCTGCAAGCTGCGGATTTGCGCTACCACAGCCTTGATTTGATCGGGCGTCAGACCCTTGGCGGCAAATGCATGGGTCGCCTTCTTGCTGGGTCCACCGTTGGCCACAAAATCCGTCAGGTCGGCATCCGACAGTTTCTTGACGTCGTCGGAAACCAGGCTGGGAATCTTCGCCGCTGGTTTGCCGGCAGCATCGGCCCCGTGGCAGGCTGCGCACTTCGTCTTGTAAATGGTCGCCCCGTCGTCCTGCGCCCAGGACAGGCTGGGAATCAGAATGAACAGCGCTACCGCGATCACTACCACTAAAACTGCGAGCTTCGTTATCTTCATGATTGCTTTCCTCTCCGTGTCCATTTCTATGATGTGAGGATTCACCAAGACCCGGCAAACTCCTCTGCAAATAAGGTGGGCAGTTCTCTGCCGCACTCAGGAGATTCTCTGCTTGGACACTCTAGTTCGGCTGTGACTACAGTCACTTGAAGTGGTGACGGTTAAATAGTGGCAGTACCCTCCCGGATCACATTCGCATCGACCGCGCTGGTCGTGAACAACTGCGGCCTGAGATTCCAAAGCGGAGAGGTGCCAGCGACGGTGTCCGTAACCTAAATCATTACTGCTGATAAGCTTTGTAACTATTTGATTCACAGTCCCTTGCATGACATGACCAAGGTGGGGGTAATTAGCACGCCGGAGCTATTCTCTAATCCCCCCTCCTGCCCTACCATCGCCTGTGGTCGAAGGAGAGGCCCCCATGCAGCAGCAGGAAATCTTGCAGAACGACCTGCTAATCAGTCTGGCGCACACTTACGAAGAGGACCCCGGCCAATTCGTCACTTTGCCCAAGCCGGTGCTGGACTCCTCCTGGATGCGCCTGGCTGTCTCTGAGTTGAGAAACGAAGGGTACGTCGAAGAACAAGTGAGGGGAGTGGTCCGGCTCACCCCGCTCGGGTATAAGGCCTTCAAAGGCTAAAGTCTTCTGCGGCTCGGGTAGCCGTCGCGAGAAGCGCGTTCCGGGCGTCACTGTGCGGCGAGGTAGAGCTTCGCTACCTGGTCGGTGATACGCCCCGGATCTGCGTCCGCCAGGTTGGTCAGCACCACCACCGTCAGCCGGTCATCCACGTAACGCGAGATATGAACTTCGAATCCCTGCCATGATCCTCCGTGGCCGATCAGCCGATGACCGTTCTGGTTCAGGACATCCCATCCGAATCCATAGCTGCCGGAATTGGGCCGGCCATCCTTGAGCTTGCCTACCGTCCACATCTGGTCGAGGCTTGAGCGCTTCAGAAGTTTTTCGGTGTAGAGAGCGGCGTCCCACTTCGCCAGATCGAGGATCGAAAAATACAGCGCGCCGTCGGCGGTCGTGTTCAGAGTGGGTGAAACCCATTCCTGATTTTTCAGTTCTCCCTTCACCAGGCGATATCCGGCAGCGCGGTTCGGAACGATGTCAGCTTCGCTGATGATGCGCGTGGTCGTCATCCCGAGCGGCTGAAAGATTCGTTCCTGCAGAAAGTCGCCGTAGAACTTGCCGGTGACCTGGTGGATGAGAACGCCCAACGTCAAGTATCCAAGATTGGCGTAACTCCACTTCGTGCCCGGCGGGAAGGCCAGCGGAATACCCTCGACAACCTTGAGCAATTGCGCTTCTGTGTAGTCCCGGCGGAAGTTGAAGTTCTTCGGATAATCAGTGAATCCGGCGGTGTGGCTGAGCAGCTCGCGGATAGTCACTTCATTCCAGCTTGCCGGAGCACTTTTCAGATACTTCGTAATCGGATCGTCCAGCCCGATCTTCCCTTCTTCAACCAGCATCATCACCGCGGTTGCGGTGAATTGTTTGCCGACTGATCCGGACTGGAAGATGGTCTCGGGTTTGACCGGAACCTGCAGCTCCACGTTCGCCAAACCATATCCTTGGGCGCGAACAGTCTTGCCGTCGCGAGCAACCAGCAACGCCAGGCCAGGGATGTGTTGCCGCTGTATCTCGGCGTGAATATAACTATCGACGGGATCAACCGCAGGAGTTTGCGCAGTTGCCCGCAGGCTGGGCAACAGTGCGATCATAACCAGCAACGGGCGAGCGGCTTTCATTGCTTCTTGAGATTGTTCTCCTAGAAAGTCACCCGGGCCGCGAGTTGCCCAATCCTCGGCGTTGGACCACGGAACGTTCCCGTCGTCGTGATCTGCCCGAAGACTGCTGGATCGTTGATGTTAGTTGCGTTGTCGGTAAAGGTCGGTTGCGCAAACTCGGGATGATTCAGCACGTTGAAATACTCCACGCGAAATTCCAGGCTGACACGCTCAGTGATGGCCGTGGTTTTGGCCAGGGCCATATCAAGATTGGTCACGCCCGGACCGCGCAGCACGTTGCGATGCAAACCGTAGGTGCGGTCCGCCGGATTATTTACCGGATCGAGCTGCGGGAAACACGGATTCCCGCCCTGATAGTAAGAGTTGTTTTCTAACGGAACGTTAGAGAAGGCGTTGGGATTGAAATAGAAGTTTCCGGTGACCGGCGTGGTCGTGATCTGACAACCACCCGCCGCATTCACTCCGTAGGTGATTTCGTTGATCGTGCGCTGGTGGTCCGGATTGAAGATTTGGATCGGCCCCACAACCGCCGCATTGGTCATGTAGGGATCGCCAGCGCCCGAGGTCCCGGGATTTGTAGGATCGCCGCTGCCGGGCAGGGATGCTCCAATGTCGAAGGGAAAGCCGGTGCGCCAGGTAAGAATCGGGTAGAGGCTCCAGCCTTTGGTCAGACGCTTCGGGCCATTGGCGCGATCGAAGGGCAAGTCCCAACCGCCGCTGAAACTGATGCGATTGCGAACGTCGCTGTCCGCGGAAGCGTAATAAAGCTGCGGATAGTAAGCCGGGACAATCGAGTTGCGTTGCCGGAAACCGGAAGCGTCATCCAGGTTGTGCGAGTACGTGTAAGAGAAAGTGTAGTAAAAGGTGCCCAGCTTTGACGTCTTGGGCTGCCGGGTCAGACTGGCCTCGAGCGCGTTGTAGTTGGCGTTAGCAACATTCTGGAACTCGGGAAGCTGGCCAAAACACGGGATGCCGACCGTGGTACCGCAGGTGCTGTTGCCGGGCAACTGATCGAGCACCCGAGTGGTGGTTCCGAGAATCATGGGATTGATATCTCGTAGCGAGGTCAGGCCGTGCGACGAACTGCCCACGTAGTTCAATTCCAGAACGCTGTCGGCGACCAGATTGTGCTGCAGGCTCAGGTTGTACTGATACACGTAAGGAGTGCGGATATGCGGATCCACGAGATAGACGATGCCGCTGCTGTTGATGGGCACGAAGGGCGCGAAAGAAATGTTTGAGGCGGGCGGCCTTGATGGGAACGAGTTGGGGACGCCCAATTGGGCGCAGGTCCCATCCGCGTTAAATGTGACGCATGCATTTGGAAAGGGCTGGCTCATGTAATTGATCGGCCCGGTCACAGGACTGTTGGGAACGCCGTAGAACAAGCCGGCGCTCCCGACGAACGGCGACTGACCGTTGAACTGCAGGTTGTCTTCCCCCTTCAAAATGTCGTAGAACATCCCGAAACCGCCACGCAAGCTCGTCTTGCCCTTGCCGCTGGGGTCCCAGGCAAAACCAATCCGTGGCGCAAAATCCTTCTTGTCCGGAAAATTCGCCCCAGTGGGGGCGCCAGGGTCGCCCGGGAAAACCAATCCTCGGGGAGCATTCACGAAGCGCTGGGACTGTTCCCCGGGAATGACCGAGAAGCTGCGGCCTTCGGTGTCGGTTTTGGGTGTGCTGTATTCATAGCGAAGCCCCAGGGTGAGAACCAGGTTCTTGAGCGCATGCCATTCGTCCTGGGCAAAGACGTAAGTATTCTTTGTGCGAATGTTGGACGGCGCCTTCGCACTCTGGAAGTAATCGTAGGGAACACCTAACAGGAAATCGGCGTAAGAATTTCCCGAGCCGATGCCCCCGGAGCCGAAATAATCGAATTCGCCGTTAATGATGAAGTCATACACCAGGTTTTCCTGGTACGGAGTGAACCCGCCGCCGAACTTCCAATTGTGTCGTCCGCGTGTCCAGGTGAGCGAGTCCGTCCAGGAAAAAGTGTTTTCCACGTAGCGAGTAGGACCGTTTTCACTCTCGCCGATGGCAAGGTTGGTGTCGAAAAGCAGATTCGTCGGGCCGGTGGCGACGTCCGGTGTAATGCCAATGCCCAGCGATGCCGGTGTAGGCAGTTGCTTCGCCGGAGTGTCGTGCAAGAAATTGCTGCGATGGGTCACAAAATGAAACTCGTTCAGCAAGGTTGGCGAAAAAGTGTGCGTCTCGCCAATGTTCACGAAATAGTAGTTGGCGGTATTGCGGGCGGCGAAACCCGGAACGGTGGCGAAGGGAAACGGGTTCAAAGTTCCGTTGTAGGGATCACCGGAACGGTTTAAACCGAGGGTGGTGGAGATTCGGTCATTGGCGCTGAAGTTGAAGTCGAACTTGGAGGTGATTTCGTTTCGATTGTCCACTTCACTCAAGGTGGTCGACAGCAGACCACCGGGAGCGCTGGGGATCAGACCAGCCTTGATGTAGGCCTGGGCAACGCTATTGATCTGGCTGGGCGCAATGATGGCTTGGGCCTGCAGAGCACGATTCGGCTGAAAAAATTGATTGTTTTCCAGAAACGCGGCGACATTGGGGTCGGGAGTTCCCCCCGGCCCCGATCGGGAGAAGTTTCCTTGTACCTCTAGCGGCGTGAAAACGGGACTATCCACATCAGGAATGCCCTGCACCTGTCGCTGTCCCTGATAGGCAACGAAGAAGAATACCTTGTCCTTGACGATGGGACCGCCCAAGGTCCCTCCGTACTGATTGCGTTTAAGGTCCAGTCGTGGAAGGCCTTGCTGAACGTTGAAGAAGTCGTTGGCGTCGAGCACGCGATTGCGAAAAAACTCGAACACACTGCCGTGCATATTGTTGGTGCCCGACTTGGTCACGATGCTGATGACCCCGCCCCCGTTTCGGCCATACTCGGCGGTGTAGTCGCTGGTGAGCAGGCGAAATTCGGCGATGGCGTCGGGATTAGGGTCGAGGAGGTTGCTGTTGTCTAACAGGTCGTTGTTTTGGCCGCCGTCGAGCAAATAAGTAATGGAGTCCGTTCGCCCCCCGGCAATGCTGTAGTTGCCGGCTCCGCCGTTGTCGTCGTTACTTTCGGTGATGCCCGGCTGCAGCAGCGCCAGATCGAGCGTGTCGCGGCCATTGAGTGGCATGTTGGTGAGGGTGCGCCCGGTCACCGACTGGCCGAGCGTCGCGTTCACCGTCTCTACCGGCGCAGCTTGCGCCCCGACTTCGACCGTCTGACTGGCCGCTCCAACTTCCATGCGGATGTCAAAACGCAGCGCCTGGTTGATGAGCAGTTTCTGCTGATCGCTGATCACCGTCCGGAATCCCTGGTGCTCGGCTGTCACTTTGTAATTGCCGATCGGCAGTGCCAGGAGCTGGTAATAGCCCTCGCGATCGGTCACAGTCTTCCGGCTGATTCCCGTAGCGGTGTTGGTAACGGTCACTTGCACGTTCGGGATCACGGCCCCGGTAGGATCGGAAACTGTGCCGACGATCCTGCCGGTTGCCTCCTGGGCAGGGCACAGAACGGGAATGATGCAGATGCAGAGCAGAACCAAAGCCGCGAATTTCATCGGTCACCTCGGATGTCTGGCAGCAAGCGACTGACTTCGTAAGGAACAGGTAGATGAGGGAATCGGGTTCCTCAGAAACAAGGCAGGAACACGATCACAGGCCGGACTCGAGCTTGCCCCGGTCAACCAGACGGGCCACTTGCTCGAGCGTGTACGACCCCGAAGAGACGGACCTGCTGCACATGAGGCTTGGCCCTCAGCAGAAGTGCCTCGCATCTTGTCAGAGGGAATGGCGGAAGTCAAGCGGGAATCCCAGCTTGATTGTCATCCTGAGCAAGCCGCCTTTGCGCAGCGAAGGATCTGGGCGAGCCGCGCGAACTGTCGCGTTTAGCGACAGAATAATCGCGCGTTTGGCTCGCATCCCTGCCAACCGACTGGCTTCCCTTCGCCCGTCGCCGCGTCAAATCTGCTGCGTCTTCCACTTCCCCCGCTTGAACAAAATTGCGCTGGCGGCAGCGATCGCTCCCTCCGCAATCACGATCGAGAAAAATACTCCATTCGAACGCAAGTGCATCGGGATCGCCAGCCAGTAGGCCAGAGGAATTTCCAGCAGCCAGAAGCCGAACAGGTTCACGATCGTTGGCGTGATCGTGTCCCCCGCGCCGTTGAACGACTGCAGCATCACCATGCCGTAGGCGTAGCCGATGTTGCCATAACTAAGAATGCGCAGGCACGCCGCTCCCAGCGGCACCACTGCCGGATCATGGGTGAACAGGCGCACCACCGGTTCCGCCATGAAAATGAAAACCACTCCCACGCCTCCGAGGAACAGCATGTTGTAAAAGCCCGTTCTCCACACCGCCGATTCCGCCCGCTCGGGTTTCTTGGCTCCCAGATTTTGCCCAACCAGCGTCGCCGCTGCGTTGCTCAATCCCCATGAGGGCAGGATGACAAAGACCACGACGCGAATGGCAATCGTGTAGCCAGCCAGGGCCGCCGCTCCGAACATGGCCACAATGCGCACCAGGCCAATCCAACTGGTGTGCGCGATGGCAAACTGCAGAATGCCAGTCATCGACACTCGTACCAGCCGCCACAAAACTTCCAGGTCGACACGAATCTGCTGCACCAGCACGCGGATGCGTTCGGTCCCGCGCAGCAGGCGATAAAACTGATAAGCCACTCCAATGCTGCGCCCGGTAAATGTGGCCAGCGCCGCGCCGGTGACTCCCAGACGCGGGAACGGGCCTAGACCGAAGATCAGGCACGGATCCAGAATCAAATTCAGAATGTTCGACACCCAAAGCAGTCGCATCGCGATGGCCGCGTCGCCGGCGCCGCGAAAGATAGCGTTGTTCAAGAAGAGCATTAGCACCACGCCGCTTCCGCCGAGCGCGATCCGCGCATAGCCACTGCCAACTGACACAATTTCCGGCGAAGCGCCCATGACATGAAGCAACTGCGGCGCCCAGATCAAACACGGCACACCGATGACAACGGACGTCACCAGCCCCAGAACAATCGCCTGCACGCCTGCGACCGCAGCGCCGGCGGCGTCTTTCTCGCCGATGCGGCGCGAGACCATCGCCGTGGTAGACAGGCTCAATCCCATGGCTACCGCGAAAACCAGCGCCAGGAGCGACTCCGTGAGCCCGACCGTGGCCACGGCATTCGCCCCCAACCGGCCCACCCAGAACACGTCCACCACCGCGAACAGCGACTCCAGCACCATTTCGAGGACCATGGGCACGGCCAGCAGCAGGATGGCACGGTTCAAGCTTCCTTCGGTGTAGTCCTGATGTGAGCCCCGGATCGCCTCCCACAGGGAGTCCCACATACCGGACGGAGCTGCAATTGTCGAAACCGCTTCCATAAAAACCTACGGGCTTTCTGCGCCGTCGCGCGGAAACTCATTCGCTGCGACTGCGTGGATTTAGACAGAAAACAAGAAACTAGGATATCCGCAACGCGGACAAAGATTGAAAGGCTGGCGAATTACCGGCGGTCTAACATGGGCATATCCTCGGCGGAACGAGAGGTCGCTGCCCACCCCAATGAGCAGCTACCAAACTTAGGACATTGTATTCCGCGAGGGGCCGGACCGGCAACTTGTCCGTGATTGTCATCTCGAACTGGGTGCCCCGTTCTTTCGCGTTCTTTGCGAAAGGGCGGGAGGGACAGAATAATCGCGCGTTTGGCTCGCTTCCTTATTCCCGTCTTCGTGAAACTTCGTGGCCTTCGTGGTTCGCAGTTTTGTGATTCGGCAGTCAGACCGACCCATCCTGATCACTTCGCCCTGGAAAAATCCTCCACCACGAACAACTGTCCACGCCGCTCTGCGACGCCGAAGCCGGCCGAGTCCATCTCCCGGTCCAGAATGTTGGCACGATGCGGCGCGGAGTTCATGAAGCTTCGGTGAACGAGCGTGGCCGTCTCTGCTGCATCCACGTTCTCAGCCAGCGAGGTAAATCGCGCCCCAGCTTTCGTGGCTCGCGTCAGCAGGTTCGGCTCACCAGACAATTGATGGGAGATCGCCCCTTCCTTTGCCATGCGTTGCGCATGAAGCCGCGCAGCCGTGGCCAAAGCTTCGTCCCAGCGGAGCGCCGGCAGCCCTTGTGCTCTGCGTTCGCGGTTCACGGCGGCGAACAGCGTGCGTTCGGCACTCGAGGCATATCCCTGCGCCCAACTGATCTGCAGCAAGGCCATCAGCAAAACTAACGTGGCGCCAAATCGATGTGGGCTCTTCAATCGCGAAGCCTCACTGAAGATAAACCCGGCGGAATTGGTTTTCACTCGCGGGCATCAGCGCATAAAAAATTTGATCGAGCGTGGAGTGAATCCGTTTCGGTGCAAAGCGCTCAACCCCGCGTGGATCTTGCGAGTCAAGCCCGCTTTCAAAAGCTTATTCACAATTGTTGTTGAAAACGAAGTTCAGATTGGACGAAAAGATTTTCGCTGGAGGCAGGGCGTCCTCGCCCGGCGAAATCACGCACGAGATCTAGATCTGGCGCCCTCGTCCGGCAAGAACAAATCGCAGACAAAACATCCGGCAGAAGAAATTTCCCCGTACAAAAGGTAAAGGCCGTGATATTGGTTATGCTCTAGCCGCCAACTCCTGCGAGGGAGTCAACAGCGTGGAGTCATGCACCATCACGGCCCTTGATGCGATCAGTGCTTTCGCAGTTCCCAACCCCAGCTACGTCCTCGCAGAGCAGCCGGTTTTTTCGGGTCGGGGCGTCCTCCAGGTTGCCCTGGCTGACGCAATCACCCAGCTTACTTTGGACTGGCTAAATTTTCATTTGCGCCAACCCTTTCAGCCGTCGACGTGCGAAAAAGTAAATGCTCCCACACAAATTGTCAACGCCGTTTTTTGGTGCAGTGCTGTTGCTTTCCCTGTGCATTCTGTGGATCGCATTCGCCCGCCCAGAGCGCGTTTACCGTCACAATTTCCCGGAATTACACTTTTCCACAGAAGTTTGCACAGCCATGCGTCACAACGAATTCCACAGCCGAACCATCTTAATCGCTTGACGCGGGCAGCCCACTTGACGCATTTTGAGAAGAACAGATGTCGGTGAGAATGTCTGCGCTTGTCGCTTACGTGGACGGCGGTTCTCTGGGAAACCCGGGGCCCTCGGGTATTGGCGTCGTGATCGACGGCGCCCTTCAGGGCCGACTCCGAATTGCCAAGTGGATTGGACACCAGGACAACAACGTTGCCGAATACGTTGCCCTGCTGGAAGCGTTGCAATGCGCTCTGCTCCTGAAGGCGGGTGCCCTGCACGTCTATTCCGACTCTGAAGTTGTGGTCAAGCAGATGCGTGGAGAATACGTTTGCCGCAGCCCTCGGCTTTATTCCCTGCACTGGGTCTGCCGGAAGCTGGCGCGCTCGCTCAAGTTTTCCATCTCTCACGTCCACCGCGAACATAACGTTGAGGCGAACCGCCTGGCCAACTCCGCCGCCCGCAAACGAAACGAGTGATGGGTCACGGCCTCGCTGTGAACACCAGGAAATAGTCCATCCCGTCTTTCACGAAGTCATACTGCCCAACCAACGTGTAACCCGCTTTCGCAGCCTCGCGCAGTACCACTTCGCGTCCCACGCCGTGGTTCTCACCATTTCCATTCCGGTCAATGATTCCCACCTTCGCGCCCGGCCGCAGTGCCGCGCGCAGATTGCGCAGCAGCGTAATCGGTTTCGCCACTTCGTGATAAGTCTTGAGCAGCAACACAGCGTCAATCGTGTTGGCCGGCAGAAGCGAGTCGTCGCTTTTGCTCAAGATAGTCTGTACATTGCGCAGTTGCTCCTTCTTCGCCCGATCGTCGATGAATTTGATGGCTTCGGAATTGATGTCCACCGCATAGACCCGACCTGACTCGGTGACTCGCCGCGCCGCCCGGACGGTGAACCATCCCGATCCGGCGCCAATGTCAGCGACATTTTTCCCCGGGCCGATGCCCAGAATGTCCATCACCCGATTAATCTGCAGCCGCTGGTCTCGTCCCAGTGAATCGAAGATCGACAAATCGCCGGTGTAGGGTGTACTGGTCTTACGATTTTCAACCGGCGGCGTTGATGCTGATGGCGCACTTTGCGCCTGCAGAAAACTCAGCCCGAGCAAGACCAATGCAGGAATTAAGAGTCGTCGTTTGATCATGGACGCCACTTCTGGTCTAGGAGTTTGTTCAAAACAAGCTTACCAACTTGTCATTCCGAGGAGCGACGGCGACGAGGAATCGGCAGTGTTCGTGGATCTATCCCGACTGCAGATCCCTCCCCCTCGACTTCGCTCGGGGCTCGCCTTCGGTCTCGGCAAAGATCGCTCGGGATGACAACACAGATGGACTCATCACCCGCGGGGTTGGATAGCCAGCTAATGCTCCAGAGAGCCGTGAAGTGCTAAGCACACCAAGTTTGACGAAGGCCTCCAGTGCGGGATTTCCCTTCGTGCAACTTCGTGTCCTTTGGGGTCAAATGCCTCAACCGGAGTCATTCGTCTTCGTTGACTTACCCCATCCGCACTCCTAGGATGCTTGGTTAACCAAAGCAATCGGCGATGACTGGCGAAACCCTCTCTCATTATCGCGTGGTGGAACAGATCGGCGCTGGAGGAATGGGGGTGGTTTACCGCGCTCACGACCTGCAACTCGAACGCGACGTGGCCCTCAAAGTGCTGCCCGCCGGCACGTTGACCGACGAGGCCGCGCGCAAGCGTTTTCGCAAGGAAGCCCTGTCGCTGGCCCGGTTGAACCATCCCAATATCGCCACGGTGCACGAGTTCGGCAGCCAGGACGGCGTCGACTTCCTCGTGACCGAGTACATTGCCGGCATCACTCTCGACAGTAAGCTGTTCGGGGGCGCGCTGCCTGGCAAAGAAGTCATCGACCTCGGTACGCAACTGGCGCGAGGACTCGCGGCAGCACACGAGCAAGGCATCGTGCATCGCGACCTGAAGCCTGGCAACCTTCGCGTTACTCCCGATGGCCGCCTCAAAATCCTCGACTTCGGCCTGGCGCAATTCATGCCGCATGCCGCCAGTTCTGGCCTGACCGCGACTATGACCAAGTCGCAGGAGGTGACTGGCACTCTGCCCTACATGGCTCCCGAGCAGCTGCGTGGCGAACCGAGCGACGCCCGCACCGACCTGTGGAGCGCAGGTGCGGTGCTGTATGAAATGGCCACCGGGCAGCGGCCGTTTGCCGAGACCCTGGCCCCTCGACTGGTCGATGCCATTCTGCACGAGACGCCGCCCCGGCCCCGCGCTCTGAGCCCGCAACTTGACGCTGGATTGGAAAGCGTCATCCTAAAGTCTTTGGAGAAAGACCCTTCACGCCGGTATCAATCGGCCCAGGAACTGAGTGACGATCTGCAGCGGTTGAGCACGGGCGCGATTCCCCTGGCCCGCCAGCGCAAGCTGCGCTGGTACGCTGCCACAATCCTGGCCGTGCTTCTGCTCGCGCTCGCCCTCTCCTGGTATCTCATCACGCGGCGTGGTACCAACCTCCGGGCCATCGCTCCGGTTCCCTTGCGGCGGTCGGTCGCAGTGCTCGGTTTCAAGAATCTCACGGGCAAACCGGACGAGGCGTGGTTATCGACGGCCCTTTCCGAAATGCTGATGACCGAACTCGCGGCGGGTGGGAAGCTGCTGACCATCCCGGGTGAAAATGTTGCCCAGGCGAAGATCAGCCTCTCTCTGCCGGAAGCCGACAGTTACGGAAGCGAAACTCTGACGCGAATTCATAAGCTGCTGGGCAGCGATGACGTGGTTCTCGGGTCCTACCTGGCGCTCGGCAACGGCGACCTCCGCCTCGACCTGAAGCTCGAAGACACCACCAGCGGCGAAATCGTGGATTCCGTCACGGAAAACGGTACCGAGACGGCAGTTTCCGAGCTCGTCTCCCGGGTTGGCGAGAGCTTGCGCCGAAAGCTGGGGGTAGGCGAAGTTTCCACCGCCGAGGCAGCTGAGGTGAAGGCTGCCTTGCCGTCAAACCCGACAGCGGCGCGGCTCTACTCGGAAGGGCTGACCAAACTCCGGACCTTCGACAATCTAGCGGCGCGAGACCTGCTGCAGAAAGCAGTGGTTGCCGATCCGGACTTCGCCCTTGCACACTCGGCACTGGCCTCCGCCTGGTACAAGCTGGGCTATGACTCCAAGGCCAGGCAGGAGGCCAACAAGGCGCTCGCTCTCTCTGCCGGGCTGCGGAGGGAAGACCAGCTCTCGGTGCAGGCGCATTACCAGGGATACTCAGACGACTGGGAGCAGGCGACGAACACGTACGCGACCTTGTTTCACGATTTCCCGGACAATCTGGAATACGGTCTGCAGCTGGCCAGCGCCCAAACTTTTGCCAGCAAGGGAAAGGATGCGTTGGCCACGTTGGACCAGCTTCGCAAGCTCCCGGCCCCGGCCAAAGACGACCCACGCATTGACCTGGCCGAGGCCGACGCTGCGGATTCTCTGAGCGACTTCAAGCTCGACCTCGCGGCAGCAACTCGTGCGGCTGAGAAGGCCCACGTTCAGCAGGCCAGGCTGCTCGAGGCTAAAGCGCTCCTGAACCAGTGCTGGTCGCACAAAATGCTTGGCCAGACCAGGGAGGCCGTAAGCAATTGCGAAGCGGCGCGCGGTTTGTTTGTTCAGGCCGGATATCGCGACAAGGTCGCCGACGCCGATAACTCGCTGGCTACCCTCATGCAGGACCAGGGCGACAACTCCGGCGCGCAAGCCAAGTACGAACAGGCGCTCTCGATCTGGCGAGAGACCGGCAATCGGGAAAGCGTGGCCGTCGCGCTGAACAACCTGGCTGGAGTGCTGCAGGCGCGCGGCGATCTGGCGGGATCACGGAAGATGCTGGAGCAGGCGCTGCAGAATTATCGTGACGTTGACGACCAGGACGGCGTCGCCTCAGCTTTGGGAAACATCGGCCTGGTGCTCCACTACCTCGGAGATCTTCCCGGAGCACGCGCCAAGCATGAGGAAGCGGTTGCCAACGATCACCAATTCGGAAGGAAGAATGCCGAGGCGAATGACCTGTTGGGTCTCAGCTCAGTTCTTTATGATCAGGGAGATTTGGCTGCCGCCAACCGCAATTGGGACCAGGCCGCTGCCCTGCTCCGCGAAACCGGAAGCAGCTTGGATGTGGCGCCGGGATCCCTGGACCGGACCTACCTCCTCATGGCTCAGGACCAATTGGCGGCGGCACAAACCCAGGCTCAGGCAGCGCTCAACGCTGCCAATGACGCCAACACCAAACCGGACGCAGCCAGTGCTCAGGTCGCGTTGGCTGCGCTAGCCATCGAGCAGGGACGGGCAGCGGATGCCGAACCGCTTTGCGCTCAGGCGATCCGCGAGTTTCAAACGGAAAAGAATCTCGATGATGAGATCCATGCGCATGCCGTACACGTCCGCGCACTGCTGGCCGCGGCAAAAATAAGTGATGCGCAGAAAGAGATTGAGGATACGCGCCCCCTGCTCGACAAGAGTCAGAATCGGAGCAGCCGGTTTCAGATCACGATTGCTGCTGCCGAAACCCAGACTGCGGCCGGAAACCCGGCCGAGGCGGAGATAGCCCTCACCAAGATTCTTGCCCAGGCAAATCTCGCTGGTTTTGTTCTCTATCAATTCGAGTCACGATTTGCCCTGGCCGAGGCCGAGATCAAACTAGGAAAGCTTGCGGCTGGCCACGCCCGGCTTGCGGCCTTAGAAAAAGATGCGCGTGCCAAGGGGTTCCTTCTTATCGCCCGCAAAGCAGCGGCCCTCTTCCCCTGACGAATTTCATTCACTCTGACTGGAGTTCGCCGTAAAGCGTCTACAAGCGTTGTACCGATTTGGGACTGCCGATGCCACCTGGCTGGCTCTCGCAAGCCTACGCAAAAGCCGCGCCCCTCTTGCCATTCGGGACCCGGTGGTGCAAGAGTTTGCACACAAACACCTCATTCCTGATGCGAATTTCAACACCAACATTTTTTCTGAAGATTCATCTTGCAGGCGCAACAAAACTGCGATAAAGGGTTTGTAACGGTTGCACGTTTCTTCCTATCGGGGATTTGGGGAGTATTGTGGAAAAAGCTGTGGGGCTGAGTCCAAGGGAGCAACAAATTGCGGATTTGCTGCTGCAGGGCTGCGACAATCAGGAGATCGCCACTCAACTCAATATGCCTCGCCGTACGGTGAAGGCCCACCTCAATCGCTTGTTCGTGCGGTTCGGAATCAAGAACGGAATCAAGCGAGTCAAGCTGGCAACGCTTTTGTACCGGAGGCAACTATGTTGGAACGCGAGCGATATGGCGCAAGGGTCCCAAACCAGCGCGAGCAGCGCCTCATTGCGCTGGTCGCCCAGGGACTCAAGAATCACGAAGTCGCAACCATCCTGGGAACCACCGAGCACGTCGTCAAGAACTATCTCCGGGCGATCTACGACAAACTCGGACTCTGGAACCGGGTTGAACTAGCGCTTTGGCATGAAGCCAGACAACACTTCGGCGACCTCGATCCCTCAGCCCAGAAGATGGCGTCGCCCGCCAGTCCCCAGCTCGGGATAAAGCCCACCAAGTGGAAGCAGTCAACGATCGTACCCCGGCCGGGCGAGGACAAGCGCTCTGCTAATTGAATCAGCATTTCATCCAAAGCAGCAGTGCTTAAGCTCCTCAGTTGCGGTCGGATACGATCTCGCCTACCGCTAAATCGCGTTCTCAGCATTCCCGCCCTGGCCAAAAAAATAGCCCGGCGGTTGGCCGGCCCGTCAACAACCGGAAATTCAAAGGCTGCACAGCAGCTCGGCAATTCGTTCCCCGGCGTGGCCGTCCCACAATGGCGGGACGGTGCCTTTTCTCGCTTTCCCGGCAAGAATCTTCACTAACTCCGAACTCAGCTTGGCTCGGTCCTTGCCAACCAAAACATTCGTCCCCAAAGTGAGCGTGATCGGGCGCTCGGTATTTTCGCGCACGGTCAGACACGGAATTCCCAGGTAAGTCGTCTCTTCCTGAATGCCGCCCGAATCCGTAATCACCACCGCGGCCCGGCTCTGCCTGCCGAGGAACTCGAGGTAAGGCAAGGGCTCGAGCAGATGCAACTTCTTCACACTGATGCCAAACTCCGCGATGCGCTGCCGGGTTCGCGGGTGTACTGGAAAAACCACGTCAAGCTGTTCATTCAGTTCCAGCAAGGACTCGAGAATGCCCTTTAAAATCACCCCGTCATCGACATTTGACGGCCGATGCAACGTGACCAGCGCATAGCGGTCAGGAAATCCGTTTTTCGCTTGCCGCCTGGCTGCAGGCAGCAGCCGGACCAGAGAATCGATCATCACATTTCCCACGAGGTGAATTTTCTCCGATGCAATACCCTCCTGGCGCAGGTTCGCATCCCCGTCCTCAGAAGGAGTGAACAGAAGATCAGCTAGCCGATCGGTTACGATGCGATTGATTTCTTCCGGCATGGTGTGATCAAACGAACGCAGGCCGGCCTCCACGTGGCCAACCCGGATTAGCAGCTTCGCACAGACCAGCGCCGCCGCTACTGTCGAATTCACGTCTCCGTAAACCAGCACTACATCCGGTTTGCGCTCCAGCAGCACGGGTTCGAGGCGGATCATGATCTCCGCCGTCTGGCGGGCGTGAGTGCCCGAACCCACCTCCAAATTCACGTCCGGCGAAGGGATCTCCAGTTGCGAAAAGAACACATCCGACATGCTGACATCGTAGTGCTGGCCGGTGTGGACCAGGCTCTGCCTGGCCTGTGGCCGCTTCTCGAGCGCGCGCACGACGGGCGCGACTTTCATGAAATTGGGCCGGGCACCGACGACGTGAAGCACATGCATAATTCTTCTCGTGGGAAAAATACTTCAGTGTTGCTGTGCCTTCAGTTGGTCTAGCTTCTGCTTGAGCTGTTCAAGCTTCTGCCCAGCTTCCCCGAGCTTGCCTTCCGCGGTCAGTCGCTGATAGTCGGCGAGGTCTTTGGCCGCGCCTGCAATGAGCGCGTTCAGATCCGCCGCAGGCTTGGTTGTCGTGGCCGATGCTGCTGCGCTTCGTCCAGGTTCAACCGGGCTAGCTGCGGCGCTCAACGACGAAGCCTCTCCGCCAAACAAGGCTTTCATTGCCGAGTCGAAGTTTGGTCCGTAGGCCAGCCGGTCTTGCAAAGCGAGTACTACCAAACGCAGCTCCGGCATCGGACTTCGCTCAGCCTGCAGGTAGATCGGTTCCGCATACAACAGCGCTCGTCCGCATGGAATCACCAGCAGAGTTCCGCGGCGCACGTGGGAGCCTTGCTGATTCCACAGCGTCAATTGTCCCGACAACTGCGCGTTCTGATCAATTCGCGCTTCAATCTGCAAGGGGCCGTCCACCAGCTTGGTTTTCGGGAAGTCGTAGACTAGCGACGTGCCATATTGTGCGCCGTCGCTGCGGCCGGCAATCCAGCCAATCAGATTGTTTCGATTGGCTGGCGTAAACGGCAGGATTGCGACGAATTCGACGGTGCCTTCGCCCGGCAGTTTCATCAGCACAAAATTCGGCTCCATCGCCTGCGTCCTCTGCTCGCCGGACTCGCTCATGCCCACTTCCGAAGCGACCGTCCACAGATCCTCACGGTTGTAGAAGACTTCCGGATCGGTCATGTGATAAAGCCCGTACACGGACGCCTGCAGCTTGAGCAACAACTCGGGATAACGCACGTGTTTTCGCAACGCCGACGGCATAGCAGACGCATCTTTAAATAGAGATGGAAACATCTGGCGATACGCCATGATGATCGGGTCCGGCGAGTCAAAAACGTAGTACGTGGTAGTTCCATCGTAGGCGTCGATCACCACCTTCACGCTGTTGCGCATGTAGTTCACGGGATTGCCGCCCAGAAGATAGTGGCTGGAGTACGGATAGGTGTCGGAAGTGGTAAACGCATCCATCATCCACGACAGCCGGCCATCCTCACCGATGACGATGTACGGATCCGATTCGTAAGTGAGAAATGGCGCCAGCGTTGCCACCCGGTCGCGCACGCTTCGACGCATCAGGAGCCGGCTTTGAGAATTGATGTCATCGCTGAAGGGCAGCTTCGCCAGGTCCCCCTGGTTGAACGCGATAAGAATGCGGCGCAGGAATCCGCCGAGGAGGATCCCGCCGTTGCCCTCGTATGACGTCAGGTTGTTCGTCTGGCCCTGCGGATAATTGAATTCCTGTTGCCGTGTCTTCACGTATACGTCGGTGTTAGTGAGCTCGCCGAAATAAATTTCTGGACGCGTTACCTTGATACTCTGCACCGTGCTTTGGATGGGCATGTTACTCTGAATCAGCGTCGGCAGCCCTTCCGGCGTGAATCCATTCACGGGGTTCATGGTGATTCCGTAGCCGTGGGTGTAGATCAGCTTCTCATTGATCCAGTTGCGGCTGCTCTCCGGGAGCTTATCCACGCTCAGCTCGCGCGTGGCAAGCATCACCTGACGCATGGTGCCGTCGATTTCATAACGATCGATGTCGATGTCGGGAAAATCATAGTAAGTACGGATTTCCTGGATCTGACGCAGCGTGTCCTGGAGAGCGCGCCAATCCCACAAGCGGATGTTTTGCAGCGTAGCCTGATTGTTCGCCGGATCAGTCGCATCGACGGTGGTCTCGGCGGGAAATTCGCGCTGCGAGACCCGGTCTAATCCATAAGCTTGCCGCGTCAGGGCGATGTTATAGGCGATGTAAGGCCGTTCGCGAACTAACTCGTTCGGCTTCACGATAAAGTTGCCGACATACCAGCCGATTATCTGGACCCCGAGATAACAGAGCACGGCCGTAAGGACCGCAGCCGCCAGCCAGCGCACTCGCGGCGCCGACACCAGGTTGACCAGCGCAATGGCAGCGCCAACAATGAGCGCCGCACAAACCACAAGGAGGCCAGTTAGTGTGATATGAGCATCCGTGTAAGCGACACCGCTAAAAATCGTATGCTCTTCAAACAATGACTCAAACCGGCTGAGATACACGCGCGCCGCGAGCATTAGCAATAAGAATGCAAAAGCAATGGAGAACCCTCGCCAGGGCAGTGGAAGGGATCTGCCTCCTCGACCAGCGAGCGCATTGGTGCCGCCGGTAATGAGAACGAAGAAGAAGGCGACGACACAGGCAATCACGGCCAGCGTCAACATCCAGCCGGTTATGAACTGCCATGCTGGCAGGGTGAACAAATAAAAGTGCAGCGGCTTGCCGAATATTGGATCCAGAACGCTGCTGGTGGTGCGCGGCGCATACCAATAGAGAGCGAATGTCGGCCACTCCTCCATCATGCCGGCGCCCGTCGCCAGGGCAATGAGGAGTGAGATGACGAGCACGATCAGACTCAGGATGCGCTCGACCGGCAATTTCACCGGCTGCCTGCCGATGAAAATTATGCCGCCGTTCAGCAAATCAGATTGATAGTACGCCCGCCGTAGCGCGAGAAACCATCCGTACAGAATCAAGAATGTGGCGGCCGAAAATATCGCAAAGACCGCCCACTGAAGGCCCAGGGTCTTGCGGAACACATCTCCGTACCCGAGCGATCCGAACCAGAGGGCATCGACGTAATACGATACGGCCGTCCGGCTACCAAAAAGTAGAATGGCGATTGCGGCAAGGATAAGGAAAAGCCGGCGGCGGCGCCGTGGCGGTCGTCCCGGCCACGCGATAGACTCATGCATTCTCTACTCCGCTTTCAGCAGCGTTTGTTTGATGTCCATCCGATGTTACTCCCCCGTGTCATCGCGTGGCGAACGTCCGCAGTCCACCCCGGACCGATGGAGGAATTGAAAATGATTTTGTGGAACCTCAGTTTGCGCGGCAAGACATCTCACGCATGGTGGTCGTTCCCAGAGTCGCACCCCAGCGGAGGTCATGAAGCGTCAACGTCTCAAGAAGCAGAACCGATCCGTCCAGTTCCACTTCCCGGTCTCTTTGGCCAGCTGGATCAACGCCCGCACCAAGCCACCAACGTCCGCCGGGGAAATAGTCTTTTCGTCAACAAAAATTACCCCCCCATGCTTTCGTCCTTCCTCCGCCCAAGCCTTGAGCAGCGGCGGAATCGTCCTTCGGTCATAGGTAACAAGCGTCAATCCGTGTGCGGCAGCGTGCTGCAAACAAACCGAATCTTCCTGCCCCAGAAAGTTCCCGCTCTGCCACTCGGCCATGTACCGAACCACCAGTGCCGGGTTCCAGCGATGCAGGCCATCGGCCACTTCCGGCGAGATGTGCTCGTCGAGAAGAAGCTTGAGCATCTTAGCCTTTGGTTGCTTTCCTGGAGACGAATTCCGACACTTGCGGCAGCATGCGCTTCAACGTCCCAAGATCGGTCGCCTGGTTCTCGGCCAGAGCCTCCTCGATCTCTTCCGGAAATGCCTCCGCGTAATTGACGGCCGCCCGCACTTTGGCCTCGGGCCAGCAGAGATGTTTCGCGACCGCGGTGATGTTGTTTTTGTAGCTGCGGACCAACAATATCACCTCCCACACGGTGAGTGTGCTTGCCTGGAGGTAGGCTTGCCGCCCCGCCGGAGAATCGCGAAAATCGATGAGGGCAAATTCCGCACGCCTTAGGCCCTCCTCCACCAAGCGGGCGCTGGTGTCGCTGGGGGTCCAGCCGTGTCGATTCGCCATCCGCTTCAGTCGCTTTCCGCTGTCCACCGGCAGCCGCATGCTGAGGACCACCGAGCGAGCTGTTTTCATGGAATGCCTCGTCGTCCCTAGTGTAACTGTTGTAACTATTGTAACACAAACCGCAGGCCAGGCGCCGCCATCACCCAGACCAAGCATCAGGAAGATTCCGCGCCGAGGCCGATTTCACAGCAAGTCCCGGATCACATTGACAAAGATGATTGCGGCATAGAATAGTAGGCGTTCAGACCATCTCACATCACATTGGGGGAGCGATGCTGGCGCAAAACTCGGACCCTAAGCAATCGTCTGTGGCACTTCGACGCATTGACCGCCTGACGCTAGGATTGATTGGGATCGTAGTGATATTTGCTTCACTCGGCGCTGGCGAAGCCGTGTATCGCTTAGTGTTCCTCGACTTTGATGGAGCAACCGATCGTCTTCCCATCGAGATGTTGTTCGGCCTGGCGTTCGCCTGGATGACTACGAAACTGGCCAAAAGAATTTACCAATACCGAATCGAGACCTCCACGCGAATCAAATTGATTCGGGATCGCAACTACAAGATTCGTCACGCGGCAGAAGCCATCAGACCCCTGTCACATCCGAGCAATCAGCAAGCGATCCGCGTGATTCGTGAAGAAGTGGATCGAATTGAGTGGGCGTTGACCGGCATACCTCGGTAGGCGCATGCCGTGGCCGCTGTTTGCGAGAGGACAACATGGCTAGTCGACGGTTGCAACTCGCTTCCTTATTAATACTTCTGGTCGCTTCCCCGCTATTTGCCAGCGGTCCCACCGGCACCATCACCGGCACAATCACCGATCCCTCCGGCGCGGTGATCGCCAAGGCGCGAGTGATGGTACGCGACGAGGGAACCAACGCCATCCGCGATGCGGAGACCAATGAGGACGGCGACTACACGGTCGCGCTTCTGCCCCCGGGCCGCTATTCCGTCTCCGTCGAGAACGCAGGTTTCCGCCGCAGCGTTATTCACGGCGTCAGCCTGGAGGTAGATCAGACGGTGCGCCTCGATTTCTCACTGCGGGTGGGCTCAGTAACCGAGGAAGTGAACGTCACCGATACTCCTCCCATCGTGCAGACCGACACCTCCACCCTGGGCCAGGTGGTTAACAATCGCCTGGTTCAGGAACTGCCACTCAACGAGCGCAACTTCCTGTCCTTCGCCCTGCTGGTGCCGGGCAGTCAATTGCCGGCACAAGGCTCCGAAAACTCGACCGAAGGTGGCGCCCTCAGCGTCAACGGCGCCCGCGAGCAGTCGAACAACTTCTTGCTCGACGGGGTAGACAACAACGATCCCTACATCAACCAGTATGTCGCTCTTCCTTCCATCGACGCCATTCAGGAATTCAAAGTTCAATCCAGCGATTACTCGGCCGAGTTCGGCCACGCCAGCGGCGCTCAGATCAACGTCGTTTTGAAAAGCGGCACTAACAGGTTCCACGGCACTCTTTTCGAGTTCTTCCGCAACCGGCAGATGGACGCCAAGAATTACTTCGATCTTCCCGGCTGCGCCGCCACCTCAGTGCCGGGCACGTGCGGCGACATTCCGCGCTTCGATCGCAATCAGTTCGGCGGAACTCTGGGTGGTCCCCTGCGCAAGGACAAGACTTTTTTCTTTCTGTCTTATGAAGGACTGCGTTTGCGGCAGGCGACTACGCGGGAAGCTACCGTCCCCTCAACTCTGCAATGGCAAGAGGCTGAGGGTTTGACCCAAGAGCTCATGTTGTGCCCCGCCCTCCCGTCCTGCCAGGTCGGCCAGAATGTGTTCCATCTCTATCCGACAGCCAACGTCGGCTCTGACCTGGCCAACTCGAATACCTTCCTTTCTGCTCCGATCATCAGCAACTCGGAGAATTTGATCACCGCCAAGGTGGACGAGCACGCCACCCGCGGCGATACTTTGTCGCTCCATTACTCGCTGATCGATGAAAACCTCTTCAACCCCTTCGATCCCGTCAATGCCTTCACTGCGCTGCCCGGTTACGGCAGCTTCACCCTGAATCACGGTCAGAACGCGGGAGTCGAGTGGACGCGCGTGTTTCGCTCGACCGTGGTCAACGAGTTGCGCCTGGGCTTCATTCGCATGCGGGCCACAGTACTGCAGCAGAATCATGGCGATAACATCAGCCAACAGTTGGGCTTTCCCGACGTGCTGACTAACCCGGTGGATCTGGGAGCTCCCAACATCAACCTGATTGGCTTCGACGGCGTTGGCGAGCCCATCAACTATCCGCAATACCGTCACGACACCACCCTCCAGCTTTCCGATAACGTGGCATGGACGGTTGGCCGCAACCAGTTCAAGATCGGGACCGACATTCGCTACGTTCGGATCGACGACTACCTCGACTTCTTGGCTAGGGGCGACTGGTTCTTCCTGGGGCAGACGGCAGCCGGCTTCCTCGGTATTCCCTCCTGCTCCGGAACCAATGGGCTACCTGATGCTCCGACCTGTTCGCTGGCGCAGGTGCTTGCCGGCGTCCCGGACTACGCCCTCGCCGTGAGCGGGAACACCTACAACAGCTTGCGCAGTCACGGCGTCAGTGCTTACGTTCAGGACGACATCCACGTAATCCCGCGCTTCCTGCTCAACGTTGGCTTGCGCTATGAATTCAACAGCCCTCCGGTCGAGGCGCTGAACCGCTTCGGCGTTCCCGACCTGATTCCCTGCCCCGATATTCCCCAACCCTGCGCCGCCACTCCTCAGTTCACCGTGGCCGGGACAAATGGAATCCCTCGGGCTACATACAACCCCACCTACAGAGATATCGCCCCGCGCATTGGAATCGCCTGGCGCCCGTTGAAGTCAGAGCGTTGGGTGGTCCGCTCTGCCTATGGCATCTTCTACGACGTCCCCATTTCCCAGATCAACATTCTTCCTCGCATCAATCCGCCGTTCTACGATCTGGCCGCGCATTTCCAGAACCCCGCTACTTGCCCGGGGTTTTTGTGCACGGTCCAGGACATCCTCAGTCAGACCGGCCAGCAGACGGGTGTGGTCCAGGGCAACTCGATCGATCCCAACTTCCGCGACGGATACATGCAGCAGTGGAACGCCGACTTGCAATATGAGGTTGGACCCAATTGGATGATCGACCTGGCCTACGTCGGTTCCAAGGGCACGCAATTGCCGAACGTCATCGATAAGAACCAGGCGAACCCCTTAACCGGTCCGCCATACGGCCAGTTTTCCTCGGTCCTGTTCGTGGAATCGAATGCCAGTAGTTCCTACCAGTCCATGCAACTCCGCTCGGAGAGACGTCTAAGCCACGGGTTGGACTTTTTGGCCGCGTACACGTTTTCCAAGTCCATTGATGACATTTCCTCGATCTTCGGGGGAAGCGCGGGCTCCGGCTTGCCACAAAACTCGCAGAATCTTAGTGGCGACCGCGGCCTTTCCGACTTCAATGCAGAGCACCGATTGTCCATGAGCTTCGTCTATGACCTGCCGCTCCGCCGTATGTGGGCCCAGGGCCCGAACTGGAGCAGGAAACTGCTGGAGAACTGGCAGGCGGGAGGAATCCTCACCGCGCAGACGGGATCTCCATTCACCGTGGTTCTGGCGGGATCACCCGCCGCCTCCGCCGCGGCCTTCGGCAACCCGGAGCGGCCCGATCTTGTCGGCGATCCGTCCAAAGGCGGGCCGGTGGCGGCGAACCCAGCTTGTCAGGCGCCCGCTCAGGTAGGGACGCCACAA
>Ga0209517_10001124_pt1 | contig 41923 bp, 41 predicted proteins | sample PeaSoiMetSII2010_FD_187695 | JGI IMG/M metagenome (GOLD analysis project Ga0209517, IMG submission 187695) | Peat soil microbial communities from Weissenstadt, Germany - SII-2010 (SPAdes) (version 2) | ecosystem: Environmental > Terrestrial > Soil > Wetlands > Peat | place: Germany...
ACGGTTTCCTTCCTTCTGGTCGTAGGAACAGAGGATTCGTTCACGCAAGTCCAAGGATATGGTTCGCATGAACGAATTCTACCAAACCCGGAACCACATGGCTACAGTTTTATTTAAAATGCTCTAGCCCGACCAACAGCGCCTCGGGGACCAACGGCCCGGTCAATCCGCATAACGGCACCACCCAGTTCAACTACGCCGTCAAACACAACCCGATGGCCTTCTTCACCGACACTGCCACCGCGAATGTGTATCCGCTCGCCCAGCTTTTTCTGGACCTCAATAATGGCACGGTGGGACGTTACAACTGGATTACGCCTGACCAGTATAACGACGCCCACAGCTCATTGAATGGTGGCTTTACCTACCAGGGTGTTCATTACACCGGCGACCAGTCCTCCATTGCGGCGGGCGATAACTTCCTTTCGCAAGTCGTTCCGCAAATCATGGCATCCCCCGAGTACCAAAACAACGGCGTGATTGTTATCTGGTGGGATGAATCCGAAGGCGGCGACGACACCAACCGCGCGATACCCGAAATCATTATCTCGCCGCTGGCCAAGGGGAATGCCTACGCCAGCAATGTGCCAGTGAATCATTCGTCGGACATCAAAACCTGGTCGGAGGTCTTTCATCTGCCGTTCGTCAACAACCCCATTCCGACCAACGAGACGGACGTGACCGGCATCGGTTACAATAACGTCGCCACGGTGAACGACCTGAGCGACCTGTTTGTGCCGGGAGCGATTCCGGCGGTACCGAAATTCTCGGTGACCCACACTCGTCCGTTCGTGGATCCCCAGACTCACAATGCCTATGAGTTGGCATTCATCACCAATGTCGGCTTTACGCCGGCACCCGCGCCGTTATGGCTGGTGCTGGATAATCTGAGCGCCAATGCAACGTTGCTGAACGCGGCCGGAACGGCCTCCATCCTCGCGCCGCTCGGCAGCCCGTATGTCAGTGTGCCCGTTGGCGACGGCGACGGTGACAACGACGAAGTTCTGCTCCCCTTTGAGACCAGGACGGTGCTCCTGGAGTTCCTCGACCCGAATGGTGGCGCCATCAGCTACGACACACGGGTACTGTCCGTTACACCGGCGCCTTAAGCCGGCTGCCTCGTGGTGTTTGGAAAAATAGTTAGGTTTTATCAGGGGCTGGTTTGATACCGGTCCCTTTTTTATATCCACGCCCGCTCCCGAGGTGGGCGGGTATGCGGACAATCCCGGCTTAACAAATCCGTGCCCATCCGTGTCATCCGTGGTAAAAATCCGCATGGCTTTCCGGATTCATGACAGTGTGGTACGTGGTGAGATTGACAACCGAGTCAAAGGGACTGTGCGCGGTAAAATCTGGGTGGAAGGCCGGGCCGAGCCGGTGATGCTCGAACTCAAAGGCAACGCCTGGCCTGACCTGGCCGGTTGCCTGCTCACTTTCGTCAATCCGCAAAGGCGTATTTCACATCCGGGCTTGGATACACTGCATCCCCTCCAGCACGGCACGATTGGCGATCTCACAGCGTCGCGGAAAGTGCGGGTGTTCGATATTCCGATGCCGGAAGCCTATTTGATGTGCAAGCGCGGCGAGAAACCGCCGGAGCACATGGCCAACTCGCTTTACCTCGAATGGTTTAGCGAGGCCAACGGGCGGGTGGTCATCGAAAGCGCGGATTATGAACTTAACATTTCCGCACCCGAATGGCGAATGACACCGGAGGAGGATGTGGAGCGCGCGAAACAAGCCGCTGCCGGAATGGGTGATTTCATGCAGAAACTCACCGAGTCCGTCGAGGCGCAACAGCGCGGTCAGAAGGACCCGGAAGCGGAATGGGACGAACACGATTACGAAAAGTTCATGAAGGAATGCGACGCGCGTACGGACAAATACAAGGAGTTGCAGGAGAAATATGGCGATTCACCCGAAGCCGAGGAAAAAATCGCAAAGGAAATGGGATGGGATCGCGAGTTGACCGAGGACCCGCCTTCGCGCGAAAGCTTCGGCGCGGCAGGGGACGACGACGAATTGATGTCAGTTGAGGAGATGAACCGGATTACCGAAGAAGCGCTGAACGAACCGCCGCCCGAACCTGAACCGCATCGTGAAGGCATTGACTGGATTCGCACCGCCGATGGTGACCTCCGGCATCCACTCCAGCATCGCTGTTTCGAGAGCGCATTGAAGGTCTGGCACGAATGCGATGCCTTGGGCCTCGCCGAATCTGAGGACAGGGATTTACAGCAGTTTATTTTTGAATTTCAAACCACGGGCGTGAAGTTGGGAGGTGCGTTAGCCGGTATTGCCCGTGGCGAGGGTTTCAGCGACCGGGCTTTCACGGTCGCTTACCTCAAGCGGGCGCTTGACCATTTGCACAAGGCCCAGGCCGGGCTCGAAGCGGTCACTCCGAAGAAACTGTTGCCGGAGGGAATGGTTTTTGGGATGCGCAAAGAATTGTTCGAAATCCGCGAAGGCATCCTTCAGCTGATGGACGAGTTCCGCGGGCGCAAATGAATGGCCCGGGACCAGACCGGACGAAAATCATCCGGGCCACCGAAGAACATCTGCCGGCCATTGCCGAACTGGCGGGTGTCATCTGGCGGGCGTGCTATCCCGGCATCATCAGCCGTGCCCAAATTGATTACATGCTGGCGCGAATGTATGCGCTCGACACCCTGCGCGAGGAGATTCGTTCACAAAGTATCCGTTATGACTTTCTGCTTGTGGATGGCGAGCCGGCCGGGTTTGCGTCCCATGGGCCGACTTCCGAACCCGGCGTGATGAAGCTGCACAAGCTCTACCTGATGCCGGCGTTGCACGGTCGCGGACTGGGCAGCCGGTTATTGCAGCATTGCGAGCGCGAAGTCCGGATGGCGGGGGCGCATCGTTTGATTCTTTCCGTGAACAAACGCAACACCCAAGCCGTTGCCGTTTACAAAAGAAATGGTTTTGTCATCGCTGAATCTGTGGTCACCGACATCGGCGGTGGGTTTGTCATGGACGATTACATTATGGCAAAGAGCGTGTCTGAAAAATAGTAGCAGCCGACGTGAGGAGGCTCATTCCCTCTTCAACTTCGGGAGATTTGAGCCTCGTCACCTCGGCTCCTGCTGGAGAAAATGGAACTTTCAGACACAATCTAAAGAGTTTCGCCAAGCGGGAGGGTCGCTTTAATGGCGGACCCGCTTCCCGGCGGGCGCGTGGTTCCAGAATATTTTCCATGGTACGCCGAAAGGAAATAAATGATCACCACACCGACCGTTACGGTGATGCCGTTCCAGAATAGTGGCCATTGGGTGCCGCCGGGTTGCCCGCAGGCGTTGAACCACCACCCGGTGCCGAGGTAACCCAGAAGGTTGCCGACGCCATTGGTCATCAACGCCATCATGGCCTGCGCCCGCGCCCGCCATTCGGGTCCCACCCGTTCGTTGATGTAAATCTGTGCGGTGATGAAATACAGGGTGAAGGACAGGCCGTGCAGGCTGGTGCCGGCCAGCACCCACCCCTTGCCGTTCACCGCGCACAGGACGAAGCGCAACAGACCGAAGCCCAGGCCCGCGACAAAAATCCATTTCAACCGCCACTTCAGGAACAGCCCGGCCAGCGAGAACATGGCGATTAATTCCGTGGTTTGCGCCAGCGTCATCCAGGCGGACGTGTGTTGGAAACCGAGTTGTTGCAGGTGCAGCGGCGTGAACGGATAAAACGCCGCCAGCGGAATGCTGAACAACGCGGCGGTAATAAAGACCGCGCGATGATCAGGGTTCTTCATCAGCACGAGCGCGTCCCAGCCCAAACGCTGCAGCAGGGTCGGATGCCCGGTAGGTTCCGGCGGGGGCACGTTGGGCAACAGGAAGGTGAAAGCCGCCAGCACCAGCCAGGTCACCGCGCAGGTGTATTCCGACAATATGGAGGTATCAGCATTCAACGCACTTACCAGCCAGCAGCCGGCCATCCAGCCCACAGTCGCTCCGGCGCGAATCGGCCCGAACTGCCGTTGGGAATCCTGCAAGCGCGAGAAAACGATGGTGCTGACGATGCTGCCGGTGGGCGCGGCACAGAGCGCGTAGATTTGAACCAGCAGCAGCACCAGTCCCGGCGACCAGCCTTGTTTGATGCTCCAGGCGGCGAGCGACACGGTGGCTGCGCTCGCCACGGACAGCCCGCGCAGGACGGCGACGGGTGAAGCGTGACGATCCGCCATCGCGCCGAAGATCAACGGTGAAATCAACGCGGCGAGCGCGGAGGTGGCAAAGGCATAGGGCGCGATGCCGACCAGATGGTGTGCCTTGAACACCACGCTCAAGGGCACCATCCAGATGCCGGTGGCCATGGACTGGATCAGGAACAGCACCGCCAATTCGCCATATTCCGTCCAACGGATGGTTCTCACGCGTAAAACTCCCTGGCCAGCAGGCCCGTCAACTGGTGTACTGCCAGTTGCAGGTCCGCCAGGCGGTCGAACTGCGCCTCCGGCAGTTGTCCATTCTCGGCGGCCCGTTGGCAGCGTTGAAACCGGCGGCTGAGAGGCAACCGCTTGTCATTGAAACCCAGTTCCGCCAGCAGTTTCTCGACTTCAACGGCCAGTCCGCGCGCCGCGCGAATTTGCCGCAGGGCTTTTTCCGTTGTCGTCGTTCCGTTGCGCACTCCAAGGAGCTGGCGGCACTCAAACTTCCGGCAGCGCGCGGGACGTTCGGCATAAATGGCGCAGGCACACGTGGCGGCGTTGAAGGCCGGACACGGTTGCGCGACGCGCAAACGGCCGCCGTTGAACAGCGGCGAAGCATCGCCCGGTTCCGGCCGGACGTCGGCAAATAGAACACCGTTGCAACACAGGCCGCATTGCAGGCACAGCGCGTCAATGAGCTTGTCCATGGTCGAAATATGACGGTGCATCCTACAAGCAGCGGGCCAGATCGGCAATAAAGTCAGTACCCTTTCCCGGCTCCTCGGCCATCATTTCCAGAACCGCGCCTTGACAGAAGGCGTTTCATTGCTAATCTCGGCGCTCCGTCAAACGGAGTTTTCCCGCGCAGAAGGCGCGAATCGAATTTGATTTATGAAACGCCAGTATCAACCGTCAAAAATCCGGCGCAAACGGCAGCACGGATTCCTTGCCCGCAAGTCCACCAAGAGCGGCCGTGCCACGTTGCATAACCGCCGCCGGGTGGGACGCAAGCGCCTGACACCCGTCTGAGGCGCCAGCCCATGACCGCCTCGTCTTCAGACGCCAGAGGCCAGACGCCGGAACCTGGGCGCCTGCGGTTGCGCAAAACGGCGCGGCTTCAGCAGCAGCGCGATTTCGCGCGTGTGCGGCAGCAGGGACAGCGGCTGGTGCTGGGCTGCCTCATTGCCAACTGGCATTCGCTGCCGGAGGGCGCGGTGCCGCGATTGGGCGTCGTCACCAGCCGCAAAATCGGCGGCGCGGTGGTGCGCAGCCGGGCGCGGCGATTGTTGCGCGAGAGTTTCCGCCAGCACCAGAACGAGTTTGCCCAACCGGTTGAACTGGTGCTGGTCGCCCGGAATTCCATCGCCGGAAAAAAATTTGTCGAGGTCGAAAAAGATTTCCTGACGACGCTGCGGCGGGCCGGTTTGTTGAAATGAATGTTCCCCAATTCGTTTTGATCTTCGCCATCCGGCTGTACCGCTGGACGGTCTCGCCCCTGCTCGTTTTCCTGTTCGGGCCCACCGGCGGCTGCCGTTTTACGCCCAGTTGCTCGCAATACGCGGTGGACGCCATCCGTGCGCAGGGCGTGCTGGCCGGCAGCGGGCTGGCAATCAGGCGGATTTGCCGCTGCCATCCGTGGGGTGATGGCGGGCACGATCCGGCGCCGAAACCAGAACTCGGAAGTCAGAGGTCAGAATTCAGAATATAATCATGGACCGCACCGGCATCATCGTTGTCTCGCTCTGCGTCATTCTGATGGGCGTGTGGTTTGTCGCAGAGCAGAAATATGCCTCGCAACTGGCCCGGTCGCAGGCAGGCACCAACGCGCTGGCCGCAGCACAACCCCAAACCGCCACCGTGGCTTCCAACGCCGCGCCCACGACTTTGCCGGCCGCTTCCGCCACGCCCCTGGGTTACTCCTTCGACACCAATGTGCCCGAGCAAATCATCGTGCTTACCAACGCGCTCGAGCGTTACACGTTCACCTCGCGCGGCGGTGGATTGAAATCGGTCGAACTGCTGGATTACCCGGAGACCATTTCCGCCCGTTGGAAGGGAAAAGCCGCGTCGGCCGGTGTCGCCACGCTGAATGCGCGCTCGTCTGTCCCGGTAATGGCGATCCTCGGTGAGTCCAGCTTGATTGGCGACGGCAATTTCAACCTGATCAAGATGGGTGACGGCGTGCACGCGGAAAAGGTTTTCCCCAACGGTCTGCGCATCGTGAAGGAATTTCACATCGGCGCGGATGGTTTGATGAGCGCGACGGTGCGGCTGGAAAACACATCGAGCCAATCGCTGCCACTGCCGACGCAGGAATGGGTCGTCGGCACGGCGACGCCGATGGGGCCGGATGACAATAATTTTCCCATGTACGGGGGAACGATGTGGTATGACGGGGCCAGGGAGCAACAGATCAACCTGTCCTATTTCAGCACCAACACCACGTTTTTGTTTGTCTTTCCCCACACCCCGAAATCCGAATACCGCGAAGGGTCCAGCAATGTGGTTTGGGCGGCGGCGTACAACCAGTTTTTTGCGCTGCTGGCGATGCCGCGGACTCCGGCCGTGCAAGTCATTGCGCGCCCGGTTTATCTCCCGTCCTACACCAATGTCGAATGGATGCCGGGCATGCCGCTGCCGGAAGGCATTCAAACCGCCCTGGTATATCCGGCACAAACCCTCGGAACCAATCAGGTGATTGAGCGGCAGATTGTTCTTTATGCGGGTCCGAAGGAATACCGGACGCTCGCGCGTATCGGCTCGCAATTCCAGAACCACGCCGACCTCGCGATGAATTTTGGCACGGGCTATATGAGCTTTTGGGGCATCGGAACTTTTTTTGCGAAGGCGCTGCTGATCTGCATGAACTGGATGCACGACGTGACCAGACTGGGTTACGGCTGGATCGTGGTGCTGATCACGGTGTTGCTTCGGGGAATCTTCTGGCCATTGACGGCGGCCAGCACGCGTTCGATGAAACGGATGCAGGCCCTGGCGCCGGAAATCAAGGCGCTCCAGGCGAAATACAAGGACGACATGCAGAAATTCACCCAGAAACAGTGGGAGCTGTACCGCAAGCACAAGGTCAGCCCCATGAGCGGTTGCCTGCCGATGATGATTCAAATGCCGGTGTTCTTCGGTTTTTTCACCATGTTGCGCAGTGCGATTGAGCTGCGCGGCGCGCATTTCCTGTGGGTCACGGACCTGTCAAAACCAGACACATTGTTCATGATTCCGGGGCTGAATTTTCCCTTCAATCTGTTGCCGTTGTTGATGGTCGGCGTCATGGTGTGGCAGGCGCATCTGCAGCCGCCATCACCGGGCATGGACCCTACCCAGGCAAAAATGATGCGCTATCTGCCGCTGATCTTTCTGGTGTTTCTTTATACTTACTCCTCGGGCATGGCGCTCTACATGACGATGAGCACGCTGATGAGCGTGATTCAGACCAAGGTCACCAAAATGAACCAGACTCCGGCCCCGGCCGTGGCAACTCCGGCATTGACGCCGCCGCCAAAAAAGAAAAAATAAGGGCGATGCAAAAGAGTCGAGAGTCGAGGGTCGAAGGACGAGCGCAGAAAAATGCCCTTGCCTTCTGCCGTTATGCTCTCGACTCTCGACCCTCGACCCTCGACCGCTAATTTATGCCTGCGCAACCGAAAGAAACATTGGGAAAAATCCTGGAAACTCTTGGTTTTACCGCCACCGTCGAGGAACACCAACTGGAAGAGGGCTATTTACTGGAAATAAAAACCGACGAGGCCGGCCGGCTCATCGGCCGGCAGGGACAAACGCTCTCAGACCTTCAGTACATCACCAACCGCCTGCTGTTTCAGCAGGACGCCACCGCGCCGAAAGTAATGGTGGACGTGGGCGGCTATCGCACGCAGGCGCGCGAAGCGCTGGTGAAAAAGGCGAAGAACGCGGCGGAAAAGGTCCGGCGCTGGGGCGATCCGGTGGAACTGGAGCCGATGACGGCGTTTGACCGTCGCGTGGTGCATCAGGCCCTCAAGGACGACCCCGATGTGGAAACCCACAGCGTCGAGGTCGAAGGCTCCGAAAAGAAAGCCATCCTGCTCCGGCCCAGACACTGAGGGGCGTTACTGGCCGAGAATGGTCAAGTTAAACGCCCGGGAAGTGGCGCTATCGTGTTGGGGCGGCTTGCCCAGGTTATTGTACAGATACTCGAATTTGAAGCGGTAGGTGACGCCGTTGACGCCGGGCGGCACAGGCACATAACCTTCCCAGCGGTTGGTCATGAGCGGCGTCGGGCGCATGTCATAGAGCTGGCCGTTGGCGACCACATAAGGATGGAGTGAATCCCACCGCAGCGATTGCTGTTGCGACAGGAAGGAGACTTCCACGGGATAAAGGTTGTTCGCGTTGCGGGGCTGTTCCAGCGGCGTCAAATTGGTAAACGTCGCGGCACAACCCGTCAGCAACAACACAGGGAGAACCGGCAAGATTTTCTTCCACATAATGGAGGCAGCTTTACACAAGCGCCGGTGGTTTGTAAAGTTGGATTTAACGCTTGAATGGCCTTCTTTTTTCCGGCTATTTTCCCGCACGGCATGAATTCCCCAAGCCAACCTCCGCCGGGTTTTCGTAATTATCGCTGGATCATCTGCGCGCTGCTGTTTTTTTCCACCACCTTCAACTATCTGGACCGGCAGGTTATCAGTTATCTGCAGCCGTTTTTCTGCCGGCCGGAAGCCCAGGGCGGCTTCGGCTGGACCAATTCCGATTTTTCCTATCTGACGTCGGCCTTCACCGGCGTTTACGCGGCGGCCACGGTCTTCGCCGGATGGCTCATTGATCGAATCGGCACCAGGCTGGGTTTGGCGCTTTCACTGATCGCGTGGTCAATCTTCGGGATTCTCAACGCCTTTGCCGGGCGATTGCTGGTGATGCATATTATGGTGCGGAGCCTGTTCGCCGTCAGCGAAGCCGGCAACTTTCCCGCTTCCATTAAAACGGTGGCCGAGTGGTTTCCCAAGCGTGAACGCGCGCTGGCGACTTCGATTTTCAATGCCGGCTCGAACGCCGGCGCCATGATCGCGGCGCTGCTCGTTCCGACCTTCATGGTCTATTTCGGGGATCAACAGGGCTGGAAATGGGCGTTCATCATCACCGGAGCCCTGGGGTTCTTCTGGCTGATTTTCTGGTTCCGGCTCTATCACCCGCCCGGGAAACACCCACAGCTTTCCAAGACCGAATATGATTACATTCACATCGATGACGAAACTGCCGCCGACGCCCAGACGGGTGACCAGGCTGCCGTTCCGTGGCTGCGGCTGTTTGGCTATCGCCAACTCTGGGCGTTCATCGCGGGCAAATTCATGACCGACGGGATTTGGTGGTTTTATTTGTTCTGGCTGCCGGCTTATTTGCACGATCAATTCAAGATGACACAAAGTGAAGTGCGGATGCCCACCTTTGTCGTCTATGGCGTCGCCATTCTCGGCAGCATTTACGGCAGCAGCATTCCGTTCACCCTCATCAAACGCGGCATGGCCGTTTACAAAGCGCGCATGATGACGATGCTGGCCATCGCCGTCTTTCCGCTGACGGTCTTGTTGACACAGTACTTCGGAGATGTGAACCGTTTTGGCCATCTGGCCGCAACGCTCGCCGTGGCCATGATTTGCATCGGCTGCACGGCACATCAGGCCTGGTCGGCAAACCTCTTCACGACGGTTTCCGACATGTTTCCAAAGAAAACCGTGGCATCGGTCACCGGTATTGGCACCATGGCCGGCGGCATCGGCGGCGTGATTATTCAAATGCTCCAAGGCCGATTGCGCGATGCCTTCAGCCAAACCCCGCAAACCGCGTACCTCATTATGTTCATCGTTTGCGCCCTGAGTTATCTGATTGCGTGGGGCATCATGAAAGCGCTTGTGCCGCGCCACAAACCGATCACCGATTTATAACAATTTTGAGGTTTGAATTTTAAATTTTGAGTACAAAAAACGAGGCCGGGCCGCCTTCCAACTCAAAATTCAAAACTAATAATTAAAAACCTTTCAGATCGTCATCGCGTCGAAACCGCCGTCCACCACCAGCTCCGTACCGGTGATGAAGCTGCCCGCGTCGGACGCCAGCAGCAACGCTGCGCCGACGAGTTCGTGGGCTTCACCAAACCGTTTCATGGGCGTCTTGGCCATGATGGTCGCCACCCGGTCGGGGCTGAGCACCTTCCGGTTTTGCTCAGCCGGGAAAAAGCCCGGCACCAGGATGTTTACGCGCACGCCCTGCGTCGCCCATTCGCGCGCCAGATTTTTGGAAAGATTGTGCACGGCGGCTTTCGACGCCGAATAGGTGAACACCCGGGACAATGGACTCAAGCCGGATGCCGAGCCGACGTTGATGATGCTCCCGGAGCCGCGCTCGACCATGTGCTTGCCAAAAATCTGGCAGGCCAGCATCAAGCCTTTCAAATTCACGGTGATGATTTTGTCGAATTCCTCCCCGGAAATGTCGAAAAACGGCGTCGGCGAATTCACACCCGCGCCATTAACCAACACATCCACGTGTTTGAATTTGGCCAGCACGTCCGCCAACAGCTTTTGCAGGCCGGTCTTGGACGTCGTGTCGCACGGAAAGAATTCCGCCTTGCCGCCTTCCTTTGAAATTTTGTCGAGTCGTTTCTGGGCTTTCACCGCGTCTCGTCCCACCAGGGCTATGGTCGCGCCTGCCGCCGCCAGCCCTTCCGCAATCGCCCCGCACAATTCGCCCGTGCCGCCGATGACGACAGCTGTCTTGCCTTTGAGTGAAAATAATTCCGTTGGTGTTTTCATAAATTTGTTTCCCGGAGGGACGAGCTAGCGAGTCCCTGATTCAATTAATAATTGGGGCCTGGTATCACTCGGCCCTCCGATTCGTAATTTTACCGTTGCACCCGCGCGCTGCCGCCCTTCATCAATTTTTCGACTTCGGCCTTTGATGCCATGCTCGTGTCGCCGGGGGTCGTCATGGCCAGCGCACCGTGCGCCGCGCCGTAATCCACCGCTTTTTGCGGGTCGCCGGTGGTGATGAGACCATAAATCAAGCCGCTGGCGAAACTGTCGCCGCCACCGACGCGGTCGAGGATTTCGAGATCCGGATACTTTTTCGATTCGTAAAATTTCCCGTCCATCCAGCAAATCGCGCCCCAATCATTACGCGTCGCCGTCTTCGCCGCGCGCAAGGTTGTGGCAGTGACTTTGAAATTCGGGAACGCCTTCACCGCTGTTTCGATCATTTTCTTGAACGCGCCCACGTCAATGTGCAGCAGGTGCTCGTCTGCGCCCGCGACTTCGAAGCCGAGGCAGGCGGTGAAATCCTCCTCGTTGCCGATCATCACGTCCACATATTTGGCGATTTCCTTGTTGACCTCCTGCGCCCGTTTCTGGCCGCCGATGGATTTCCAGAGTGACGGGCGGTAATTCAAATCATAACTGACCATCGTGCCGTATTGCTTGGCCTTTTTGACCGCTTCGATGACGAGTTGCGGCGTGCTGTCGCTTAACGCGGCGAAAATGCCGCCCGTATGCAGCCAGCGCGCGCCGACCTTGCCGAAGATGTGGTCCCAATCAAAATCACCGGGCTTGAGCTGGCTGGCGGCGGAATTGCCACGGTCGGGAATGCCCACCGCGCCGCGCACACCGTATCCGCGTTCGGTGAAATTCAGGCCGTTGCGCACCGTGCGGCCCACACCGTCAAACGGCACCCACTTGATGAAATCCGTGTCCACGCCGCCCTGCAAAATGAAATCCTCCAGCAGCCGGCCAACGTCGTTGTCGGCGAACGCGGTGGCCACGGCGGTTTTGAAACCGAAGCACCGGCACAGGCCGCGGGCGACGTTGTATTCGCCGCCGCCTTCCCAGACCTTGAATTCCCGGGCGCAACGGATGCGGCCTTCGCCCGGATCGAGCCGGAGCATGATTTCCCCGAGCGCCAGCATGTCGTATTTGCATTGAGATTTTTCGCGAAGTTGAATACTCATAAATTTTTTATCCACGAATTACGCTAATTTTCACGAATCACTTTCAAAATCAAATTCGCGGGAATTCGCGAAATTAGCGGATTTATTTTTTTAGTTTATACTTGCACGGACTTGAATTCAGTTAAATTCCAGGCCGGTTCGCCGATTTCTCTGGCCAGATGGCTGAATTCCTCGATTTCCGCCTTCGTAAACAGCAGGCCGCCGTGTTTCCTGGAAAGTTCGCCTGCGCGCGCTTCCGGCTGGCCCGGCAACAGGCATTTCTCGTTACCGTGGCCGAGGATGTCGGTGATGACCGCTTTTACGTTCTGCGCCTGCGTGCGGCCTTTGGCGAAATTTTTCCCATTCAGTGCTTCGGGATGAATCACCTGAAAATAAAACGTCGAACTGCGTTTCTCCGCCGCGTCGCCACGTGACGTGCCGCGAATCTCCGGCAACCCACCGCCAATGAATCCTGCGTACAGTTCGTCAATCAAACCGAGGCCGTAACCTTTATGCGCGCCAAACGGCAGCAACGCCACCGCTTTGTTCGGATCAGTCGTTTCCTTGCCCTCGGCATCCACCGCACAGCCGGGCGGAAGCTGTTTGCCTTCGCGTTTCATCACCTGCACACGGCCCATCGCCACGGTTGAAGTCGCCCAGTCAATCACGATGGGAAAGCCGATGGCGTCTTGCGTCGGGAACGCCCACGAATGCGGGTTCGTGCCCATCGTCGGTGTCTTGCCGCCGAACGGCACGACTTCGGACGTGGCCGAGGTGCAGTTCGTATAGGCGATGTAGCCTTTGAGCGCGACATCCATGACGTAGCCACCGCCCCAGAGATAATGCGTCGCGTTGTCCACACTCACCATGCCGATGCCGAATTTGTCGGCGAGCTTCATGCAGGTATCCATCGCCTCGTAAGCGACGGCCTGGCCCAGTTTGAAATTGGCGTTCCAGATTTCGGCAGCGGCGAAGCGCGCCGGCAGCTTTTCGATCTTGGCACCCGGCTTCCAGCGGCCGACCTTGCTGCCGAACAATTCGTCGAGGTGCAGCGCCTTGATGGCGTTGTGCGTGCGGATGCCGTAATAGGACGCGCTGGAGCAAAACCGCGCGCCGGCAGCGGCTTCCGCAGCGTCGTAACCGCGCTTGAGATACGCCTCCTTCACGAGCGCATCATGTTTTTCCTTGGGAACGATGTAATAGGTTTCGGGCATAAAAATTGGAACATCGAACGTTCAGCATTCAACGCCCAACATTCCCTGAAGCATCCGCTACGATTCTTAATGGACGTTCAATCTTGAATGTTGGCGGTTGAATGTTCATTTCAAATTAAATCAAACCACTTTCTTCACCGGTACCTCGGGATTGACCTGCGCGATGGGTTTTTCACCGTTCATGGCAAGGATGAGATTTTTCACAGAGGTCGTCGCCTGGCGCACGACGCTTTCATAAGTGCGTGAGGCAATGTGCGGCGTGCAGACGACGTTCGGCAGTTTGAGCAGCGGATGGTCGGGTGGCGGTGGCTCCTTGTCGAGCACGTCCATGCCGTAACCGCCTACCTGGCAGGACTTTAGCGCAGCCACCATGTCGTCGGTATTCACGACCTCGCCGCGGGCGCAGTTCAGAATCAAAACGCCCTTCTTCATTTTGGCGAACGACTTCGCGTTGATCATGCCGCGCGTTTCCGGCGTGAGGTTGGTGTGCAGCGAAATGTAATCGCTCGCGGCAAAGATTTCGTCGAGCGAGGCGGCGCGTTTTACGCCGTGGTCTTTTGCAAATTTCTCGTCCCAATAAATGTCGAAACCAATCGGCGTCATGCCGAACGCCTTGGCGCGGATGGCAACTTCCTTGCCGATACGGCCCAAACCGACTATGCCGATGGTCTTGTCCAGCAGTTCATGACCGGTCTTGCGTTTCCAGCCGCCGCTGCGCGTGGAGTCGGTATGAAACAGAAAGTTTTTCTCCAACGAGAGCAACAGCAAAAACGTGTGTTCGGCAACGGTGGTATGGTTGACCCCGGGCGTGAAGAGCACGGGAATTCCGAATTCGGTACAGGATTTCACGTCGATCTTGTCCACGCCGATGCCGTATTTGCTGATGACCTTGAGTTTCGGGCGCGCCTTTTCGAGCACCTTGCGCGTGATGGCGTCGTCACCGCAAATGTAGCCTTCCGCGTCGCCGACCAGCGCCAGCGTGTCGGCCTCATTGAGCGGGCCGCGGGCGCGGATGATTTCCCAGCCGGTCCGGGCAAGTAAATCGTGGTGAGCGCCGGGTGTGTCTTGAAATGAAGTCGTCGTCAGCAAAATTTTCATGCGAATCAGGGTACAAAAAATTTAGCCTCCGCATCAATCACGGAGGCTAATGAAAAAGTGCCGGTAGTTATGAAAATTTGGCACTCTAACCCGCGCCCAGTTCAGAATAGGCCATGGAATTGAGCCGCGATTGCGCCTGTTTGGACATGCCGGTAAAGAGGAGTGAAACATGGTAACCGACGTGTTTGTTGCCGGAACAGGCAATGACCACGCCGCTGCACTGGATGGGGCTTTCCTCCCGGGGCGATTGCAGGGCAATCGTCATTTCCGTCCACAAATTGAACGGCACCGGACTGCGAAATTCAACGCCGCTTTTGTGGATAACGACTGAATCGGGGGAAAGTTCAAGGCGGGTTTGCCGCGCTTCGACTGTGATTTGTTGCTGGAATGAACCAACACTTTCGAATTTTCTTGCACTCATAAAAACACTTTAAAATAACACGCGAAAGACAAACGTCAAATTAGTGACTGCGATTGAACAGATTAGTCTTTACCACTCAATTACCGCCGCCCCCCACGTCAGGCCGGCGCCAAAAACGATCAGTAAAATCAGATCACCGCGATGGATTTTTCCCGAAGCGACGGCTTCGTCCAGGGCAATGGCCACGGAGGCCGCCGACGTGTTGCCGTAGCGGTTCACATTGACGAACAATTGGTGCGGCGCTGCGCCGAGGCGTTCGCCCACGGCATCGATGATGCGGCGATTGGCCTGGTGCGGAATGATGCATTTGATTTTGGAAATATCCACCTCGCAGCGGCGCAACGCCTCCTGGGCCGCCATGCACATGGCCTGAACGGCGCTCTTGAATGTCTCGCGCCCTTCCATTTGCAGATAATGAAGTCTTCCGGTCACGGTTTCCAGGGTGGCCGGACAACGGCTGCCGCCACCAGGCATAAAGAGCAAATTCGCCTTTCCGCCATCGGCACCCATCACCGCCGTCAACAAACCGTGGGCGTTGGGACGGTTTTGCAGAACCGCCGCCCCGGCGCCGTCGCCGAACAGGACGCACGTGTTGCGGTCTTTCCAATTCACAATGGAGGAAAGTTTTTCCGCGCCGACCACGAGCACCGTGTCATAGGTGCGCGACATGATGAATTGCTGCCCGACCTCCAGGCCGTAAATGAACCCCGAGCAGGCCGCCTCCAGATCAAAGGCCGCCGCGCGCCGAGCGCCGAGCTTCTGCTGCACCAGACAGGCTGTGGCGGGAAACGGCATGTCCGGCGTGATGGTCGCCACGACCACGAGGTCGAGTTGCTCGGCGGTGACACCGGCCATTTTCATCGCCCGTTGCGCCGCTTTGACCGCCATGTCCGACGTGAATTCATTCTTCGCCGCCACCCGCCGTTCCTTGATGCCGGTGCGGGTGGTGATCCATTCGTCCGAGGTGTCCACCATTTTTTCCAGATCGGCATTGGTCAGGACTTTAGCCGGCACGTACGAGCCGACACCGGTGATGGAACAGGTGCGCCCTTGAAAATTGAACCGGGCGCGCGGGTTTTTGAATTTTGGGATCATGTAGAAACCGGACTGGGAGTTTGTGCGGCCTCCAGTTTTTCATTCGCGTGCGCGATTTCGCGGGCGATGATCTCGTTGACGCGATGCTGCACGGCATTGGCGGTGATTTGCAACGCGCTGGCGACGGCCCGTTCGCGCGCTGAAGCATGCGCCTTGAACACCAGTCCATTGAAGCCGAGCAGCGGCGCGCCGCCATACACTTCCGGGTCCATCCGCTTGCGGATGGCGTGAAACGCGCCCTTCGCGAGAAACGCGCCGATCTGCCGCTGGGCCGAATTCATCAACTCACGCTTGAGCATCGAGAACATGGCGACGGCCAGGCTCTCGGAGGTCTTTAAAACGATGTTCCCGACAAACCCGTCACACACCACCACGTCCACGTGGTCCTTGAACAAGTCATGTCCTTCGACGTTGCCGATGAAATTCAGATCCAGCCGTTGGCAAAGTTTAAAGGCTTCGAGGGTCAGTTCATTTCCCTTGGAATCCTCCCGGCCGATGCTCAAAACGCCCACGCGGGGATTGCGGCGCCGCAAAACCTCGCGGGAATAGATGTTGCCCATCACGGCGAATTGCGCCAGGTGAATCGGCTTGCATTCAATGTTGGCACCGGCGTCCAGCAGGACAAATTCATTTCCCTGGCGGGGAATGACCGTGGCAATACAACCGCGATCCACACCGGGAATGCGGCCGACCTTGAAAGTGGCCGCGGCGAAGATGCCGCCGGTGTTGCCGAGTGAAACCAGCGCGTCGGCCTTGCCTTCGTGAACCAGTTCCGCGGCGCGGGCAATGGAACTGTCGCGCTTTTTGCGGAGCGCACTGGCCGGCTTGTCGCCCATCTCCACGACTTCGCTGGTGTGAACAACGCGCACGCGATGGTCGCGAAAACCCCGGACCGGCAAGGCGGCGTGGATTCGGGCCTGGTCACCAACCAAATAGAGGGCGGTGATTTTCTTGTTTTCCTCCAGTGCCCGCCGGACGCCTTCGATGACGACTCCGCATCCGTGGTCGCCGCCCATGACATCCACCGCTATTCGCATAGATGAAAGAACGCGGAAATTTCCCGCAAAGTGCCGGCCGATCAAGTGCCGGCCGTAACACTCAATACCTGGCGGCCTTTATAATAGCCACAGGCCGGGCAGACCCGGTGCGGCACATAAGGCGCGGCGCATTGCGGGCAGGTACTCAATTGCGGCAGCGTTAACACGCTGTTATAAGCGCGGCGCATACGCTGCCGGCTGCGGGACGGTTTGCGTTTGGGAACACCCATAAATCAATTAAAAATTAAAAAAAGCAAAATTAAAAAACTACAGTTTCAGTTTGTCCAATTCAGCCCACGCGGACGGGGCAATTTCATCGGCGTTTTTTTGGGCCTTGCCCGTCTTTGTTTTCAGTCCGCCACAATCCGGCTTGCACAGCGGATGCTGCGGAAATTCCAAGAGCATATCTTCCCGCACAAAAGGCGTCAAGTCCACACAATCGTTGACGATGGCCACGCGGTCCTCCCCTTCAAATGGCAGATGGCAAGTCCACGCCTTCAATTCCAGCCCGCGGGTGAATGGTTTCAGGCACCGCACGCACCGGCAGCCCAACGCCAGCCGCAACGCACCGCGAACCAACAAACTGTCTTCCAATTTTTGGACCTCGATGTCGTACTGCAATGGCCCGGCAGCCTGAATCATTTCGTCGCCCGTCTCCAGGTCCAACTCGTCCACGGGCAGTTCACCGCACAAGGTTGCATTGTGCTCCTCCAGATGGCGCAGATTGACAGTCAGCGGCATGACTTGCTCCGTTCAAGAGGTCCTTGCTCCGGGAAATTTTTTCGCCAGGGCGGTTCGCACGTGTGCCGGCACAAAGGCGCCCACGTCGCCACCCAACCGCGCGATTTCTTTCACGATGCGCGAACTCAAAAACGTGTACGTGTCCTTCGGCATCATGAAAATCGTTTCGATGTTTTCGTTCAGCTTGCGATTCATCAGCGCGAGTTGGAATTCAAATTCAAAATCCGACACCGCGCGCAATCCGCGCACAATGGCCTGCGCTTTCCGCTCCACCACGTATTCGATGAGCAGGCCGTCAAAGGTGTCGGGTTCGACGCCGGGCAGATGGCGCACTGCATGTTTTACCTGGGCGAGCCGTTCGTCCAGTGTGAACAACGGGTACTTATCCTCGTTCTTCGCCACGGCCACCACCACGCGATCGAACAGCTTGGCCGCGCGCTGAACCACATCCAAATGGCCGTTGGTCAGCGGGTCAAAACTGCCGGGATAAATTGCCGTGCGCATCACCTTCACTTTAGCACGCATGACAAAATTGACGAGGAAGAAAAATCACTTCGCCTCCGGCAACTGCCACGGCACCTCGTAAATTTTGACTGGCGTGCTGATGCCTTTGACTTTTTCCGGAGGCAGGGAAATGCACGTTGCCGCCAGCGCCGGATCGTCCCGACGCAGACGCTTGTAGGTAGTGTCACTGATGATGATACGGCCGCTGCCGGAAAAGTTTTCCAGGCGGCTGGCGAGGTTCACTTCCCGGCCAAAGACTGTGTAGTTATATTGGTGCGCTTCCGACCCCATCAAACCGACAGTTACCAGACCGGTATTGATACCGGTGCCCAACTGGAGCGCGGTCAATTGCGGCAGGGGCGGCAGGCTGGCGGAAACCCGCAAACGGTTTTCGGCTTCGCGCTTGGAAGTTTCGGCCAGACGTTTTTGATTCAGCTCATGAACAGCACGTTGCGTGTCAATCGCCGCCCGCACGCAAGCCAGTGCGTGCTTCTCGTTCGGAGTCGGCGCACCCCAGAACGCCATCACGCAGTCGCCGATGTATTTGTCCAGGGTGCCCCCGTTTTTTTTCACCGCATCCGCAACGACGGCGAGGTAAAGGTTCACGGTGTTCAGCATTTCGCGGGCGGATTCGTCAAAATAGGCTTCTTGCGTTGCGTTATCCCATTGATGTTTGTTGAGGAATTCCGCGACGCGTTCCTGGGTTTCATCTGTCATCGAGGTGAAACCGCGGATGTCCGCGAAAAAAACGGTCACCTCGCGGCGCGCTCCGCCCAGGGAAAGTTTTTTTGCGCTGAGCAATTCATTCATCACGTCCGGCGAAACAATCTTGGAAAAAACGGATTTGACGCGGCGTTGTTCACTCTCTTCGAAAGCGACGCGATAAGTGACCAGGCTCAAATGTTCAACCAGAATGCCGGCGACAGGAAAAACCAGCGGCAGCCATACACGGGACTCCACGAAAACGTAGAAACCAGCGGCGACATAAGCCAGCACCAACAGAAAGACCGCCGTCGAGGCCATATCCACACGCAGTTGCCAGGTCAGAAATGCCGTCAAGGCACCCAGAAAAACAATGAGGGCCAGTTCGGCGTTCATTGAAGCACGGCGAATAAACCGGCCCGTGATGATGGAATTGGCGACGTTCCAGTGTTTGCTGACCAGCAGCGTGTCTCGCTCCAGTGGCGTCGCTCCGCGGTCAGTCAGGTCGTTACCCTGCGCGGACGAACCAACTACAACCAGTTTGTCCCGGAACGCGTCACTGAGTCCGTTGGTCTGGCCGAGCAAACGCTCTTTGTCCTGCCAGAGCAGGTTTTCAATCGGCGCGCTGGTGAGACGCGGGTCGTTTGGCTTCAGCCGCCAATCCACATAAAAATAGCCGTTGGCATCCACAGGAATCACGCGCACCAGACCATTGGTGCCATTCAGGGTGATCCGGCCGTCGGGCAAATCCACGTCGGCATGGGCCAGATCAAGCCCCAATTCCTGGGCGGCCAGGACGATGCCCATGTGCCAGACGCGCTCGTCGGTAAATGGTTTGGCTTTCGCGGGTGGTTCCGCTGGAACCTTTCGACTTTTAACGTCCATTTCGCCATTGTTATCAAGCGGGATTTCAAGCGTTTGCCCGTGTTCCAACGGCAGGACAATCCGGTCTTTTTCAACCAAAAGGTCGCTCAAACTGATGCCATATTTTTGCGCCGCATTCTCGATGAGCGGATGCCAGCGGCGAACCGATTGGAAGGCTTTCACCCGCCGCAAGACGCCGTCGGAATCTTTGTCGGTCGTGATGTCGCCCAGTGCAAGTACATTGGTGGCAAATAAACTTGGCGGCACCAGGTCGGGTGTGGCAGCCAGAATGACATTGCCGGCCAATCGGCATTGCAACGCAAAGAAGTCGTCGGATTCAATGAAACTGTGGTCGGCCATTGGGACGGAGGGATGGTCCGGACGCAATTCGCCAAACTGCACGTCGAAGGCGACGGCTTTGGCGCCTTCCGCCGAAAGTTCTTCCACCAGCCGGCCATAGACTTGACGGGGCCATTTAAGTCCGTACTGGTATCCCAGCCGTCCGCTTTGCACAGCGACAATGCTGGAATCCTGAATGGCAACAAAGGCGAGATTGGTTACGACGGGGGCGGCAAAATGCAAGGTGGTCCGCGCGCGCAGATCGTAGGTCAACCCCTCCAGGCGATCAAAAAAATCGAGCTGCAAAAGTCGAACGACGCAAACGCACAGAAGAATCGCCACGGCCAAAAGGGCCGCTGTTCGTTGGATGGGTTTGAACTGCACCTCGTCGGATTAAACGAAAAACCAGAGCAACTCAAGGCTGCTCTGGTTTTGGCTTTTGCCTTATCGGCAAACAAGACTCATTCCCGCTTACCGGTGATCCATGAGGTGTAACACTGAGACGTATCGAATTGTGGGGGCTGTTCACCGCCGGGAACTTGATACAACGAAATCAACGACGTCAATGTGCCCATCAAATTACCCATAATATCCTTCGGTATCAGCGTAACATTCCCCGTCGCCGCATCGTGTTCGGATCCGCTATTAATGACGACGGTGTGCGCGAGGCCGTTACGGATTTGCGAAAGCACCGCGGAACCTTGAATCATTGCCCAATTACCAGCGTAATCTCCCCAACCGGCGGAACCGCGAATGCCGGCAACACCGTCGGGAATTTTGATAATAAACTGCGAGGTGGCTGACATTTTCTTTACGCTGAAGAATATGCGGCCCGCGCGCAAATCGAGCTCCGTGTCGCTGACGGTTTGCACACCCGTGTCAAACTGGGTCAGTTTGTCAACGGCCAGCACGGTGTTGCCCCACAGGCGAATCACGTTTTGTTCAACCATGGGTTTGTAGGAGACCAACCCACGAACGTTCGGGTCGGGTGCGAATACAATCGTATTGGGGGACGGAGCAGCTTGAGGCATCGCCACCGCACTTCCACTCAGCACGATGTCCACCGATGAGTTGACGGCACTTTGGATGATGGCACCGGCTCCGAGCACCTTGCCGACCACCAACGGGTGCCATGCATTGTCGCCCAGGGAATAGCGTGCCTGGCCCTGGATACGCACAACTGTTACTACACAAGGTTTCACGGTCTGCGCCATCACACTGCTGCCCAATGCCAGAACGGCGCCGCTAACCACCATGGTAATCAACGTCTGTATGTATTTCATAAATAAAGTTACCTTTCCAGAACGGTTTACTCTAGTCAAACTATAAATCTCTGCAATCAAATGTCAAATCTCATTTTCGTGTTGGAAGTTCTTAAAAACCAGCGGGTAACAGGCTCTGCCCGGAGGCGTTTTCAACCAGTTTATGCTCGCATATTTCCAAATAGGAACGGCCAATCACATTGTCCTGGTAGTTAAGCCGCACGGATCGTGCCAACCAGGACCGGGCAGCCGCGTAATCTTCGATCTGTACGAAATGCCAGCCGATATTGGCGACCGTATAATATCCGTTGGGGTCAAGTGCCTCGGCATGGCTGAAATACGGCCCGGCCGCGGCATGCTGTCCCAGCCAGTCGAGACACATTCCACTGCGTAGATAGTCGTAGCCATCGTAACGGTCGAGTTTTAGGCCGCGCGCATACCATTCCATCGCCGTCTTCGCCAGATCCTGGTAGTTTTGTCCACCTTTGAAACTTTGGAGGCGGTAGGCTTCGCCGATATCGTACGCCGTTTCAAAATTCATCGGCTCGGCGGCAAACGCTTTCATCAGTGCGGCGGTGCGGGCAGATGAAAAATCCGGCAATTGCTCTGCCCGGGCCAGCCAGAGTTGCTCGTGACCTTGGCGCCATTCCTGATCACTCAAATAGACCCCCCCCATAATCAACGCCAGGGTCGTCAGCGTTTTAAGGGGAAGTCCCGCCGACAACCAATAACGCTCCGTGGCAAATCGCAGGTTGCCGCTCAACAACGCCAGCAGGGTTACTCCGACAATCGCGTTAGCCGGGATATGCAGGTTGAAATCCACCAGTGAATGAACTGCCAACGCGAGCAAACCGGCGGCGGCGCCGAGAAAAAAGGCGAACCGGCTGCCCAAGCCGAGGCCAAAATCATTTTCCGGCGGACGGACATATTTCCTTGTTTTCAACAATCCGACGCCAAAAACCACCATGCCCGCCAAAACCATGACCCCACCGACTGTGCCCCAATCAGCCAGCAAATTCAGGTAATCATTGTGGACGTGGCCGGGACGCAATTGCATGCTTTCGGGCCGATACTCCCGGAAACGATAGTCGTAATGCGCCGGCCCGACCCCCCACCAGAAATGGTCCTGCCACATGTGGATGGCGGCACCCCACATGTCCCGCCGGACGCTCCAGTCTACTTGTGTGAATTTCTGGGGACCATTTATCCGCTGAGCGTAGCTGGGTGCTGTTGCGAGATATTTGGTTGCAAAAACCGTGCCCCCGGCCACAAAAACAATCAACAACCCGAGGGCCGGCAAACGATGATTGCGATGGCAGCACAAAACCAGCAAAAGAACCAGCAACCCTGTTGCGGCCGCCGCCCAGCCGCCGCGAGAAAAGGTGACCGCCAGCCCGGCCATGATGCCGACCACCGCGTAAATGAGCAGCGCACGCACCAGGGGTTTGACGCGGCCCACCAGCGCATAGGCGACCGCCAGCGGCAAAAGCATTTCGAGAAAACCGGCAAAATCATTCGGTGAAATGTAGGTGCCCGTTGCCCGTCCCGGGTAGGGCGAGATGTAAATCCATACGTGATTTGTGCGCGTCAGATATTGACAGACCGCGTAGCCTGAGATTCCCGCCGCCAGAAAAATCATGGTGAAGCTGATGATCTGCGCTGATTCCTGTGCATACAAATTATTGACGATGGCAAAGAACAAAAATGCGTATAGCAACACCTGGATCATTTCCTGCCGTGCCACATATTCAATGTCGGCGGTGAGGTAACGGCCAATGGCATAAACGGCAAATGCCAGCACTACCCAACCGATCGGCGGCCAGAACAATCGGGGATTGGGATTGATCCACAACCGCAATGCCCAGATCAGCATCACGCCGATCGCCAATGCTTGAATAATGAGAAACGCCCACGCGTCCACCGCGCCCATCGCCAGCGGGCCAAAGACGAGAATGGCGACCACGAGAAACAGGATGCCCCGTTCGCACCAACGATCCCAAGCTTCACGATTCATTTCGCCTGAATTTGTAGCAGCCGACGTGAGTCGGCTCAAATTTCTTTTGAAGAAGAATGAGCGGGCTCACTTCCGCTGCAGCGGATTAGCCACGAGCAGCCAATTTCCGTTTCGCGGCTTCAGGGCGATATTCCAAAATGTCGGCCGGCTGGCATTCCAGCGTTTCGCAAATGGCTTCGAGTGTGGAGAAGCGGACGGCTTTGGCCTTGCCGGTTTTGAGGATGGACAGGTTTTGTGGCGTGATGCCGACGGCCTCGGCCAAATCGTTCAGCCGCATTTTGCGCTGTGCAAGAACCACATCCAGATTGACGATGATAGGCATACACTTAAACCGTCAATTCCTGTTCCTCCTGGAGTTCCTGTGCCTCGCGGAAGAACCAAGCGACAAAAAAGACGATCAAGCCCGCCACGATGGCATCTCCCGAAACGGTGAAACCGCGAGGAGAGAAAAGGTAAACTTCCCCCAGGCCCGTAAGGATCTGAACCACTCCCAGAACAATCCACCATTTGCCCGCGGTTTCCAGATACCGGACGGTAGGCGCATCAAACAGGCGGCCGTCCTTAAGCCGGGTGAAAAAACGAAAGAAATTCAGCGTAACCATAAACCCAAACGGCAGGATGGCCAGCATGCTGCAGTTAAAAAAAAGACGTGTGATTTTAATCCCGCATTCGCAGCGGCAACAGGAACGACAATTACGGCTGCCAGAATTCCGGTGGCCTGGACAATCAAGGCGGCCAGCAGAATAGCTCGCAAAACTTTGCTGACGGCCTTGATCCGGCTCAATCGGGGGCTCGTTTTAGAGGCATTTTCATTCGTATTCATGGTGCCAAAATAAACGCAACTATTCCGTATGTCAACCATTTTTTAATGTAAAACAATAAATAGTTCGGGATTATCTACTTGACACAAAAATGGAGAAATTTATGATTCTCACGTGGAACATCATAAAAAGCATCGTTGGTATTGGTTTGATGCGTGCGTTGAAACGAAAAAGGATGTTGGAATTGTCGGCGCAATCACGGGAGGGGTCAGTTGTATGATGGCCACGCTGCTTTCTTGGCATTATGGTTTTACCAGAACAGACGAACTGGCTGAGTTGATATTTATAGGCATTGGCGGTGCGGTGATTGGCCTCTTTGTTGAATTTGGGATTAGGCTTCTTTTAATCACCCCGGCAAAGATGCGCAAAGATATTCAACAGAAATTGGAAGAGGCTGAATCGAAACTTCAACAGATGCTAGTGGCCAAACCGATTGGAATTGAATCTCTACGTTCCAAGGATAGTGAGGCGCGTAATTGTGAAGTTGTTGTCCACAATCCAAACCAAGGGGTGAGTGGAGTTGGGCTAAGATTGTTGAAAATCGAGCCTCCACTTCTCAGTCGGACAGGGGGCATCTCCACGGAACAGGTCTGTTTATCATCAATCCAGTTTTCGTCCAAAGATGTGCTTGGGGATTTATTAAAGCAAAACCAAACAGCCCGTTTCGATATTCTTATTGTTAAACGAGGCGTGTTTGAAATAAGCGTTGAGTTCGCGGGACAACTTCCGAGTGACACCCGTTGGAACTCATGGCTGAACGACTTTTTACCCGAGGTCGTAGGCCATGAGAAGGTGATGTCTCCGGTGTTTAGAGAGTATATTTTAACCTTTGAAACATCTGCCGTTGGAGTACCAACACAAGAAACTCAATTTCGATTGTCATTTTCGATAGACCACATGAAACCAGCTTTTGAATTATTTAAGGGGGGAACCCCCACAGATGGGTTGAGCGACGACAAAACTCCGGAACAGATTAGAATTATAGGCACGGTTGAATACAGGAAAGGGCCAAAAACTTTTAACTGTTGGAATGCTTTCTGCCCCCAATGTCACATGCCTTTGGCAATAAGTCCTTCCTACGAAGGTAATGCCGCTTTTTGCTCCACTCATTGTGGATGGGACATGGCCCCCACCGCAGAAGAAATCGAAGAAGCCATTAAACGACTTTCAAAACAGGATCAAAAACGATGAATAAGACACTTAAACAGGATGATTCCAGCATGAATATTTGCAAGCTGGTGGAGGAATTTAACAGTGAGCAGAAATGCCGCGAATATCTGGAAGGCTTACGCTGGCCGCATGGCGTCGAATGTCCGCGCTGCAAATCAAAGGAGATTGCCCGCGTCAAGGAACGCGATCAATTCAACTGCAACGCCTGCCAGTACCAGTTTTCCGTCACATCTGGCACGATTTTCCATGATAGTCACCTGTCATTGTGGAAATGGTTTCTGGCTACCTATATGATGCTCGAAGCCAAGAAAGGCGTGTCTGCGCTACAGCTTAAACGCACGCTGGCGGTGTCCTACAAGACGGCGTGGTATCTGTGCCACCGGATACGCGCCGCCCTCAGAGACGATGCTCTGAATACGCTGTGCGGGATTGTGGAAGCGGACGAGACGTATATCGGCGGCAAGGCGCGTGGATTCGGGTCAGGTTACAAGCGCAACAAGTTGATTGTGGCTGGCGCGGTTCAACGCGAAGGACCGGCCAGGTTGGAAGTCGTGCCAAGCAACCATCGCGCGGTCTTGCACGATTTTGTCCGCCGCCATGCCGCGCCGGGCATCAAAGCCCTTTACACTGACGAACGACAGGCATATCGCGGAGCCTTAAAAAAAGGCGTCCCGCATCGAACCGTCAACCATAGCCACGATGAATGGGTCAACGGCAACGTCCACACCAACACGGTTGAAAGTATATGGAGTCTGCTTAAACGCTCTATCATCGGCGCGTATCACAAGGTCAGCGTCAAACATCTGGACGCCTACCTTGATGAACTGGAATTTAGGTATAACAACCGCAAAAATGAGTGGGCATTTCGGGACGCCTTGTTAAAGCTGGTGTCCGCTGAAAAACTCACTTACGAACAACTGACGAATGGCGCAAAAAAAGAAACATCCGATGGCGTTAAAAACGCACCACGCAATCCGGCGGCTCTTTCCCAAAAAAGTGATTGAGCACGTCCATCGCGTGGTGAAAAAGAACGCCAAAGCAAAGTAGAAAAAAGACGGGAAAACCTGATTATATGACAAACGAACCAACATTGTATCAAATACATAATCCCGAAATAGTTTATCTATAACGATATTTTATATTTTCAGCCAGTCTTGGATGGCGCGTCAGCGTCTTGGATTGCGGTGGCTGGCGGAGAACGTGGCTGACACCGCTTTCGCAATGAGCAGTCTGAAAGCGGCGTCGCGCTCCGCTTGCCGCCGCACTCCAAGATGGCCAGGGCTTTTCTTTGCGTCTCCGCGCTTTCGCGCCTTTGCGTTAAATCGGCGGCTCGACAACGGGAAAATCTAAATTAACCTCCTGAGAATTTATGACCGATCCGCGCTACAAAAAATTGGCCAGACTGCTGGTGGCATATTCAACCGAATTGAAAAAAGGCGACCGCGTGTTGCTCGACATGATTGATGTGCCCGATGAATTCAGCATTGAACTCATCCGCGCCACACGTGCGGCGGGCGCCACGCCCCTGGTGGAAGTCCGCCACACGCGGGTTTCCCGCGAGCTGTTGCTGGAAATGAATGACCGGCACGCCATGCTGGTCCGTGACCTCGAATTGTCGCGGATGAAAAAAGTGCAGGCGTACATCGCCATTCGCGGCAGCGAAAACGCGAGTGAAAATTCCGACGTGCCTGGCCATCGCCTGGCGCTTTACTCGCGCATCACGCGGCCGGTGCTGGACTGGCGCATCAACAAAACCCGCTGGTGCGTGCTGCGCTGGCCGACGCCGAGCATGGCCCAGGCCGCCGGTATGAGCACCGAGGCGTTCGAGGATCTGTATTTCAACGTTTGCACGATGGATTACGCGAAGATGGCGCGCGCCATGGTTCCGCTCGAACGCCGGATGAAGCGCACCGACAAGGTTCATCTTAAAGCGCCGGGAACGGATTTGAAATTCAGCATCAAAGGCATCGGCGCGAAAATGTGCAAAGGCGACCGCAACATCCCCGACGGCGAGGTGTTTTCGTGTCCGGTGAAGAATTCCGTGAACGGCGTAATCCAGTTCAACACGGCGACGATTTATTCGGGCGCGAAATTCGAAAACGTGCGGCTGGAATTCAAGGACGGCAAAATCATCAACGCGACGGCGAACAATCCAAAACGGCTGAACGAAATTTTGAACACGGACGCCGGGGCGTGCTACGTCGGTGAGTTTTCGCTGGGTTTCAATCCCTACATTCTAAGCCCGATGTGCGACATTTTATTCGACGAAAAAATCGCCGGTTCATTGCATTTCACCCCTGGTCAGGCCTATGAGGAGTGCGACAACGGCAATCGCTCGGCGGTGCACTGGGACATGGTGTTGATCCAGCGCAAGGAGTGGGGCGGCGGCGAGGTGTGGTTCGACGGCGAACTCATCCGCAAGGACGGCACGTTTATCCCGAAGGATTTGAAACCGCTGAATCCGACGAACCTGAAATAGCTGTTAAATCGTGTCTCTGAGGATCGTCAGAAACTGTTTCATCGCCGGCGAAAGGACCTTGTTTTTCTTGTAAAGGATGGCCAGCGGCCGGAAGAAAGTGCCGTCTTCCAGCGGCACGGCGGCCAGGGTTTGTTTGGCGACTTCCTGCACGACGGTGCCTTCCGGCACGATGGAAATGCCCGCGTCAATTTCCACCGCCCGTTTCACCGTTTCGATATTGTCGAATTCCATGACGTTGTTCACGCTCACGTCGTACTCCTTCAAAATCTTGTCCAGCGCCTTGCGCGTCGGGATGTCCGGCTCGAAGCCGATGAATTTCTGCCCGGCGAGCGCTTTGAGTTTGACTGATTTCGATTTGGCAAACGGATGCTGCGGGTGGCAGATCAGCACCAGAGGTTCTTTGCGCAACGGGATGATTTCCAGCTTGGAGTCCTTCACCGGATAGGCAACCAGCCCCATGTCCACAACATTGCCCAGCACGTCTTCATAAACCTGGTTGGCGCGGCGGTATTCGACGTGAACATTCACCGTCGGATAAACTTTCATGAATTTTTTGACGTAGGGAGGCAAATCGTGCAGGCCGATGCTGTAAATGGTTGCCACGCGGATCGTGCCGGAAATGATGTCCTTCAACTCCTGCAGCTTGCTGTGCAGGGACTCGTAGGTCTGGATGATCTGTTTACTGTAATCGTACAACACCTGGCCCTCGCGCGTGAGGCGAAATTTCTTTTTGCTGCGCTCGATGAGCAGGGATTTGAATGTGCGTTCAAGTGAACTGATTTGCTGACTCACCGCTGATTGGGTCACGCCGTTGATTTGCGCGGCCTTGGTAAAGCTTTCGGTTTCAGCCAAATCACAGAATACTTTCAGGCTTTCGATTTGCATGGGTTATTTGTTTAGCAGAAAACCTAAACATCAGTCAACATTATGTTCAGCCGATTGTGCAGCCGGTTCAGTGACCAGGGCCTGGCGTACTTTGCCCAGCAATTCCCGGCTGGTATAGGGTTTTTGCAGAAACAGCAGACCGATTTGCTGGTCCGGCGGCAAAACACAGCCGCTCGCGCACAAAATGCGTATCTTCGGCAGGAGCTGGTGAATCCGTTCAACGAATTCGCGACCGCCCATGGTCGGCATCACCAGGTCCGTCACCACCAAATCCACGTGCACGTCGTCACGCGACAACATCGCCAATGCCTTCTGGGCGCTGTTGGCCATCAGCACGTGATAGCCGTATTCGGACAGGATCGTCTCCGCCATCGTCAGCAAAATATCCTCATCGTCCACCACCAGCACGGTTTCCGTACCATTCAGATTTTCCTCCGTGTCGGCGCTTTCCCGGACCAATTGTTTCTCTGCCGGCAGATAAACGCGCGTGGACGTGCCCGAGCCCGGCTGACTCGACACCGCCACGCCGCCGCCGTGATTGGTCATAATACCGTAAACCAGCGCCAGCCCCAATCCGCGGTGACTGCTGCCCTTGGTCGTAAAAAACGGTTCAAAAATCCGTGATAACACATCGGCCTCAATGCCTCTGCCGTTGTCCACGATCTCGACGCAGACATAAGTCCCGGCATTGAGACGCACGCCGCCGTCCTGCGTCGGCTCGGTCAATTCGAGACTCCGCGTCTGCACGGCGATTTGCCCCGCGCCATTGAGCGCTTCCACCGCGTTCTCCAGAATCTTCGTCAACGCCTGTTGTACTTTGGCCTCGTCGAAGCGCACGGCAAACAATTCCCGTTCGAACTGGGTGTGCCAGATAATCTGCCCGGCGTTGGCGTTGCGGAAAAATTCAACGCAACGCTGGGTAACCTCATTCAGATTGCCCGGTGGCACCCGGCGCGTCTGCTGCCGCTCATGCTGGCTGAACATGGCCAGTTCATTGGCGATTTCCGCCGCCTTGGACGCGGATTTCTCCACCTCCATCAGTGAATGCCGCCAGGGATGTCCTGGCTCGGCCTTGCTCAACAAAAACGATGTGTGGCCGAGAATACTGGTCAGCGCATTGTTGAAATCCAGTGACATCGTGCGGGCCAGTTGCAGGGCGCAATCCAGCCTCTGCTTGAGTGTCAGCCCTGCGTCTGCTTCGGTTTTGCCCTCGGCCAAGGGCGAGGCCGCTGGCGCCGCCGGCGCGTTCGTTGGGGACGGCGGTGTGGTCAGGGGCAACAACTGGAAAACAAACCATTTCCGGCTGTCCTTGGCGAAGGTGCAGATGGAGACGGTGCAGGCAACCATGGGGCCGTTCGGCGCGCGAAATTTCAAATTCACCACCGGCGTTGGGGACCGCTCCCAGTGCGTGAGAAAGTCTACCGCCGTCGTGCCGTTTTCCGCCGGCCAGATGGCCGATAGCAACGGCGCCTCGCCTGACAGCACTGCGCCAAATGCGGCGGACGCCGACGAATTGGCGCGCATGATCACGCCGTTGCCATCCACCAGCAACGCCGGCCAGGCAGCGCTCTCCAGACCAAATATGATTTCCGGCTTCATTCCACCGCGGAAACTTTAGATTACGTCTCGCGCCCAAAATTTCAAGGCACGTCCATTGAATAGCGCCGGCCGGAGCTTTGGCCGCGCCCATGGCTGATGTCGGTCAACGCGCGGTTGTTTCTGTCTGACGCCGCCACGCCCTATCAGTTTTACCATATAAATCCGTGAAGTTTTTCAGCAATTCCACTGCCAAAAACTCCACCTTTTTTGCGGTTTTCAACACTTCCGCGTGCGATAACGGGCCTTTACCCATGCCCGCCGCCGGGTTGGTGATACAGGAAATGCCGGCTACGTTCAAACCGCATTGACGGGCGGCGACGGCTTCCGGCACCGTGCTCATGCCCACGGCATCCGCACCCAACCGCGCAAACGCGCGGATTTCCGCCGGCGTTTCATAAGTCGGCCCGCTGACCGCCAGATAAACGCCGCGATGCAGCCGCAAGCCGCATTTTTTACCGGCTCGAACTAACAGCGCGCGCAAGCCTTTATTGTAGGTGCCGGTCAAATCCACGAACCGGTTTAATCCGGAAATGGCCGGGCCGCGCAACGGATTGGCGCCCATCAAATTGATATGGTCGGTCACCACCATAAAATCGCCGGGCCGGAATTTCTGGTTGATGCCGCCCGCCGCGTTCGTCAGCAGCAAATCGCGGATGCCGAACACCGCCAGCGTCCGGATGGGAAACGTCACCCGCTCCATCGAATAGCCTTCGTAAAAATGTGCCCGCCCACTCAACACCAGCACCGGTATGCCGCCAAGCCTGCCGAAAATTAATTCACCAGCATGTCCGCTCACGCTCGGTTTGGGAAACCCGGGAATTCTGGCGTAGGAAATTTTCCTGTCCACGCGCAATGCCGTCAGGACGTGTTGAAATCCGCTGCCCAGCACCATGGCCAGCGTCGGGCGCAACCTGGAAATCCGTTTTAGCCGGGCGGCAGCGGTCTCGGATGCAATATTGAATTCCATTACAGACCTCTCATAAAAGCAACAGTGACCGCCAGACAGACGGCGAAGATAAACAAACCACCCAATGCCGCCAGGAAATGACCCAGCAGCAAGGAAGCGCAAAAGAAAGAAATCATCAATTGGAACAACAGCAGCGCCAAAATTTCATACCGACTCCAGTCTTCGAGATGCGTGAATTTGTAGATGATTCCTACGATGATGGCTGGAACGAACAGTCGTGAGGCTATGAATGGTCCGCCCAGCGGGAGGAAGGTTACCACCACCCAGACGCTTGCGCCTTCAATCAACGATGCAACGGCGGCTATCACCGCTTCCTTTCCACGGCTGTGCAAGGTGACGTCGTTTTCAATCAGGGCAAAAAAAATGGCCAGCAACAGGAGGGCAAGACAAAGCGTTATGAACGCAAGTACCCAAAGTTCGAGGATTTGTAACACCGGGTGCACGGCTTGATTTATTCACTTTTTGCCATATTATGGCTTGCTCGATTTATGGAATTGAACAATGACGAAATCCGCCGTTACTCGCGGCACTTGATTCTGCCAGACGTGGGTCTGGCCGGCCAAAAGAAAATCAAGGGCGCCAGCGTCCTGTGCATTGGCGCGGGCGGCCTTGGCTCGCCCATCGCCATGTACCTGGCCGCCGCCGGCATCGGCAAACTCGGCATCGTGGATTTCGACACCGTGGATTATTCCAATCTGCAACGCCAGATTCTCCATACTGACGCGGACGTGGGCCGCTCCAAAGCCGAGTCGGCCAAGGAAACCATTCAAGGCATTAATCCGAACGTTGAAGTCGTCCTCCACAATACGCGCATCACTTCAGAGAACGCGCTCGAGCTCATCCGGCCCTACGACATCGTGGTGGACGGCACCGATAATTTCCCGACGCGCTATCTCACGAACGATGCCTGCGTGCTGCTGAAAAAACCGAACGTTTATGGCTCGATTTTCCGGTTCGAAGGCCAGGCCAGCGTGTTCGCACCGCATCTGGGCGGGCCGTGTTACCGCTGTTTGTATCCCGAACCGCCGCCACCCGGCATGGTGCCCAGTTGCGCCGAAGGCGGCGTGCTCGGCGTGTTGCCGGGCATTGTCGGTTGCATCCAAGCCACGGAAATTTTGAAGCTCGCCATCGGGCGAGGCAGTTCGCTCGTCGGCCGGTTGCTGTTGTTCAATGCGCTCGACATGAAGTTCCGTGAATTGAAATTGCGGCGCGATCCCGAATGTCCCATTTGCGGTGAGCATCCGACCATCAGGGAATTGATTGATTACGAGCAGTTCTGCGGCATCGTGCCCGAGCCAACGACGGCGAACCCAAACGAAGTGACGGTGCAGGACATGAAGAAGGCATTGGACGATCCCAGGCTCGGCATCAAGGTCATTGACGTGCGCGAGCCATTTGAATTCGAGATTGCGCATATTGACGGCGTGCCGCTGCTGCCCATGAGCCAGCTTCGGCAGCGCTTTACCGAGCTGGACCCGAACCAGCAGTATTATCTGCTCTGTAAAGTTGGCGCACGTTCGCATCAGGCGGCGGAATTCTTGCGCGAGCAGGGTTTCAAATACGTCAAAAATGTCCGGGACGGCATCAACGCCTGGTCGGAGGAAATTGATTCCAACGTGCCAAGATATTGAAATTGTGAACGACGATTTGCAGAAACGTATTCAGGCCGCGCTCGCCAATCCGCAAAACATGGGCGAGCTGACCGGGGCCGACGCCGTCGGCACGGTGGGCAACGCGGATTGCGGGGAGATGCTGAGGCTGTGGGTCAAATTCAAGGAACAGAACGGCAAAAAGGTGATTGATCGCGCCACGTTTCAATCCTTTGGCTGTGAAACCGCCATCGCCGTCGCCAGCCTCGCCACGGAATTGATTCGCGGCAAGACCGCCGAGGAGGCCCTCGCGCTCAAGACCGAGGAACTGGCCGGCGAACTCGGCCCATTGCCGCCAATGAAAATTCATTGCGCCCAGCTCGTCGAAGGCGCACTCCGTTCCGCGCTCGAACCGGTGAAGGTGGAAGGCAAGCCTGCCGGCCCCGCCAATACGCCAACTTTGCTCGACAGTTTTTCCAAACCCAAGGATGGTGGTGTGAAACTGACGTTTTTGGACGAGGATAAAAGGTAGGGACGCCGCGCCGCGGCGTCCGGTCGGTACGACACGCCGTCCTTCCCGTTAAGATTTTTCCTCCCGCAATTTTTTTAGCGCCGCCAGAGCGGCAGCGCTTTCGGCGGTTTTTTTGCTTTTACCGGAACCGCGCGCCAGTTCCACACCGGCGTGCTGCACGACACATTCAAACACCCGGTCGTGATCGGGCCCGGTGGCGGAGAGGACATGGTATTCGGGCGCTTCGGGCGAGCGTGCCTGCAATAATTCCTGTAACTCGCCCTTCGGATTTTCGATGGTCGGCGGCACACTCAACTTGCCGAACGCCGAGTCAAATTCGCGCAAAACAAATTTCTGTGCCGCACCAAAGCCGCCATCCAGGAAAATCGCACCGAGCAAGGACTCGAATGCGTCCGCCAGCGTGGACGCGCGCTCACGCCCGCCGCTGGTTTCTTCGCCGTGGCTGAGAATCAAGTGTGTGCCCAGGCCGAGTCCGCGGGCATGCTCGGCCAACGTGCGGCGGTTGACCAGTTTGGCGCGACCCTTGGTCAGCGGTCCTTCATCGAACGCGGGAAATTTTTCGTAAAGCTCGTGAGTCAGGATGAGTTGCAACACCGCGTCGCCGAGAAATTCCAGCCGCTGATTGTGCGGCACCGGCGCGCCGCCCTCGTGCGCCACCGACGGATGGGTCAGCGCCAGCCGCAGCAGGCCCTCGTCGCGAAACGTGTAGCCGAGGCGGGTCTGAAGATCATCGAAGTTGGACATGAATCAGGTCGGAAACACTCAACATTCAACGTCCAACGCCGAACATCCAACGGGCTTACCTCGGCCAGCGCAATGGATGTTGAATGTTGGATGTTGAATGTTCAATGTTTTCAATTTTGAACCATCGGCTGATTTTCTTGCGCCGGAGGAGGATTTTCACCAACGGACGCCGGCGGATTCAATCCGTGTTCCAGCAATGCGGCCACGTCCCGCTGGACTTCTTCGAGTTGGTCCAGCCGCAGAGCCGGGTCGGCAATGGTGAACACGTCGCCAGTTTTGGGTTGTTCGTAAACAAACACGCGTTTGCCATCGCGGACAACCTCTTCCTTCACTTTGAGCACGCGCTTGCGTTCCAGCATGACGGCCAGAATATAGCCAGCGGGTGCGTAACGCGGATCATTCTGCTCGATGAGCTTCCGCAGCAAGGTCTCGGCCGTGTCCTTATGAATCGCGTCGGTGGGCGGCGCCGGCGCCTCGTAAATGCTTTGCCAGTGGGAAATGAACCCTTTGCGCTCACGTGCGCCGTCGCTGAACTGGCTTTGCCAGCACGCTTCGCACACATCCATGCGGCGCAAATCCTCCGTATGCTCGTCAAAGAGCAGCGTGTGCAGCGTCTGCCGGTCGGTAAACGGCTGCGCGCACGACTCACAGGCCGACGCGCGGGATTGAATGTTCCAATCGTTCATGGACACGGAAATTTAACCACGAATGAAGCCGATGGACACGAAGAAAATTTTCTATTTTGACACGGATTACACGGATTAACACGGAGGAATCGCCTTTCTGCAATTCGTGAAAATCCGTGAAATCCGTGTCTCAACCGGCGAAATCAAAATCCGAGCAGCTCATGAAATAATGGCAGCGCGGACAACACAGCTTGCACTTTTCGTTGATCAGCTCATGTCCGCACTGCGGACAAAACCGCCAATGCTCGCCGGAAACGTTTTCACCCGACGATTCGGGGCAAATCTTCACTGGCTCATTGTCCTTCTCCATTTTCCGGCTCGATTTCCGCATGAAACGAAAATATTACTGAGTCCGCCCAAACTTTTTCTCCAGTTCACGGTAATTCATTTCAATCAGCGTCGGGCGGCCGTGCGGGCAGGTGTAGGGCATGGTGCAACGGCGCAAATCCTCGACGAGATTTTCCAGTTCCGGTCCGACGAGCGGGTCGTTGGCCTTGACCGCGTGGCGGCAGACGGTCTTGGCCACGGTGTGCTCGCCCAGCCGCGCCAGGTTCACTTCGCGGCCGGCGGCGCGCAGTTCATCCACGAGATCGAACACAAACCGGCGCGGGTCGGCGGCCTTCACGAACGGCGGCAGCGCGTCGAGCAGAAACGTCCGCTCGCCGAATTCGCTCAAACCGACCCCGAGTTTGGTGAGGACGGCCAGTTGCTCGCGCAGGAATTGCGCGTCGCGCGGCGGTAGTTCGATGGTCTCCGGCAACAGCAGTTTTTGCGACGGCGCGGAAGCATTCTGCTCGATCCGGTTCATCATTTGCTCGAACAAAATCCGCTCGTGCGCCGCGTGCTGGTCCAGCAATACCAGTCCGCGGTCGGATTCCAGCAGGACGTAGAGTTTGCCGATGACGCCGACGAGCCGGAGCGGGACACTGAGTAGCGGTGTCGCAGCGGTCGAGGGTCGAGGGTCGAGGGTCGAGGGCGCTGTCTGCTGCGAAGAGGGAAGATTGGAAGCAGGTGGTGCCGACGGAATCGCTTTCGAAAAACCCATTTGCAACGGTGGTTGTTCGGTGGGTCGCAACGGCCATTCGAGAGCTGGCTTTATTGGTAGAGGAAATTCCGGCGGCGATTGCGTTGAAAGTTCCGGCGCGGTTCTTACTTCAAGCGCTTTTCCAATGGCGTCGAATTGTTCTGCTCTGCGCCTTTGCGTCGGTGCGTTGGAAATTATTTTTGCTTTTGCCGGTTCGGTGTGAAACGTGAGCAACGTTTCCTTGATGGTTTGCGCCACCCGTTTCCGGATTTCAGATTCGCGATGGAATTTCACCTCGCGCTTGGCCGGATGAATGTTCACGTCCACCGCCGCCGGATCAATTTCCAGGAACAGGCAACAGACCGGATAACGGCCCTTCATCAACGACGTGTGATAACCCTCGATCAGCGCGTAGTTGAGTCCGCGGTTTTCCACCGGACGGCGATTGACAAAAACAAACTGGCTGTCGCGGGTCGTGCGGGAAACCCCCGGCGCGCCGATCAAACCCCAGATTCGGAAGTCAGAGGTCGGAGGTCGGGGGTCGGATTTCTCCGGCGATGACGTCTCAATGGTTTCGGCTCCCTCGGGTTTGAAATCCCCGGCCAAAGCCGCAGCAAAATCCACGGACAAAAGTTTCTCGTCACCGAGCAGGGCGCGAAAACGTTCCCGCAGGGCTCCCAGACGGCTGGGAACCGCCACGCCGGATTTTTGCGCCGGCAGTTGCCAGATGGTGCGGCCGTCCTTCACAAACGTGAAGGCGACTTCGGGATACGCCAGTGCCGCCAGCGTCAGGTAATGCTGGATGTGCGCCGCCTCGGTCTCTTCGGCGCGCAAAAATTTGCGGCGCGCGGGCAGGTTGAAGAAGAGTTGCCGGACCTCGACACTCGTGCCGGGCGCGCTGCCGGCGGCCTTGACCTCGGCAATTTTCCCGCCATTGACGATGATCTGCGTGCCTTCGGGCGAACTCCCGCTGCGTTCGCGCGTCGTCAGGGTGAACCGGCTGACACTGGCGATGCTGGGCAGCGCTTCCCCGCGAAAACCCATCGTGGCGATGGCCGCCAAATCCTCGGCGCGCTGGATTTTGCTGGTGGCGTGGCGTTCCAGGCAAAGCAGCGCATCGTCACGGCTCATGCCGGTGCCGTCGTCGGTCACGCGCACGAGACTGCGCCCGCCGGCCTGAATCTCGATGGTGAGGCGCGCTGCCTGCGCATCGAGCGCGTTTTCGACCAGCTCCTTCACGACGCTGGCGGGGCGTTCGACCACTTCGCCGGCGGCGATTTGATTGGCGACGTGTTCGGGCAGGAGATGGATGCGGTTCATCGTTCGTTAACGGTTGAAGGGTTGAGGTGTTGAAGCGGGATGTCCAGAGGAATTGTAGCTTCGCTTTGCCCCCTCATTCTTTCAATCCTGCAACGTCCTTTGCCAATGGCAAGGCGAAGGAAAAAATCGCGCCGTGTCCCGGTTCACTTCGCGCTTCCATCCGGCCGCCGTGGTCCTCGACGGTTTTTTTGCAGATGGAAAGGCCGAGGCCGGTACCGTGGGCTTTGCCGTGCGTGGCGAATGGCTGAAAAAGCCGGTCGGCGATTTCCGGCGCGAGGCCGGGGCCGGTGTCCTCCAGTTCGGTAATGACTTCCTTTTCGTCGCGCTGAAAACGCAGAAAAATTTTGCCGCCCGCGGGCATGGCGTCCGTAGCATTGTGAAGCAAATTGAAAAAGACCCGGCGCAGGCGGCGGGCATCCAGCCGGAGCCGGACAGACGGCGGTTCATTTTGCAATTCGATGCGCACGGATTTGACCTCGGCATCCGCGTTCAATTCAGGCAACAGTTCGTTGATGAATCGGTGGTAATCGACAGGTGCCAGCGCTGTCCGGGTGGCGGCGCCTTGGGTGAATTCAAGGATGTCGCCGATCATCTCGTTGATGTGCTGGACCTGGTTGCGGATGTAATTGAGCGATTGCGTTTGTTTCTCCGGGGCAGGATTAGGCCGGTCCAATGTTTCCACGGCCAGGCTGATAATGGTCAGCGGATTCTTCAAATCGTGGAGGATGGAGCGGGCAAAGTTGCCGACCACGGCCAGACGCTCGGCCTGGATGACTTCGCGCAGATGCAACTGGTTAAAATCGCGCAGGCGCCGGCTGATTTCCGACAACAGGTTAAAAGCGAGCCCCGGCGAACATTTGAGCAGGGCGAGCATTGCATCGCGGGGAATGAAATAGACCCGCGCGTCCCTGGCGGCGATGGCGGTGGCCGAGCGCGGAAGGTTTTCGATTACAGCCATTTCACCGAAAATTTCACCGGGTCCCAGCTGCGAAAACACACGGTGTTCCTTCCCATCCACGAAATGCGCAATTTCCACCAGACCGTCGCGGACAACATAGGCCCCATCGCCCGGGTCTCCCTCGCGAAAGATTTCCCGCCCGGTGGCGAAGTGCCGTTCCTGCGCCATGCGGCGCAGGCTTTGCCATTCGCCGGCATTCAATCCTTGAAAAAGTCCCACCGACTCCAATTCGACCATAACGGAACTTTATGGAAAAGTTTAGCCAGGTAAAGCCCGGAAAAGGAGCGGGGCTGAAATAGTTGTGCCCGTGAACGATAACTTGTTGACAAAGGTTTACAAAAAAGTAACATTGATGCATTCGGGTGGCAGTACGTTTCTTCAGCGGGGTTCCCCACCCCCACCTCCTTGGCGTCTGCCGCCCGAATGTTTGTAAAGTCGCTTGACGCTCCCGAAAGCATTTTTTAGCTTCGCCGTCCCCTGGTGGGGGTGTAGCTCAATTGGTTAGAGCGCTGCCCTGTCACGGCAGAGGTTACGGGTTCGAGCCCCGCCACTCCCGCCATTCCCAACCTGGTGACCCCTTGTGACATCAACGGTCATAAGGTGACTTTAACCAATGTTCCTGGCGTTCCGTCGAAGTTCTTGCTATCGCTCATCGTGGAACCTGATGATCTCCTCACCCTTTTGGCACCGTTTTGGCCTCCACACCAAACATTTTACAACTGGTCAAGGCTTGAAAAAAGGCGGCAGGTGGAACATGCTGGATTTCATCTGAATTATCCCAGCCATTTTTTCCCGCGATTGAGCCAGAAGTCCGGAAGGGCTTTGGCGGCGGCGTTGGTTTTCGGTTTGATCTCTTTTGGCGTATCCGACTGTCAGGCGCAGGCCTCGACCAACGAGCCGGGTTTGCCGGTTAAAAGGGTGTTGATGATATTCAACGAGGGCAAAGATGTGCCAGGGAATATCGTGTTGGAACAGGCTGTGCGGACAGAATTACAGAGAGCCTGTACCAACCGGATCGAGTTTTTGACTGAATTTCTTGATGCCAGCCATTTTTCGGACAAGGAACACTTTCAGGTATTCCAGGATTACATCGGCAAAAAATATGCCGGACAGAAACTGGATCTCATCCTGGCGTTTCCCTCGAGAGACTACCGACTGGCCGGAGAGTTGCCGAAGGCGCTGTTCCCGGATGTGCCGGTCGTTTTCGTCGCGGTCAACGAGATGGAAGTGCCGGAGCTGCTGCACAAACTCGGGGTCACCGGGATTGTGCAGCGATTCGATATTCGAGGCACGCTGGGACTCATTATGCGTCTGCAACCCGACACGCGTCGCATTGTGGTGATCGGAGGCGTGTCGGACGTGGATCGCGCGACCCTGGGCCGAATTACGGAGGCGTCACGGGCGCTGGAGGGAGTCGAGTTCGATTTCTGGACCAACCGCCCGGCGGTGGAATTGCCGGGAGCTCTCAAGTCATTGCCCGAAGGTACGGTGGTGTTGGTTAGCACCATGATCAACGATGTGAATGGCCAGACTTTTTACATGTCGCAACTGGTGCAAGTGGTGGCGTCTTCCGCCAGCGTGCCGGTGTATGTGCTTGGCGGATGGGTGCTGGGCAGCGGGGCGGTGGGCGGCTCGGTGGTGGATTCGGAAGATTTGGGCGCGAGGGCGGCAGAACTGGCAGTGCGCTTGCTCAACGGCGCAAACCCTGAAAAGCTGCCCATCGAGGTGGTGACGAAGGGAACGCCGATGGTGGACTGGCGCGCACTGGAACGCTGGGACATAAAACAAAGCCGGTTGCCGGCAAATTGTGTGATTCGCTACCGCCCACACTCAGTGTGGGAGCAACATCGGGCATTAATTGTGTTTGTCGGGGTGGTCCTGCTGGCACAAGCGATCACGATCGCGGCGTTGCTGGTGCAACGGAGACAGCGCCGCCGGGCGGAACAGGAAATTCAACGACAACGGATGGAGCTGATGCATGTGGCCAGAGTTTCGACGGTGGGACAATTGGCCTCGGCGCTAACCCATGAGCTCAACCAGCCACTGGGCGCCATTTTGCGAAACGCGGAAGCGGCGGAAATCTATCTCCAGAAGGACCAACCCAACCTGGAAGAGATCCGGGCGATCCTGGCCGACATTCGCAGGGACGACAAGCGGGCGGGAGATGTGATTGACCGGATGCGGACTTTATTCAAGCGGCGGAGCCTGACCTCAGGCCGTTTGGATTTGCGCAATTTGGTGGAAGACACCGTCGCCTTGGTGAGGGCCGATGCCAAAGCCCGGCAAATCCAATTATCCGCGCAAATATCGCCCCAATTGCCGGCGGTGCAGGGAGACCGGGTGCATTTGCAGCAGGTGTTGCTGAACCTCATCTTGAATGGAATGGATGCGATGGACGCCGTCCCCAAAGATCGGCGGTCATTGGTTGTGCGGGTGGGAGAGACGGAGGAGGGAACCCTGCAAGTAGCGGTAAGCGATTGCGGAATGGGCATTGCGCCGGACGCGGCCGGCCACATCTTTGAACCGTTCTTCACTACCAAGCCCGATGGCATGGGCATGGGACTGGCCATTTCACGGACCATCATCGAAGCACACGGTGGGAACATCCGGGTGGAGGGCAACGCATTGAAAGGAACAACGTTCACGTTCACCCTGCCCCGGATGAAATCTGAGCAGGCGCCGGATGGCGGCTTGCCAGCGAGCCGTTGAAGCTTAAATTGAAGTCATGACTGCCACGCTTCCCCGCCGATCCGGCACGATTTTCATCGTGGATGACGACCTGTCCTTTTTGCGGTCGGTGTCCCGTTTACTGGGCGCGGTTGGTTATACCGTGCAGGCTTTTGCATCCGCGCAGGAATTTCTGGACCGGCTGGTTCCGGAGATGTCCGGTTGTGTCGTGGCCGATTTGCAGATGCCGGGAATGAATGGATTGGAATTGCAGGACGCGTTGAGGCGTTCGGCGAACCCGATGCCGGTCATTTTTCTGACAGGGCAGGGGGACATTCCGACGACGGTAAATGCGATGCGCAGCGGGGCGGAGGATTTTTTGACAAAGCGCGCCCGGAAGGAAGAGTTGCTGGCGGCGGTGGAGCGGGCGTTTGAACGCGATGCGCAGGAGCGGCAACAACGCGCACGGTCGCAGGTCTTGCGTCGTCGTTTTGATGAGCTTAGCAAACGCGAACTGGAGGTGTTGGCGCACGTGGTGCAGGGCAGGATGAACAAGCAAATTGCCGCCAACCTGAATATAAATGTGCGAACCGTGAAATTACACCGGACAAATATCACGAGAAAACTGGGAGTGCAGTCGGTGGCTGAACTGACGCGCCTTGTGGATGAAGCCGGGTTATTCAAGGCGCCGAGAGATGGCCGGCTCAACCCATCCTGATTGAATCGGACAGGCCAGCGGGTTTTACTGGCAGTGTCCCAATTTGAGTCAATTTCAAATTTCAAATCCGGGCTTTGCCAGTTTTACCCCGACAGAGAGTGGGATGATTTCTTCATTTCCGGCCATAACAGACAAATCAAATGACCTGCCACCTGCCTTTAGGGGCAATTATCGTTTTTTGGTCTTTTGGATGCTGGTTCTTATGCCACGCGGTAGTAGCAGGCAATCAGTGAACAAAAACCGAAATCATAGTAACCCGCCTGTTGCGTCGTTCACACCGCCGAGCGAAAGAAAAGTAGTATGAAAATGAAAACCTCCCGCAAAGCGGGTTTCACACTGGTGGAA
>Ga0209517_10001125_pt1 | contig 41886 bp, 32 predicted proteins | sample PeaSoiMetSII2010_FD_187695 | JGI IMG/M metagenome (GOLD analysis project Ga0209517, IMG submission 187695) | Peat soil microbial communities from Weissenstadt, Germany - SII-2010 (SPAdes) (version 2) | ecosystem: Environmental > Terrestrial > Soil > Wetlands > Peat | place: Germany...
CCTCTGTCTACGCTTCGCTGTGTACCTCGCGATACCCAGCGCAAGACTCGAGGCCGAGCGGATCGCTATTCCTTTCTCGTAAGGCTCTTTCATCCTCTACTTCATGCCGGTTTAGCCCGGCGCACTGTAAAGGCCTGTTTACATCAGTTGTCTTCGCCGTCCACGACAGCCAATCATTAGGAGAACTGGTTGAACGCCTCAGGGTAGACAACACGCCCCTTGATGTCCGACAGAGCGCCTCGAACCAATTCCAACCCCATGAAGGCTTCATCGGCAGCAAACGGGTTTTTCAGCCCGGCGACGAGCGCGTGCGTGAAACCGAAACGCGGATAGTAGCTGGGATGGCCAACCAAGACGATGGCACGGTAGTGAGCCCGTCTGCACACCTCGATTCCATGCTCGACCAGCATCGAGCCGATTCCCCTGCGCTGATGCGAAGGAAGAACGGACATCGGCGCAAGTGAAGCGACCTGCATCTGGTCGCCCTTGGTGGTCATAATCATCACAGGACTGAACAGGATGTGCCCAACAACCTGACCTGCGTCATCGACCGCAACCAACGACGCGATGACCAGCCCGTCGTCTCGCAGCCGTTCAACCAGTGCGGCTTCGAGCGGCGAACCGAATGCAGCGAGGTTCACCTCCCTGATGGCAGCATAGTCGTCCGGCGTTTCGGGGCGGATCAGCACGTCCAATGATAAGACGGGGGAGTTGGGGAGCGATAACTGGCATGAAATCGCGTCACTCACCCAGAGACCGGGGCGAGGCAGTAATGGGCCTTTTCGACCAGCCCGATCCCGATGTACGAGAATGCCAAGAATTCTGGCCTTGAGAACTGGCGGCAGATCGACATTCTGTATGACAGTCCGGTTCTGAGCGCAAAGGCCCGATAGCGTCAGCATTGGGACAAATGCTAGATTGTCCCAAAGGTTTGTGAAGGCGGCCCAATGTGAAAGCATATCTATTCCTAGCATTTGGCGCGTTGTGGCTGACTTTGTCGGTCCTTCTTCGTAGGACTGGCTATGCATCCTTTTGGCCGAAGGGTGCCCTAGACCCTGACACAGTCGCAAGAGTTTTCCGTGTGATGCTGCCGATACTTTTCTTCGGTTGGATTGCCCCGACTGCACTAGGACTTTGGCTGCTATGGTCAAAGAGGTGAAGAACGGAACGGCGTCTATCGAATGGGGTTTTGGACCGTTGACGTAACATCGCGTTAGCACTCATCGACCTGAAAAAAGGCGAAGAGAAGGCGCAAGCTTGCGCTATGGCCTGGTTACGCCAGTTATCTTTCAGCACCGTCGGGTCTCCATCAATCATTGAGTTGCCACGACGGCGAATTTGTAGAGATAGCCATGAACGTTGAAAAGAGTCTGGTGCGCTTTCTACATTCCGTTACGCTTCTTTTGGCTGTCTCCGCTGCACTCATCATCTTTATCGTGATGCCATACGTACTGTTGGAGCACTGGCACCTTCTCCCGGACTGGCAGGGTCTCCAGTTCATCTATCTGCTGTTTCCGTTGATAATTGCATGGATCCACGCCGGATTTGTTTTCCTTGTAATTGTCGTAGCCTGTGAGCTTTTGCTTGTTGATTTTAAATCTGCTGCCAGGAGGACGAAGATTGAAGCTGCGGCGAAAATATCCGTTTGTTTGTTGGCGTATCTGTTCATAACAATAGGGAACCAGCTGAATCTTCACTGATTGACTCCAAGTGCCAACCATTCGCTTGGTCGCGAATCTGTTCTTCCCCACCGTTGAAATATCGCGTTTACACTCAAAGTGCCGCTTTCAGCGCGCTTTGTAACCGAAGAACACCTGGGTATCAGCTGCGGTTTTTCTGGCCTGATCGAGATTGGGAGATATCTTCCCCGCCAGATCCTCGGCGGCCTGCGCCTCCTGAAAACGGCCGGCGTGACGCAAAGCGTCAGCCAGCAGGAGATAGCCGACACCGCTGGGTTCAACTTTCATGGCCTGATTCAAGCGCATGACCGCCTCAGAGAAATTGCCGTCGCGCTCAGCCAGCATCGCGCTGCCTACCAGTGACGGCGGGTCATTGGGATTTGCCTGCAGCCCGTTCTCGTAGCTCTTCCTGGCCTGCTCGAACTCTCCCATCTGGATGTACGCTGAACCGGTCTGGCTCCAGGCTGCGGCGCGCAGTTTTGCGTCAGCAGCGCTCCCGGAAACCTTCTGGTACTGCTCGATCGCGCCCTGAAAATGCCCGTTGCGTTGTTCGTACAGACCGATTTTCAAAAGCTGATCCGGCGGATACCGGTGGTACTGTTCCGAAACCAGAAATTCGCTGATCGCTTCGTCCGGTCGTCCCTCGCCATCCAGCACCATGGCGAGATTATCGTGCGCCAGATAATTGCGCTCGGTGACCCCGATCGTATATCTCCATAACGTCTCGCCATCGTGCCAGTGAGCGAGTTGGAGATAGGTGAGCACCCCCAGCGTCACCAACACCATCAAGGCCGGAACCGCCGCCCACACCTTCGCGATGTGCTTGGCCTCGACCGCCGCGGCGATTGGCCATACCAGCATCAGGAAGAGACCAATCATCGGCAGATAGGCATATCGGTCCGCCATGGCCTGTTCGCCTGTCTGCACGATACCGATCACCGGTACGAGCGTTCCCAGGAACCAGAACCATCCCACCGGCAGATACCGCAGGTCGCGCCGCCAGATCACCACCGCCGTCACCAGCACGAGCAGCACAGCTGCTGCGGCAATCTGGCTCATCGGAGGAACGCCCGTGTGCGGATAGATCGGAGCCAGCCTCGTCGGCCACAACGTGTGGCCGATATAGCGCGCGTAACTTACGATGGCATTCCCCATGCGCGCCGAAAACGAATACTCGCCCAGCGTCCGCAGCGCGCTTTCCTGGCGCTGCGCAATTACGGTGACTACGGAGCACACTGCGGCGAGAAGAAATAACGGCACTTTCTCCTTGACCAGATAGGTAAACGATCGTGGGGTGCTCGCTCCTTCAACGTTCGACGGCGTGGAGAACATGCTGCCCAAAGGCCAGTAATCCCACAGCAGCAACACAAAGGGCAGCGTGATGATCTGCGGCTTGGCCATCAGCCCCAGAGCAAATAGCGATACCACCCCAACGTACCGGCGAATTCCTCCCCGCTTCACATACCGGCCATAGGCCCACAGAGCCCACAGAAAAAAGAACATGCTGAGCACATTCTTCCTCTCCGAGGCCCAGGCCACCGACTCCACGTTCTCCGGATGCGAGGCAAACAGCGCCGCGATCACCAGGCTCGGCCACCCCGCACCCGTAGCCTCGAGCAAGATGAGAAACAGCAGAACCGCACTTGCCGTGTGCAGCAGAAGGCTTACGTAATGGTGCCCTGCCGCATTCAGCCCGAACACCTGGCAGTCCAGCGCATGCGAAAGCCAGGTCAGCGGATGCCAGAAGCCAGTGTGAATCGCACCAAATGCCCACTCCACCGTGGCCCAGGTCAGTCCGGCACGCACGTGCTGGGTTCCCGTTACGTACGCGATGTCATCGGAATACACAAATCCGCAATGCGCCACGGGATTGTAGAAAGCCAGGGTCGCTACCACCAGCGCCAGGCATGCAATAAACACGTTCTTCTGCGGAGAAAAAGCCGCGCCGCTCTTCTCCGAAGCTGATTCAATTTTCTGCTGCCTGCGAAGCTTGCCTGACGACGACAAAGGACCACCCCCGATTCTGGAAACCGAATTATAGCTTTGCCTGATTTCCCCTCAGATTCTCGCCGACAGTTGCACAATACTTTCGTAACTCGGCTGCGAAGCGTGTCTTTACCGCGTGACCATGCAGTCCCCAGGTCCTACTGAGCGCAGGCACGCTCCCCGCGTGCTCCGCGGGGATACTGTCCTTGGGTTAGATACAGGTGACAGGGACGAAGGCGCAGGCTGCCGCAGAGTCAGTTGTCCGGGTTCGCGTCTCTTATCTCTCGCTCTGGGAGGAATGCCAACCGTAGAAGTCGTCGATCATTCCCACATCGTGGCGGATCAGGGCCTCGTTCTCATTCTGTAACTGAATCGTCACATGATTGTGGGCGCCGGCAGGATCTTCGACCAGGTTGTAGTAGTAGTTCTTTGAATTCACCGCATCGCAGATGAATAGGGAACGTCCGTCACCGCTGAGGATCGCATACACCGCCGCATAGCTGGAGACAATCAGATACTGGGAACGCTTGTACGCCAATCGTTCCTGCGGGGTCTCAGTGAACAGAGGACGTCCGAACAACTCGTTGTTGATGATTGGCCGATGCCCCAGCAGGTAGTACAAACTGGGGGTAATGTCGGTCGTAAATGCGGGCTCATTTGGATCCCAGACCAGCCGCTCGCGCATTTGTGGCGGCAGATGAACGATCAGCGGAATGCGAATGACCTCGGGAAACAGGAAATCAGAGTGTCCCCACCGGCCAAACTCGCCATAGGAGTCTCCGTGGTCGGCGGTCAGAACGATGATGCTGTTGTCGTAAAGACCGCGCTGCCGCAGGAAGTCGAGAAATTCGCCGAACGCCGCATCCATCCTGCGCAACTCATAAATGCTCACCGCCTTCCGGCCGCCTTTGATCTTGGAGCGCTCGAGCGTCAGCGTGTGCACGTTCTGCGGTTGAGTGTAGGCGAAGATTGGTTTCTTCCGCTCGGGTCGCGAATCAATCTTCGCCTCCAGTTCCTTCAAGGTCGGAATGAAGTCCAGTTCGGCCCAGGATTTGCTGTCATGATCCAGTTCCGTGATCGAAGAAGAGGGCTCGAGCATCATCCGAACGATGGGATCGACACTGATGTAGCTTTGATATCCGTCCGTCTCCAGCAGTCTCTGGAGGTTGTTCATGGGATAGAAAGGCTCGATGTACTGCTTGTGCAGTTGCATGGCGCCAACCCAAATGGCAGGCTCGGAAAGCGCGGTGCCGCCGTAACGCGTATAGGCGCTTTTCAGCACAATACTGTCGCGTGCGAAGCGATCGATCTCTGGCGTGTAGTCAACCGCGGGATTGTACGGTGAAACGTAGTCCTGGCGCAGGCTGTCGATCACGAAAACGAAAATGTTCGGCTTGACTCCCGGTGTGGGTCCGAGATCGGAAACCAGACCGACGTCGGCTGGCCCCACCACGCTACTGTGGCTCAAGTTCGTATTCTGCTTGAGGAATTCGTAGAACTGCCGGTATGCCTTGTTGTCCATGGGGCGAGAGAGCAGGGCATACGCCGTCTTGAAGGAGATGTCCACGCCGGCGTAGTCCTCCAGAGCTCCTTGCCACTTGGGCGATGGATCAGGGCTGTAGAGCGTCAACCTGGCGCAGCTTACAAATCCTGCGCTGGCACAGGTGAGTACAAGGACTAGCGCGATCGATGCAGTTCTGCCTCGTACACGGAAGCCAGTCCAGCCAATCGTTTCGAGAACCAGCAACCACACTGCGATTACGGCGACTCTCTGCAGCACAAAATCCCAATCGGTTTTTCCCAACAGAACAGGAATGCCGTATGCGGCAACAACCAGACCCACTGCAGCGAATCCCCACAGCCATACGGGAGCCGCAGCCCGCACAACAGGAAGCTCCCCGCATGAACCCGCGGCTCGCAATCTCGCGGCAAGCCCCGTGGCAAACAGCACGACCACGAACGAGAACACTGCGGCAAGAATGTTGGCCTGTGTCCCCTCGAAAGAAATCGTCGGAAGAATCATCGTGCGCAGCAGCTGGAAACACACCCACCAGGCAAAAGCTCGCGTGAGCACGAAGTTCAGCAGCCCGGGCCATGCGGTTCGGCTGGTTGCCCACTTGATGAAACCCAGAATCAATCCCACCGCGGTGAAGATAACGAAATGAAAGCACAGGCTGACACCGAAACCCTGGAGGGCGAGGCTCCGCGACACTTCGTTTCCTTGCATCGCCCCGCGCCACACAGACGTGGCAGCGAAAGCAGCCGCAACTACGACTGCGGCAAGGGCAGTTTGCGCCAGATTAAGGCCGCGCGCCGGTTTACGCGATGTCCAATTGTTTTCCCCTGACAGGTCGAGGGCCGCCAAGCACACCAAGGGAAACAGAGAAAGCATGCTCCAGATGTAGCTTTCAAGATCCGGCCGGAGACTGGCCAGTGCGTGCCCTCGCCACACGTAGACAAGAGCAATTCCATTAACCACCAGGAAGCCCAGTGCCCCTCTTCGTGTCTGTTTGCGGCGCAAATCAGGAATGAGTGTGAGCGCGACCGCACACAGCAAAATTCCGTACATGAGCCCATGGAGCCTTACAAACAGCGGAATCCAGCTCACCAGCGGGTTGCGAATAAAGCCGAAGTAGGAGAAGGGTACCCACACCAGAAGGCAGTAAACCGAAGTCAGCAGCAGGAAGGCTCCAAATGCAAGGCGCGTGCTGAAGAAAAAGAACGTCTGTCCCGCTTCGAGCCATGAAACCCTGACCCGATCGGGAGATGTCGATCTTTCACCGCCCAGGCCTGCGCTGCTGCTTCTGATTTGAGGCAGAGAGATGCTCACAATTTGCTTTCCCTGGCAAACAACCGTGGTTCAAATCTACGGAGAACATTGAGTAGTCACAAGTGACAGAGGTACCCGTGCACCCAGGATCAGTACCGGGGTGCCCTTGTGAAGCATCACAGTCCTGCCGCGGTCGCGTGAGCCCTCCCGGCGGAACTTCGCCGCTCAAACGTCTCCACAGACAGGATCTGTTTCATCCAGCGCACAGCCAGCGCCGTGGATGCTATGACACAAGCCCAGGGCGTGACAGGCGTCATGAGAAAGACGCTCGTGCCATAGCGGAGCAGGATCAGCCAAAGGAAAGTGACAGTGGCGCCCCCCACCAGCGGTGCAAAGCGAGCACGCGATCGTACGGGGATGCTGCGGGTGCAGAGAGCCTGCACGGCAACCGCGAAAGGAAAGGCGACTACGAGGTCGATGAAGTAATGCTCGCCGGTTCCCATCGTGTCGAAAACGGTCGTGAGCACGAAGGTGAATGCCAGCGCGCGTGCCAGACGTGAAAGCGGTTTGCAGTTGAACCAGATGAGCAATGCCCACGTCACATGCAGCGACGGCATGGCGTTGCGGGGAATCATCCAGTTGATGGGCACCGTGCGCAGCACCAGTCCATGCAGGTCGGACAGAGACAAAGGCGACCCGGGAAACTCCGGACCCGCGACATACACCGGGCCGGTCGCCGGGAACGTCAGGTACAAGAAATACCCGAGTAATCCGGCGGTCATAAAGAGCTCGATGATAAACAATGGTTTGGTCTTCTTGCGCCGCAGATGAGCCGCATAGACCAGAGCCATTCCCAGCGGCAGGGAATAATACGTAAAATATCCGACTGTCCCGACCAGCGAATAATGGCGGAAGATCCGGCCCATCACGAAGCTTGGTTGAAACCCTAAACTGCCGTCAAAGGCGTAGGCATAGAGGTCTGTGGTATCGGGGAAGACGAGGCCGGCCAAGTTCAAGAGGCTCTGCGACCCAAGAACGAAAAAGGTGAGGGCAGCGGCTGGAATCAAGATTGACTTGAGTTGTTGTTGCTCTTCGCCTTCGGCCCAAATTGCCCGGAAGCCCACGACCAGGAAACTGACCAACCCCAGAAAGCCAAGGCATGCGCTGACCTGGAAATCTGGTTTGCTTCCCTGATGAACGATGTATTGGTCAAACAAAGCGAGGGCGGTGCCCCCGAGCACTACGCCAAGGAGTTCCCAGCGACGCGGCCTCACCGCAACTTGAAACACGAAGGCGGTCGCCAGGCCAAAGCCGATGTACGGGACTTCGAAAGGCAATCCGACCCAAGCCAGAAGAATCAGAAGGCCAAACCCGGTGGCGAGCAGAATTCGCAGCAGGCCGTCTACCCAACGAACTCTGGGACCGTTGGTTTGCTCCGCTGCGCTCACGATTGGCTCCTGGGTTTCCGGTTCCGGGTGTGGAGATTTCCCGCGTCGATCATATTGAATAGTTGGCGGCTGCTCAACGCATGCGATGAGGGCGGCGGCACGGAAGTAACTTTGGTTCCACTTTCCGACAGGCGGGACGCGAGCGACACCTGGGCCGGGGTGATGGTGGCCTTACTTACGGATATAAGATCCTGCGGGTCGAGCTGCATGTGGTGCTCATGCTCCGGCATCGGGGATAGACCAATCTCGATCAGGCCAGAAAGAACGCAGCCAACACGCAGCTTTTCTTCGGGCACAAAGCCTCCATCCCTCGAGCGGCGACCGCGCCGCAAGGCACGATCCGACATCGGTACATCGGTTCTAAATCGGAACGACCCCGATTTCAAACTGACACGATTTGTCAGTCTGCCGCCGCAATTTGCTAGCGCACTGCCCCTCGGACGCTACGCAAAAGGACCGACGTTTGCACGTACGCTGAAAACAAAGTGGTTCCTCTGAGATCGGTGGAAACCAAAGTAACTAGCGGCTTTGGTCCGGCAAGTGCAACCATCAGGCACGACTGCGTCATCCGTGACCAGACAAATTCAAATTCAACACACGAGGGGAAAAACGAGATGCGGAAACAGAAGGGTTTCTCACTGATTGAGCTGCTGATCGTGGTGGCTATCATCCTGATCATCGCAGCTATCGCTATTCCGAACTTGCTGCGCGCCCGCATGGCGGCTAACGAGTCGTCTGCTGTCGCCTCCATCCGTACCATCAATACGGCGATGATTACCTACAACACCAGTTATCCCACCGTCGGCTTTGCCGCTACTCTGTCGGCCCTCGGTGGCGTCGCTCCTTGCGCCCCGCTCTCGACCGCGGCCTGCTTGATTGACAGCGTGCTATCTGCCGGCGTCAAGAGCGGCTATGCTTTCGCTGCGACTGGCGCGGGTGGTCCCCCCGCCACTATCTATTACGCCACAGCGTCTCCGGTCACCCCCAACCAGACCGGTATCCGCGGCTTCTGCTCGTTTGAAGATGCGGTGGTTCGCGTACAGCCCGTGGGCGCCGCGCTCGCCAGCGAGTCGGCCTGCCAGGCTCTCTTGCCACTTAACCAGTAAGTCGATTTGGCGAAGTACCCGGGGAGGGTACAAGAGGAGCAGCGAACGCAAGTTCGCTGCTCCTTCGCTCTTTTATAGGTTCTCCTTAGTTGCCGTTCTGCGGGACCGCGACCTCAGCACCGGCTGGAGACGTTACCTGCGTTACAGACCAGCTGAAACCTTATCAGTTCCCTTGCCCGTCACAACCCTATAATCAATATCCGTGGAGAACACTTGTGTCGAGTGCTGCCGCCGCAACCAGGCGATCTAACGAGTTGATAACTCAATCGAGCAGTCCTTTTGTGTCGCCCGGGAAGCGAACTCTTGTGCTCTCGCTTCTGCTGGTGGTGTTCACCCTGGTGCTGTACAACCAGGCCAATCATTTCTCGTTTATCAACTACGACGACAATCACTACATTTCCGATAATCCCCCCGTTAGGGCGGGCATCTCCTGGTCCACACTCCGCTGGGCTTTCACCACCTTCTACTATGCCAACTGGCATCCACTGACCTGGATTTCGCATGCGGTGGATTGCCAACTCTACCGCTTGAATCCTGCTGGACACCATTTCACCAGCATTCTGCTGCATGCGGTGAACGTAGTGCTGTTGTTTCTGCTCCTGGCGTACAGCACAGGCAGAACAGGTCCAAGCCTTCTGGTCGCAGCGCTGTTTGCAGTGCATCCCCTGAACGTCGAATCCGTAGTCTGGATCGCGGAGCGCAAGAACGTGCTCAGCACCATGTTTTTTCTTCTGACTCTGGGAGCCTACGGCTGGCACGCCCTCCAGCCAGGGTGGAAGCGGTACAGCGCCGTCGCCTGCCTTCTGGTTTGCGGCTTGGCATCCAAGCCAATGCTGGTCACGGTACCGTTCGTGCTCCTGCTGCTCGACTACTGGCCGCTTGGGAGAATAGCAGGCTGGAGCACTCCGTCCGACATCCTGGCCATCAAGCGATTGCCGTTTGGCCAGCTCTTCCTCGAAAAGCTGCCCCTGCTGTTGTTAGCCGCAGCCAGTTCCGTGATCACCGTGCTGGCTCAGCAAGCCTCAGGAGCAATTGGCACGAAGCCGTTCTCCCCGGGCGCGCGTTTGGAAAATGGGATCTATTCTTACGCGAGGTACCTGTGGAAGACCATCTGGCCAACCAAGCTGACCCTGTTCTATCCCTACCCCGGCCATTCACTGTCGCTTTGGAAGGTCGGTGCGGCGGCGCTGCTCCTGATACTCATCACCTGCGTGGTACTGCGACTGAGTTCCCGTCGTTATTTGTTAACAGGCTGGCTGTGGTTTCTCGGCACTCTTGTTCCCGTCATAGGAGTGATCCAGGTTGGCGGTCAAGCGATGGCTGACCGCTATGCCTACATTCCCACGATTGGGATCTTTGTAATGATCGCCTGGGCTGCCGCCGATTGGGCTGAGGAGAGAAAGTTTGGGGTTGCCCTGCGTTTGGTTTCAGCGATTTGCGTGCTCGTCGCGCTTTCGCTTGTCACCTACCGGCAGATCGGGTACTGGCGGGACAACTTCAGTGTCTGGACCCATGCCTCAGACGTCACACAGCACAATTTCGTCGCAGAGGACAACATGGGTGTGACGCTAGCGCAACTCAACCGCGCAGACGAAGCTTATCCATTCTTCGTGCGGGCGGCTCAGGATGAGCCCAACGATCCCGTTGCCCGATTGAACATTGGCACGTATCTGGACCACCATGGGCACACTGCGGAAGCTATCTCGCAATATGAGCTGACGCTACGGCTGGGTGCAGAACCCAAGCTGCTCGCGGTCACCTACGCCAATCTCGGATCCGCGTACACAGAACTGGGGGACGATGCCAAGGCACAAGCCGACTTCGAGCAGGCCGTGCGGCTCAATCCGTATCTAGCGGGGTCCTGGCAAGGCTTGGGCCTGCTGTTGGAAAAGCAGGGGAAATTGGAAGAAGCGATCCGTTGCTTTGTGCGCTCCGTTCAACTACAGCCTAGCGGTGAGGGATACCTGCAGCTGGCGCAAGTCCTGGCGAAGGCAAACCATCCTGCCGAAGCCCAAGCAGCGTACGAGCAGGCGATTAGGATAGCGCCAGAACTCGGAATGCAGTAGCTTCCGATGCCAATTCGCGGCAGACTGTGACATACGATGTCAACCTTATTCCCGAGCGCTCGACTGGCGGGCCTCCTTATCTTCCACAACCTTCATTGCTATTGAAAACAAACAAGTTACTCAGCGCACACCATAAAACTGGATCGCAGATCCTTGGCGAGCAGCGTGCTACGTAACGGGTGCGTTGGCCGGACATTTCGCCGCCCTGGACAAAAGAGGGTTTTGCGCAAGCGGCTGGGCAAGCGCTCAGGCCGCAAGTAAGTTCGATTTGGCGAAGTACCTGGGGGAGGGTACAAGCCAGGGAGCAGCGAACGCAAGTTCGCTGCTCTTTTGTCCTTTTGGTCCTGTTCGTCCCCACCCATGCCTATGTCACAATCGCGCTTACCATCTTGACAAAAATTGACCATACGCGCTCGCCCGCCACCCGCCGCTTCGACTTTCTAGCTCTGCGCTGCGCCGCTAACTTATTGATCCACGAAACGATCAGAGAATTGCACGATAGCGCTACGCCTTCGCGGGAATGGCGGTGAAACTGCAACTGAATTGCTGTTAGCGCTCCCCGCCCGACCTTTGGTAACCAATTTTGAGGGAAGCTTATGCGCTCTGCAAAAGGATTTTCGTTGATCGAGTTACTGATCGTGGTAGCGATAATCCTCATTATTGCCGCAATCGCCATCCCCAATCTGTTACAGGCCAGAATATCGGCCAATGAGTCATCGGCAGCAGAAGCGCTACGCACCCTCACCAGCGCTGAAACCACTTACTTCACCGCTTATCCCACCATTGGCTATGCCAGTACCATCGGACCGTTGGGCGGAGCAACCCCGTGCACTCCTTCGTCCACCACTGCTTGCATCATCGATAATTTTCTGGCCACAGCCACCCCCGGTGGAACCGGCAAGAGCGGCTACTACTTTCTGGCCACCGGAGTGGTCAACGGAGGTGCGACTTTCAACGACGCCTATGTCCTCGGCGCCGCTCCGATTTCCGTCAAGTATTCGGGAAACCGCGATTTTTGCTCGGTCAACGATGGTGTTCTGCGGTCGCAAATGGCCACCATCGGAGACCTCCCCGCCAGCGTCGTCTCCCCTTGTCTGTCCTTCCCGGTCGCTCAGTAAACTCGTCTCACGTCTCATTTCAGTTTGAGAATGGTGCGACCATCGCCCCTTCGCCTCCCCTCCATTCCTCTGTTCTCTGGCACACCACAGTAACCATCGTAATCTGGCTGAGGGCCGCTCCCCCGCTCTTCTTGCTTATAATCGTTCTTTCGGAAACCTCTTCCGGGAGTTCCTTTTCGCGCGATGGCCGCAATTGAAATCCTCGGTCTGGAAAAGACGTACATGGTAGGGTTCTGGCGCAAGCGCCCCAAGCGCGCGCTCGAGCCGCTTCACCTCACTGTCGAAGAAGGCGAAATCTTCGGCTTTCTCGGTCCTAACGGCGCGGGCAAGACCACGACCTTGAAGATGCTCATGGGGCTTGTCTTCCCTACCGCCGGCACGGCACGCCTCCTGGGCCGGGCATGGACCGATCCCGAAGTGAAAGCCCAAATCGGGTTCCTTCCTGAGCAGCCCTACTTCTACGACTACCTCACTGCGCACGAGTTGCTCGACTACTACGGACAGCTCTCTGGGGTCCCTGCCCCGGACCGCAAGCGCCGAATCGAAGAAGTTCTTAGCCGCGTCGGCCTCACCGACATCAAGGGCCTGCAACTGCGCAAGTTCTCCAAAGGCATGCTGCAGCGCGTCGGAATTGCACAAGCGATCCTGCACAATCCGAGGCTCGTATTCCTCGACGAACCGATGTCGGGACTTGATCCCCTCGGCCGCCGTGAAGTCCGTGACTTGATCGAGCAACTCAAGCAGGAAGGCAAGACCGTGTTCTTCTCGACCCACATTCTCTCGGATGCCGAAGCGCTCTGCGACCGCGTCGCGATCATCCATAAGGGCCAACTGCGCGGCGTGGGCGAGATCGAACAGTTGACTTCCAGCGTTCAAGGTAAGGTCGAAGTCGTCTGGCAGGGGACGCAGGTCCCTGCCTCGATGAAGGCTCTCGGGGCCGAATGCCACGTTACCGGAGACACGGTTCGCGCCGTCCTCGCCGCGAACCAGCAGGACGCCGCTATTGATGCGCTCCGCCGCGAACACATCCGCCTGATCGCCATCACCCCGCTGCGCACGTCGCTCGAGGCTTACTTCGTCGAAAAACTTCAGCACTCTCAAACCGCGGCGGGAACCACCGCGGGTACGGCCGCGGGGAGCAACGTATGACCGCGCGCATCGTCCATATCGCCCGAAACACTTTCCGTGAAGCCGTTCGGGACCGTGCCCTCTACAACCTGATCGCCTTCGCCCTTCTGCTCTCCGGCGCAGCCATTTTCGTCGGCCAGATTTCCATTGAGATCGAGCGCCTTGTCGTGGTCAATCTCGGGCTCACCGCCGTGTCGCTTTTCGGCGTGGTGATCGCCATCTTCATCGGCATCGGTCTGGTCTCCAAAGAAATCGACAAGCGCACGCTCTACACCGTGCTTTCGCGTCCGGTCCGCCGCTGGGAATTTATCATCGGCAAGTTCTTCGGCCTCGCCGGCACGCTCGTGGTCAATACTTTCTTCATGGCCATCGGAGTTTTCGGCGCTCTGCTCTACGTCGCGCACAAGTTCTCGAAGCCGGATGCACTGATTCTGGTGGCACTCTACTTCATCATTCTCGAATTCCTCATCATCTGCTCGCTGGCTCTGCTGTTCTCGTCGTTTTCTTCGCCACTGCTGTCAGCTGTCTTCGCCTTCTCGCTGTTCGTGATCGGGAGTTTCGCCGACGACCTCCGGGGATTCGCTCGCCTGACGCATGGCTTCACCCGCTGGTTCGCCACCGGCGCGGCGTATCTCGTGCCCAATTTTTCCACGCTGAATGTCATCAGCCAGGTTGCACATCAGCAGCCGCTGAGGGCGCAACTCATCCTGCAAAATTCGCTTTACGCCTTGTTTTATACCGCCATGGCGCTCAGCGGCGCTGTTCTCATCTTCGAGCGCAGGAACCTGAAATGACCGCGCGGCGCCGCACCACCGCCATCGCCGGCGCCTGCCTGGCCGTCTCCATGACCGCCTGCGTCTTGCTGCTGCGCGATCTGGACCAGATCCGTCCCAAGGCCGCCATCGAAGACGCCCTCTACATCGAGTCGCCCAAGATGGTGAAGCGTGCCAGCCTGGGTTTCGACGGCCTGATGGCCTGCCTCTACTGGACCCGCACCGTGCAGTACTTCGGCCATCGCCATTACAAGCGCGAGGGCACTTACAACGAACTCGCCCCGCTGCTTGAGATCACCACCGCGCTTGATCCGCACCTGCTCCCGGCCTACGAGTTCGGGGCCACTTTTCTCGCACCTGCGCCACCCAACGGCGCCGGCCAGCCTGACCGAGCCATTCAGCTCATGGAGTACGGTATCGCCCACAACCCCGACAACTGGCATCTCTACTACGATCTCGGCTTTGTCTACTACACCGAACTCAAGGACTACAAGAAAGCTTCTGAGGCCTTCGATCGCGGCTCGCGAGTTCCCAACGCGCATCCCTTCATGAAGATCATGGCCGCCAAGACAGCCGAGCACGCCGGCGACTACATGACTGCCCGCCTGTTGTGGAGCGCCACGTTTGAAAGCAGCCGCCAAACCGAGATCCGCCAAAACGCACTCGAACACCTGCGCGCCATCCAGGTGGATGAAGATGTTACCCACCTGCAGGGCGCCGTCACCCGTTTCGGCGAGCGCACGGGACGCCTCCCTTCCAGCATTTCCGAACTCAGCGCTGCCGAACATTTGCCCAGCATTCCCGTCGATCCCGACGGCAACCCCTACACGATGACGCCGCAAGGCCGCATCCTTGTGAAGAATCCTGACGACTTTCCCTTCATCACGAAAGGCCTGCCTCCGGGATACAAACCTTCCGGCCGGCCGAAATTCCACACCAAGGGCTAGAGGGTCCTCCAGTATCATCAAAACTGGTTGTCATTCTGAGCGAGGCGCACTTTGCCGAGCGAAGGACCTGGGCGAGCCGCGGGTTGCGTCGCGTTCTTTGCGGCGCAATAATCGCGCGTCTGGCTCGCTCCCTTATGGAGTCACCGGCTCAGATTAGCGTGGCGCGGACGGCAATTCATTTTTGGACTGACGCCGCTTCCCGCGTCGGCCGCTTCGCAGCCACTCGCGCCCTCTTCGCGGCGCTCTGGGAGTTCCTTCGCGAGTCCACGCCGTCCCGCCTACGCCAGCGCTACGGGGACGCTGACTACGACTGGGACCATCGTGTCAATACCACCAGCGCCGCTGTCGGCTGGCGTGACCGCCTGCTCGGCGTTTTTCATTCCACCTATCAGCCCACCGATCCCGCCGGCTTCCGCGAGATGCTCACCGCGCTCGCCGCGCACACCAAGCTCAATTTCCGCGAGTTCACTTTCCTTGATCTCGGCTCGGGTAAGGGACGTACGTTGCTGATGGCCTCCGACTATCCCTTTCGGCGCATTCTCGGTGTGGAACTTCTGCCCACGCTCCATCAGTTCGCTCGACAAAATCTGCGCCATTACAGGAACGACTCGCAGCAGTGCTTCTCTATCGAATCCCTCTGCGCCGACGCTACCACCTTTCCGTTTCCCGACGAACCGTTGGTCGTCTATCTGTTCAATCCCTTGGGCGAACCTGCCCTCCGCCGCGTCGTCTCGAACCTGGAGCAATCTCTCCGCACGAACCCCAGGCCGTTGTACGTGCTTTATTACAATCCGCTGCTCGAACACGTTCTCGGTGAGAGCGGTTTCCTGCGCAAGCTCGCGGGCACAGATCAATACTCGGTGTTCGGCGGATAGTTAGAACAGGAAGAGGACTCTTACGGGCGGCCAGAAAATGCAAAAGGCGCGGAGAGCATCCCTCCGCGCCATAGGGTGGCAAACGCGGACCCGGGGTGTCCGCGCTGCGGAACTTATGATCCTTGCTTCTCGAAGACTATCTCAGCCTTTTTGGCGGTCAGCTTCTGTTTGCGGTAGGCGCGGGCCACGTCACCCAAAGGCACAGGCTCGGAGACAGGACCGAACTCCCACAGCGGACGCTCGCCCTGGGCATAGGTGTAACTCGAACCGCCGACCAGAGATTGTTCGGGCGCCATGTCATGCAAACTAGCGTGCTGCGGATGGTCCGGAATCTGACCAACCACCGGCTGGCTCGACAACGTTCCAGGGTTCTGTCCCCAAGCCAGCGCCGAGCAGGTGATGAACAAAACGACAAGTGTGGTTTTCATAGTATTCGTTCTCAGGCTCACCGGCTATAAATGCATCCGCAATACCAGATGAAGCGTCATTGTTTTCATCTACTTACACCGATTTCATCAAGCAGGACGCAAGACTTTGCACATTTTAGAGAATCCCCGGCGATCCACGGAAACCAGCGCCCAGCAACGGTATTGGACCGCCGCTGGGTTTCGGCTTTGCTTCTCCTTGTCGCAAGTGTTGAAGGCGCCTAGTCTCGCTCCTGGGCGAGCGGCGAACCTTGCCTGGGGCCTTGATCGAACGAGGTTGCGCGGCATATGACGGCAGTGTATGTTTCGGCTGATTCGTGGAGGTGAGGGAGGCGTATGGTCGCATGCAATCGAGAGGCTACGCAGCGCCGCCGCCGGGTTGTTTTCTTTACGGTCGCAGCCTTCATCGCGGCCATAAGCGTGTTGCTCGCCGGAGCCGCCGCGCAGACCGACTGCGCCGAGGGCAATAGCCCGCTCGATACGGCACCGCCGAAGAACATGTCCCCGCAGCAATTGATCGACAAATTTGGCGTGGAGGAGGCGAAGGTCAAACAGGCGCGCACGCACTACACCTATATGCAGGACGTGCTGATACAAACCCTGAACGGCACTGCGGTAGATGGCCAGATGCATGAAGTCACGACGGTCTCCTATGACGACAAGGGCAAGCGGATCGAGAACGTCACTTTCGCTGAGCAATCCACGCTACGCGGCGTGGCCTTGACCGCCGAGGACATGGATGACATCCGGGTGTTCATGCCGCTCATCCTTACTACCGAAGATCTGCCGCAATACAACCTGACCTACTCCGGGCAACAGCATGTGGACGACCTCGACGCTTACGTCTTTCACGTCGAACCGAAGAAAGAAGAAAAAGGCAAACGGTATTTTCAGGGCCGGATCTGGGTGGACAATCAGGATTTCGTGATCGTGAAGCTGTGCGGCAAGAGTGTGCCGGAAACGGTCCCGAAGAAAAAGAAGGAGCGCCAGGACATCAGGCCGACCTTTGTGACCTACCGCCAGCCGGTGGACGGTTATTGGTTTCCAGCGTACACACGCGTAGACGACACGCTGCACTTCCGCGCCGAGACGGTTCAGCTGCGGGAGATCATCAAGTTCACGGGCTATAAGCGAACGGCCGGTCCGATGGCGAAGCCCTGAAACAGGAGCCTGCGGAGTATTTCGCGTGGCACTTGATCCACAACTTGAGTCTGTGCTGTACTCTTGACCATGGCTGAAGAGAAAAGCAGCAGCAAAAACATAATTCTGTGGATTATCACGGTTGTTCTGGTCGCATTAGCGGTTTTTCTGTACCACAAGCCAAAGTAGTTCCGGCGAAGCTCAGTTCGGGTCGCCGATGCCTCTGTCGCAACCTTGTTGCGGCGCGCACCTTGGTGCCTGCGCCGGAACCACATGACCGCGGGCAACTTTGACATCAGCATTCAGACCTTGATGTTCAATATCTGTGACTAGAATCAGACTCCAGCGCCCCATCCGCTTCGCGGGTTGACGCTCTGTCACTGGGCATTTGCTACAACGTACACATAGCGAAGCGTTCCAGCGCTTGTGTTCCAGACGTCGTGTTCGGTTTCGGGCGGGCAATAGAGCGCGGTGCGAGCTTTGAGTTCAAGTCTCGAACCATCGCGGAAGCGCATTTCACCCTGACCCTCGAGGACAATCAGAATTTCCTCGTGGTGCTCGGTGCTGTGTTTGCCGACGGACCGGCCGGGTTCAAGCACAACATAGCCGGACTTCATGCTGATGGTCTCAGGCGGTCCGGTAAGGATGGGGAGGATGCCGTTGTCAGCCTTGTCGAGGGCAACGACCTTGGCATGCGGCTTGGGCTGGGATTGGGCGGCTGCGAGGATTGCCGCCAGAAAAATGATGAGGGCAGCGGCGGGAGCGGAAAAGTTCTTGCGAACCGGCATCGGGAGCCTCCGGAATTGGTGGTTTCGATGACAGTATCATTCCTGCATGCTCGGCAGTAGGCCTTGCCGGCCTCTATCGGGTAATATACTTCGGCTGCGAAAGAGACGTTGCCGGCAGCGTCTCTGTGCACATCGCCTGTTTCCACGTTCACAATGAACCGCGAATATCACAGAGGTTACAGCCAGGAATTGCATCGTGAAATGGAAGCGCTCGTTTTCGGTCATGCCGGGGTACCGCTGCTGGTGTTTCCGACTTCCATGGGGAAGTTTTTCGAATATGAGGACCGGGGGATGATCGGAGCGCTGGCGCCAAAGATCGAGCGCGGCGAACTACAGGTTTTCTGCCCGGATGGCGTGGACATGGAGAGCTGGTACAACAAGGGCGTGCATCCGCGGGTGCGGGTGCTGCGCCATTTGCAGTATGAGCGCTACATTTTGCATGAGTTTCTGCCTTTCATCCGGTGGAAGAACCAGGCGTGGCAACTGGCGGTGACGGGATGCAGTTTCGGCGGATACCACACGGTGAATTTTGCGTTGAAGCATCCCGACGTCGTCACTCATTGTGTGAGCATGAGTGGGGCGTTCGATATCCATCAGTTTCTGGACGGGTATTACGACGACGACTGCTACTTCAATAACCCTCCGGACTTTGTGCCGAAACTCGCGGACGACTGGTTTCTGAGCCGGTACCGGCAAATGAAGATTGTGCTGGGCTCGGCCGATTGGGATATGTGCCTGGACCAGAACATCAAGTTCTCGGCAATGCTCAATGGGAACGCAATTCCGCACTGGCTCGACATTTATAACGACAATTCGAAACATGACTGGCCGCTGTGGCAGAGAATGGCAGTGAAGTACTTTTGAAAAACGGTCGTCGGTCGTTGGCCGCTGGTCGTTGGCCCTAGGGCCGGAGTAAATCACGATGAAGAAGATTGGGATTTTGTTTGGCATGGAGAACACCTTTCCCCCCGCGGTGGTGGAGAAGATTAACGCGATGAAGGTCGAGGGCGTCGAGGCGGAGTTTGTGAAGATCGGCGGCATCCGCATGGACGAGCCGAAGAAGTACGACGTCATCATTGACCGGATTTCGCAGGACATCCAGTTTTACCGCGCTTATCTGAAGAATGCGGCGCTGCACGGAACGATCGTGGTGAACAATCCCTTCTGGTGGACGGCGGACGACAAGTTCCTTAATTACTCCCTGGCGCACAAGCTGGGTGTGGCCATTCCGCCGACGGTCGTTCTGCCGCACCACAAGCATCCGGAGGGAACGACGGATCAGTCCATGCGGAATCTGATTTTTCCGCTGAACTGGCAGGAATTGTTCGATTACGTCGGCTTCCCCGCGTTCTTGAAGCCGTATTCCGGCGGCGGATGGAAGCATGTCTACAAGGTGCATTCCCCGGAGGAGTTTTTCCATCACTATAACCAGACCGGCGACCTGTGCATGACCCTGCAGCACGGCGTGGAATTTGAAGAATATTACCGCTGCTACGTGGTGGAGCAGGAAAAAGTGCACATCATGAAGTACGATCCGAAGGCGCCGCATCACGAGCGCTATGTGAAAGGAAATCCGCCGCCGTCATCGGAAGTGCTGCGCAATCGCATGGAGAAAGATGCGCTGACCCTGTGCCGCGCGCTGGGCTACGACTTGAATACGGTGGAGTTCGCGGTGGAAGGCGGAGTGCCTTACGCCATTGACTTTCTGAATCCGGCGCCGGATGCCGATGTGAATTCGGTGGGGCGGGAGAATTTTGACTGGATCGTGAATGCTGTCGCGGAGATGGCAGTGAAGATGGCGCTCGCCGGGGAGAATCCGGTGAAGGAGTTGCGGTGGGCGGGGCTGCTGGCGGGAGGTGGAGATACGAAAACGACATCGCGCAAGAGACCGCAGGTTCCGAAAGCTTAGTCCAAAGTCACAAGAATCCTGGCCCGGGCTGTTTCCTGCGATTGGTATACTGTTAAGGCCTAGTTCGGCCGGCGGTTGGGCGCTGCCGGCGAATAGCAGGTTCCTCCCCTTCACTTCGTTCAGGGTCGGAATGACAGGGGTTTAAACAGATCTAAAGCAGCCGAGCGAAGCTCGGCCGGACAGCCGAAGGCGGCTGTCCCTACATGATTCGATATGTTGCCGACTTTCACCATCGGGATTGAAGAGGAATATCAGACGGTAGATCCGGAGACGCGGGATCTGCGGTCGCACATTCACGCCGAAATCCTGGAGAAGGGCCGGATGATTCTTCAGGAGCGCGTGAAGGCGGAGATGCACCAGTCGGTGGTCGAGGTGGGAACGTCGGTCTGCAAGAGCATCAAGGAAGCGAAAGACGAGGTCAAGAAGCTGCGGCGCAACATGGCGCGCCTGGCCAGGGAGAACGGGTTGCGGCTGGCGGCGGCGGCGACGCATCCGTTTTCGGATTGGCGGACGCAGGAGATTCATCCCGACGAGCGCTACAAGAATATCGTCGAGGATTTGCAGCTGGTGGCGCGGGCCAACCTGATTTTTGGCTTGCACGTGCACATCGGGATTGAGGATCGCGAGACCGCGATCCACATGATGAATCACGCGCGCTATTTTTTGCCCCATATTCTGGCGCTCTCGACCAACTCGCCGTTCTGGCTCGGGATGAACACGGGCCTGAAGTCGTACCGCTGCAAAGTATTCGACAAGTTCCCCCGGACCAACATCCCGGATTATTTTCCCAGTTGGGGCGAGTACGACAACTTTATCAAGCTTCTGATCAAGACCAACTGCATTGATAATGCAAAGAAGATCTGGTGGGACATCCGGCCGCACCCGTTCTTCAATACGATTGAATTCCGCGTGTGCGATATTCCCATGCGCGCCGACGAGACGATCGCGCTGGCGGCGCTGATCCAGGCTACGGTGGCGAAGCTGTACAAACTCTATGCGGCCAATCAGGGATTCCGGTTGTACCGGCGCGCGCTCATCATGGAGAACAAGTGGCGGGCGGCCCGCTATGGGCTTGACGGCAAGCTGATTGATTTCGGCAAGCAGACGGAAGTGCCGGCGCGGGACCTGGTGCGCGAATATTTGGACTTTGTGGACGACGTGGTGGATGAACTGGATTCGCGCGAGGAGCTGAATTATATCCACGAGATTCTGGAAAAGGGCAGCGGGGCGGACCGGCAGTTGCGTGTCTTCCAGGAGACTGGAGATTTGAAACAGGTAGTAGATTTCATCATCGAGGAGACGGAAGCGGGGCTCGAGGAGCAGCCGGCTTCCGAGCGAAAAGTAGGGTAATGAGTATTCCTGTCAGTTCCATTCACAAACAACTCAACCGGATGCCATTTGATCGCGAGTTCACGCCGGGCGCATTTAACGCCGTGAATGTTTGCCTGCGCGTGCAGCCTGAGGAGCAGGCGTGTGTCATCACCGACGAGGCGACGCTGGAGATCGCTGCCGCGATCGCCGCTGAACTGGAGAAGATCAACGCTCCCTATCACTCGTGGGTGCTGGAGGAATTGGCGGAGCGTCCGCTGACGAATTCGCCGCGAGAGATTCTGGACGATCTGGAGACGAGTCAGGTCTCGATCTTTGCCGTGCAAGTGCAGCCCAACGAGTTGCGTTCGCGGATTCAGATGACCGACGTGGTCAACCGGCGGAAGATTCGCCACGCGCACATGGTGAACATCAACCGGCAGATCATGCTGGAGGGGATGCGGGCGGATTTCCAGCGCGTGGACCGACTCAGCCAGAAAGTGGTGGAGATGGTGCGCAAAGCGTCGCGGATTCGGGCAACGACTGCCTCCGGGACAGATCTGACGGCGGACTTGAATCCGAATTACAAGTGGCTGAAGACCAGCGGAATTATCACTCCCGAGAAGTGGGGCAATCTGCCGGGCGGCGAAATTTTCACGACGCCGGGCGAGGTGAACGGGACGTTTGTGATTGACGGGGTGGTGGGTGATTATTTGTGCGCGAAGTTTGGCAGCCTGCAGGAGAATCCTCTGACGGTGCGCATGAAAGGCAACCGGCTGACCGAAGCGCACTCGGAGAATCGCGAATTGGAAAGTGATTTCTGGAAGTACACCCACACCGACGAAAACAGCGATCGCGTGGGCGAGTTCGCTATCGGGACCAACATTGATCTGAAAGACGTGATCGGGCAGATTCTGCAGGATGAGAAATATCCCGGGGTGCACATTGCGTTTGGCAACCCGTACGGCGCCCACACCGGAGCGGATTGGGATTCGACCACGCACATTGATGTGGTGGGACGAAAGTTCAACATTTGGGTCGACGACCAGCAGATCATGCGCGAGGGAAAGTTCCTGGTGGAGGCGTAGGGTCCGCCGCTGCCAACGAAAAGCGGATTCCTCGCTTCGCTCGGAATGACAACGCGTTTAGTAATATTCACAACACTGCAGTCTTCTGGCCATGATTCCTTCCCTGCGCAAGCAGTTTAACGCGAGCTTTACTCCCGAAAAATATCAGCACTTCCTGCGGCGAATCGATGAACAATGCGGGACGCATGTGCAATTCCGGCTGTCGGAAACCCCATGTTTTTTCCCGAAGGAATTGATCGATCGGATGGCGCGCGACGGCCGGGAGTTGATTCGGCAGCTTGTGGACAGTCCGGAGTATCGGGCGAAATCGGACGAAGCGGTGCCCGCCGAGTTCAAAGTTCCAAACGAGCCGCCGCACCCGATGTTTGTGCAGGTGGATTTTGGCCTGGTGCGCGATGCCGGAGGCGAGTTGCAGCCCAGGCTGGTCGAGTTGCAGGCCTTCCCTTCTCTGTATGCCTATCAAGGGCCGCTGGCGGAGGCGTATATCGACATTTATGGATTGGGGACATCCGGGCTGAAATACTTCTTGAGCGGGCTGGAGAGGGCTTCCTACCGCGAGCTTTTCCGGCGGGCGATTGTGGGTACGCACGATCCGGAGAATGTGATCCTGATGGAGATCCATCCTCAGGAGCAGAAAACGCTGACGGATTTTCTGTTGACCGAGAAGATGCTGGGCGTGCGGGCCGTGGATATTGTCGACATCGAGAAAGAAGGATCCCGTCTTTACTACGAGCGCGACGGCAAGCGCATCCCAATCCTTCGAATTTACAACCGGACGATTGTGGACGAACTTGAACGCAAGCAGGTCAAGCTGAATTTTGACTGGCGCGACGAGCTGGACGTGGAGTGGGCGGGGCATCCCAACTGGTATTTCCGCATCAGCAAATTTTCGATTCCTTACCTGAAGCACGAGTCGGTGCCGAAAACGTGGTTTCTGGACCGGCTGGAAGATATTCCGCCCGATCTCGAAAATTACGCGCTGAAACCGCTGTATTCGTTTGCCGGCCTGGGAGTGGTGATTGCGCCCAAAAAGGAGGACATCGCGGCGATTCCGTGGGAAAAACGTCCTTATTACATTCTGCAGGAGCGAATGCACTTTGAGCCGGTGATCGAGACTCCGTATGGCGGGACGAAGGCAGAAGTGCGGGTGATGTATATCTGGCTGGAGGAGCTGGCGCCCGTGTTGACGATTATCCGCATGGGGCGTGGACTGATGATGGGCGTCGATCACAACAAGAATATGGAGTGGGTAGGAGCGTCGGCGGGGCTGTATGTGGACTAGGTCCCTGGCAGGATCCTGGTCTTACGAGTGTCTGAAACGCAGAAACAGGTACGTGAACAAGGCAACAATGGCCACACTGGCAGAGACAACTGTCAGTGCGGGAATCCAGAACAAGGCCACTCTCAATGGTTTGCTTCCCAGCTTGCTGGCCGCGAAGAAAACGGCAAAGAACAGGATTGCCAGGATCCAGAATCGGAAGGAAAAAAGGCTTTCCACGGAAGCGCCCGCAACGGCAGCCAGTCCCGTTGCCTTCGTCCTGGTCGTAAGAACCCACCAGACGCCCGGGACCAGTTCGGCCAGGATAACCGCGACGAGTCCGCTTAATATCCCCTTAACGTAATCCATAGCTCTGCGTCCAACGGCGGATTATACGCGCCTCCTGCTGTGTTATAACTCTGGCAGCATGCCGACTCGCCAAGGTTCCATCCACCTGTTTCGCTTCAGCGGAATCGACTTGTATTTGCACTGGTCGTGGTTTGTGGTGGCGCTGTTCGAGATCAGGGGCGGGATGGGAACTTATTCCTCGGTCGCCTGGAACCTGCTGGAGTATCTGGCGCTGTTCCTTATCGTGACGCTGCATGAATTTGGCCACGCGCTGGCCTGCCGGCAAGTGGGAGGACGGGCCAACCAGATCGTGCTGTGGCCGCTGGGTGGCGTGGCCTATGTGGATCCGCCACCGCGGCCGGGCGCAACTCTGTGGAGCATTGCCGCCGGTCCGCTGGTGAATGTGGCGCTGATACCGGTGCTACTGATACTGGTCACAACCAGCCGATCGCTGGGATGGGCGAAGGCGGTGCCCGATGCAGATTCCCTGCTGGGAATGGTCTGGTGGATCAACTCGCGCCTGCTGATTTTCAACATGCTGCCCATCTATCCACTGGATGGCGGCCAGATTCTGCGCTCGCTCCTTTGGTTCGTGCTGGGACGCGCCCGCAGCCTGATGGTTGCCGTGATCCTTGGCTTCCTCAGCGTGGCATTCATCGGATTCGCTTTGTGGATTCATCCCACGTGGTTGGGCGGCCTCAGTCCCACGTGGCTGGGCATTCTTGCCCTCTTCATGCTCATGAACTGCTGGGGTGGCTTGCAACATGCGCGGGCGCTCTTGCGCTTCGCCAAGCTGCCGCGCCGGAATGGATTTGCCTGTCCGGAATGCAAGACCGCACCGCCGGTCGGGGAGCTTTGGAAGTGCGGGCAGTGTGAGCAGACGTTCGATACGTTCCAGACCGGGGCGGTATGTCCGCGCTGCGGCATGCAGTATCCGGTGACCAAGTGTATGGACTGCGGCAGGGCCCATCCCATGAGCGAGTGGGCAGAAGCGGCGCTTATGGCTCCGAGGCTCTGATAGCGGCCAACGAGCGCGGCGGGAAGATCGAGATAAATCTTGTGCGCGATTGCCACCGTCAGTGTGGGGACAGACTTAACCCACAACACAGACAGAGCATCAGGGGGAGAAGGTCACCGAACCTGATTCTTCGATGAAGAACGGCGGTAGTAACTCGGCTTTCCATCACGAACCAAGAAACCAGTAATCAACGGTTCATCCCCGCATTCGGTTGACGATGGTGGTTTCGAGTTCCTGGCCGTTCGGACGTTTCACGAACATCTTGTCGCCTTCGAAGCGAACGGGAACGCGGGCGCCGGCGCCAAGTTCGCCCGGCGTGTAGCCCCCGCACGAGGCCGCGTCATACTCGCCGACGTATTTCACGCCGTTGACTGTCACCACGACTGCTGTGCGGCGGGCCGGACGCTCGTCGGACTGACGCAGGATTTCCTTCTCTGCCTGCGCCCAGTTTTCCAGGTCGCGGCCGGGGATTCTGCCGTTGCGAATGTAGATTTCTTCGGCGCGGCGGCGGATGGCCTCCTGCAGGTCAGGGTGAGCATTGGGCCGGTGCGGTGGCGTTTGCGCATTGGGGTGGGAAGCGGTCTCCATGAATAAGCTCCGGGCGAGCCCGCCGGGGCTCGCCGTCTCTAATGGTAAACCGCGCGGCGTTGGACGGAACAGCAAACAGACTCACGAAAGGACGTAGAGGCACTCAGGTTTGGGAATCGACGCGGCGATTCCCATGCAGAAATTCCCAGCAGATTCAAGCCCAGAGCGACTTCCCCAGACAGCCGGAAACAAGGCAGTTGACCGGGATTCGGCCCTGGGCCTAACATTAGCGCCGAGCGATAGTCGCAGGCACTCATGATCGGCCAGACCGTGTCCCATTACCGCATCCTGGGAAAGCTGGGGGGTGGTGGTATGGGGGTCGTCTACGAGGCCGAGGACCTCAAGCTGGGGCGACATGTCGCGCTGAAATTTATCCCGGAAAACCTGGCCGGCGACCCCAAGTCGCTGGAGCGGTTCACCCGCGAGGCGCGCGCGGCGTCGCAACTCAACCACCCCAATATCTGCACCATCCACAGCATCGAGGATAACAACGGGCATCCCTTCATCGTGATGGAGAAGCTCGAGGGCGAGAGTCTGAAGCAGTACATCGCCGGCCAGCCCATACCAGTGGATAAGGTGCTCGAGGTGGGAGTGCAGGTCGCGGACGCGCTGGTGGCATCGCACGCCAAGGGGATCGTGCACCGCGACATCAAGCCAGCCAACATTTTCATGACCACCGGCGGCCAGGTCAAGGTGCTCGACTTCGGGCTGGCCAAACTGGTGCACAGCCTGGGGGATGATGACGGAGCGGGCGCAGACCAATCGTTGACCGCGGTGGGCGTGATTCCGGGGACCGCCGTGTACATGTCACCAGAGCAGGCCCGTAGCGAGACGGTGGACGCGCGCAGCGACTTGTTTTCGTTCGGGTCGGTGCTGTACGAGATGGCCACGGGCAAGAAGCCTTTCAGCGGGAATAACTCGCTGGCTACTTTGAATGAGGTGCTGCACGCGAAGCCGGTTCCACCGCGGGATCTGAATCCCAAGATCCCGATTGAACTGGAAGGAATCATCGGCAAGGCGATGGAGAAAGACCGCAACCATCGCTACCAGAGCGCGGTCGAAATGAAGTCGGACCTGGCACTGCTGAAGCGGGAAACCGAGTCCGGCACAATCAAGAGCGGAAGCGCCACCAAGCTGCGGGTGGCAACCAAGACGTTTGGGCGGAATACGCGGGTCCAGATGTATCTGCTGCTGGGCATGGCGGGCCTGTTGGTGGCGGTGCTGGCCTCGGTAGGGGCCTGGTGGTACAACCATCGCCAGGCGGCGAATGCGGAACAGCGCAACGCGATCGCCGTCCTGCCTCTGCAGAACATGAACGGCGATTTCAACGTGGACTATCTGCGCTTCGCGCTGGCAGATGAGTTGACCAGCGTGCTGACATATTCGCGGTCGCTGGAGGTGCGGCCTTCGTCGGTAACGCGGAAGTTCGTGGCGCTGGACCTGGATCCCAGGAAAGTGGGGCAGGAACTGAGGGTGGGAAGATTAGTGCAGGGGCATTTCTTGAAGCAGGGAGATCAGTTGACAGTGACCCTGGAGGCGATTGACGTGCCCACCGACCGGCTGCTGTGGCAAACCACGTTCACAGAAAAGGCCGACAACCTGATCGGGCTGCAGGAGCAACTGACCACGCAGGTGCAGCATGGACTTCTGCCGGTGCTGGGAAGCGGGGGCGGCGAGGTAGAGACAGCGTCGCGGCCGAAGAATCAGAAAGCGTATGACTTTTACTTGCAAAGCATCGCCGTTCCCCATGATCCTAAGCCCAATAAGGAAGCGATCACGATCCTGCAGTTTTCGGTGGGACTCGACCCCACGTATGCGCCGGCGTGGGAAGCCCTGGGGCAGCGGTATTACTTCGACTCGCTTTACGGCGGCGGCGGCGAAGACATGTTCCAGCGCTCGAATCACGCCTACGAGCGGGCGCTGACACTCGATCCCAATCGCGTGATGGCCGCGAGTAACCTGATCGCGATGCGGGTGGAACGCGGCGAGCTGGGACGGGCCTATGACGCGGCGACCGATCTGGTGCGGCGGCAACCGCAGAGTGCCGACGCCCATTTCGCGCTCGCCTACGTACTGCGGTATGCGGGAATGCTCGATCAGTCGGCGCAGGAGTGCAACGCCGCCCGGGCTCTGGATCCCGGGAATTTCAGTTTCCGCTCCTGCGCCTGGTCGTTCCTGGAAATGGGCAAGACCGACCGGGCGATGGACTATGTGCATCTGGATGCCGGGTCAGAGTGGGCGGCCTGGGTAACGCCCTACATCTATCTGGCGGAGGGGAATATCGCCGAGGCGCGAGCAGCAGCCAAGAACATGGGGAAGGCTTCGTCGTACCACCGCGAGTTGATGGAAGCCTGCACCGCGGCGCAGCGGCCTGCGGATTTGCCCAGGATCGTGAAGGAAACAGAAGCCTCGGTGATGGCCGAACTCGATGCCGAGGCCTGGTATCACGTGGGAGCCCTCATGGCGGCCTGCGGACAGAATGAACCGGCGCTGCGGTTGCTGAAACTAGCGGTGCAGCAGAATTATTGCGCGCATTCGGCGCTGCTGGACGATCCGCTGCTGAAGGATCTGCGCAAAGAGACGGCGTTCAACGAGGTTCTGACCGCGGCCGGTAACTGCCAGACGACGCTGAAGGAAGGCAGGCAGTAGAGGAGAGGTCCGGGCGTCTGGGCCAGGGGTTAGGGTCAGTTCTCGGCAAACCCTCTTCACACTCTATGAAAAACCTTACCCGGCGGGCGCTGCTCAAGTCTTCGCTAGTGAGCGCGGCAGCGATGGGGATTCCATCGCTGGCGGCGAGTTCTGATGCGACGGCAGTAGCGCGCAAGGGACGCATTCATCAGTCCGTCGGCCAGTGGTGCTACCCCCACATTCCTCTCGATCAACTGGCGGAGTACGCGGCGAAGATAGGTCTGCGCGGGATTGATCTGCTGCAGCCGGATGAGTATGAGATCCCGCGGCGCTACGGCCTGGTGTGCACGATGGGATATGCCGGCGGGGGCGAGATCGGCAAGGCTCTGAACCGGGTTGAGAACCATGCGGCGATCGAGCAGGCGTTTCGCACGAACATTCCCAAAGCCGCCAAGGCCGCCGTGCCCAACGTCATTACATTTTCCGGCAGCCGCGGCGGCATCTCGGATGAAGAGGGTTTGAGGAATACCATCGCCGGGCTGAACCGAGTGAGGACAATTGCGGAAGATCACGGTATCACCATCTGCATGGAACTGCTCAACAGCAAGCGCGATCATCCCGACTATATGTGCGACCACACGGCGTGGGGCGTTCGCGCGGTCGAGGAAGTCAATTCGCCCAACGTCAAGCTGCTTTATGACATCTACCACATGCAGATCATGGAAGGCGATCTGATTGAGACCATCCGGCGCAACATGCAGTGGATTGGGCATTTTCATACCGGAGGGGTCCCGGGACGGCATGAACTCGACGCGACGCAGGAAATTCACTATGAAGCGGTCATGCGGGCCATCGCCGATGCCGGATTCCGCGGCTATGTCGCGCATGAATTTGTGCCGGTGGGCGATCCGATGGAAGCGCTGCGAAAGGCGGTGGAGTTGTGCGATGTGTGAGGAGAGCGCCGCCGTCTCGGCGGTGGAAGCCTGCCCTGAGCAACGGCGAGGGGGCGCGCGTTTTCGTCCGTCGGTTGCGTGGGCGAGACGCCCATGCGACAGCCGGCAAGATGCCAGCACTACGCGAAAGAATTTGCGTCAAACCGGGGTTAGGCCCCATCCTTGTAACGTGAGAATCTCCGGAACTGCCAGCTTGTCGCGGCCCGCTCGCCGCGGCGTCCCCGCAATCCTCCAACGCCTCCGTCACTCCCGGTTGAAGTGTGCGTGCGTACCGATGATTGTTGCTCTCACCGCACCTGCGCAGGCTCCATCAGCGAAGGTGGAGGCCCGGCCTGCGGCGAAGGCTCCATCGGCAGCGATGGCACAGGCTGGGCTCACTGAAATCATGGCTGACCCTCCGGGCCTGTTGTACCAGGGAGTCCCGGCGGAAATTCCGCAAGATGACGGCATGACCGGATTGCGGTTGGAACTGTTACGCCTGGGAACGACGGCGCGGCTGATGCAGGTGGTGGCGCATCCGGATGACGAAGACGGCGGCATGCTGACGCTGCAGGCGCGCGGGCAGGGCGTCAGCACGCTGCTCATGACGCTGAATCGCGGCGAGGGTGGGCAGAACAAGATCGGCAGCAATTTGTCGGATGTTCTGGGTGTGTTGCGGACCCTGGAACTGCTGGCGTCGGATCAGTTTTACGGTATCCAGGACCGGTTTTCGCGCGTCGCCGACTTTGGATTCTCGAAGAGCGTGGACGAGACGTTTGAAAAATGGGGCGGGCACGATGTGGCGCTCGGCGACATGGTGCGGGTAATTCGGACATTTCGTCCGGATGTGCTGGTGGCGCGGTTTTCGGGCACGGAGCGGGATGGACACGGGCACCATCAGGCGTCGAGCATTCTGGCAAAAGAGGCATTCCGGGCGGCGGCCGATCCGCAGCGCTTTCCCGAACAGATTGCCGGGGGGCTCGAGCCCTGGCAGGCCAAGAAGTTTTACATCGGCAATGTCTGCCCGTGGGGCGCGACGACCTGTCCTGATGCCAATTGGACCGTGAAATTCAACACCGGCGAGCGCAACCCGCAACTGGGCATGTCGTATGTGCAGTTCGCGATGGAAGGATTACGTCACCAGAAATCGCAAGGCGCGGCGAACTGGACGGTAGACGCGGGGGATCGCTTTACGTATTACAAACTGGTGGATTCGGTAGCGCCTCCGGCTGTGGGCAAGGACGGACACGAGAAAACTTTCTTCGATGGAATCGACACCGCGTGGCCGGGACTGGCGGCACAGTTGGGATCCGGGCAAAAGAAAGTTCCCCAGCTGCGCTCGGAACTGATGAAGATTGCGACACGGGTTTGGGAGGCGACAGAAAAGGCAAATCTGAATGACGCTTCCGCGGCAGTCACTCCTTTGCTCGAGGTTGTCGCCGGGCTACAAAACGTGCATGACCAGGTTCGGAGCAGTACGCTAACCACGGCGGCCAAGCTCGACTTGCTGACGCGAATCGCCGAGAAGCAGCAACAGGCCGAAACTGCGCTGAATCTGGCGTTGGGCGTGAGGCTCACGGCCTCTGTAGCGTCGGAGGGAGGGCCGTCCGAAGCGGCACCGGAAGAGGCGGATCCGCTGGCCACGGTTTCGCCGGGGCAGGAATTTCTGGCGGCGGTGACATTTCACAACGGCTCGAAACAACCCTTGACGATCGACCACATCAAGCTAGAGGTTCCAGCGGGATGGAACACCATCAATGGGAAAACGCGACCGGAAACGGTGAAGCCGGGAGGAGACCTGCACGCTGATTTCCGGCTGCGGGTACCGAAGGATACGCCATATACGCGGCCGTACTGGCATCGGGATGATCCCGATCGCGACAGCCTGAATCACGTCGACGACGAACGGTACGCCACGCTTCCCTTCCCGCCTCCGGCACTGCGGGCGCGGGTCGAGTATTCGGTGGGCGGCACAGGCGGAACAAAAACCAGGAACGGCATCTCTACCGTCGTGGTCACGCCGTTTCTCGACAACGATGGGAAACCCTCAACCCGGCCGCTGGCGATCGTGCCGCTATTCTCGGTGGAGCTGGAGCCAGGCACGCAGGTAATCTCGATGCACAACGGCTCGACTTCGACCGCTAAGGTAGGGGTCATTAGTAATAAGACCGGTGAGGCGCACGGCACGCTGAGCTTGGAGTTGCCTCAGGGGTGGCGCTCAGAACCGGAGCAGTTTGCGGCAGATTTCAACCGGCGCAGCGAGAAGAAGGATTTCGAGTTCAAGGTCTTCCCCTCCGGCCTGCAGGAAGGGCGCACGACGATACGCGCAGTTCTCGAATCCGATGGCGAAAAATACAGCGAAGGATACACCCTGGTCACGCGCGCGGACTTGGGCAGCTTTTACTACTATCAGCCGGCGCAGCAGAGGGTCAGCATTGTGGACGTGCAGGCACCGCACGACCTGAAAATCGGCTACATCATGGGCGCGGGTGATGATATTCCGACAGTTTTGCGGCAGGTGGGAATGGACGTCACCCTAATCCCCGCCGAGAAGCTGGCGAATGAGGATTTGAGCAACTATGCAACGATCGTGGTGGGCATTCGTGCTTACGATACGCAGAAGGACGTGGTGGCGAATAACCAGAAGCTGCTCGACTTCGTCTCCAAAGGCGGAACGTTGCTGGTACAGTACAACACCGGTGTCGGAGAGTTTAACAGCGGGAAGTTTACTCCTTATCCCGCGGAACTGAGCCGGGCGCGCGTTTCGGTGGAGGAAGCTCCGGTAGAGATTCTCGCGCCTGAGGATCCGGTGTTTCATTATCCCAATGCGATCACGGAGCACGATTTCGACGGCTGGGTGCAGGAGCGCGGGTTATATTTCATGAGCAAGTGGGATGATCATTTTCAGCCGCTGCTGGCCTGCCACGATCCGGGAGAGGATGCGCAGAAAGGCGGGTTGCTGCGGGCACGGTACGGGAAGGGAATGTATATCTACACCGGATACGCGTTCTTCCGGCAGTTGCCGGCGGGCGTGCCGGGAGCCGTGCGGCTGTATGTGAATCTGTTGAGTCAGAAGCAGTAGCCAGTTGCCAGTACCCAGTTGCCAGTAGAGCGCGCTGGGAAAGTACCGAGGCGCGTAATCCAACCGACACATGGGTTCCCCGACAAAATCGGAAGCGGCTTCTCCCACCCTCATCCGCGGAATGGGGCTGGGCAGCGCGACCGCGCTGAACATGATCGACATGATCGGCGTAGGGCCGTTCATCACCATGCCTCTGGTCGTGAGCGCCATGGGCGGGCCTCAGGCCCTGCTGGGATGGGTGGCGGGCGCGCTGCTCGCCGTATGTGACGGCCTGGTGACGGCCGAATTGGGCGCGGCGCTGCCCGCCTCGGGCGGATCGTACCGCTACTTGCGCGAGATTTATGGGCCGCAGAAATGGGGACGCCTCATTTCTTTTCTCTTCATCTGGCAGGTCTCGTTCAGCGCACCACTTTCCATTGCCACCGGTTGCATCGGTCTGGCGGGATACGCCGCTTACTACTGGCCGGAACTGGAAACCGTGTACGCGCATCATGAGGCTGCGCTGCACATTCCGTGGGCCGGCACCCTGCAGGCAAGCTGGATCGTGACTCCAGGAACGGCTTTGGCAGTCGTGGTCTGCTTCTTTACCGTGTTGCTGCTCTACCGGCGCATCACGGCCATCGGACGGCTCTCGAAGGTATTGTGGTTTGGAGTGATGGGAACGATCGGGTGGATCATCTTTGCCGGGCTGACTCACTTCAATGCCGCACGGGCATTCGACTTTCCTCCGGGAGCATTCACACTCTCTCACCAATTTCTGGCTGGGTTGGGCGGGGCGATGCTCGTCTCCACTTACGACTACTGGGGCTACTACAACGTCTGTTTTCTGGGCGACGAAATCAAAGATCCGGGAAAGAACATTCCGCGTGCCTTGCTGCTTTCCATTCTGGCGGTGGCGTGTCTATACATAGCGATGAACGTCTGCATTCTGGCCGTGGTGCCGTGGCGCGAGATGGCGCGGGCAGGACAGAACAACAACGGATTGTACGTTGTGTCGCTATTCATGCAGCGGATCTATGGGGCGTGGGCAGCGCGACTGGTGACGGGGCTGGTCATCGTGACCGCTTTTGCATCGGTCTTCTCGCTGACGCTGGGGTACTCCCGGGTTCCTTACGCTGCAGCCCGGGATGGCAACTATTTCCGGGCTTTTGCTAAAGTGCATCCGGTGTATCGCTTCCCGCACGTTTCGCTGCTGGCGCTGGGGGTGGTCGCGGCGGCGTTCTGCTTTCTGCGACTCAAGGATGCGATCGCGGCTCTGGTTGTGATTCGGCTGATTCTGCAGTTCCTGGTCCAGGCGACGGGGTCGATCGTGCTGCGGATTCGCCAGCCGGAACTGCCCCGGCCGTTCCGCATGTGGCTATATCCGCTGCCGGCGCTAATAGCCAGCGCAGGATTTCTGTTCATTCTTTTCAATCGCGAGAATTGGCAAAAGGAAGTGCGGTATGCGACTGTGATTCTGCTGACCGGCGTTGCCATCTTTTTGATACGCTCGTGGAGGGGCCGGGAATGGCCGTTTGGCGCTCCGCTGGCCGGAGGCACCAGTCAGATATCAAGAAACGAGGGGGACATTTCATGAAGACACTGCTGATTTTGGAGTCATGTGCATTGCTGGCGTTGACGATGGCGGCTGCGGCGCAGACCGCTAAGCCGACGGATGAACATCGTACCGTAACCCAGGTGCTGGACCGCACGGTGAGCAACCTGGAGCGCGAATTCGTGCCCGCAGCCGACGCCATGCCGGAAGAGAAATATGGATTCGCTCCGAGCAACGGCGAATTCAAAGGTGTGCGGACGTTTGCCGAGCAGATCAAGCATGTTGCGGCTGTCAATTACGAACTGGGGGCGGCGATTCTACAGGAGAAGCCTCCGGTAGATGTGGGCGGTGAAGCCGGACCGGCAACGATCACGACCAAGGCTGACACTCTAAAGTTCTTGAAGGAATCGTTCGCCTACGTGCACAAGGCGGTTGCGACCATCGATGAAAAGAACCTCGTGGAGAGTGTGAAGAGCCCGTTCGGGGAAGGTTCTGTCTCCCGTCTGGGGCTGGCTGCGAGCGTGGGATCTCATGGCTTCGACCACTACGGCCAGATGGTGGAGTACCTGCGGATGAACGGGATTGTTCCGCCCGCCAGCCGATAGCAGAAAGCGGAGTGCCGGTCAGGATCTGGTCAAACGCGCGCCGCGCAAGGTGATCGTGGTTGGAAGCAGTTCGGCGAGAAGCTGATTTCGCGACAAGTGCGTGGCGACCACTTTGCTGACTTTCTGCATCGAAGCGCGCCGATCGACAAAGATGAGGACCGACGGACCGGCACCGCTGAGAACCGCGCCCAGGATGCCTTCCCGCCCCTTCAACTCCTGCAGGCAAGGAAGCAAGGGGCACCGCGCCGCACGATAGGGTTGGTGGATGCGGTCTTCCAGCGCCGCGGAAAGAAGATCGGGGCGTCCCTCGGTGAAGGCCGCAAGCAGCAGCATGGAATTCTGAATATTCGCGACCGCGTCGGCGCGGGAATATTGAGCCGGGAGCACGCTCCGGGCTTCTTCGGTCGCAAGGCTCTGTTCGGGCACAGCTAACAGCAGCGGCCACTTTCCTTTGGGGCGCACACTGACGACTTGCGCTTCGCCGTCCGCAGACATGCGCGCGACGGTGAGTCCACCCAGCCAACAGGCAGAAGCGTTGTCGGGGTGATGCTCGCGGCGGGAGGCCTCACCGATGATTTGTGCATCAGCCCAGCGGAGCCGGCCGAAATACACAGCCATCGCGATGCCGGCCAGACGCGCAGCCGCCGAGGAACCGCAGCCTTTGCCGATCGGAATATCGTTGGCGATGTGGAGCCGCAGTGGTACCAGCGGCCGGCCCGCGGCCGCCAGCACTTCGCTATAAGTGTTGAGGATAAGGTTGTTTTCGAGCTGGCCACAGATTTCACGACCGCGGCCGGAGGCGGCAATGGAAAACTCCTCAGCTGGACGGGCATCAATCCTGATGTAGAAATTCATCGCCAGCGCGGCGGCATCAAAGGCCGGACCGAGATTGGCGGACGTCGCCGGCAGCGCTAGCCGAAGACGCGTTACCGACATTTTGTGCTTGGATGACATGGAGATGGTCAGGATTTCTCGGCTTGCTCCAGAGTGCGAATCACGGCATCCAGCGTCGCGTCCAGAACGATGGGTGCACGGCGTAGCGGATCGAGCACGGCACTGGCGTTTTCGTCAGCCGAGCCTTTGAACAATTCGCCGCGATGGAACTCAATCGTGAAGTCGGGATCTTTCAGTAGATTTCCCGTCAAAACCAGGACGACACTTTCATCCGGCTTCACGAACTTCTGCTTCACCAACTTCTTCAGCCCGGCCAGGGTCACGGCTGACGCTGGTTCGCAGCCGATGCCTTCCGCCCCGATTTCCGCCTTGGCTTGAGCAATTTCAACTTCGCTCACCTGCTCGCACGCGCCGCCCGTAGCTTCCAAAACGTGTGCAGCCTTCTTCCACGAGGCCGGATTGCCGATGCGGATCGCGGTGGCGCGGGTTTCGGCTTGAACGCTGACCAGGCGCTGGCCTCCGGTTTCGCGCAGCGTGCGCACCAGGGCATTGGCCCCTTCCGCCTGAATGACCGATAACTTTGGCAGCCGCGAAATCAGGCCGAGTTCGCGCATTTCGACGAATGCCTTGCCGATGGCCGAACTATTCCCAAGGTTCCCGCCGGGAACGATGATGTGATCGGGAGGGTTCCAGTCGAGTTGCTCGAGCAGTTCGAGCGCCAGCGTTTTCTGGCCTTCCAACCGAAATGGATTGATTGAGTTCAACTGGTGAACGGGAGCGCGGCGCACCAGTTCCTGCAGCAGCCGAAGGCATCCGTCAAAATCGGTGCGCAGCTGGCAGGTGACGGCGCCGTAATCGAGCGCCTGGGAGAGTTTGCTCCAGGATATTTTCCCTTCGGGAACAAGAACCAGACTGCGCATGCCGCCGCGAGCCGCGTACGCGGCCATAGAAGCGGAAGTGTTGCCGGTGGAAGCGCACGCGACCCAGCGAAATCCCGCGCGGAGCGCGAACGTGGCGGCGACCGTCATTCCGCAGTCTTTGAAGGAACCGGTAGGATTCATGCCTTGATGCTTGGCGAAAAGGTGGGATACGCCTGCGCTCCGCGCAGACTGTGGAAGTGCATAGAGCGGAGTATTGCCTTCGCGCAGGGTAATGATTTGCGCCTCGTCGAGTGTAGGGTCGAGCGCGGGGAGCAGGTCGCGGAAGCGCCAGACGCCGCTGAGATCAACCGGGATTTGCGAGAGGCGGCGTTCGGACCATGCGGCTTTCAGAGTCTCCGCGTTGGGCTTGGCCTTCTTCCATTGCGGGTAGGTGATTTCGAGCAGATCGCCGCAGTGAGCGCAGCGAAAATCCTGGCTGGTGGAGTCGCTGAGGTCGCCGCAACCGATACAGCGAAAGCGGAAGTTGGCTGACTGCACGCCCGGCGCAGGACTGGAGAAAGCAGGCATGGAACGGTCTATTTCTTCTCCCGCAAGTATTGGTCAGTCTTGTTGATCCAGTCGGAGCGAGGCGGGCAGAACACATCGAGGTCAACGGTGTCGGCAAGCGCCTCCGCTTTATGCGGCATGTTTGACGGAATGCAGAGCGTTTCGCCCGCACGAACCACGATTTCTCTGCCGTCAATCCAAAACTTGAGTGCGCCTTCGACGATGTACGTCAGTTGCTCGTTGTGATGGCTGTGCTCGGGAACGATGCAGCCCTTCTTTAGTAGCACCCGCGCCAGCATAATCTCCTGGCCCCACACCATCTGCCGTTGCAGCAGCGGATTCAGTTCCTCGAGCGGAACGCTGCTCCACGGGATGTATTGCAGCGCGGCAGGGCTGGCAGTGCGTTTCCACACGGCGCGGCCTGCGCGGGACGGCGGCTTAAGTCTTCGTGTTTTGGTTTTCGATTTCAGGTTTGTCTTCTTTTTGGCCATAAGCCTCAGTGCACTCGTCCTTCGTAGAGCTTCACAGCCGTGTCATGCAAATATGTGTGGGCCAGCTCCAGAACCCGACCCTCGGTGATTTCGCCTGAAGTGGGCATTATAAACTGCGGCCATTTGGCTTGCCCGACTCGAACCGCGCAATTACTCTGGAACGAGCGAGGTAACCATGAAACGGAACAAGCGCTCTCCGGACACTGCTGCGGTACACGGCGCGGCGGACCTGGAGAAAAAAAACGGTCCTGTTTCCACCCCCATCTACCAGACGTCCACCTTCGAAGTCACCGACAACGACGAGCAGCAGCGGGTAACCGGGACTGATCGCTATTACACACGGTGGGGAAATCCGACAAACACCGTCGCTGAGGAGACAGTCGCCGCGCTCGAAGGCATGGAAGCGGCGCGGACGTTCGCGTCCGGCATGGGCGCCATTACGACCACCGTCATGGCGCTCCTGAAGGCGGGGGATCACATTGTCGCGCAGCGCGACATTTACGGTGGAATGACAAAGTTCTTTTCCGAATGGCTGCCCAGGCTGGGGATCGAAACAACTTTCGTTGACACGACCGACTACCAGCAGCACGCGCGGGCGATTCGTCCGAATACGAAGCTGCTGTATCTGGAGTCGCCGACCAACCCGGCATTGCGCGTTGTGGATCTGAAAAGAACCGCAGCCCTGGCCAAGCAGCACGGGCTGATCAGCATGCTGGACAGCACCTTCGGCACGCCCATCAACCAGCGTCCGGCGGAGTATGGCATTGATCTGGTCATGCACTCGGGCACGAAGTACCTGGGCGGGCACGCCGACTTGACCTGCGGCGTGGTGGCCGGGCGGCGCGAACTGATCGAACCGATCAACGACACGCGCACCACGCTGGGCAACGTCATGGACCCGCATGCCGCCTGGCTGCTGATTCGCGGGCTGAAGACGCTGGCGGTGCGGGTGGCGCGGCAGAATGAGAACGCGCTCCGAGTCGCAGAGTTCTTGGGCCAACATGAGAAGGTACGGCGCGTGCACTATCCGTTTCTGAAGAGCTATCCGCAGTACGCCATTGCGCGCGAGCAGATGAGCGGTGGCGGCGGCATGGTCACATTTGAGGTCGAGGGTACGGGCGACGATGCCCGGCGCGTGAGCGAGGCAATGCGGCTGTTCACGCTGGCCACGAGCCTGGGCGGGGTGGAGTCGCTGGTATCGATCCCGGTGCTGACGTCACACGCCATGATCTCGGCCGAACAGCGGGCCAAAATGGGGGTCACCGAGCAGATGGTGCGGCTGTCGGTCGGGATCGAGAGCGCGGACGATCTGATCGAGGACCTGGAACAGGCGCTGCAAGCGATTGGGGCACACCAAACAACACCCATCGGATGAGGAGATACGAGGGGGAGCTATGAGGTCAGGCCTCTTGTCGGATCGGTCCCGGAGGGACCGTGGATCGTAGCCCGCCGCTTCAGCGGCGGGTCGGACACATGCTCGATCTCGTGCCGTAGGCACGGCTGAAAGCCGATCCCAAGCGGCCGTTCGGCGGAGCCTAGGGTGCCGATGCTCTCCGCCTTGGCGACGTCCCGGCGTTCAAAGGGCCCGGTTTCAGGCGCGTCCCTACAGGACGCAGTTGAATTTCTTTTGCCCGCGCCCCGCCAGTGAACTGGCGGGCTATTGTCTGTCATCCCTACGGGACGGATTACCCCAAAACAAAAAACCCGGCCTCTTGCGAGGCCGGGCTTGTTTTTATCGCTGTAATTCCGTTTAGAAGGTAAACCGCGCTCCAAACTGGAACTGGCGCGGGGTGTTGACGTTGCCAGAAATCACACCGAAGGATTGACCTTCGCTAGCCACGCCCACAACGCTGTTCACGCTTGGGTATCCATACTGAGCGAAGTTGGTCATGTTGTAGCCGGAGATATCGAAGCGCAGCGCCTTCGTTTCGGTGAACTTGAACGTCTTATAGACGGAGAGGTCCAGGTTTCGGGCTCCCCGGGTGCGAACGTTATCAAGATAGTCCGGCGCAGTTCCCGGAATATAAGGATTCGGATTGCCCCCGTTATCGGTTCCCGGCTGCACGAAGCAATTGATGTTGAACCAGTCATTGACCGTGTGCGGGGCTCCCTGGGCGGGATTGCAAACCATGTCGGAGCGCTGACTGAAGGGCGTCAGCGGATCTCCCGAGCCGGGTGAATGGATAGGCACGCCCGTGCTGAGATAGAGGATGCCGTTCACGGTCCAGCCGCCCAGAATGGCATTGGACACTCCATTCAAGTTGACGGCCATGCCCTTGCCAACCGGCAAGTCATAGGATACCTGCCCGGTAAATGAATACTTGACGTCCTGCGGGCTGATGGCGTGGTCATAGCGCAGATTTCTCCAGTCTTGCACCGATCCATTGTGACTGCCCACGAAACCCAGGGGAGGATTTCCGTCGTCGGTCATCAGCTTGCTCCAAGTAAAAGTAGCCAGCGTGGTGAAATGGCCAGTCAGACGCTTTTGCACCTTGGTTTGCAACGAGCTGTACTCGGAGTCCCCCGCGGGATAACCGTTGGTGACGACGCCGCTGCCGAAACCGCCAGTATTGAATTGGGGATACTTTTCCAGCGATACCCACAATGGCACCTTTGCATAACCGGACCAACCGTTGGTCGAAGGTTGGATCGGGGCCCAAGTGTTGGTCACATACTGGCAGCTCGGGTTCGTTACGAAGCACAGCGAGTCACCATTTTTCGCAATTGTGCCCAAGTCGAGCATGTTCTGATCAACCGAGCTAAAAGGCATGAAAAGTCCCCGGCTTCCAACATACGCAGCACTTACGACTACCTGATGCGGGAGTTCATATTCCAAGCCGAAGTTGAAGTTGTAAGTAGTGGGCGTGCGCTGGACATGCTGCACGGTGTTAATGCTGACCCCCAGATTATTCGCCAAGCCTGCGGGCGCTGTAGTGAAAATGGGGATAAGCCCATTGGGATAGGGATTGCTTAGAGAATAGGCCGCGGTGAAGTCGCCGACGGGCAGTGTGGGGTTCCCCGTCGTGTTGATACACGAAGACGTACCGTAAAAGGCCCAATTGCCGCTGCCATCTGCGTTCTGGCAGGTGGTGTTCTGCCCCGTGCTGGAAGAGAATCCATCGGTGTTGAGGGAGCCGCTGGCTACCATCTCGGTGCTGGGCCCGTAGTAGAAGCCTGCGCCGCCACGCACCACGAAGTGCTGGACAGGTTGCCAGGCAAAAGCCAGGCGAGGCCCAAAATCGTGCAGATTGGTCTTGAAGGGAGAGCGGTTGCTGCTGTTGACGTAAACTTCCGCGCCGGTGTAGGAGACGTTGTTCACGGTATTGGTGGCGTTGGGCTCGAAGTATTCCTGGCGGTTATAACGCTCGTTGCGCCCACCGAAAATGTCCCAGCGCAGACCGGCAGTGATGGTCAACTTCGGCGTGGCGTGGTAGGTATCCTCGACAAAGGCCGCATAGTAGGGGTTGGATTCGGCGGGGAAGATGGCTCTGTCGAACTCGCCGCTGTCTCCCATGCCGATGAGCATAGAAGCGTAATCGCTGCCGCCGACTAGATTGCCCGACGCGGGTGAGGTTTGTTGATCGGTACCACCATAACCAAAACTGTAGGTGCCGGCTGGGGCGTAAGGCTGGCCCACGTTGAAATAGCGTTTCATCCATTCGAAGCCGGTGGAGATTTCGTGCTTGCCATGAATTTTCGTGATGGTGGCGCTGGCGTCGCTATTCTCGCTGGCATCGATAAAGTTGTTATAGTCCGCCGTTCCGCCGACGCCGCCGCCGAAGTCGTCGAAAAGCATGAACGGAAGCTGTTTAGCTACCTGCTGGGCGGCCAGCGCCGCGGGAAAACCAACCTGAGTGCCGTTCACCGTACCTAGATTGGTAATGTCGGTGCTCGAGTACGATGCCGGCCCTCCCTGGTGTTCGTAGCGGCGGGTAAACGAGTAGCGCAAGTTCAGGACGGTAGAAGCGTTAAGGGTCAGGTCATCAGCCACCAGGGCGCTGCGGCCGTTCGTGGTGTTCAGGGCATAATCGGGGTCCCAGCCTGGGCTGGGAAAGACGTTGGCGGTAGAAAAGACTAGCCTATCGTAGGAAAACCGAGTGAAGATGCGCTGCTTCTCGCTTTTGGCCCAGTCGACGCGGACGTCGAACCGGTGCGCGTGAAGCGGATCCAATCCGGGAACGGCGTAATTATAACCAACGGAGTTGAGGTCCGTCGTCGCCTGATCGCAGGTGGACGGGCTGGGGTAGTTGCACTTGGGCATATTCGCCAAGAAGAGCAAGGCGATGGGATTGGGATTCAGGATGATGTTGCCCTTAAAAGGCCGGCGCGTGCCGTCGGGGTTGTCGGGCTGCGTCGGATCATAGATCGTAAACCCCATCTGCGAGAAATTGCCCGTTCTTTCGAGACTCGTGGGGACGTTGTAAGTCTTGAGCCCTTCGAATTGTTGCTGCTGCGTATCCTCGTAATCGCCGAAGAAAAACAGCTTGTCTTTTTTGATCGCTCCACCGATCGCGCCGCCCTCCTGAT